>MKWU01000699.1_pt1 | contig 62870 bp, 76 predicted proteins | sample 809101 | NCBI WGS metagenome assembly MKWU01 (sample SAMN05860141, study PRJNA318959) | sponge metagenome | host: Aplysina aerophoba | place: Slovenia: Piran, Adriatic Sea, Gulf of Piran | collected 2013-05-07
ACCGGTACTCGTCGAGGTGTTCCGAAGGCCGATAGGTAATCTGAACGTTTCGTCGAACGAATTTGCAGGTGTCCCCGCTACAAGTCGCCTCGTAGATCGTGTTCCCGTCTTGATTGACGGAGTCGGTCGCCACGTATGAATCCGCCGTTTGAAGCTTCGCGTACCAACCACGCTGGATTTCCTCGGAAGTAAGTTCAAGTGAATTTCCCGGGAGTGCGTTTCTGATGGACGTTAAATTTGCTAGAGGATGATCACCAATCGGACCGGTTTCCTCCGCAGTTTCATTTTGCGCGCCTGCGGTGCTTAGGGGGTCTTCGTGTTGACATGAAACCAGCGCTAGCAATGACAGAGAAGCAGCAAAAAACCGAATTTCCATCGCGTTTCCCTCCTGACTGGATGCCGCTCGAACGCATCTAAATTTTGAATAGAGCGGGCGTGCCTATCGAAATAATCAACCAATACGCACGCTACCGGAACAGGGAGGAAAAAACAATCGATATATCCCGGTCAAATATGCCGTAAGCGTTCGGTCGAGCGGTGGCGACAGTCCGTCGCGGCGCTCGAGGCGCGGAACGAGGAGCTTCGTTCGAGCAGGTCGTCGATGTCGAAGTCGATGTTCGGCAGCAAGAGCGAAAAGCGTCCCGGGGCGTCACTGTGAGCAACCGCATTAAATGAAGCAATTGGCGGTTTCCGCGTTCACGGTTTTTGGGGAACCCCGGCACGATTGCGCAGTCCGCGCGGCGCGCGCCTCGGGACAACCGTTCACGGCAGCGTCTAGGGCTTCGGCGGAAGTCGGACAACACGGGCCGTCACCGCTGGACCGAACGCTTACATGACAAGGGCTTTCTCGATCACTTCCGACATCCGTTTCGTTAGGAAATTTTTCGAAACAAGGCAATCAGCTTGCTTTTTGCGCTTGAACAAATGCACCGGCGGGCCCGTGAGCTGAGAATTCCTTTTCCGGCTCGTTCCGGAAAACGTCCGAATGGATTTCTTCTAACGCCCTCGTCATCCGGGAGCTTTTCGAAACGACTGCAGCTGCAATTCGAATTGAGAAGGCGAATCCTGCTCTCGCGAGCTGGCGAATCTGGTTTGCTGAACCCGTTTGCAGAACCGGCGACACGGTCGGTGCGGGCATCTTCAAGCGCCGGAGGGCCGAAAGACATCCAGAGGACAACCACGCGGAACAAGTAAATCCTTACATCGATACGTCGCTGTCGGATATTACGCCCGAACGCGCATTTGAGCGGTGCGCGTCAGTCTTCGAGACTATCCATTATTGCCGGCGCATCAGGTGCACCGACAGATTGGAGGGCATCATGGTAAAGGCCAAATGCTCCTCGACATCGCCGCCATCGTTCACTGGCTTCAGTTCAAAGTTCCGGCACAGCATCGCGAGAACTGTTCGGATCTGAAGTAGCGCGAGGTTGCGCCCCGGACATAGGCGCGGTCCGCCGCCGAAAGGCACAAATGCGCGACGGTTGTGCCTGCGTGCGTCGGACTCGGCGGGAGCAAGCCATCGTTCGGGGTTGAAGTTCGCTCCGTCGGAGAAGTTCTCGTCCTGCATCGCGGCGCGCCGGTTCAGCAGTATGAGCGGCGTCGCCTTCGGAATCCGGCACCCGAGCATCTCGATGTCGTTCAGGGGCTCGACCACAAAGACCGGCGCGACCGGCTTTACCCGCATGACCTCGTTGGCGAATGCATCAAGGAACGAAAGTTTCATCGTCTGCTCAAGGCTGCCGATAGCCGGTTCCGGCGCCAGCAGCGCATCGACCTCGCGCCGGATCCGCTGGAAGTGCTCCGGATGCTTCGTGAAGTGGTGAACGATCCAGGCCATCGTGTGCGCCGTGGTATCCTCGCCCGCAAGCATCAGCGTGCCGGCGTTGGCGAAGATTTCGGCATCGGTAAATTCCGAATCCTCGGATTCGACAGCCGAAATTATTGCTTCCAGGAAATTTGTCGGCGCGCGACGCCGTTCGGGGTCGGATGCCATGCGCTGCCTCGTCGCGCGCACCATGTCGTCTACCTCCCGCTCCAATGCGCATAAAGCGCGGTCGAGTTCACGGTCGGAGGGAAGCGGTAGTAGTCGCCACCAGGCGAAAGGGGCGTTAACGCGCCGATGAACCACCGGAAAGACCTTGTTGAGATGTCGCTGGATGACCGGCCCCTGCGTCTCTAGCGTATTCGCGTCGACGCCGAAGACAATCTGCATGGTGACATCGACGGTGAATCGCATCAGATCGCTGCAAACATCCACGGGTTCGCCCCGGTCCGCGGCCCGCTCCCAGTGTCGCCTTAGCCTTTCGACCGTCACGGCTAGGCGGGGGAAGAAATCCTTCAGCTTCGCGCCATTGATCGCCGCGACGACTATTCGGCGCTGCCGGCGCCAGTCCTCGCCCTCCGCGGCGAACACGCCTTTGAGCCGCATTTCGACGGCTACCGATTCGAGCATGGCGGTGCGTCGGAACTCGCCGGGGCGCTGGGTCAGGACGCGCTGTATCGATGGCTGATCCGTAATCACCGCGATGCGTTGCGGTCCGAACCGAATTAGGAATATCGATCCGTACCTCTCCGCCCAGTTTTCCAGAGCCAGATGGAGCCGGTCGAGACGGAACTGAAAAAAGTTGCCCAGAAGCGGCCATCCCCGGGGGCCTGGAAGGTCGCGTAGCTGTATTAAAGCGCGTTCGGTCTGCATGCTGCGGCGATTCTCAATTCTTCTGTGCCCGCGGGCAATAGTTGACGCGCAGTGCGCCAATGCAATCCGGCCGTGCCGTCCCTCGAAGGCATGGAGCGGCGAATGGCTTGCGTTCGCGGTCTAATTCTTCTTTCTGACGGCGCAAGGCTTCTGATCCTATTTGTTAACTCCACGGCGATTAATGGCCAATCGCCGGAAGGGTCGCGCCGACATTCTGTGATTAACTGCCCTATTGGTCAAGTTTCTTTGCCTAATGTCGATGACGGAATAATGGCGTGGTATTCCGCCGGTCATCCGCGCTTTTATAAGATTGTTCTCGCTCCCGATTGTTCGGCTCCTTTTATTCCCGCCGCCTGCATCCTTGTCTCTCGTCCGCAACTGCGGCCTAGGCTTCGAACCGGTTGTTCGCGTACGGCGCTTATTCGGGAGCTTCCCTTTTTTACTGTAGCGGTAAACATGTCTTGGTGCCGGTTTTTCTACTTAGCGGGGTGCGTCCGTCAGTGTTTCGCGCCAGCCTCGCGACAGCGGCCGTCGGCAATTTTCGAAGTCCTGGAGCCAAATCGTTCGCGGCGAGTGGAGGCCGTGCCGACGGAGGAAGATTCGACTGCCGCCGCCGCCTGGATCCGCGATCGAAACATTTTGCCGCGGACCATGGCTCAAAGAGCTCGGCCGGATTGAATTCAAAGGCGGTTCGGCAGCATTGCGCGGCACCGCTATACGCGCGATGCAGTCGGCCCTGCGCCAGTTCGGTGACCGAATTTATACGGTCCAGCCCTCAAATGAACCGCAAAGTCGATCCGTGCGCGGCCGGGATGCAAATCCGTCTCGATAAATTACGCGACTAGCCGCCGGAATGCCGATCTCCCGCACCGCTTCGACGAAAAGAAATCAATCCCCGGCGGCTTGAACCTTGAGACTGCCGGCAGGCATGCCGTTCGACAGGCAATATGCAACTTCCTGCAGCGGCATCCGGTGTGATACCAGCCGCCCGATGTCCGAGCCAAGAGCGCGTGCGACGCCGAGAGCCTCCGGAATATTGTGGTTTAGCGAATGCGAACCGGACAATGTAATTTGCCTGCGAAACATCTCAAACGGCGCAATGCCGATTTTTTCGTCAGCAGGGCAAACCCCGAAGAACAGGCCCTTGCCGCCATTGGCGATGAATTCGACAATTTTCCCGGCAACCGCCGCCGCGCCGGTGGCGTCGACGACAAGATCGAAGCTTCGATGCATGTCGGCTAGTGAGGAGGCGTTGGCGTCGACGGCCGCGAATCCGAAGCCTTCGGCCAATTCCAGTCGAGCTTCGTCGATCTCGACCAAGGCGATTTCCGGAATGCCTCTCGTCCTGAGCGTGACCGCTATAAGCAGGCCCATGGGTCCGGCGCCGAATATCAGAGCGCTTTCATCCGTCTCGCCGCAGACGGCGCCCAATCCGTTAAGCACGCAGCCGATCGGTTCGGCAAGTGCGGCAACGTGAAATTCCAAGTCTCCGATCGGATGGACGGACGAGGCCCGGACAACGCTCCTTTCCGCAAAACCGCCGTTTATCGTTACGCCGTAGGCGCCCAGATCTTCGCACAAGTGAGCCCATCCGCGACGGCAGGCGCGGCAAGCTCCGCACTCGATGTTGGGGTCGACTACGACGCGGTCTCCAATTCCGATGCCTGATACTCCCGCGCCGATTTCCGTCACGACTCCCGCGTATTCGTGGCCCGGAACCAGGGGGAAAGCCGACGTTCCGTAATTGCCCTGCAATACCTCGATGTCCGTATGGCAGACGCCGCTGGCCTTGATGTCGACGACAACCTCGCCGTCGCCGGCCCGCGGGTCGTCAAGAGCGACATGCGCCACTTTTCCCTTTTCCGGAAACGAAATCGCCTTCAATGCAGCCTCCTCTCCGGGCCCGGGTCGCAGCCGCTACGCCCGATCGCCGGTATAGCTCGAAAGCGCGGCTTCCAATCCTTCGGCCCAGATCGTGCTCAGCCAATGCTTGAACGGGCCGGCGAAGCGCGCGGCATTCGCCAAATCGCCGTAAATTGCCGCCTGTTCGAGCCATGCGCCCGGATCGTCCCGAGCTCTTTTCGCGACCGCGGCCAGCCTCCGCCACGAGGGGTCGTTATCCTCTATTCGGCTTGCGTCTTCGCGCGTGCCTTCGCACATGCGCGCCCAAATCGCCTCCACCAGCGCCAGCCCTTCGACCGAAGCATCGGAAGCCAGCCCCTCTCGGATCATCGGTAGCACGAAACCTGGATGGCGCGACGATCCATCGAACGCGACGCGACGGGTCGTGTCGACGATGGCGGGATTGGAAAATCTTTTTTCGATTAAATCGAAGTAGTCGTTCGGCGCCATGCCGGGCACCGGATTGACGCGAGGCACAATCTCTTCCGATTCGACCTTGCGCAGCAGCGCTCTGATTAGCTGGTGCTCCATGCAGCCGGAAATCGTTTCGATCGACAGGATTTCTCCCGGGTTGGCGATTACCTGATGGCCCGCGTTTAGGATGCGAATCTTCATCCTTTCGTAATCGGGCACTCTATTCGAGAATGTTGCGCCCGTCTCGTGCCAATCGGGGCGACCGGCGCAAAAGTCGTCTTCGATCACCCATTGGCGAAAGTTCTCGTGCGTCACCGGCGCGCGGTCGTCAACGCCGAATTCCCGCGCCAATGCGATTTCCTTCGGTCCCGTCGCCGGAACGATGCAGTCGACCATCGAGTTGGGGAACGTGCAGTTGGCGTCGATCCAGTCCGACAGAGCCGGATCGGATAGGCGGGCCAGCGATACGACTGTCCGCCGAAGCGCCTCGCCGTTGCCCTGGAGGTTGTCGCAACTCATGCAAGTGAACGGACCGCCCCCGGTATCGCGCCGCCGCTTTAGCGCGGCGACAATGGCTCCGAAGGCGGTAGTCGGCGCATTGGGATTCGCCGCGTCGTGAAGAATGTCGGGATGCGCCGCGTCGAATTCATCGGACGTTGCATCCGTATAGTATCCGCCTTCGGTAACCGTTAGAGCCACGATGCGGATATCCGAGCGGGCCATGCGGTCGATCAGCGCTCCGTTGCCCTCCTGGACAGGAATGTAGTCGATCATGGAGCCGACAACCTCCGCCGACTTGCCGCCGGGGTCCAGTTCGATCAGCGTCGTAAGGCAGTCCTGGGCCAGCAGCTTTTCGCGCTGCCGGGCATCGAACGCCCGCACGCCCGCGCCGATAATCGCCCAGTCGCGATTGAGCCCCTTTTCGAAAAGACGATGAAGATACCAGGACTGATGCGCCCTGTGGAAGTTGCCTAGGCCGATATGGACGATGCCCGGCCTCAGCCCGAGGCGATCATAGGTCGGCGCGGCGACGGCGCTTGGCAGGTCGCCGATCGTGAGATTGCTCAATTTGATCAACTCAGGCATTTGGCTCCATCCGCATTGGCTGCGCGTTTGGGGAATTTCTTTCGGGGTCGCGGCGCCTAAAGGTCGCCGCAGCATTCGAACGCTCGGTCGTTTTCATGCGTTCGACCTGAACAAATTGCCCGGCTTCGGAGTTTGCTCCCTCGGAATCATCGCCGGACCGACTGGCGCCGGCCCGGATTCGAATGGTTCCGCCATGCGCCCGTCTGCCGAAAGGGCGGTCGCGCCTCGGGACGGCTGTCCTCCCGGGTTCGGGGAGAGGCGACGCGAGCAAATGTCGCGAGACATCGAAAGGAATGCTGTTTCAGCCAACGAGTCCAGCTCTGTCTGCAAGCGGTCGCGCCATGCCGCCCTCATGCGGCGAGTCAAAGGCGGACGGGACGGAGCCGCGCCGGCAGGCTCCGCGCCAGTCCGGCGCCATCGGGAACGGATGCGTCCGCAAAGTCCGGCCCGGCAGCGCATGGCGCTCCCGAGACATGCGAAATTTTCGTCAGGAAGTTTCAATCTATGCGAAGGCCGCGGCTGTCGAACTTGTGGATTTGCGCGGTGTCGGGCGTAAGGAATACCTTGTCGCCGTATTTCAGATCGACTTCGCCGTCGGCGCGAACGGTGATGGGAGCATCGCCTCCTTCGCAGGCCACGTGGAAAAACGTATCCGATCCCAGGTGCTCCGATACCCCTATCGAGCCGGGCCAGTCGCCCCCTTCCGTCGAAATTGAAATATGCTCGGACCGAATGCCGATTGTTGCGGCGCCGTGCTTGCGGGATTCGGCCCCGCTCAGAAGATTGATCTTGGGCGATCCGACGAATCCCGCAACGAAAAGATTCCCCGGCTTTCGGTAGAGTTCCAGCGGGGTGCCTACCTGCTCGATCCGGCCGTCGTTCAGCACGACGATTCTGTCCGCCATGGTCATGGCCTCGACCTGATCGTGCGTAACGTAGATCATTGTCGTTTCGAGGCGCTTGTGCAGTTCGCTTATCTCGAGGCGCATGCCGACCCGCAAGGCCGCGTCGAGATTTGAAAGAGGTTCGTCGAACAGGAAGGCGGCCGGCTTCCGCACGATGGCCCGGCCGATGGCCACGCGCTGCCGCTGCCCCCCGGACAGCTGCCTGGGGCGGCGATCCAGGTAGTCCGTCAGATTCAGCATTCGGGCCGCTTCTTCGACGAGCCTGTCCTGTTGGGACTTTTCGACGCCCGCCATGCGCAGAGGGAACGCGATGTTCTTTCGAACCGACATGTGCGGGTAGAGGGCGTAGGACTGAAACACCATGGCGAGGCCGCGCTTGGCGGGAGGCAGCTCGGTTGCGTTCCTCCCGTCGATTTCGATCTGGCCTTCGGTAATGTCCTCGAGCCCCGCGATCAATCGGAGCAGGGTGGATTTGCCGCAGCCCGACGGCCCGACGAAGACTATGAATTCGCCGTCCTCGATGGTCAGGCTCAGCTTCTGAATAACGCTGACCTCCCCGAAGTCTTTCTTTACCTGGCTGAGAGTAATGCGTCCCATGTCATTTTCCAATTGTCATTTGACCGCGCCGAAGGTGAGGCCGCGCACGAGCTGCTTCTGGCTAATCCAGCCCAGAAGGAGTATCGGCGCGATGGCGACAATGCTGGCGGCGCTGAGCTTGGCGTAGAAGAGTCCCTCGGGGCTGGAGTAGCTGGCTATGAAGGCCGTAAGCGGCGCCGCCTTTACAGCTGTCAGGTTCAGCGTCCAGAAGGCCTCGTTCCATGCGAGGATAATGACCAGGAGGACCGTGGAAGCCATTCCCGGAAGCGCCATGGGAGTCAGAACGTAGAACAGCTCCTTGCGCAGCGTCGCGCCGTCCATTCGCGCGGCTTCCAGGATTTCGCCCGGAACCTCCTTGAAATACGTATAGAGCATCCACACCATGATCGGCAGATTGATGAGCATCATCACCAGGACAAGCCCCGTTCGCGTGTCGAGAAGCCCGGTGTCCCTGAATATGAGGTACAGCGGAATGAGCACGCCCACGGGCGGCAGCATCTTTGTCGAAAGCATCCACATCAGCACGTCCTTGGTGCGCCGGCCCGGCACGAACGCCATCGCCCATGCGGCCGGGATCGCGACGAGCATCCCGAGGAACGTGGAGCCGAACGAAATCGCGACCGAGTTCGTGAAGTGCTTGAGATAGTTGGAGCGCTCTTGAACGGCGCCGTAGCTTTCGAGCGTCCAGTTGGAGCTGAGAATTTCCAGCGGGCCCCGGATCGCGTCGCCTTCGGATTTTAGCGACAGGATAGCAATCCAGAGGATCGGGAAGAACATCAGGAAGCCGACGCAGCCGGCTGCCGCCGTCGTTATCGCCTTGCGCCGCTTCGAAACTTCACGGGCCATGGTTCAGGCGTCCAGGTTCTTGCCGATCATCCTCATTAGGAAGATCGCGACAATGTTTGCAAGGATAATGGCGATCACGCCGCCGGCGGAGCCCGCGCCCACGTCGAACTGCAGGAGCGACTGCACGTAGATGAGGTAGGTCAAATTCGTCGTCGCCGTCCCCGGCCCGCCATTGGTCGTTACGAGTATCTCGGCGAATATGGACAGAAGGAAAATCGTCTGGATCAGGATCACGACGGTTACGGGGCGGGCGAGGTGCGGGATCATGACGAACCGGAATCGCCTGAGCCAGTTCGCGCCGTCCATTTCCGCGGCTTCAAGCTGCTCCTGGTCGAGAGACTGAAGCGATGTAAGGAGAATCAAGGTCGCGAACGGAAGCCACTGCCAGCTGACGATCCAGATTATGGACGCGAGCGGAATGCGGGCGAAGAAGTCCAGAGGCGCGACGCCGAGCGCGTTGGCCAGGTGGGCGAATATGCCGTTCACCGGGTTCATGAACATGTTCTTCCAGACCAGAGCGGACACGGTCGGCATAACGAAGAACGGCGCGATCACGAGCACGCGAATTAAGCCCTGCCCCCACATGGGCTGATCGAGGAGCAGCGCGAATAGAACGCCGCCGACAACGGTGATCGCCAGAACGCCACCGACCAGAAGCAGCGTATTGATGATCGCGTCCGTGAAGCTGGGATCCGTAAGAAAGTAGTAGTAGTTCGTCCACCCGTTCCAGCTTTCCGTTCCGGGCATCAGCAGATTGTATCGCAGGAACGAGAAATACAGCGTCATTCCCAGCGGCACGAGCATCCAGCACAGCAGCAGGATCACGGCTGGAGAGATCATCAGTCTGGCTGCGGCGCGAGAATGCTGGGTAGCCACGAAGCGCGAATTCCCGAATTTGGTCGCTAGCCCCGAAACGGCGGAAACTGATCGGCGACCAGTTGCTGAGTAGGAATCCGGGCCGATGAATCGTCATCGGCCCGGCAAGTGCGGGAGTTTACTGGATGTAACCCGCTTTTCTCATTTCGCGCTCGGCGAAGGCCTGCGAGTTTTCGAGCGCCTCCATGACGGTCTGCTGGTTGGCCAGAGCCGCCGCGACTTGCTGCCCTACATAGTTGCCTATGCCCTGGAACTCGGGGATCGCTACGAATTGAACGCCGGTATAGGGAACGGGCTCGAGCGTAGCGTCGGCCGGGTTCGCCGCGAGAATTGAATTCTGCACGGTTTCGGCGAACGGAGCCGCGGACATGTAGTTCGCGTTGGCGTACGTCGACTTGCGGGTTCCCGGAGGAGCCGCGACCCAGCCTTCGCTTTCCCCGACCAATTCGACGTATTCCTTGGAAGTCGCCCACGCGAGGAAGCTCTTGGACGCGTCGACCTTGGTCGAGCTCGCGGGAACGGCGAGAGCCCAGGCCCAGAACCAGCCGGTTCCCTTGTCGGTAACCTGCTTGGGCGCCTGCGTGAAGTCGGTCTTGTCGGCCACCGAGCTTTCATTCGGATTGAAAATGTAGCCAGCCGCTGACGTGGCGTCGACCCAGGTGGCGCATTTGCCGTCGGCGAACAGGGCGCGGTTTTCATTGTGGCCGTTGGCCGAAGCGCCCGGCGGGCCGTACGAGTGCATGAGGTCCACGTAGTAGTTCAATGCATTGACCCACGCCTCGCTGGTGAGCTGCGGATTCCAGTCCAAGTCGAACCAGCGACCGCCGAAGGCGTTGACGAGCGGCCCGACGAAGGCCATGTTTTCGCCCCAGCCGGCCTTGCCGCGCTGGCAGGTTCCGTAGACGCCGTTGTCGGGGTCGTGCACCATCGCGACGATATCCTTGAATTCGTCGTAGGTCATCTGCTCGTCGCCCAGCTCGATGCCGGCGGCCTCGAAGATGTCCTTGCGGTAGAACGTGAAGGAACTCTCGGCGTAGAACGGGACGGCGTAGAGCGCGCCGTCGGCCGACAGGCCGTTGCGGACGGTTTCGAATATATCGTCGTAGTCGTAGCTGTCGCCGAAGTCGTCCAGGCTATTGAGCCAGCCCTGCGCGCCCCAGATCGGTGCTTCGTACGCGCCGATGGTTATGATGTCGAAAGCTCCGCCCTTGGTTGCGATATCCGTGGTTACTCGCTGGCGAAGAACGTTTTCTTCCAGCACGGACCAATTCAATGTGTGGCCGGTCTCGGCTTCCCAATGCGAAGACAGCTTCTGCATTATGATCATGTCTGAATTGTTAACGGTAGCGATCGTCAGCTCTTCGGCCAGCGATCCCGCGACGCTTCCAGACACGACAATGCCCGCGCCGATCAAGGCTCTCTTAAATCCCATTCGATTTCTCCTATAGAATGTTGATGCGGTCAGCGATTCGCACATTTTCGCGAACAATGTCAACCATGACGGAGTTTCCGGAATTGAACTCGCGCGCCGCCACGACGGGGGAACTAGAATTTGCGGGCGCGCTCCGATAGCGGCCCATATGTATTGCCGAAGCGGAATCCGCTGCCGCCTGGGCCGGCTAGCCTCGCCCGAAGCCCGCCAGTCGTCGCCGGACGCGGGGCGAACGCTCGGCCTTTCGCGGCGCCGCGGGCGAAGCAAACGAACTGGTTCCGGCATCTCGGCGAAGAGCCTTTTCAACGGCGCGGCCTCGGGGTTAAAATGGCCCGCGCCCGCCATTGGAAATCGGAACCGCTTGGAAGCAATGAAAAAGATCGTTGTCATCGGGGAGATACTCGTCGAGATCATGGCGGATGCCAGGGGCAGGGGATTTCTGGAGACGATGGCGCTGACGGGTCCGTTCCCGTCCGGCGCGCCGGCGATATTCGCCGATCAGGCGGCGCGCCTCGGCCAGCCCTGCGCGATCGTATCGGCCGTCGGCAACGACGATTTCGGCAGGCTCAATCTGGATCGCCTGCGCGCGGACGGAGTCGACGTGTCGGCAATACGGATCGACGACGATCGCCCGACAGGCAGCGCCTTCGTCCGCTACCGGCCCGACGGATCGAGGGATTTCGTGTTCAATATCCGGCATAGCGCATGCGGCCGCATCGCCGTGTCCGACGCCGTGCGCGCGGCGCTCGACGGCGCGGACCATCTTCATGTCATGGGCTCGTCCTTGTCGGGCGGGGACATCATTGCGCTCAACATCGAGACCGCCGCCGCGGTCAAGTCCCGCGGCGGGACCGTTTCCTTCGACCCGAACTCGCGCAAGGAAATTCTGAAGTCGCCGGCCGTGCGCGAAGCAATGCGCAAAGTGCTGCTGGCCACCGACCTCTACCTTCCTAGCGGCGACGAGCTCGCGCTCCTGACGAGTGCCGATAGCGAGCGCGGCGCCGTCGCGGAGCTGCTTGACCTTGGCGTCGAAGCCATCGTGCATAAGAATGGATCGGAGGGCGCGCGCTACTACGACGCGGCGCGCGATATCCGGGGACCGGCGATAGCCGTCGGCGAAATCGACCCGACCGGCGCAGGGGACTGTTTCGGAGCCACATTCACGTCTCTCTGGCTGCGGGGAGCCGCGGTCGAGGACGCGCTCGCTCTTGCGTCCGCGTCGGGCGCCTTGTCGGTAGCGAAGCGCGGGCCGATGGAGGGCGTAAGCGACATGCCGGCGCTGCGCAGATTCCTGTCCGAGAACATCGGGGCGCGCTAGGCGGTGAAGCACCCGCTCTTTGACATCCCCGCCGCCTTCCGGAACGGCGAACACGCGGGCATAGCCTCTGTCTGCTCCGCCCATCCCCTGGTCGTAGAAGCGCATTTGCGCCTTTCCCTGGCTTCCGGCCGCCCGGCGCTGATCGAAGCCACTTGCAACCAGGTAAACCAGGATGGCGGCTACACCGGAATGACTCCGCTTGGATTTCGCCGCATGGTCGAGACTATCGCGGGGCAGGCTGGGATCGACCCCGATCGAATCATTCTCGGCGGCGATCATCTCGGAACCAACCCCTGGAAAGCGCTTCCCGCCGAGCGCGCGATGGCGAACGCCGAGGACATGGTCGCCGCGTACGCGGAGGCCGGCTTCGCCAAGCTTCATCTAGACACGTCCATGGGCTGCCTGAACGAGCCGGCGGCTCTTTCCGATGCGGTTTGCGCCGAGCGCGCGGCGAGGCTGGCAGCCGCGGCGGAGTCGCGCATGGATGCAGGTCGGCCGCCGGTCTATGTAATCGGAACCGAAGTGCCCGCGCCGGGCGGCGCGGTCGACAACCTCGGCGCGCCGCGCGTAACAGATCCGGAAGCCGCGATCGACACTTATCGCGCCCACCGCGATGCCTTCGGCCGTCTCGGCCTCGATGACGCGTTCTCCCGCGTCGTCGCGCTTGTCGTGCAGCCCGGAGTGGAATTCGGGCACGCGGGCGTGGCTCGCTTCGACGCCGGCAAGGCCCGCGCCCTGTCGGAATCCCTAAAGGAAATGCCGGGTATCGTATTCGAGGCCCATTCGACCGACTACCAGACCGAATCCGTGCTCAGGCAGCTCGTAGAACGCGGTTTCGCGATTCTGAAGGTCGGACCCTGGCTGACTTTCGCCCTGCGCGAGGCGCTCTACGGCCTCGACTTCGCGAACGATGCGCTGGAGGGGCGCGCTCCTCGCGGAAAGCTGATGGACGCGATGGAGGAAGCCATGCTCGAGGCGCCGGAATTCTGGCGGAACTACTACGGCGGCACCGAGACCGAAGCGTGGGTGCAGCGGCATTTCAGCTATTCGGACAGAATCCGGTACTACTGGCCGGCTTCCAGGGCCGCGGCGGCGGTCGAGGATTTGCGTTCCAGTTTCGATTCCAAGAAGAATGTTCCGGAACCGCTGCTGAGGCAGTTCCTTCCGAACATCGGCGCGGCGCCGAGCGGCGGGGGTATGGAATCGATTCTGATTTCCGCCGTGCAGCAAGTATTGAAGCAATACGAGAGAGCGGTGACCGAAGGCGACGCTTCCGAGCCATAGCGAAGCGCGCGGCCCGGTTCCGAGACGGCCGCGGAAAAGCGGAAATCCCGAGCCCCGGCATTGCGAGCGGCGGCTGTCAAGCCTTCCAGGATTTTCGGAATAGTTCCTTCCCGTCCCAATTGACGCTTAGGATCCCGCTCGCTTCAATGGTCTCGCCGGCTCCCGACGCGACTATGCTGCTGGAGATGCCGGCATTCCCGTCGCGGCGCGAAATCTTGATCGAATGCGCGATCCTGCATTCGGCCCTGCAAGGGACAGTCGCTGAAACTCTATAGGACGCTGCCGTTCCGACCGTTATCTCCGTTTCGAGTTCTTCGAATCGGGTCGTGGCGGGGCCTTGAGTCCAGGACGAGCGAATTTGCCCGTCGCGGACATGCTGATGCACGCGTTCAAGACCGGGATTCGAAATCATCGTCCAGGATTTCGCCTTCGGCAGATCTTTCGCGGCGCGAAACGGAGGGCGAGGCCGAACGGCTGCGAGTTTCACACGCGCTGCCCCTGGGTTTGCGACCGCTGTGCGAAGGAAGCTCCTCGCCCGGCGGTCCGCGGTCGACAGGTCGCCTGCCACTTTCCCCTTCCCGCAGGTGCCGAGCCGACCGAATAATTAGATCGGCGGCGAAGGTGGAAATCGATACCTCCTTGATCCGCCGGGCCGGCGGCGAATGTCCGGCGCGGCGAGCCTGGATGCTCGCGGCGCGCTGCATTGGGCTTCGCAGCCCGCGTCGGCTTCACGCGCATTCTGGAAGTTGACGCGGGAATTAGGCGGGTTCCGCTTCGGATGCGCCCGCTAGACGCGGGGGCGGCGGGAGTCCGGGTTGCATCGGAGCTTGTCGCCGGGCGGCGCAGGGCGTATCCTGAATCGGCTGCAGTCGGCAATTTGCCCGTCGATCGGGCGGAGCGGGAGGGAATAGGCATGCCTAGCCAGAATATAGCCGAACTTGAGCGGGAGATATACGAGCTTACCGCGAAGCTGAATGAATTGCGCAGGAATGCGGATGCCAGTCCGGTTCCCGAATACCGCTTCGAGACTCTGGACGGAGAGGCGACCCTGTCCGGGCTATTCTGCGGCAAGCGGCATTTGCTGGCCATCCACAACATGGGGCAGGGATGCCGCTACTGCACGCTTTGGGCGGACGGCTTCAACGGTCTTCTCGCGCACCTGGAAAACGCAATGTCCGTTGTCCTCCTATCTCCCGATCCGCCCCGGCTGCAGCGCGAATTCGCTAATTCCCGCAACTGGAGCTTCCGCCTCGCATCGCACGGCGGGGGCGAATATATCCGCGAGCAGACCGTGATGGAGGGGCATGGCAACATGCCAGGGGCGGTGATCTACGAGCGATCGGAAAGCGGAGTGCTTCGAAAGAACAGCGCAGTGTTCGGACCGGGCGACCGCTTCAGCCCGATCTGGCATCTGCTCGCGCTCGCCGGAATGGGAGATAGCGACTGGACGCCGCAGTACCGCTACTGGACTAGGCCGGAAACGCTGGACGACGGCGGCGACAATCTCTTGGAATAGCGCATCGAATTCGCCGGCGATCCTACTTTGCGATGCGGGGAATGTCGCAGAACGCTTAAGCCGCTCCATGACGATCCGCCTTTTGAAATCGAAGGGAGCGGCCGCGGCGCCCGGTCGATTTAGCATGCGACCGCCGCTCGATTCCGCGTGCCCGGCGCGGTAGTACGGCGGGATTCAGGTCGGTTGAACTGCTTTTGCGAATTGCCGCCCGGCAACTTTTAGGATCATTTGGCCGTCGCGCTGCTCGCGCAAGCCCCGCCAATCGCCTTTGCCAGACTATGCCGCGCGGGCATCAAGGCGTTCCGGCGGCATGCCCCAAGCAATTCCTGCGCCGCTGCGGATGCCGGGATTGTCGCCGGTACGGTCGCAGTTAACCGGATATTCAGGAGGAGCGCGCCCGGTTCTTTATCGCGTCAAGGTAGATCGCAAAGAAAATCAGCGCGCCCGCCACGAACGGATAGACGAATGGCGACACGCCGCGGGTGCCGAGGCCGTTGTTTATGATGATAAGCAGCAGTACCCCGGCGAGCGTCCCCGGAAACGCGCTTCCGCGACCGCCGAAGAGGCTAGTGCCGCCGATAACTACGGCCGCCACCGCCTGAAATTCCATGCCCCGGCCGGTGAAGGTGGTGATCTCGCCCAGATAGCCGGCGAGGAGCGTGCCGCTGGCGGCCGCCGAAATCCCGCACAGGGCGTACGCCGCCAGCTTCGCCCGACGGACCGGCACGCCGATCTTTCTGGCCGAGTCCTCGTTGTTTCCGATCGCGAGCCAGTAGGTGCCGAGCCTAGTCTTGCGAAGGATCCACTGGAAAACCAGAAGAATCGCAAGCGCGGTCAAAAAAATCAAGGGAATGACTCCGAAGAGCTTCAACTGCCCCAGATCGGCAAGGCCTTCGCCCGCCTGCTTGACCGTCCCTTCGGTAATGACCAGCGCCACGCCCCGATAGGCGATCATCAATCCAAGCGTGGCCAGTAGCGAATTCATGCCGAGATAGGCTACGATCCAGCCGTTGAAGAGCCCGATGGCGAGGCCGGCGCCCAGCGCCGCCGCAATCGACAGCCCCGCCGGAGCGTCTGCCGTGAGATAGACTATCGTCGCTGCGACATAGGCCGTCGAGCCGATCGAGAGGTCGATTTCGCCGGTGACGAGCACCAGGGTCAATCCCGCCGCCGCGGCCAGCAGAAACGTCGAGGCAATGGCGATCTGCACGAAGTTCGACACTGTCAGAAACGAGTTCGAGATTACGGTGAAGACCGCGACAATCGCAAGGAGCAGCAGGTAGAACCCGTATTCCAAGCCGATGCGCTTTGCCTGGATCATGGATTCATGCATCCGCTGCCTCTGTTCCCATCGCCGCGGCCATCAAGTCGGCCTCGGTGATGCTTTCGCCCTTCGCCTCGGACGCGATCACGCCGTCGCGTATGACCGCCACCCGGTCGGCAAGGGCAACCATCTCTTCGATTTCCGAGGTGACCAGCAGAACCGACGATCCCGAATCCGCGAGCGATTCGACAAGTTCTCCTATCTCGCGCTTGGCCCCGACATCGACGCCGCGGGTCGGCTCGTCAAGAATAAGAATCTCGGGTTTCCGGTTCAGCCACTTGGCGAAGACCACCTTCTGCTGGTTGCCTCCGGAAAGGTTGGCCGCGCGGGCGCGGTGGCTCGGGGTCCGAATCGTCAGCCGTTCAATCATGGAAATCGCCGTCCGCTCTTCGGCGGCCTTGTCGAGAACCCGCATTCTGCCGGCGGCGTATTGATCCAGGGTCGTGGCCGAAATGTTCTTCCAGACGGCCTCGTCGAGAAACAGCCCGTCGGTGCGGCGGTTCTCGGTAACATAGGCCGTTCGCTCCAGCAATTCCCGATGACCGATCGGGCGGCTGCCGCCATCGTCGTTGAACGTCATGGATCCGCCATGCATCGGATCGAGTCCGAGAATCGAACGGATCAGCTCCGTTCGCCCGGAACCCAAGAGTCCCCATAGCCCCAGTACCTCGCCGCGCTTGAATTCGAGGTCGATCCCGTGAAGTATGCCGTCCCGGCGGATGCCCGAGAGAGTTAGCCGCGGCGCGCCGCCGATTTTTCGCTTCCGCGCGGCCGGCCCGCTCATGGCCTGGCCGACGATCAGTTCGACGATCTGGCTTCGCGTAACTGTCGCCACGCTTCCCGATCCGACCAGCCGCCCGTTTCTTAGCACCGCGTAGCTGTCGCAGAGTTCCTCGATCTCGTCGAGGAAATGGCTGATGTATATGATTGCCTTGCCCTCCGCCTTCAACTTGCGGACGATGGCGAAGAGCGCGTCCTTTTCCTTGATCGATAGAGACGAGGACGGTTCGTCGAAGATCACGATGTCCGCTCCCTGCGCAACCGCGCGGGCGATTTCGACCACCTGCTTCTCGCCGACCGAAAGCGTTTCCATCGGCGCCGAAGGCCGGATCGCCGAGCCGAGCTGGCCGAGAGCTTCGCCCGCCCGGTTCTGAGCCGCGCGCTTGTCGACCGTGAACGGCAGTCGCCCCGCGGGGAGACGCGAAATGAACATGTTTTCGGCCACGGTGAGCGTGGGGAAGTAGAGAAGCTCCTGATGAATAAACGCGATCCCGGCCTCGTCCGCATCGGAGGGGCGCCTCAGCTCCACGCGCCGCCCGTTGATCTCGACATGGCCCTCCTCCGGCATATAGATGCCGCCAAGCACGTTCATCAGAGTCGACTTGCCGGCGCCGTTGACGCCGACAAGCCCCATGACCTCCCCCGCCTGAACGGTTATCGAGACGCAATCAAGCGCCTTTACGCCTGGGAAGGCCTTGGTAACGCCTTCCATATGCAGCGTCGCGGTCATTTCGCCCTCAGCACGTCGAGACCGATCACGGCCACGAGCACGGAGCCCTTGATGACCATCGCGATGAAGGGCGAAACCCCCAGCAGGTTGAAGGCGTTGGAGAGCATCGTGAGGAACAGGAGCCCGAACATCGTGCCCAGGATAGACCCCTTGCCGCCCTTGAGGCTCGCGCCGCCGATGACCGTCGCCGCAATTATGTCCATCAGCCGCACGTCGCGGACCATTGCGGTCGTCGCGGTTCCTAAGTCGGCGGTAAGAACAATCGCCGTGATCCCCGCCATGATCCCGGCGATCGCATATGTCGAAAACTCTATGCGCCGGACCTTGACGCCCGAGATGCGCGCGGTCTCCTCGTTGGCGCCGGTCAGGTAGACCCGGCGCCCGTAAATCGTGCGCGACAGGACGAATCCCAGCGCGAGCGCCGCAACCAGCACGGCAATTCCCGCGACGGGTATGCCCACGGGTCTCGGGCTGATTCCAAGGGTCATCGGAAGGATACGCGCGGAAAAGTTGTCGATGAAGGCATCCGGCAATCCATAGACGCTTTGAGCCTGCGTAAACCAGATCGCAAAGCCTTCCGCGACCACCATCGTACTGAGCGTCACTATGAAGGGGATCATCCGGAGATACGCCACCGCGATGCCGTTCACGATGCCGAAAGAGCATCCGATCGCAAGCATCAGGACGCACCCCAGAAGCGTGGAGTCCGTGGCGACCATGGCCGTCGCGCCGACCACGGCGGAGGCGGATACCACCGTGTAGCTCGACAGGTCGATTCCCCCGGCGACCATGACGTAGGTCATGCCGATGCATAGGAATCCGAGAAACCCGAGCTGCCCGAAAATGTTCATGATGTTGCGGAGATCGGCGAATTTCGGCACCGTAAGCGCGAAAATGATCGCCATCGCGACAGACAGGGCCACGGGCAGGAGCGCCGGATTGGCGCTGATCCAGTGCCAGAGCTTCAGCCCCGGGCTTGCGCCCGATGCACGGAATTGAGATTCATCAACCATGCCGGGTAAAGATCGGGAACGGCGCAAGGCGCCGCCCCCGGCTAGTTTGTCCGGGTCGTCAGGTGGCCCAGAGCTGCGCCTGCATTTCGGGATCGTCGACGTTGTCCGGCGTGAAGACCGGTCCCTGGATCAGGATATCGCTGTCGAAAGATTCGCCCGCGGCGAGGCGAGGCATCAGGTCAACCGCCTCGCGGCACATGCCCGTAACATCGAAGATCGTATCGGCATCCAGATGCCCGGAACGCAGAAGCTCGAGTCCGATTGGAAAAACATCCACGCTGGACAAATAGATGTGGCTGGGCTCGCCGTGCGGAGCCCACCTTCCCGCATCCTGCAGCACTTGGCGCACGCCGGACATCATGACGTCGGACGCGACGGAAATGTGATTGATGTCGGGATACGCCTTCAGCGCCGGGGCGAGGGCCGCGGCGGCTTGCTGCGGGTCCCAGTTGCCGACGAGATCCTGCGCAATGCTTGCTCCGTGCTCGTCGCAGGCTTCCTGCAGGCCGACGCCGCGCAGACGCGAGTTTTCGTCGCGAATGTCGCCTGACACCCAGAGCACTTCGCCGACCTCCGCGCCGTCCGCCTTCATCTTTTCGAAGACTGTTCGCGCAGAACTGAGCTGCTGGTACTTGGCGTCGATGCCGACGAAGACATCTGCCTGATGCCTCGCATCCGCGTGCACCTGCCGCAGGAACGCCATGGATGGAATGCCCGCGTCGCGCGCGCGTTTGACGCTTGACGAAATCGCCTTGGAATCGATCGGGAACACCAGGAGCACGTCGACGCCCCGGCTGATCAGGTCGTTGGCGTCGCTCGCCTGCTTTGCCACGTCCATGTCGGCCGCCGTAAACACCAGCTCGATCTCGGTGTCCGACGCGGCGGCGAATTCATTCAACAGCTTGTGGCTCGTGGACCAGACAGCGTCCTGCATGCCCGGCCAGGCCATGCCGACGGTGACTTTGCCTTGAGCATGCACGATGGCAGGCGCGCCCAGCGCGGCGCTCGCGGCAGCGGTCGTAGCCATGAATCCGCGTCGAGTCAGTCTTGTCATTGAAGTCTCCTTGTCCTTTGCGAGAAACTGCGTTTCCGCATTGTACAATCGAGCAGGCCGGGTTCAACGGAATATTTGTCCAATTCGGACAAGTTCGGGCGGGCAGCCGGCCTGCGCCCGCACTCGAAACCGCCGGGACGTTCAAGCCGACCGTTTCCGGCGGCGAGTCCTGGAGGCCGCCAATCGCCCCTCACGGGCGACGAGCCGCCGCGCAGGACCGCGGCGGCGGGCTCAAAATTCGGGGTGTAGCCCAAAATGGTTGATTTGGTCGAATGGGAGTTTCCGACCTTCCAACACATAAAGAGGCGCGCTGCTATAGGAATACTTTCTTGCATCGCTTTTCAACAAGTTTGAGATACACCCCAAAATTCGAAGCCGCTTGACACGACCTGCCCGCCCGCAGCTTCCGCACGCTGCTCGACGATCTCTCGGGGATGGCGCTGAACCAGCTGCGCCTGCCGGACCATGGCGAAAGCCTGCTGTCGGTCGTCACCAGGCCGACCCCGGTCCAGAAACGGGCGTTCCAGCTTCTCGGAGTGAACCCCGACCGGAACGTTCCCATAAGGCTGACAGGTTGGCCGGCGGCCGCATGGCCGAAAACCCATGAATACCAGCAGGCTGGTCATGGAACCCTTCTTCAGATCTCCCTGAAGTTCCGGCCAGCCGAGCAAGTCGGAAATTTGCCGAGCGCAATAATATCGCGGTCCGCTCGCTCGCTCAGGAGCTATGCCATTCTTTCTCCATTTCGGCCGCCTGCGGAAAGTAAAGCCAGGTTCGCCCCGAATTGCATCCGCGAATCAGGAAATTTCGCTTGCTGAATTCAAAGCGAAGCAATCGATCGAGCTCATTCGGCCAACGGATTGTGGCATCTCACAGTCCTGCCGTCGGCAAGAAGCGACGGCTCAGGGACAAGGTATTTGCACCGTTCGCCGGAGTACGGGCATCGGGTATGAAATTCGCAGCCGCCCGGCCGATTGGAAAGGCTTGGAACCTCGCCTTCGATAGACACCAGCTGGCGCCTCCGTGTCGGGTCCGGCTGCGGAGTTCCTCGAACGAGCGCCTGGCTGTAGGGATGCGCCGGATTCCGGAAAACCTGTTCGCAATCCCCGTACTCGACGATTCGGCCGAGATACATGATCGCCAATTTGTCGCACACATGGCGAATTACCGGAAGGTTGTGGCTGATTAGCAGGAATCCGAGACCGTGCGCAGCCTGCATGTCCAGCATTAGGTTCAATATTTCTCCCTGGACCGAGACGTCCAGGCCCGCCGTCGGCTCGTCGGCGACGATCAGCGCCGGATTGAGTGCCAGCGCGCGCGCCACGCCGACGCGACGCGCCTGGCCTCCCGACAATTCGTGGGGATATCGGGACAAGAAATTTGCGGGAAGGCTCACCATCTCGCATAGGCGAGCCGCTTGATCCCGCTGCGAGCCTTTTTCGATGCCATGGATCAGAAACGGCTCGGTCAAAAGCTGCCCGACGGTCCGCCGCGGACTAAGCGAACCGACAGGATCCTGAAACATCATGGCTACGTCGCGTCGAACTTTCCTGTACTGGTTTTGCGACAGTCCGACGAGCTCGGATCCCTTGAATTTGATCGACCCGGAATGCACGCCATTCAAACCGATAATCGCGCGTCCGAGCGTTGTCTTGCCAGATCCGCTTTCGCCTACAAGTCCAAGGGTTTCACCGGCGCGCAGACCGAGCGAAACCTCGTAGACCGCATCGATGAAGGGATCGTCCACACCTTCCGCCAAGGCCTTGATTCGTCCCATCGTAGGAAAGCGAACGCGAAGATCCTGGATTGAAAGCAGTTCGTCCGCCTCATCGCAATGCGCTATCTCGCTTCGAGTTCTGTCTGCTGCGGCATTCAGGGATAAAGCGGTCAAATCGTGTTTGGTCTTGCCGCCTTTGTCGGGGCAATAGAGATGGCATCGAACCGAGTGGTCCACGACTTCCGAATGCTTGCCCGCTGAAATCGAATAGGCGGGCCTTTCTTTCGAGCACGTTTCGTCCGAAAATGCGCAACGGGGAGCGAAAACGCAGCCGGCAGGCGATTGGTGAAGATCGGGAACATCGCCCGGAATCGTCGGAAATTGTCCTTCCATCTCCAAGTCCAGCGCGGGATTGCAGGCTATTAAAGCTTTCGTGTAGGGATGTTTTGCGTCGAAGAATATGTCGTGGGCATCCGCATGCTCGACGATTTCGCCAGCGTACATGACAACGATTTCATCGCATAATTCGGCGATTAGGCCAAGATTATGCGATACCAGCATCACAGTAGATCCGAATTCCGAGCGAGCCTCGCGAATTAAGTGAATGATCTGGGCTTCCATCGTGACATCGAGAGCCGTGGTGGGTTCGTCGGCAATAAGAAGCGAGGGATCCATAAGAAGCGCCATGGCGATGCCGGCGCGTTGCCGCATGCCTCCGCTGAAATGGTGCGGGTACTGGTAAATTCGCTTCTCCGAGTCGGGTATGCCTACCCGATTCATCATTTTGATCGCCTTGCCTAGGCGTTCGCGTCTCGACATTTCCGTGCGCCGGTAAAGGATATCGGTAAATTGACTGCGGTAGTCCAAAACCGGGGACTGCGAGGTCATAGGATCCTGGAACACCATCGAGACCTTCTCGCCTCGAAAGCCTTTAAGCCTATTGTCGTCGAACTCCAGGACATTGCCGCCGTCGAAAAGGATTTCGCCGTTTTCGACCGTGCCGTTAACGGCTAGCAGTCGCATGATCGTCCAAATCAGGGTGCTCTTGCCTGACCCGCTTTCGCCCACGACGCCTATTATCTTTCCTTTCGGAACCACCATGCTGACTTCGCGCAAGGCCCGGACGCGGCCGCGGGGAGTGCGAAAGTCGACGCTAAGAGACCGAATTTCAAGTAATTTTTCCACGATCTAACGCTGGCTCCTTAGCTTTGGATCGAAAACATCGCGAAGCGCTTCGCCGAGAAGCGTAAATCCGAGCGTCGCAAGTACAAGCGGAACGCCTCCCGCGACGACGGGCCAAGGCGAAGTTCTGATAACCAAATAGCCTTCGTTCAGTATCGTGCCCCAACTCGCGGTCGGCGGTAAAACCCCCAAACCCAAAAAGCTCAGGCCCGCTTCGATCGTCACGACCACGGGAATGTCCATGGCGGCCAGAATCAGGAGCGGGCCGATCACATTCGGCATGACGTGATGGGCGAGCGTTCGAGTCGAGCCGGCTCCCAGGGATCGCTCCGCGAGAATGAACTCCGAGTTCTTGAGAGCGAGAGTGCTGGTGCGCGCTAATCGCGCATATCCCGGTATGCTGGTTACTATCACGACCGCTAAAATGAGGTTTAGACTGGGGCCAAGCAGCGACACGGCGGCCAGAGAAAGAACGATCGTGGGAAATGAACGAATCGTATCGAATACGAGAAGAAGCGCATTGTCCAGCCAGCGCGGCCCGTAGCCGGCAATCATTCCCAGCGCCAAGCCTATAAGGAGGGATGTCGAAACGCCGATCGCCGCCACCTGCAAGGCAACCCTGCCCCCGTAGAGTACGCGCGAATATGTATCGCGGCCCAGCTGGTCGGTTCCAAGCCAATGATCCAGGCTCGGTCCGGCGAGACGCACCGGAATGTCCAGCTTCGTCGGGTCGTGAGTGGCCAGCCACGGCGCAAAAATCGCGCTGGCGAAAAACAGCGCAACGAGAATTAGGCCTAGTACGCCTTGTCCGTTGCGGAAAAAAAGATGCCACTTTTCCATAGCCGGGCGCATCGGGCGATCAAAGGAATTCGCGGCCATTTTATTCCTATCCGCTAGAGATTTTCGCGAACGCGCGGGTCCAGCAGCGACACGGTGATATCGGCGATCAACGTGACGCAAACGTAAAGCGCCACGGTGACCAGAACCGCTCCCTGAACGACCGGAAAGTTGCGTGCCAGAACCATGTCGTAGATGATTTTGCCCAAACCCGGACGCGAGAAAATTATCTCGGCGAAAACGGTGCCCGATAGAAGCACGCCGAATCCAATTCCGATGAGCGTGATCGTCGGGAGTATGGCTACCCTAAGGGCGTATCGAAAAACGACGGTCCTATTCATGAGGCCGAACGCCCTGGCGGAGCGGACGTAGTTCTCGCCGAGAACTTCCAGCATGGAAGCCCGAACCATGCGAGCGAGATACCCGACCCAGCCGAGCCCGACCGCGAAGGCGGGCAGGATCAGATGCCTAAGCTGATCGACAATATCGCCGTCGTCGCCCGCGCCGATAACCGGAAGCCATCCCAGAAATATCGCAAACACTAAAATCGACCAAATGGAAACGAGAAAGGACGGAATTGCGATCGTTCCAATCGAAATCACGCCGGTAAGCCGGTCGAGCCACGAATTCGGGCGAATGGCCGACAAGCAACCTATTGGAATGCCCAGGAGCGTCGCCCATGCCAGCGCAGCTGCGGCCAATGTCAGCGTATAGGGCAGCTGCTCCAATAGAGTGTGCGAAACGCTTCGATTGGTGAATACGTCCGAGCCGAGATCCCCCCTGACGACATTCCCGGCGAAAATCAGGAACCTAATGACGATCGGCTTGTCCAAGTGCATTTTTTCCGCGTATGCGGCTTGCACCTCCGGAGTGGCGCGCGGGCCGAGCGCGATACTGGCGGGGTCGCCGGGTATGGAATTCAGCAATGCGAAAAGCGTTAGGACGGCGAAAAAAATAATTAGCGCCGAAAGGCCTATCCGCTTCACGATGTAGAGAAGCATCGATTAAGCGAGGTCAATACGAAATGCAGCGGCCGGAAACAAAGCTTCCGGCCGCAATTGCTTTAAACGTCTGCGAAATACGTGAGCTGCATTTCGCCGGACGGAGCCAGCTGAACGCTTAGATCCGAGCGGTGCACGAAAACTTCGGGTTCGTGCGTCAGCCAAACGTAGGCGCCGGTGTCTTCCATGATTTCCTGCATCCGGAAGTAGATTTCCGCTCGCTTGGACGGGTCCGTTTCCATTACGCCCATGGCGAAAAGATCTTCGAACTCGTCGGACGACCATCTTTCCCAATTCCAAATTCCGACCTGATCGCGCACAAACCATTGGAACGGCTCGTAGGGATCCGGCCCCGAGCCGTAGCGCATGATCCAAAGCTCGAGGTCTTTCCACCCGTCGCCTTTGCTTTCCTGACCCATCTCCCAAAACGGCCCGGCGTCCACGGGCATTACTGTTACGTTAATTCCGATATCGGCCAAGTTGGCCTGGATTATAGTCGCCGAAAGCACTCTTTCCTGATTATTCAGGGTTTTAAGCGTCAATTCGAGACCCGACGCTCCCGCCTCGTCGACCAGCGCGCGCGCCGCTTCGGGGTCAAAGGCATATCCGGCGCTGGTCCGCCTACCTGTCAGCCCGGGCGAGACCACGCCGTACGAAGGCTCCGCCGTGCCGCTATAGGCGCCCGCTATAACGCTCGCCTGATCCACCGCGCGCTGGATCGCTTTCCGAATCCTGATATCCTGAAGTTTCGGATGCTCGGTATTCATGCCGAGCCACATATACTGAAGTGCGCCGGCAACCGTCAGGCGGCTGTTCGGCGGAAGCTCGGCGCTATAGCGCGCGAGCGAATTCGAACTGACTTGAGCGCAATCGAGCTCGCCCGCTTCGAATGCGAGCGCAGCGGACTCGTCCTCGGTAACGATTAATCCTTCAATCACGTCAAAGTACGGCATGTCCCCTTGCCAATCGGGATTTCGCGTCAGTCGAACATACTGCCCTTGCTTCATTTCGTAGACGTAGGGTCCGCAGGAAGCGGGCACTTCGGTCGTGAATCGTCCGCCAACGCTTTCCGTTGCCGCCTTGCTAACGATGATGCCCGTTCCGGAGGCAAGCGTCGTATTCATGAATGGCGAAAAAGGCTCGCTCAGCACAATCGTACCGGTGTGACTGCCGGTTACCTCGACATGGCTGAATGTCGCGTAGTCGTTCTTCCAATCGCTTGTGGTCATCCTAGCGTAGCTATAGGCGACGTCCTCGGTCGTGACTTCGCCAAATCCGTTAGTCCACATCAGTCCCTTCTTGAGTTCGAAATCGATGTTGGTGGCATCCCTAACCGTAACATGCTCGACGAATGGCGAAGGAACCCATGTCGGTTGGCCGTTCCGCATTCCGTAGTGGACCAGCGCGGGCATAGTGAGCCAGTTAACGTCGTTGTTGGGGTGCCCGCCCACATAGTATCCCGGATCAAAGCTCTCGGGGTCGCGGTTGAAGCGAACGCGCAACGTCTTGCCGTCGGCAGCCAATGATATCCCCGGATACGTGCCGGCGATGCTGGCAGTGCTGGCGAAAGCCGCGGTTTGGAGGAAAAAGCGCCTGGAAATCGAAATATCGTTCATTATGTGTCCCCATTGTTCGGATTTTGAAAAGCAAGGCTGCGTTTTGGCGCGAGCGCCTCGGCCCGGTTCCCCGTTTGTGGCAAACCAACCGAACGATAATCCGAATCCATTAGAAAGGCAAACATGCCGGAACCGAATGCGAGCGGTTCGAATTGACAGAGCGGAGCCGACGCATTATTTGTGCCGCTGATGGGGCTATCGAAGGAATTACGGGTAGTGATCAGTCTCGAACAAGCTTGCAGCGATACCGAACGAGCCGCCGAAGCGGCAAGGAATTCAGCCAGCAAGGTGGCGTCCCAGTCCCGTGCGCTGGCGAAAGCCGCCCGAACCGGCAATATTGCAGGCATAAAGCGCTCCCAGGAGAAATTGAATGAAGCTCTGACAATGCTCCAGCAGGAGGTCTCGAACGCAGTTGTCTGCTGGCCGTTCTCCGAAGAGGAGGAGCTGGAGCTTTTCGGCCGCCAGTTCGCCGACGCGCTCAAGGCCGCCGCGACCGCGAAGGGTTTGCAGATTTACGAGCGGAACGGGCACTTGATCTCGTACCCGTCAATTGTGCGGATACTTCCGGCGGACCGCGCGGTAAGAATAGACAAGAAGAAAGTTTCGACGGTTAGGCCGTTGTACCTTGTAGATCTGCTTCTCGCAAATCAGAAGAAATCCAGCGGATTTTCGTCGCAGCGATTTCTTCAATCCCTATATGACGTGTATTCCGATGTAGCAACCGGGGCGTCTCCGGACCTCTTGCCGGAGAGCGGCGGACGAGTTGTACCCTTGGCGAGAATCTACAGGCTGATGACGGCGCTGCCGGGCAGCTCTCGCGAATATGATCGAAGCGACTTCGCGCGCGACCTGTATATTCTCGATTCGAACGGACCGCGGCGCACAAGGAATGGCCATGCGGTTTCGTTCCCGTCCTCCACCGGCGCCCGCAAGCGTTCGAGCGACATTTTTTCCTACATCGGACCGAATGGCGATAACGCCGAATATTACGGAATTCGATTTAGCAGGGACGACGAATGAACAACGCTATTCAAACAGCCGAATGGCTGGAACATTTGGAGCGCGAGTATTTGGCCGCGTTCATCAAGGACGGCGGCGCCGCGGTGAAGTTCGCGGTGACCCCGGAAAATAGTCGTCAATCGCTTGTTCGGGAATTGAAGAGGCTCTGCGAAGAACGGGAGCATCTTTTTGCGAGTTTGGACGCAATCAATAGCCGCGTCCACATGCCGCAGGATTTATTTTTCGGGATAGCGTCGCAGATCGACTGGCGGCAGCTCGCGCGCCGCGTAGTTTTGCGTCTGCTTTCGAAGAAGGAATATCGTGTCGACGGCATCGACCCAAACGGAACTGTCAATGTCATCGAAGCTGTCGCCTGTAACAACAACATTGACCCTAAGTCCGTTCTCTTCGAATTGCGACCGGCGCTGGAGAAGGAAGTCGCCAAGAACGCGAACATGGCTAGGGCCTTTCGGGTCGCCATGACCCATCTCTGCATTTGCGAACGAGAGAGCGCGATGCAGGGGGAATATGCCGGGCAGCCGCTGCTTGACTGGCTAACCGGAGCCAACACCCGGATCGGCAACGTCAAGCCGTTCCAGATTCACACGCCGATCAATCGCACGACGGCAAGGTATTTCATTGAGTCGGCGCTTTATTGGGTGCGCCAGGCGGGATATTCGGGCACTGTGATTCTTCTGGACAATACCCGCGCAACCCTATCTCGCAATCCTAGGGACGGGATGCGCTTCTACACGCGGGCGATGACCATGGATCACTACGAGCTTTTGCGGGAATTCATCGACGACGTGGATCGGTTGTCGGGCTCCTTGCTGGTGGCGATGACGGATTACGCGTTCGTCGACGAGCAATCTGCGAGGGGCTGGGCCATTTATCCGGCTCTCCGCACCCGAGTTATGGACGACGTTCGGGATCGAAACATTGCCAATCCCGTGGCGGCGCTGGTACGGCTGTCGTAAATGGCGGATATCATGGAAGAAAAACTAGCGGCTCGGCTCGCCGTGGAAGCGCTTCGCAACGGAGTGCCGAACAGGGAAGCGGTGCGGGCATTGGGGTGCAACCAGCCGAAGGCCGAAACGCGGTTTATCGGAATGCTGGATGAAGCGGCGGGCGACGACAGCCCGTCAGCAAGCCATAGGGGCATGCTTGTTTCCGGAGATTTCGGCACGGGGAAGTCGCATCTCCTAGCGCACTTGGAGCATCTCGCCTTATCCAGAAACTTCGTATGCAGCAGGGTCGCTATCAGCAAGGAAACTCCGCTATACGATCTGGGGAAGGTGTTTACCTCCGCCATGGAGAACGGTCGGATACCCGGTCGGCGCGGAAGATTCATCGAAGAGCTCGCGCTTTCCATGCAGCCGGATTCGGATGAGTATTCGGCCTTTTCCCGCTGGGCCGATACCGCCGCCTCGAATGGGCTCTTGAATATGATTTTTCCCGCGAGCAGGGTCGTTCACGAGCGATCGGGGGATCTAGATCTGATCAGCGAGATCGAATCCTTCTGGGCCGGCGATCGGATTCAGATCACCAAGATTCGCAACGGACTGAAACAGATCGATCAATTGCAATTCTACAAATTCCGAGCGCCGAAGGCCGCCGAGCTTTCGCCGCAGCGGCTGCGGTTCGCCGTCGAATTGATCAAGAGCGTCGGCTATCGGGGCTGGGTAGTGCTCCTCGACGAAGTCGAGCTGATCGGCTCGTACTCGATTTTGCAGCGCGGCCGTTCCTATGCGGAGATCGCGCGGTGGATGGGATTCGCGCACGGAGAGAATTATCCCGGTCTGATCGTAGTCGGCGCGGTTACCGAGGATTTTGCGTCCGCCATCATTAGCGCTGACGGTCAAAGGAAAGACTGCGACTACGTTCGACCGAGACTGGAACAGAGCATGCGATACATCTCGCTCGGGGCTCGCGCTGAAAGAGGCATGCGGATTTTGGAGCGGAACTGCCTGGCTTTGCAGCCGCCCAGCGACGAAGACGTGAAATCGACCGTGGCAACGCTGCGGGGCTTGTACGAAAAAGCCTATGATTGGGTTCCGCCGCCTTATGAAGCGACGGCGGGCGGCGCGGGGTTTCAGGGTCGGATGCGCTACAAGGTCCGCGCTGCGATCAACGAATGGGATCTGCGCCGGTTGCATCCAGGATACCAGCCTATCACCGAATTCGAAAACATTGCGACATCGTATGAGGAGAATGCCGATCTGGAGCGCGGGACCGAAGACGACACGGCGTAAGGAGCAAGCCTTGCAAATTCGAGCGATGCTTTCGTGCCTCTTCTCAATGCCAATGTGAGCAAGTGGGAAATGGCCGACGCGGTCGGCTGGTTTAGGTTCGTCGAAACGCGGAACGGGCTGGGCGTCCATGCCGGGCTGTTCGAGACTTCGATGCGGGGCGAGCCTCTGGGTTTCTGCTTCATCAAGGGAGATATCGAGGACTTTCCGGCCGAGTCCGGGGCGTCGATTCTGGCGGAGGCTTTGTACCGGGCGCGCAATGCATCGCCGGCGCTGCTGCTCTGCCTGGCCGGGGACCTGCCTAGCCGAACGCTCCATGCCCTGAACTTCGACGTTCCCTTGTGCTGCCTGTCTCCCAAGTCGAAGGCAGGCGAGGGAAACGCGGCGGCTGCGCCGCGCGACAGCGTAGCTCACGGAGCGCACTGGGCGAATAGGGTGCCCGGGCCGCAAACGGCCGCGAGCGGGGCTCTTGACCGCGTCATGCAATTGGACGACCCGTTCGAGCCGTTCGAGCGGGCGGCGAAGGGAATGGCGGAAGCGTTTGCCGATGGCCGGGTTCAATCGTTCATGGACATCCGCGGGCTTAGGTCGGTAGTTTCATGGCTCCCGCGCGTTTCAAATTCCGGAAGCAATTCGACCGAAAACGCTACGCCTCCCGTAGGCGAGCCCTCCGAAGAGGCGCGTGGCAAAGGGGAGCCCGAGTTGGCCGAGCGGCTTCGGGAGGTGCTGGCTCCGCCGCTAGCCGATTACTCCTTCGAGCCATCGGACACGCGTTTGGAGTGGCCCTCGGACCTCATGCCGTTTCAGCGCGACGGTGTCCACGCCTTGATCGAAATGGATCGATTGCTCCTGTCGGACGACATGGGCCTGGGCAAAACCGTGCAAGCCGTCGCCGCGCTGCGAATTCTCAAAGCGCGCGGAAAGATCGGGTCATGCCTTGTGGTCGCTCCCGCCAGCGTTCTCGATCAGTGGCGGCGGGAACTCGCGCGATGGGCGCCGGAACTGAGTGCAATTATAGTGCGAGGAGGAGTGGACGAGCGAAGCTGGCAGTGGAGGGCTCGGAAGGATGTTAAGCTGGTCGGCTACGACATAATGCGTCAGGACGCGGGATTTCTAGCGACGCTCCAGGATTCCAAAAATGCTTGGAGCGTGGTCGTGCTCGATGAAGCTCAGAGAATTAAGAATCGCAACGAAACAAGCAATGCCGCGAAGAAGATTCCGAGGCTGCGATCTTGGGCGCTGACCGGCACGCCCATTGAAAACGACGAGGAGGAATTGGCTTCCATCATGGAGTTTGTCGATCACGTCGAGGGAAGCGCGCGCAAACGCTATCATCCGGGCGCTGCGCTGCGGCTACGCCATGGTGAATTGCAGCTACGGCGCCGGAAAAGAGACGTGCTGCACGATCTTCCGCCTAAACTCGAGACCAGATTGACAATTCCACTGCTTCAGGATCAGCGGGCAAGCTACGATAGGGCCGAACGCGATGGGATTGTCTATCTAAAGTCCTTGGGAGCAGAAGTAGGAGTTCAGCATATATTGGAGTTGATTACCCGATTGAAACAAATCTGCAACGCCGACCCCAGAACGGGAGCATCCAGCAAGCTGAACGACATCGGCGAACGAATGCGTAAACTGGCGGACCAGGGTCACAAGGCGCTAATCTTTTCGCAGTACACCAATGAAGTTTCGGGCGTCGGAGCGGCTGCAAGCTTTTTGCGGGCATTCGACCCGCTGACTTTAACCGGCGATACCCCGTCGGACCAGCGCTCGAAAATCATCGACCGGTTTAGGATCGAGAACGTTCACAAAGCGCTGATCATATCTTTGCGCGCCGGTGGCCTCGGTCTCAATTTGCAGGAAGCGTCCTACGTGTTTCATCTTGATCGGTGGTGGAATCCAGCCGTCGAGCGGCAGGCAGAGGATCGAAGTCATCGTCTTGGCCAGACGGTCAAGGTGAACGTAATAAAATATACTTGCGAGAACACCATCGAAGAGCGAATCGATCAGATCTTGCAAAGAAAACAAGACCTATTCGATCAGCTGGTGGACGATGTGTCGATGGATCTATCGACGCGATTAAACCGCAAAGAGCTTCTAGCTCTATTCGGCCTGTAACAAGCGCAAAAAAGACAATCGACGGAGCATGGATGCCAATTCGTATAATCTCGACGCCTCGAATGCCGCATCATCTGCACGTATGGTGAACATTTGGGCAAGACGATTTAATGATCTTTGGAAAAGGATCTCAAGATTTGACTTTCACGGGTCGAGGTTTCCAAGCTCCGTCGATCGCATAGAAAACGCAATAGAGAACGGTCGGGAGTGTGCGAATCTCTAGAAACGACAAATATCTTGCGGGTTTTCGGGATTTTAGCGGCGGATCGACAGGATTCGCGCCAAATGGAGCTTTTTTCTTACCACGGCGAGGCAAAGAGGCATAGGAAAAGGGATCGATCTACTTTCGAAGCCCGTACCGGCGCACGGTCTCGGTTTCGGTTTTCAGGTTGGGCTCGCGCTTGGCGGCTGTAGCATTTAGTGGAGAGTTGCACCCTTTCCAATGACAGTGTTCGGCGCGTTCTTTTCGACCGGCATACCGTTGCCAAGCGTATCGGCGGGCTGCTCGACTTCGTGGTGGCGGGTCCACGAGCGCCCACACGATGGTCGCGACCTCCTCCCGGAATTTCGAACTGGCGCGGACGGGAACGCGGACCGAGCAAGCCCTGCAAAATTAATTCCGAACTTCGCGTCGCCAGGTCGGCGATCGGATGACGTCGGTCCTCGGGTCCGGAATCGAATGGCGAGCTCCCGGTCTGCTGGTCGCAAGTTGAATCCAGTGGTTTCCGGTGCGGCCTATGCGCCGCAGCCGGTTAAACCTCAATTTAGCGACAATAATAATAACGCGCTTCCCGGAACCAAGGTACCTCCGCTTGATTGCCGCCGACGGCCAGAGCTTCCTGCGCGCGGACGAACCGTCCCTATTTGAACCAGGTCGGAGACTGGATTCAACTATCCGGCAGATGGGGGATTCGCGAAAATTCCCGGCACGCGCCAAAATCCGGGGACTCGAATTTTTGCCTCCCCGGGGCAATCGCGGCTCTAAATGGCGCGAATAATGCCAATTCGCTGCGAGCATCCCGAAAACCCGCAAGGAATTTGTCGCTGAGAAATTTGCGCCGCCATCGAGCATAATATATGCAATTCGGCATGCTATCGACGACTTTGACAGTTCACCCGGCAAGTAATATTTAGCCGCGTCAACATAAGGGCTGGAAGGACAATGGCGAAGAAACGCAATAAATTCGGTATCGTTCGTCTCAACATCACGCTTCTATATGTGTCTCCCAAGGTCACTAGGCGAATGGATGTACCTTCGGACACAAACCTCGAAGATCTCCACTATTACATTCAGGCCGCAATGGGATGGGATAATGATCATTTATGGGGGTTCGAAGCAAGGCGGCATTGGCAAAGGGCCCATTGGAGTATTGACTTTTTCGATGATGATTCGACACTCGACGCAAACATTCTTGATGTCTTAAGTTTCTTGGCGGGCAAATCGGAATTCACTTACATTTACGACTTCGGGGAGTCCTGGACGCATAGAATCCGGATCGGAAAGATCCAACCGGCGCGTGATGACAGGTGCTACCCCTATCTCGTCTCAGGCACCGGGCGCTGCCCGCCTGAGGATATTGGCGGCGCATGGGGCTACCAAGCTTTATTGAATGCATTGGATGACCCGGATGCGGAATTTCGAATAGATTACCCAGGGTTTTTCCAGGATGGGCGGACTTGGGATCCGGATGATGCTGAACTTGAGGCAAGAAGAGCAGATCTTGCACGATACAGCTGATAGGATTTACGGGAACGCGCAGCGAGAGTGTCGCGCCTTGCCAATGCTCGAAGCCCGTTTTGGGTGCGGCTCGAATTTTCTGTAGTCGACCAAATGGCGTTTCGATACCGCAAGCTGTACAGCCGAATCCCGAACACTTTTTAGTGGCGGCCGCAGCTTGATTACGGAATTTGATCGACAACCGGCATTGGCAATACCGGACGGCAAGATTTACAAGGAATTTGTGCCGTACCCCCCTAGCTGAACACCGCCATCGGCGATGTTAGGCGGGTGCTTTGGAGCATCCGCCGCTTCATAAAGAGAAAGTAAGCGCAGCGATACCTGAACGAGTTCGTGTACTGGTTCAACCGCCTCTGCGACCTGCCGAGGATGGTGCCGCGCCTCGACTAGGCGGCGGCACGCACAGCATCGACACCGGAGAAGCTGCTTTTGAAGGGAAACGTCGGGGGGCTTGCAAGCTAGTAGCGCGGTTCGGCCGCTAAATCCGATGCACATCGGCGGGGCCGGCTCGCCCATGCACTCCTAAAGAATGCGAATCCGGCCGGAAAACGCGCCCGAACGAGGTTCTCGGCGCCGTTTCGGCGAGACCGGTCTCAAGATTCCTTTCCGTACTAGGCTATCCGCAATTTCAGGCGGCGCATCCGCCAGGCTCGCGGCTAAAATTCTACTTACGCAGGAAAGTAATCAGGATAGGTTATGTTCTCCACTTAAATTTTTTATACTCCTCGCACGCATTTAGCAGTGAAGGTGGAACGGGTTCACGAAGTTTTTGTTTTTCGTGGCACATAGCATAAAGGTTTGTTGCGAGCGGACCGCAATCGCTTTCGTACTTAAGCTTACGGTATGTTGTGACTTCATCGACATCGATGCCGGCGTTTGAGCTTAAGCACTTGAGCCAAGTCTCGATATTTCTTCGCGGAAAAAATTGAACTACTCGGTCCGAATCGTTCACGGGCGGAATATTCTGGTTTTCGCACTCATCCTGCAACGTCGATCTACGTTCTTCGACGGATAGATTATCTGCATCAGTTACGACGATCAATAATGCATTCTGCGATTGACGTATGGCCTTAAGCTGATTGGGAAAGTTCTTTCGAACATATTGCTCGCCTGAACCATTTGAAGGATTAAAAATAGTGTGAATGGAGCGACTGCCGAATTTCCGAAGCTTCAAGAATTTACGTAAAAATGAGTTCGTCTGCTTGTCCTCGCACAGAAGAACAATTTTTACGCCGCTCACTTATCCCAACCTCGCGCTATCGTTTCAGAGATCGAAAGCCCGTCAATTCTCTTGCTAGGCTCGTTGCTCACTCGTACTGGACCGGTGCCTTCCCTGAAAAACCACCTGCCGTTAGCTCCCGCTAAATAGTCGATAGTTGTCGGATGGTGCGAGATGACCACAGCTTGCTCCAACTTGTCGCCGCATAGCTGGTCAACCTCCGCAAGCCACGGTTGAACTTCGCGTAGCGCAAGGTAGTTGTCAGGTTCGTCAATAAATAGCGACATTTGACGATCAGTAGACAAATAAAGCAAACTATACAGAACGATGAGCGCTCTCTGGCCATCTGAAAGTTGCAGCAAGCCGAAACGATCCAATTGGCGGCCATCGCCGTGCCGACGAAAATTTACCTTAAGCGCGCGGGAATTTTCACCGGATTCGGTTAGGCTAATCGATTCGAAATCTGGCAATGCCTCGCCAAGAGCCCTGAATAATTCTGAAATGCCGCCCATATTTTCCTGAGCGGCGTGCCGGTACCATCCAACAAAATTTTCCATATGAGGATCAAGAAAATTATCTTCGCTTCTAGCTTCCGGCCTGAAGATAGGAGGGCAGGGACTTACTACTACGAAATTGGACAACGCGTATTTGAACTGAGAAAGCTTCGTATTGTCAGGCCTTTCGTTCAATGCCCCAACACCTGAACGGGACCAGTCGAACGGATACTCCGGACCCTTGGTATAGTCGTCATGGTAGAGTTGAGCATTGCCGTTCTTGAATTCGAAAATTGGCTTGTCGTTGAGCATTAGCGATTCTTGAAGGATTTTTATCCGGCTACGATTTCGGTAGTGCTCGACATTCAAAGAGTAGCGGTAGGAATTTCCGTTGAAAGAAAGGTCAAGTTCAAATAGTTGCTCGTTCCGGTCTTGCGAAATCGTTAAGTCCTTTGCTGACAAAACTTCGCTTATTTTTCCACCGCGCGCAATCAGGTATTGAAGCTTATGCAATACGTGCAGCACCGACGTTTTTCCACATCCATTGGGCCCGAGTAATACGTTGACTTTATCGAGAAACAGCTCAAAATTCACCAAACACAAAAAATTATCTACATATAACCTGTTCAACATCGGTTTGCCTCCGCCCGTGATGAAATAAATATGCTGCAGTCGAAAGAAATGATTTGCTTTTCGAAAAAACAATATTCACTCTACTTGGAAATTGCATTAACTTTCGCAAATTAACGATGCATTGTTTCGCTGATGTCAAATAAACTTTGCCTGGTGCACCTTCAGTTCTTTTTTCCGCCTGCCGACGACAAGCTTCTATTGTTGTCGCGTTGATAAAATCCGGTGAACCTGACCAAGCGCGCGCAAAACATTATTGGTCATTCAGCCACTTGATGTTCATTGCGCCGAACTGTCGGCCAATTGGGACGGATTGGCGCGAGTTGGCGCAAACCATCCATGCGACGCACGGCCTCTTCCCGGTCCGCTTCGAATTTGGCGCGTAGGGCTATCTCTTCGTCATAGGCTTTCCTGACGGCATCGCGTTCGGCAGCTAGGCGAGCATGGGCGCTCGCGGCGGTGTCGAGCGTTTTCTTCTCACGCTCTAGTTGTTCGAGTCTGGTCTTCAGCGTATGGAGTTCAGTGTTGCGGCTTCTCGACATGTGAAAACCGTCGGCTGAGGCGCGAAGACGGTTCAAGGTTTCGCTGAGTTCAACATAGATGGCGTTGCCTTCGAATGGCGTTTGGCGACCGTCTCGGGGGCTGCGCGGGATAGAGATACTTGGTCAACCGGTGTCGTGCAGCCTCCTTGAGCTGAATGCGACCCTCGCGCTGTGCGTGCCGGACAGCCCTCTCGTCGAACTCGCGATGGAAGAAGTAGTGACGGATCATCTCGTTCTTCGGTGCGTCGAACGTGTACTCGACATTACCGAAGTCGCGCACGTGCAGTCGATTCCAGTCTACAAGGTCAGCGCCGCAGTGCCGACACTTCCCGCGCTGCTCATCGGTCATCTTCCTCAACTGCTTGAAGCAATGGAAATCGTTCTCGCAGTCCGCCGATGTAAACTTGATGTTGAGCCGAGGCGGCTCTTGGAATTCGGGAATTCGGATCGCCTCAGTTCAGGACACGATCAAGCAGCGATTGATCAACCTTATCTTCGATATGGCAGGGATGCCGCTCAATAAAGACGTCGCGCGCGACAATCCAAGGGTCTTCGTCCTTGCGCTGAAGGTTGGCGGCCGCACCCCACCAGTTGAGACCTTGCCAGGACAACCGGAAGGCTAGGTAGTTCGCGAGCGCGCCGACGCTCACTCCTCGCTGCTTCGCCACTCGCCGGACTATATGTTGCAATCGCGGAGTCTTGTTGCTGGCCTGTGCTACGCAATCCTCCGCCAGTTCTTTCGCCTTGCCATCAAGCATCACGTCTCCCGCAAACAGGCTGGCCGCGATCTCCTCGTCAGACTTTCGACGTTCGTCGGACGTCGCTTCCGCCTCAACCAACTCAAACATCTCTTCTTCGGGCCGCTGCGCTGCATGGAACACCTCGTGGAGCAGATCGAACGTCCAGCGGGCTTCGTGCTTCGATGTTTGCTTCAGCACGATCGCGTTTCGACCCTCGTAGCGCCAGCAAGCGCCGTGGAAAGTCCCTATTCCCCTGAGTGGGAGCACAACCACCCCAAGGTCCCACACCGTGTGAAGAACCGTGCGGAAATCATCCTTTCCCTCGCCGCGCGCCAAAATTTTCTTCCGCATTTCGCCTGGGTCGGTCGGAATTAACTCAATCGGGTAGCCGGCCATCCCCCTTATGGCCGCGACGGCCAAGTGATTCGCGTAGGTAGCAAAGAGTCCTGCGGCCTCCTCGTCGCGTCGCTTCGGCATCTTGAAACGTGCGGCAGATGCAGCCGCCAAAGGTGCGGGCAGCGCCTGAGCGCCGAAAATTTCGTCGCCCCTCCATCCGAAGACGCGCTCCAGCACGGCCGCCGCGTTCGCGGTAAGTCTCTGGTCGTTTGATTGATCCGGCACTTCGCCATCCGCGATGGCGGCATCCGCCGAAGACAGCAAGCGGCCTACCACGAATTCCCGATTCAGCCCCACCTGGCTGACCTTGGCGAGCAGCCCTTCGAAGCTATCTGGCACGACAGGAAGTAGAATTTCGTTTTCTATCCGAAGCTCTAGGGCGCGCGCGACCTGGCACAGCCGCTGGTAGCTTGCGGACGCATAGCGTTCCGCCTCGTATCGTTGGATCTGCTGTTCCTTGAGCTTTAGACGTTGCGCAAGCGCCCGTTGGCTAAGGCCTCCTGCGATTCGGGCCTTGATCAGGCCGTCCGCAAGTTCTTCGAACGAGCCTACCGAGATGACCGATATTTTGGCTGACTTCAACTGCTCGTATTCTTCCAGCTCTTCCTGCAGGTCTGCCAGTTGGCTCTCCATGGCCTCTAGTTCGGCACGCACGAGCCTAGGATGCACGTCTATCCGGCTGTACGACTTGGCATCGAATTCCTCGATTGCGTGGGTAAAGCAATGCGCCATCTTTCGCGTGATCCGGTACTGTCGCTCGTTGGTAATCATGGCAAACTCCCCAGATCGATCAGCACGACGCCTTTCTCGACGCCGTTGCGGTCTGTCTTAAAGAAGTCCCGAAAGAGTACTCCCTGCGCGGCCTGTGCCGATGCCGGGAATAGGTCTCCGAGATATTTGGCTTTCAACGCCGTTCGCGGGTGATTCATGTCGAGAAGCACGGGATCCAATCGGTTCAGATCTACACCTGCCGTTTCCCATGTGGCATCGTAGTCCCCCGGCAGCGCCTTCGCCGCAACGAAACTGAAGTTCAGCAGCAATTCCTTGCATCCCGCTGCTGCCAAGTTGCGGCACGCTGTCAGCAGAGCTCCGATTAGCCGCTCGCGGTGGGTGTTGCCACCAAAGTGACCAACGACATCGCACCAGCTGGCATCGTGGATGCCTGGTGGGAGGTAGCCGGTCTTGGGGTCAAGGTCTGGTATCACGAACACAACAATATTGTTGCGTTCGTGTCATGTCAAGTCAATTTAGGACCAGCGTGGCTACCGAGCCCCAATATCACGAAAGCGCGCCCATTCTATCTGTCGATGGCCTCTCTAACGATAAGGCCACGCGGTTCGATGCGCCCGACAGAGTTTTGGCGTCGGGCAGTTTGATGCGATCGTCCTTGACGTATTCCAAGCGCAGGAACTGGATTTCCGATGGCCGGCGGCCCGCGAGCGGCAACAGACGGAATGCGGCGACCGCCGAGGGCATCTCGGTCTCGTCCTCGCGGAGGACGGCAAGCCGAAAACGAGGTCAGTCAAGGCTGTAACGTTGATTCAATCCGCTTGCGGGCCGAAGACAGACGCCCCCGCCTATTCCGGCCTAAAAAGCGAGGAATATTGCGGCGCGTCAATCAATTTGAGACTTCCGTGACAATCAGGATGAGACGGGGAAGCCGGCGGCCCGGAAAGAACGAATTCGGAGCGGTAATTGTCTCGATCTCCAAGTCGGAACATGGGTTCGCCCGTCGACATGGGGATGCCCGGACACCTGTTCAATCCTCTCAATTGACAAACAATGCTCCAATATGGTAATTTGTCAACCGGTGCGAGGGATGTTCAAAATGACGGTAGGTCAACGAATTAGAGTATCCCGACGGGCCAGCGGCCAATCTCTCCGCGAACTGGAAGCCAGAATCGACAACCGCGTGACGGCACAGGCGATCAGCAAGTACGAGCGCGGCGAGTCCGTGCCCAGTTCCGGTGTGCTCATCGCGCTGGCCGACGCCCTCGATGTACCGATCGACTACCTGGCCAGCGACAGCGACATTCGCCTCGATGTCGTCGATTTCCGAAAGAAGCGGTTCGCCAGTCGCCGCGAGGAAGCGCAGGTGGAAGCCAAGGTACTGCACCTGCTGGAACGATATCTCGCGGTAGAGGAGAATCTGGGGTTGCGCACCGTCGCATGGGACATGCCTCGCGAAGCACCCTGGCCGGTGCTGCGCGACCCTGCCGAAGCGGAACAGGCCGCACTCGGAATGCGAGCGCACTGGGGTCTGGGCCAGGATCCGATCCCTAACCTTGTCGATCTCCTGGAGGAGCGTGGAATCAAGGTTCTCGCGATGAGTCTTTCCAACATCGACGGGCTCTTGGCGCAAGTGCGTGGCGACGACAAGGGCGTTGCGTCGGTTGTCGTCGTGAACTGCGACGATTGGGGCGAACGACAGCGCTTCACGCTTGCGCATGAGCTCGGCCACATGGCCCTCGCACCGGCAGCGAAGATTGACAAAGAGAAAGCCGCGCATCGCTTCGCCGGCGCGTTCCTGATACCGGCCGAGAGGCTGCGGTTCGAGATCGGGAAACACCGAAGTGCCGTCGGATGGGGAGAGCTCTTCGATCTAAAGCGCATTTTCGGCGTGAGCGTTCAGGCGCTCACCTACCGCTGCAAGGATCTCGGGATCTTTGGCGCGCCGCTCGTACGGCAGCTGTTCAACGAGTTCACCCGTCGCGGATGGCGGAGTCGGCCACACAAGGAGCCGGCGGCCATGCCCGGCGAGCGGCCCATGCGGTTTGAGCGCCTGTGTTTCCGCGCCCTCTCGGAGGGGGCGATCTCTGAAGCCAAGGCCGCGGAACTGCTCGGCTACTCGGTTCGTGAGCTCAACCGCCGCATGGATGAACCCCCGAGCTTGGAGGCGGAATTTGCAGGAGCATGACTGTTGCGAAGATCTTAGTGTCCGACACCTCTGTGCTGGTCGACCCTGAACGCGGGATCCTTGTCGAAGCCGCCTTCCGGCCTCCGTTCGAGTTCGCCGTCCCCGACTTGCTTTACGACCGGGACTCAGGGAGCATGGCGGGCCGGAATTGGTCGGTGTGGAGCTCTGCGTCTAGGAACTGGATGGCGATGCCGGCAACCCAAGGCGGAGATCCGCAAGCGGCTTCTCGCATATTCCGTTCGCTGACCGATCACTGTAGTTCTCTGCTGAGAGTGCATCTCAAATTTTTTGAAGCCTGAGTTTCCGGGCCTCTAGTTTCCTGTCGAGCGAACCGACGGAGCCAGCTAGCAATTTCAGAGATTTTCCCGTTTTACGGCGCGGCATCTTATTATTCCTATCATTTTCTAGCACGACTACGGCGCAAGCAAGTACTGGCGAGAGGGCGATGAAAGGCCTAGAGGGCGGGCCTCGACGGCGCCGAGCGCAATTTGCGCGACCGCTCGCACGGCTGCGGCGACTTCCCGCTGGACCGCAAGCTGGAGATCGTGGGCGGAGCTTCTCGCCGAGCGCGGCGAGCATGATCGGCCGATACGACCCCCGACGCGAGCGGAAATCTGGCGAATGTCGGCGGAGTGTCCATTCCGCGGCCACGCCGCATTAATGGAGCGTACGGCTTGGCCGGGAGGCGCAAATGTTCCAACCCGACTAAGTCGGTTGTTGAGCGGCGCGCAAAATTGACCCGCTTTTGCGGGAATCGGTGTCCAAAATTGACCCGCCTTCCCGGAAGCAAATCGCTCATTCTCGCGACCGTTTCATGGTTGGCGGGAGAATCAGAGGATGCTGGCAGTGGAAACAATTGCAAAGATTCGCAGGAAACATCTTGGAGAAGGAAAGTCGATCCGTTCAACGGCCCGGGAGCTCGGCATCTCGCGCAATACGGTTCGCAAGGTGTTGCGCGACGGGAAGGCGGAGCGCCGCTATGACCGATCGGACAAACAGCCCCGGCCGAAGCTGGACGGCTTCAGCAGATGCAATACATCAGCCAATGGTGACAACAATCTGCAGGATCTAATGAACTACTCAAGGGCCTTGCCAGTTTCCGGCTATGCTGCAGAGAGCGAAGGGCTGGGGCGGGATGCTCCCGCACTAACGCCGGAACTTCTGCTCTTCGGGCCTTTGGAAAAGGTGAACTTCGCGCGCAACGCCAAGGATCGATCGCAAAAACTTAGGATCATCGGAACGACGAATGCTGACCGGTTCCCTGATTTCGAATTCGCAATGCTGATGCGTCGCTGCAAAACAAGCTGACTTTTCCTACGACGGAATGGAATCGGCGTGGTTTTGGTATACGAGACCAATGTCAGTGCTTCAGGGGAGGGGGAATCAGTGATCAAGTCTCTCATGCTCAAGAACTTTACGGCCTTCAAAAAGGCCGACCTGAAATTCGCCAAAGGTCTCAATGTAATCGTAGGCGCAAATGGAACGGGCAAAACGCATCTCTTGAAGCTTCCCTATGCTATCATGGCAATGAGCGCCGAGGAAGGCAGGAAGTGCCACGCGCCGCCGACCAAGACGATATTGCGGTCCCGGATTGCCGATAAGATCGCCAGAGTTTTCCGTCCGGAAGACCGTTTGGGCCGTCTTGTATCCCGCCAACCAGGACGCAGCAGTTGCGAAATTCAAATGAACTTCATACAGCCCGGGGAATCCTTGGCTTTTGGGTTTTCCTCGCTCGCGAAATCCGATGTCGTCGTCGAAAGGACTTTCCCCAAGTGGCATGATAATCCACCGGTATTCTTCCCCGCTCGAGAACTAATGACCCTCTATCCGGGATTTGTACCGCTTTATGAGACTCGTCACTTGGAATTCGACGAAACTTGGCGAGATACCTGCCTGCTGCTCGGCGCGCCGGCGTTGAAAGGACCGCGAGAAGCAACCACCTCCAGTTTGATTGGGCCTCTTGAAAATCAACTCGGCGGACGGGTTGTGCTGGATGCCAACGGTCGCTTCTATTTGAAGCCGTTCAATTCGAGCAATATGGAGATGCCGCTTGTCGCAGAAGGATGGCGCAAGCTCGCCATGCTTGTTCGGCTGGTCTCCACCGGCTCCTTGCTAGACAAGGGATGCCTGTTTTGGGACCAGCCGGAAGCCAATCTCGACCCGAGATCGATTCGTGAAATCGCAAAGGCGATCCTCGGCATGTGTGAGGCGGGTGTTCAGGTCTTTGCGGCCACGCACAGCCTGTTTCTACTGCGGGAGTTCGAAGTCCTACTCAAGGGTGAATTCGACAAAGTGGAACAATGTTATTTCGCGCTGCGCCAAAGTGATGATGGCGTAGATGTATCCCAAGCAGACGATATCGGGGATGTCGACCCGCTGCTGCTGTTGGACGAAGAGTTGCATCAGTCGGACCGTTTCGTTGATTGTTTCATGCCGAGTACGGATCCCTGTTGATGACAACGATAGCGGAAGAGGCTCTCACGTTCAGTTTTTCGGATAGTTGCCAAGCCAGCAAATATGATGACTGGTCGTTCTATCGCAATCAATTTCAACCTGTCGCGAATGGCTGCAAGGCCATCGATATCCTTTGCGTTGAAGGCAATGTATCGTGGCTGATCTAGGTCAAAGACTACCGGCAGCATCGTCGCACCGAAGCGATCGATATTGCCGATGAACTGGCAATTAAGGTGGGAGATACCTTGGCAGGGTTGGTATCGTCGGCAAAAGTGGCAAATGACGCAGACGAGCGTCGGCGTGCCCGACAATCCTTGGCAAATATACGCCGATGGCGAGTTGTACTTCACTTGGAACAATCGGCCATCTCATCGAGACTAAGGCCAATCGTAATCGACCCAGCCAAGTTGTTATTGAAACTTAGGACAAAAAAGTTGAAGGCAATTGACGCTCATCCAATTATTTGTAATCGAGCCGGACTTCATAAAAGTCCAATTCCTTGGACCGTCCAATAGTGCCCCCGCCTTGAGGTGCGATGAGACCTTCTCGTCGGGTATCTGAAATCCAAAAAGCTAGCGAACACGCTATTCGATGCCGTCGACGACGTGAGGGAAGGCGTGTTGGAAGCGTGAACCGAGTTCTCCGGGCAGCCCGACAGAATCGCCTCGATCATGACGAGGGAATGGGCGGTCCTCCCGGCTAGGTGGATGGTTTTAAAGTTGTATTTGTATTACCTAATTTGCGGTGGATTGAGTCGGCGGTGGCATGGGCAACGAGCAGGGCGCTCTCCTGCCAGCCGCGCAGCGCGGTAACCTGATCGCCGGCGAAGTGGAACGGCCCGTCGCCGCGGCGAAGCTCCGCAGCGGCCTCGGGATTGCTGCGCTGCCATCAGCCTTTCCTGAATGGAACGTTGACCCAGGCGCGAGAAATTCCGCATTCCATTTCGCCAGCATACGCCGGATGAAGCGATTCACCTTGCGCTAGTGCCGAATTTAGGCGTTCCGCCGCTGTCATGGCCGAATATCGCCGACCAGGCTCGCGGTTCCAGATATAGGCGCCGACAAGAACTCCCTTGTGCCGATGATAGCCATTGCTGGGATACCAGATCTGCGCGATATCGGTATCGGTCCAGGAAATACCGCCGTAGATTGCCGAGTCGTCCTCCCAGAATCGGCGTTTCGCTTGGAACGCCACTTTCACCGCCTCCATGAAATCAAGGGACTCGAGCGTACTTTGGGTGGATGCGGAAAAGTCGTTCGGGATATCCTTCGGCACGGGTGACGGGATCGTGCAGATTGAGTAATCTGCAAGCGCTGCATGTTCGGCGCCGTCCTTCCCGCGATAGACAACTCTGACCCCGTCTCCCTGATGTCGAATTTCACTTCGATCTCGCCCGACCGCAGTCCGGCGTGTATTTACGGGCCTTGGTAGCCTGCTCTATTCGCTCCGGCATAGCTGTAATCTTCCTGCGGCCTTCGAAATTCTTGAGCATTTCCCGCGCTCACTCCTTGTCTTCGGCGGTAAGCTCGGTATCCAGCGCGCCCGGATTCACAGCTTTGGCCAGAAGCTCCGACATGTACCCGCGCATGTCGGCCAACACCCGCCGGCTGCCCATTCGCTGTAAATAAGCGCTGAACGCGGTCCGGCTGTTCCGGTATCCGGGCGGCATGGAGAAGCAAAGCCTGATTCGCCGCGCCCTAACCTCGCCCGCCGGCATCGAAGCGCGTCCGCCCCTCCGGCCAGGCGATGCTCGGGATCCCGGTTTCCGACCCGTCCGGTTCCGGCCTCGGCCGGGCTGGCGGAGGAGTTCGAGCTCGTGCCGGTCCTCGACCTCGGGGCCCGGCGGATCTTCTCTAGAAGGGCCGGCTTCGGTTCAGAAACTCCAGACCAAATTACACGCGAAAGCGAAGGAAGTACCCGACTCTCGCTTCTACGCTCTCGCCGAAAAGGTGTGGCGCGAGGACTTCCTCGCCGCAGCCTGGGCGCTGGTCCTCCGAAACGGAGGAGCGGCCGGGGTTGACGGCGAGACCTTTGAGGACATCGAGGCGACGGGCGCGGCGAAATGGCTCAATGATCGCATTTGCGCTCGACTAGGAGCGGGATCGATCCGAGATGCTGAACTTCACTGAACATATCCTTTTTTCCTTCCGAATGAAGAACTCCAAGCCACCGCCCCGGTCTCCAAGTCGGCTCCTGCCTGTCTATATCCTGCTGACAGGAGGATCGTGTACAAGGATATGAGTTCGCGCCCTGAAGTGGGTCGGCACGGTGGCAACTCCGGCATGGAGCAGGGATCATTTGGACTATTCCCCCAACGGCAGATGGATTAGTGCGTGAGCTACGCCGGTGTTTGAAGCAGGCTATTTGAGGCAAGGCACGGAAAGCAGGGATGCCTAATCAAATTGAATCGATACGGATAAGCGGCTTCCGATCTCTTGCGAACGTGAAAATCGATGCGTTGCCGCGTGCGGCTGTTTTGATCGGCGCAAATGGTTCGGGAAAGTCGAACTTAATTCGCTTTTTCGAGATGGTGAGTTGGATGATCGGATCGGGGCGTCTGGCGAATTTCGTCCAGAAGCACGGCGGTGCTGATGACCAACTTTTTGGTGGCAGCAAGGTCAGCCCCACTATGGAAGCAGAGTTGGCAATACGAACGGAGAATGGGCGAAACGACTATCGGTTCGCATTTACGTACGCCCATCCAGATCGATTTATTTTTACTGAAGAGGCGTTTCGCTTCAGTGGGAAGGGGCGGAGTACGGAGGCGGCTTGGGAACATCTAGGAAGCAGTCATTCAGAGGCGAAGATTGTAGACGTTTCACGTTATACGAATGTGGCTGACGTTTATAAAACTACAGCGCGCTCACTAGTCTATTTGCTGAGGCAATTTGCGGTCTATCAGTTTCATGACACTTCACATGATTCGCAACTAAAAAAGAATTGGGACGCAGAAGACAACGCGCGCTTACGGTCTCACGGAGGAAACTTGGCTGCAATCCTATTACGTTTGGAACGCGAAGACTCGCAGAGGTATGATCTCATATGCAACCATATTCGTCGCGCATTGCCGAACTTTGACAGGTTTGAATTAGAGGAGAGTTACGGCAAGGTTATGCTGCGGTGGCAAGCTAGTGGATTGGACAAAACCATCGGCGCCCATCTGACGTCCGACGGTTCGCTTCGGTTATTCGCCTTAGTAACTCTATTAAACCTCCCACCGGAGATGCTCCCAGATGTGATGTTGTTGGACGAACCAGAATTGGGGCTGCATCCGGCGGCTTTGGCATTGGTCGGCGATATGATCAAAGTGTGCGCAACAGAACGACAAATAATTGTTGCGACGCAGTCACCGTTACTTGTCGATGCATTCGATATCGACGAGATCCTAGTTCTAGAAGCAAAGGAGGGGAAGAGTAGTATCCAGCGGTTTGACGAAGAACGCTATAAGGAGTGGTTAAGCGAATATACGACGGGCGAGCTCTGGCAGAAGAACCTTCTCGGAGGCCGGCCGTGATCCGACTCGGCATTTCAGTAGAGGGACAAACGGAGGAATCCATCGTCAAAGAGTGTTGAGCAGCGACTCGATCGCCCGGCCGACTCTTGCCGCCCAGGGGATCCTCGTCGCGCCAGAGCACTTTGCTGTCTTCGCACCAGTACTGCGTTTAGCTGCCGTCGTCCCGCTTCAGCAGAACCACCGGTGAATGCTTTGCGGCTTCCTCTTCGGTAAGGTCCGCTAGAATCTCCGAAGCCTTGGATTTGCGGAAGCCCGCCTCTCTGCTTGTTCTTGCCATGCTGAATTCTCCCGCTCGTTGCCGAGCGCGGTACCGACCGTGTCCTCCGGTCTTTTCCGTCCGCGCCTAAGCGAACCATTATAATCGAAAGTCGCGCGTGGAATTATTTTAAAGAGAAGCGGGCTCTTCCAGGAAAACTTTCCTGTGCCGGATTTGCAGCAAATTTTGGATATGCTCTACAAGGCTGATTCCTATTGGCTCGATGGGCCACCACTTTCCGAACTTTGGCCAACCGCGATTTCACCATCAATTGTCGGCACATTTTATAGCGGAATGCATTTCGAAAAAGCACTCGGCGATTGGTTCTCCATTCAAGGCCCCTTCGTCAGAGTCGGCTTGAGGCAAGCCGATGATTGCCGCATGGGAAGGATCTGTATCGAACTCTCCCTCGGCTTCCAGCGGGTCGCTGACGATGCGCAGCGTGTCCAATTATTCGGCCACCTCGCGCCTGACCATGCCGACGTTCATTTCGGCAAAAGGTCCAGTTGACCGAAGGCTTTAGCGGCATAGAAGCCGCACTTCGGCGAGTTGGCGCGCCTTTTCTTGGCCCAAGACTTCGATCCATTTGACTGACAGTTCATTTTCGTTCGAACGCAATCGGAATTCTGAGCCGTCCGGGGACCCGTCGTCTTGGATCATGCTTGGCTTGACATTGCGGACGATCTGATCGTCCGTAGGCAAATTCCCCTGTGTCATTCGTAAACCAACGAAGCTAGATCAAAAGCATCGATTTGTCGCTTGATCCCGTCCAACGTGTCACGACCGGCGACTCTCGACGGTTGCTGTCCTACTGCGCGTTGCTTAAAAATCACGGATTGAATCATTCCATCGCTGAGAAATTGCAGGCCCAAATGGGTTCCCTTGCCGTCTTTCCAGACCGCGCGCAGGTTGCCATTATCCAGCAATACCAAATTACAATTGCGGAGGCGCGGGTTCGAATTGATAAAACGCCAAAAGTAATATTCGGACGCGGAATTCAAGCAATAGCCGTCCTGCTTGCCCGCATCCCTGAGTACCAAGATTCTCGTCCTGTAGGCTTGAGACGTGGATCGTGCCGGACCGTCTGAAGTGAAGGCGGCACTGGACTTGGCCGCCAAATCGAGGAGCATGGTGGAATTGCCCAAATTGGTTGATGTGTTATGCGCGATTATGCTTGGCGAGGAGCGTTCCTAGAGCCATCGGGCATACTTTAACTGTAGATGTCGAAATTGCACTTCGGCATCCATGGCTGAATCTATCCTGTGCGCATCATTGAGTCCAGCCGCGGATCGCAGATTGCCCGTGTCAGACGCAGAATCATTGTATTCGGCCATTCCGGTCATTCAGCTTCCTCCAATTCCAACTCGTATGTTGAACGTCCGTGTTTGTCATATTCAAAGACTAGGAAATGTTGGCATCATGCGCTCGATCATACCAAGCATCAATCTTCGATGTTGAAGAGTTATCCGGTTGACCAAGTGCCTTGAACTCAAGAATTAGATGCGGCGAACCGGGCGGATTTGCTGTCTTGGCGGTTCGGATTGTAACATGGAGCTGCAAATTGGGGTCGACCTACTACTGATAGGCACAATCAATGGCGGGCACCGTATCGTTTTCCGCCTCGTGCTTCGAAATCGCGAATGATCTGATAACTCGAGCCGTATCTTAAGGCCCTGCCAGTAATCGGATAACTCGATAACGTTGACATAGGCGAGTTCATAATGGGAGATTGCGGGAGCTTCCACGCCGACATCGTTCCGTAGGAATTCCATAAAAATCCCTAAATACTTGTCAAACCCCGGTTTTAGATTCGCGGCAAAATGAGGATACTTGAAACTGCGTCGTCTCCAGTTAAGAAGAAAGGCACTCTTCTGAACTTGGATCGAGCTGACTTCATCCTCAGACACGAACCAAAACCGCGACATCGACATGAACTCATCGCTGGTCTCGTCCACTTGCACCCTAACTTTTTTGAAGTGACGGATAGAGCAATTTGAGTCTAATGCGGGTATACCACGTTGTGAAGCCCCGGTTAACCGTCTTCGCCTTCTCGATACGGGTCTTTACGAAGGCCGCGTCTCGGCACATGGTCTCGCGGTCGGGAATGCAGCGGTTGAGGCACTGCCTCGACATCACGCCGATCTCGATTTCCGCCGTGTTTAGCCAGCTGCCGTGCTCCTCAGAGTCCTAGATCATCCGGAAACGCCGCTCCTCGCGAACGGCGTCGAACGCGACATTCGGGCTCATGCGGCACAGCGAAAGATCTCCTTCGGCACCCGGAGCGAACTGGGGCGGGCCGCCCGGGCCGCGCATCTCGGCGCTATGAAGACCTGCGCCAAGCTCGGCATCCGGTTCGGGGGCTATCTCGCCAGCTGCCTCGGCTTCGCCGGAACGCCGGATGCGCCGAGGCTGGTCGATCTGATCAGGACCCGCGCAGCAGTGTGATGCCGCCGCCCGGGAAATCGATGCTCCAATCCTCGCAGTTTCCCGGCAAGTTGCCCCTATTACCCTGTTTCGCATCTTGGAGTTTCGGGCTTCCTCGACCTGACGGGCCGGATAGAGATAGCGCCAGAAGATAATGCAGTTCCTGATCAGCCTTCTCGCCATAGTCGAAGCCGAGCGGATTGCCGACGGCGACGCGTGGGCGAACCGGTTCTCCATCTCTGCGCGCCACCTGCTGACAGCCATTGAAGAGTTCGATTATCTCGGCGCGCGGTTCGCTGCTTCAACTAATCCCGGCATCCGCGGATGTCACAGGACGATCGGAAAGGGGCAAGCCGTGTTCGGGTCGGCGAAATCATGAAACAGGTCCGATCCGCCGCCCGATAGGTCTTCAGATCATCGCTGCGCCGAAGCCAGGGCTGTGAATCGCTTTGAAACTGCGGATCCGGAGGTGCAAAATCGTACGTTCATTGCAGCTCGGCTCTAGACGAGAACGAACCGCCTTACTCCATAAGCCGGGTGTTCGCCTGATGATCCGTCTTGGTGCGGCCCTACTCACAAACTATCCGCTGGGACCGACATCACCGAACACATCACTCGGCCGTGACAGACACCTCGATCACCTCTCCGGACCGAACAGTCGCAACCGCCTGGCCGATCTCCCGTGTTCGACGGCGAACGTCGTGCCAGTTCGCCGCAAGCAATACGACGATGCCGAATAGCCTGTCATCCAGATTCTGTTGATAACGAAGGCTTTGGTCGGTTGTTACCAGAACCTCGTACCCCTCCCGTTCTGCCGGTTCGAGCAATTCGCCGTTGTCCTTGTCCGACCAGCCCCTTTCCGCCAACGTGTCCACTGAGTGCTCTGAAATATAATTTCGCAACGGAGCGGGCGTTCCCTGATCGAACAACACCCTCAAGATACTGCTGCTGCTTTCAGCGCCTTTGCCTCGTGTTCGAGCACTGTGCGGACCTGTTGCTCATCGACGCCGGGGAACCATTCGACAAACTCTTCGATGGTTACACCGCCAGCGAGGTTTTCATATAGTGCCGATACTGGAATCCGCGTGCCGGCAAATACCAAGGCACCGCTGACTTTACCCGGAGTCCGCTCCACGGCAGAACATACGTCCCATTTTGTCATCTCGATTGCCTCCTTTTGTCCGGTCTGGTGTCTAGTCCTTGTTGACGCTCCTTTTGCAAGGCGATGTCATTGGCTTTCGTTCAGCAAACGCAAATGCTATTCTTGTGAGTGCAAGATAACATGAATCGCTCCGAAGTCCTAGCGTTCCCATCCTTGCCTCCACGGCTAATTATTGCTTGCAGGGGATATTCAGCCCCGGGTTTGGTCCGGCGGCCGACCCGGCTGCGATTTGACCGGACCGGGCCGGACGGACCGGTGCCGGTCCTGGGCCGTTGCCGGAATTCCGGGCGGGGATCCTGCTCGAATGGCGCCTCCGGCCTCTTTCCGCGGACTTTCGGGCGCGTCCGGACGGCCCGCCGCCTTTGCGGCAGGCCCGAATGCCGGGATCCGGAGGGGATTGGAACTCCGGCGGAGGCGTGTTTCCGGTGATTGCCGGTCAGGCGCATCTAGTCGAGCATCAGCCGCGGGTTTCGGTCCAGCTTGCGAAGCGTCGGTGTGACGGAACCGGCGTGCGCCCGGATCAGGCGGATGGCGAAGCGCCGCAGGCAGGACATGTTTTTGGCTCCCTGGCCGCTCCTGACCCTCGAGTGGTCCTCGTTGCCGCGCTCGGGTTCGCCACCTGCCGCGCAACCTGGCCTGCCCGGGCAACGCCGCCATTTCCATCATCCGGCTGAGGGGCGAGTTCAAATACCTTCCCCAAGCCAACTGCCACTGCGCCGCGAAAACCCAGGATGCCCTCGATGCGGTGCTGAACGCCTCACGCCGCTAGCCTCTCCCCGGCCGGCGACCGCAAAACGGAACACGGCGGACGCGCCTTTTTTTACCCGAAGCCGGCCTTCGCCGCCCTAATCCCTTTGGACTATTGCCTCTATTCGGCTCCCGCCACCGAATCCTCCGAACGAACGCGCCGCCGGAGCCGCTCCGCTTCCACCGGATCGAAAATTCGACAGGCGCTGCAAATGCGCCTCTGGCAATTGCAGGTCTGTTCGCCTCGACTTTTGACGAGGCCTGGTCGGCTCGTCTAGGACCCGGTGCACTCGGTTTTCGATAATCCAATGGAGCCGGTTCAGCGACAGCAGCCTGGCTGCGTCGGCGGTTGCAGCCGCGTGGCTCGTGATGCCGACGACCTCCCGCCGGCCGGGCTTGGCGCATCTGTATTACCGGACGGTCTGCCTGATGGCGAAGATATACTCGGCCCGGGGAAAGGTGACCGTGTGCAGCGGCTCGGTCGAGACCCAGATCTCCCGCTCCTCCAGCCGGCCGTGCTACGCGAGCTCCAGTTCGGCCCACTCGGTCGGCACCTCGCGGTCAACCGCCTCCATAAGCGCCCCGAGGGCCGCCGCGCCGCTGCCGAGCAGCCCGTTGCGGAACGTCGTCTCGACGATGCCCAGGTCCGGCGACGGCCCGAGCAGCTCCGCCGCAAGCTTGGGAAGCAGCTACTCGAAATTTTTCCTCCACGATTCGAGCGGCGCCTCGATCGCCCGGCCGGCTTTAGCCGCCGACGGAGTCCGCGTCACGACAGCGCACTTCGCCGCCTTCGCGCCGGTACCGCGCGTAGCCGCCGTTGTCCCGTTTCAGCAGAACCACCGGCGAGTGCGCCGCCGCCTCCTTTTCGGAAAGATCCGCCAGATACTCTACGGCTTAGGGGAGGCGGCGGCCCGCCTATTCGCTTTTCCTTGCCATGCCGATTTCTCCCGCTCGATGCCGAGCGCGGCGCCGACCGTGTTCTCCGGTCGATTCCGTCCGCGCCAATGCCGCCTATCATTGTCGGAAGTTTCGCGAGGAGCAATTCTCAAGAGAGACGGTCTCCTATAACAGTCCTTCCCCCATCGCCTTTTCAACCAAATTGGATTACTCCCCACTTGCGATGGCGCGCAGTTCTCCAGCCGTTCGCCTGCGCAGTGATTGGTTGATTTTCTTTGGCGCGATGGCTTTCCTTAGTTCGGCAGCGACCCCTTTTTCGCCCTTGATCAACCGGGCTAACAAGATATTCTTCCGGGCTTCCGGAATTTCCGCAATCTTGCTCGATATAAATTCGTCGGACGGAAAATCTTCGTAAGGCTGCAGTAGCGCGGCGGCGTGGACCAAATATTCGTCGATTTCGAAAAACTGAGCGCATTCTTCCAATGCCCCTCCAAAAGGACCGAGACCCGGAATAGGTTCGACATGTTCATCTGTTAGCGACATGAACTCGACCCCTTTCAACCAAACCAAGTAAAATACTCGGAGGTCACCAGCTATCGCAGCGGTTCGCAATGGAACCATGGCATCCAGTTGACCCCCATCCTCGTCCCAGTAGCGAAATGAATTGAAGTGTTCTCTATAAGGATCGATATCGACAATAATATTGTCGCCATGCTCCCAAATCGTCACCCAGTCGAATTCCTTCAAGAACGGATCGATTTCGCGTAGTTGAATCGCCTGCTTGGGAAATCGCAACAAAAGCTGAGATGTTCCCCAACTGGCATAGTACAAGCCGATATCGAAATATTTCTCCATTAGCTTTCTTGGATTTCCTCCAAAATCGCCGTAGGTATATTCCACCGAGAATTTACTCTCCGAAATTTCAGCCCGCTTATACAAATTCTTCAGTTCATCAATCTCATCTTGAGAAAGCCTGCGGTCGATAGACTGGAATTCGTAGTATTGATATTCGGTAATAGCTCTCTTCCTTTCCTAAATGCCTGCGCTCTTTGCGGCCGTAAGATTCTCGGGAAATAATCGCAGAAGCCGCGGCTCGCATTTGAGTTCAAAAATACCTCGGGGATTATTCCCTGGCAAACAACTCGGGCGCAAGCAATTAAAGCCCTTCTCCTTTTCTATAATTGAATCCGCGTCATTCCGGCAAGCGATCATGCTCCCGGTCAGTATTTAGAGGATTACGAATCGCTGTCCACGTCCCGCGAAACCGAGCCCGCGATTCCCAAACTGATGACGGGTTCAACACCGGAGAAACTCGCGCGTTGATAACAAGTTGCATGAAAGCGATTTGCGCTGACATTGGACTTGTAGAGAATTCGATCGGTTCGCGATCTATTGGCAATTAGCATCGATCGCCTGATTTCTGAATGAAATCTTTAGAGCCAATCCATGGATTCCAAGCGAAGTCGCAAATACCAAGCCGTTCTCCGGTTCCTTTGACTATCTCGGTCATTGAGATTTTCGATCGAAACGCGACCAATCGTGGTTTAACGCGCACCGATTTCAGAATCCGAGCAAAAGACTTAACACAATGAAAGTTCGAATTTTTTCGAACCGCAAGATTTATACTTTTTGTCGTGATACTTAATTTAGGGGTTGTTAGGCAAAGCCAAAGGCGGACATGCCTGCAATGTCGCGCAACGCAAAGAATTACCTGATTACCACCCTGCTTAAGTAAAATTTTCGCGAACATCAGTTGCAATTATGAAACATTAAAAGTATAGGCAGGAGTGCGGAACAAGCACTCCGGGAGAATCCATGGCGAAGAGAAACCTAGTTCAATTCCAGAAAGGAATGAGCGTCACAGTGTTCCTAGTGGACTTCGGCATGGAGAAGAAATGCGCCGAAGCGCTGGCAAGGCTGCGCTGGCCCTCGGGATTCAAATGACCCTCCTGCGGCTGCGCAGCACTGCCGGCTCGATCACAGGGACCTGCGGTAGTGCGCCGAGTGCGGGCGACAGACATCCGTCGCCGCCGGAACGCTGTTCGAGCACACGAAGCTTCCTCTCGCGACCTGGTTCCAGACCATTTTCCTGATTGCGCAAGGCAAGAAGGGCATCTCGGCGATGGACCTCATGCGCAAGATCGGCGTGTCCTGCAACGCGGCCCTGGCGCATGAAGCAAAAGATCATGCAGGCGATGATGGAGCTCGAGGACGAGAAGCCGCTCCCGGGTGCCGTTTCGGCGGATCCGGTCACGAAAAAGCTTTCCGTATTAGGCTTTCCAGGATTTCAGGCGGCGAATCCGCGAGCGGCGCGGCCAAAATTCGGCTTGCGCAGGATAGTAATCAGGAAATTTGAAACAAAACGAAAAATTATTGCGCTCTGTCTCAATCTGCCATAGATTGTCTATGCCGCCTATGAACGAGTGAGCTCGGTTTTCCGAGCAATACGGCGGCCGTACCGCTTCGGCGGTTCCCGGTGGGATGCAAGACGGACTCGTGCGATTCAGGCTCTTCGGAGCCTGTTTCCATTTTCAGAGCCTTTTCACCCGGCAATACGGTCCCAATTGAAGACGTATTCTTCGGGCTGCTGAATCGATAACCCGCGGGAAATTCACCGGGCGCGCGAAGTTCTTCATTCCGGGCTTTGGATAGGCCGACACTACCCTTACGATGACGTCGGCATCGTTCCTGTCCGCTGCCCTGTGCGTTCTGAAGAAAACCGCATAGGGAATACCGTCTGCTCTATCTGGGAGCCATTCATTCTTGATGATGAATAAGCTTCCCTTGTGCGCGTGGTAGACGGACTGGTCGCCGAGTTTCCGGAACAGGTTAGGAAGCGAAAGAGAAAGTCGGTATCGGATTTCATCGAATGCTCTTGTTTCGTTTTCGTGTTCGTAGGCTGCCTGTTCGTCATGCCTTGCGGCATCGAATTCCTCCGTGAAGCAATGAAAGGAAACCATGACGAGTGCCGTGTAGGCGTTGCCGTTGAATCGGATTCCGAGTTTTAATGGGTTGAGATGCGAAAGATCATAGGTCGTATTATCGCAAGCGTTCGGTCGAGCGGTGACGATCCGTGTTGTCCGACTGCCGCCGACCCTTGAACGCTGCCGTGAACGGTTGTCCGGAACGCGCGCCGCACGGTGTGGCGCGACAATCTGTATGAGATTCCCGACTGCAGCGGCAACCGACAGTGCCGATGTCGGCGGCGGCGGAAGCCTGTCGGACTACGCGGTCCGCCTGCGCCGCGAGGGGATGCACCGAGGCATCTTCCACGGCAGGGAAGTCGTCATTATTAGCGACGGGTCGAAATGGATCGAGAACTCCGCGTCCGCCGTGTTCGCGGGCATGGACCAAACCTTCATTCTCGACCAGTTCCATGTGCTGGAGAAGCTGAGCGACACGCTCATAGAGATGCTTTCGGACGAGGCGCGGCGCAAGGCGGCGTACAAGAGGCTTAAAAAGCTAGTCATGGACGGCAAGGCGTCGCAGGTGATTGGCGAGCTCGCGCCCGAAGCGAGCCGGCACGACAAGGTGGCGGAGTTCATCGGCTATTGCCGGTCCAACCTGCACCGAATGCGCTACGACGAGTATCGCCGCCGAGGCATTCCTGTCGGCTCCGGCATCATCGAGGGAGGCTGCAAGCATGTCGTCGTCGATTGCCTCAAGAAGAGCGACAGCCACTGGTCGCGGGCGCGGACGGCGGCTTGAACAAGACATTTGAGCCGCACCCACGTGCTCTTCGTTTCTTCGTGTTGGTTGCATGCCCCGCTGCCGGGCGGTGGAATCGGGATGTCACCTCTGTATCGGTTGGTGTTTGTTTCAATACATCGTACTCTCCACTTGCTACCGAGATTGGTTGATTATTGAGTTTTCCTTGCTGCGTACATTTATTTTGGCCCTGCCAACACTTAGCATGGCGTGGTAATTAATCAGTTTTTCGAAAGAGATCGGGGTAGAAATGGATGCTTCGGACAGGAATTTGCCGATTGTGGTGTTGAGATCCAAGCCAAGTGCCTAAAGTGCGTGATGCCATCGAGATTCTCGAACAGAAGGGATGGTCGCTAGTACGGGTTAGAGGTAACCATCGCCAGTATCGGCATCCCGACAAGCCAGGGACCGTGACGATAGCAGGCAAGCCAAGCTACGAACTTCCGCGGGGACATGGGCCAGCATAATGAAGCAGGCGGGATTGAAGAATAGAGAAGGACAATGAAATACAAAATTGTTATCGAGAAAGCGGCCGGAAATTACGCTGCTTATGTACCTGATCTGCCAGGCTGCGTGGCAACCGGGGCAACCCGCAAGGAAACTATCCAGGAGATTGAAACGGCAATCGTTCTACACATTGAGAGTTTTCGCGATCACGGAGAACCAGTTCCAGCTCCTCAATGCTCGGTCACTGAGGTAGAAGTTGCTGCCTGATTGACAGGCTGTCTTTCGCGTTGAAGTATTAGCCTAGCCTAGCCTTGCCGTTTCATCCCACCGGTAATGTCACTGCCCCTCGGTCTTCACAAATACCAATAACGGAAAATTTCTTGGCACTAGAAAAGATATGGAGTTATTGAAAGTTCCCCTGATGATTCTCATGCCAATTCCCCCAGCTTCGAGTGCCTAGCGTGCGGACCCGATCCGGGGTACTTGATGAAATCCGACCAAACCGCGCCGACCTTCTCCTTGTGTTGACGGCATTGGTGGTTTCGACGGCCTAGTTGGCATAGTGGCGCGATTTCAGGAACTGGAATACGGTCTCAACCGGGTTCAGCGCCCGGCTGTAGGGTGGCAGGTGCAGCAGCGTCACGCTGGGCGGGATTTCGAGCGCTCTGGAGCGATTTAAGCCAGCGCGTGGCGGCCTTCGGGAACCGACGCGCCGATGTCTAGCAGGTGCCGGTTAATCTTTACTTCTTAGCCGCCAATCGGATCGAGCACGCGCCCGCAATGGTTGGCGTAAATCGCATTCAGCGTAAAGTCGCGCCGTCGCGCATCTTCTTCCAAATCTTCGTGATAAGCTACCGAGGCGCGCCGTCCATCGGTTGAAACATCTCGCCTGAAGCTCGAAACTTCGAACCGGCCGCTTTCGGAAACCACGACGACCGTGCCGTATTCGATACCGGGCACAGCGGTTCTGAACCCATTCGCTTCCGCAAGTTCAAGAACCCGGGATGGCTCCGCGCTGGTCGAAATATCGATATCACCGATATCCCCGCCCAGCAAATCGTCTCGAAGGCAGCCGCCGACGAAAAGTGCCTTATAGCCGCGCTTGGCCAAGAGCTCCACGAAGCCGCCCGCTTCGGTTCCCTTTTACCAAGAACCGCGCAGGCGAATCAGGATTTCAGACGTTCAGCCAGTCCAAACAGAATCCGTGCCGTCGCGCCCCATATCCGGTAGCTTCCGTAGTCGATGACGTAGAAGTAACGCCTGGCGCTTCGCCATTCGCGAGATTCTATCCGGTAGCTGCTCAAGTCGGCCAGATGGTTCAGGGGAAACTCGAAAACTTCAGCAACTTCTTCAATTTTCAGCACCGGCACGCAATCGGACGCAACGCATCCTACGACCGGCGTGATCAAGAAACCGGTTGACGTTTCGTGAACGTGGCCGTGTCCCAGGATGTCGACATTTCGCGGATCAAGCCCGAATTCTTCTTGCGCTTCGCGCAGCGCGGTCGCCGCCGGTCCGCGGTCCTGGTCCTCCTTGCGCCCGCCGGGAAATGAAATCTGCCCGGCATGATGCCTTGCAGCCGCCGTTCGCCTGGTAAAAATCACATTGGCCGAGTCATCCCTTTCGACGATCGGTATTAGCACGCTCGCGGACTTGAGCGGGCGGCTAGCGGAAAATTCCTCGCCGTTCATGAGGTCAATGTCCGATGATTTGAAGAAGGGCAGGGACATTCCATTCTAAAACCTGATCAGGGTGAGGCTCAAGTTTCGTGTAGACCGCATGAAAGCGTTTCTATGAAGCAAGCTGAACAACCGTATCCTTAGCTCTTTTCATCCGATCAAAGGGCTCTTGACTTTGGCCGAGGTTGGGAACTATACTCCGTTTTGAGAACGCAGTTTTGTACTGCTCTCTTTCCGAGGCCCGCACCCAGGTGCGGGCTTTCGTGTGTGCTGAGGGATGCAGATGACGAATTTCGACGAGTTCGGACATATCGGTCCCTACATCGCCCGGAACGACCCGTAATATCGGGAAAGCCCCGTATTCGGCCCCGCGGGCTTCGTCCTGCCGATCGACAAAGTACGGGGCTTCGGGACTTGGCTTTACCAGCGTAAGATAGAACTCCTTGCCACTGAGATTGAGCGATCAGGGCAACACCCTGCCCAGTGGGAGAAGAAAGGAGCTAGATTAAACATTATACACTTGGACCAACATGGAGCGTAATCGTGAACTGCGTAATTTCACAAACCGGATGCTGAACAGGATCGAGGCACTGGACGGCTTCATACTCTAAGTCGGTAAACAGAATCCTGCGACACCGGAGAACCACAATCCCAATCGCCTCTATGCGAGAGTTTTTCTCGAGGTGATAAAGTGGACCGATCAGTTCTTTACCGAGGACTGCAATCCGCGGGAAAATCTTGCGTCTTGTTCACTCAGCAAGGAGGAACTGAAAAGCAGATACGGTGGTGCCTGCGTGTGTTCTTGGCACTTAATCTTATCGACGGGACGAAATCCTTCGTCGCTAAATTGAGCAGGCGTTCGAGAACGGAATTAAGACGCACCATCCCCCGGTGCATCGGAGCTAGCTGTGCAAGGCGTATTTGGCTCCCGCTGTCCTTTTTTATGAGTCCGCATGCTTCAGCTGCCGCCCGGGAAAGCAGTTCATCGCGATTTAGAATGTCTGCGGCATTCTCCACATGATCTGAACGGACAAGAAAGTTCGGCCACCACCTGCTTATTTGCCTGAAGCCAGTTTGCCGCCCTGAGCTTGAGAATATGCGCCTGGATCGCATCGGAATCATGCTTGAGCGGCAACTGCGGTGCTCCCAACACGGTCCGATGCCGATTGTTCGCTCATTAAGGGAGGCGGAATCACCTGAAGCGTCGCCCGCGGGTTTGTTCGCAATCGATTTACTGAATCTGATTCCGCAATCGACCGGACATAATCGAGCTGTTCAAATATAGGCATCAGGTAAGAAAGATGTCGGTGATCAGGAGCTATATGCCCTTGTATATATCCGTGAGTCCTGAGCTGCCGCCAGAAATCGATTAGTTCCTCTTCAACGATCCTTTTAACCGTGCGACCGGGAACCAAAATTACGATTGCGGGAGGACTCTGTTCAACGCGGACTGAAAAGCTAGTCCGGCGTTCCCTAGTTGCGAATTCCTGCTGGCTTGCTAGGGCTTTCACGAGATCTTCCCAGGCTTCATCGAATGGGAGTGCCGACGGTTCAGACCTAAGCCAAGATTTGACTCAGTCGGCATCAAGGCGTTCGGGCGGACCGATGTGGTTCCAGCCGACATGGATCCGGGTGGAGACCGGCAAGTTGCCGAGATAGTGCTCAATCAGCGGTCTGACCTGCTCCTCGAAATCGAGTCCCCCATTTCCGCAACCAAGCATCGGGAATGCATAGGATGCGGCGCCGATTCTGCTGACGGATTCACGGAATTTCTTCAACCCCGCCTCAATGTATTCGGGTCGAGACGGATCTCGCCAGTGCTCCTTGGTCGGAAAGTTGAGAATCCATTTATGCGGTGTTTTGTAGAGTAAAAGCTTCCCGATGGTTAGGTTCCGGCGTTCACATTGGTTCCGGTACTGCTTGAACATCTCGGGGTAAATTTGTTTGAACCGGAGCGCAATTCCCTTGCCCATCACGCCGCGTGTGTTCACAGTGTTGACCAACACCTTTGCAGGAGACTCGAAGAGGTCGCTGTCGGTGTAGATGATCATGAGCTGCTTCCGCTGTCCCGGGCGGTCAAATCCAAGTTCGCATCTGCGAGGCCAACGCCAATGTCGGCATCACGAGGTACTACGACACCTGTCCGAGCAATACTGGTTCGTGATGCCCGGCAGGCCAGAATCCCGCGTTCGCGCCTGCACTCTCAAGAATTGATCCAGCGGGTTACAGTCCGCATTGCTAAACCCGTTAAAATCGTTCCCGCGGATGGCCAAGAGGTTGATAATGTCATCTCCTCCACCCTGAATATCCATTGCCTCGATAGGTCAACGGAAATGGTTTAGTTCTCGTTGAAAATCGCGACGTATCTATTGGAGCCGGGATTGACTGGCGCTTTTTTTGTCGCGCCGCATTGATCGAAAAGCCGAGCCTGCGCCGAAGGCTTGATGCAATAATTCCATTCCTATTCCGCTCTGGAAAAATGAATTTCTTCAAAGAAATTGTGAAGGTTGGCTTGGCGGGTTCCGAATGCTTTCCTGCCGTATACGACCTTTGCCGGCCGAGGAGGGAGCGATGCTCTCCCAAGCGGCACCATTCCAGGAATTCCTAAAGGCCTGCCCTTTTTGGATTTGCGTCTTGATTTCGGGCATCGGCTGTTCGCTCACTTCGATTCGGCGTTCGACTCTATATACACTAAATGTTCCTATAAGGCAAGAATAAATTCTTAAAAAATTCTATAGAGGAAAGCATTAAGACCTTGTTCCGAATTGCTCGTTCCGCGAATTTCAAGCGAAGCTGCGGCATCCGGTGAATTCGAAGTGCGCGGAGCTCAACCTGCTTCCGACTTTCTGAAAATCCTATTGAAAAATTATAGGGTGGTAGTTTCTAATTTTTCTCTCGGGCTGCGATAAATCCAGTATTCTTGCCGTAAAGGGAGGGCGGGCTTTCGAGTTATTTTTGCAGGAGGCGACTGGGCGGCGCCGCGAAGTGGCCCTGTTTCACGGGAGGCGAACAGTGCAGTCGGAATGTTCTGCATGTTCCCGGCTAGTAGGCTTTGCGGGAAGTTGCGATCCAGAATTCGGCGCTCTTGGGCTGCTCTATGGGATGTGGATGCTTCGGGATTGAGGCGTAGGCAATTTTGCCAAGCTTGGATCGATGGCTCTGCGAAGGCGGGCAGATTCCGGCATTCCAAAGTATGACCTTCTGAAAGAGGAAAGGAACCAATATCATTCAGACTCTAGATTTGTTTTCCTGACCGTGAAGGACCTCCTTTGGCCGAATTCCAACAAACGTCGAAGACGATATTGTAGGGCATTGAAGCGTTTCCAGTTGCTATTAAAAAGTGGCAACTATCCTCGGTGAGCAATTGCGAGCTCATTGAGGGCCAAATGCCGATTCCGGCATCCAAAGAGACAAAATCGCAACGATTTTTAGAGCGTCGATCAAGATTTACATCGTGCCAATGCGGATGCTATTCAAAATTTGTCGATAGCGATTGCTTTTTTCACCGAACTTGTTTGGCGGTGATTTTTCTCATTTCTGGAACTAGTGCTTTGATTCAAACGGATGCCGTCGCGCGGCGGCGCTTATGCGATTAACGACAGTTTCTGATCTTCAAATACGGTCTTTACATCCTGCAGGAGTGCTATCTTCCTGATTCCAGCAGGCGTTGCTTCAATAGAAACCGTTCCAAGCGCACTAACGATTTCGTCGATCCGTCTTCCGCCGCAAGTTGCCAAAATTTCATCCAAGTCTACCAATACGCGCTTGCAGTTCTCGCGCAATGCGCCGACCGCTTCATCTCGCTGACAAGACGATTGACGATGCGAACGGCTGCGTTCGCGCCTCAGCTCAAGCAAAACGACTGCGTAAAGTTTCTCGTGCGCCGGGGATGAATCGAGTCGGGCGGAAAATTCCTCGCTGAGCTTCGAGGTTATACGGTTCTCGGTTGCTTCCATTTCTTCCCTCACGATATTAGAGCACGCAACGCCTCTTTCGGCTGAATGATGCCGTAACCTCACCGGTTGTCGGGCCGGCCGCTGCTTCCTCCTGGATGCCTTGCCGTTTCACTGAGCACCGAAGAGATGTCGGGTGCCGAAAGCTTCACTATCGGGGCGAACACAATTTTGGGTGCAATAGCCCGATCATTTTCGTTAGAAATGTCACAGGAGTTGGAAAGTACGATGCCTCTAACCGACCGACTTTTTCCGGAGTGGAACGAGTACAGCTGGAAGCCTTGCCGACCGTCACCTTGCAATATAGCGTTAGCGTTTGGCTCACGCGCTGCGGAAATGTAATAGCCGGTTTAAGCTCCATGAATCAGAGCCTTGAGGTTGCGAACGAGTTCTTTCCGCCTCGGTGCGGCTGTCGGATAATACGGAAATCTGAGCTTTCAGTCGCTCCTCGCCGAAGGTCATTCGTTCGTTCAAGACTCGTACAAGCTATCGAGATTGTCAAGGATTGCGGAATCGATTTCCATGCCAAGACGTATCTGGCGTTTGCCCAATGACTCATAGATAGCTGCCAAGTCGCGAAAAAAGTCCGAATGCGGGTATTGCACTTCGGCGTTCATCACTTGGTTTGAAATCTCGCTGTAGCTGGACGATGTTCGTGTCAACGCGTATCCGGGCTCTTCATGGGTAGGCCATACAGGTTGACTAGTATCCATTGCCGCATTGAACGCCGAAGCCAAGGAACTAGAAGTGTGACCTGAAGCTATATTAATCATAAGTTGGTCCCATTCCCTGAATTGCCTTCGCGGTCAGGCAGCAAAAAATTTTTCTTTGTTGGATTGCCGCAAACTCTCGATCCCATTTTCAAGACTGCTCGCAAACGTGTGATGTCGGGAGCAGGCGCACATCGGATCTAGTCTATGTCTACGGGAATGCCAAACGCCTCCTTGCCACTGATTTTTCCGCGCGCGCCCGTTGCAATTGAAAGAATGTGAATAGCATCGTCTTCTTTTTCTCTGAAACTCTTTTCGGGCTTTGAGCACACTTTCCCCTAGCCGCCGGTACCCGATCCATGGGCCTCAGGATACTCCGGTCCCGGCAACCGTCAGCCACACGCAAGTTTCATGCTCCGGGGTAAGTAAACGCAGAAAATCATGAAGGTTTTGATGCACTTTGAGAGTAAAGTGCTGGCTTGTAACTTCATGTTGACCCAACTTCAGACGTCCTGACCTCGGAATTTACGGCGGCTAGCTTTCCCGGCCCCCATTATTCGGTTTCGCCGCTTTGTCCGGCAATTCATAGACCATGCGCAGGCCGGTTCCGGGGAAGACGGTGCGTGTTCGGGTCAGCTCCTCCAGGAGCCCGGCGATCGCCGCGTCGCCGGAGTTGCTGGCGGTGCCGATGATGCGGACCCGCAAGATTCCGTTCTCCGGCTCGGGCACAATGTCGGCTTCCGACTGGAAGA
>MKWU01000700.1_pt1 | contig 62868 bp, 63 predicted proteins | sample 809101 | NCBI WGS metagenome assembly MKWU01 (sample SAMN05860141, study PRJNA318959) | sponge metagenome | host: Aplysina aerophoba | place: Slovenia: Piran, Adriatic Sea, Gulf of Piran | collected 2013-05-07
AAGGGGGTCGGCGAATGCGGCACCGTGCCGACCGCCGCCGCCATCGCCGCCGCGATTGAGGATGCGCTCGGCCTGCCCGGCGGCACGGTGGACCGGACGCCGCTCGCCCCCGCCGATATCGGGGGGCTCGCCCCCGGCCCTACGGGTTGTGGGGGGCGGCGGGGGGGGGGGGGGGCTCCGCCCCCGGCCCGGCGATATCGGGAGGCTCGCCCGTGACCATACGGTTTGAGGAGATCGGCGAGCGGCTGCGCGCCTTCCGCCTCGGCTCGGGGCTGAGCGCCGACGAGATCGCCGCCCGCATCGGCATCTCGCGCACCGCGCTCTACCGTTTCGAGAAGGGCCAGGTGGCGAAGATCGACGCGCTGGAAAAGCTCGCCGAGCTGCTCGACGTGTCGCTGCCCACCCTGCTCGGCGTCGGCGTCGAATATGTCGGCTCGGCGGTCAGCTTCTTCGAGCGGCTGCGCCAGATCGAGGCGGCGGCGGAACACATCGTCGTGCTGGCCGGCCCGGTCTCCTTCCTGCTGTCGAGCGACGACTTCGTCGACACGCTGGAAGACGTGCTCGGAGAGAGCGTCCCGGACGGCGGCGAGGGGCGCGCCCGCGGCCTCGACCGGCTCGGCGAGCTGATGTCGGTCCTGCGCCGGCGCAAGGAGACCTATCGCGAGCGCCGGCCCGGGGTGCTCAACCTGATCTCCGAGGCCGAGATGGGGCGGTTCCTGCGGAACGGCCTGGTCGGCCGCCTCGATTTGCCGGCCGCGCTGCGCGAGGAGCGCCTGGCGCTGGCGCGCCGCGAGGCCCTGCATCTGGTGCGGCTGATGGAGGACGAGCCGATCGGCGTCCAGATCGGCCTCGTCCCCTCGACCCTGCCGCCGACCAGCTTCCAGATCTTCCGCCAGACCGGCCGCAAGGTGCTGACGCTGAGCCCGTTCCGCCTCGGCGAGCAGCCCAACATCCATGCCGGGGTGGCGATGATCACCTCGGCCCCCGAGGCGCTGGCGCTGCACGAGAAGACCGCCGAGGATCTGTGGCGCCGGGCCCGCAAGGGCGCCCGGGCGGCGGCCGCGATGCGCGACCTGATCGCCCGCCACGCGCCGGGCTGAGGGGGCTCCTCCTCAAAAGCCGTAGACCAGGCTCGCGCCGACATAGGTGTCGCGCCGCGTGTCGTGGATCGGGTCGTCGGGGTCGACGGCGAGAAAGACGGTCCCCTCGACCTTGGCGTCCCAGCTGTCCGACAGGTTGCGCTTGATCTCGAAGCCGAGCGCGTAGGTCTGGTAGTCGGCATCGGCGATGAGGCTGGCCACGAACTGGGTGCCCTCGACGTCGTTGAGGGCGAGGCGGCCGGCGGCGAAGATCTCGTTCTGGAACTGGTCGGGCGAGCGGCGCTTGCGATCGTCGTAGCTCCACTCGGCGAGCACGCTGATATCGGCGTCGGACTCGAAGACCCCGCCGAAGGTGTATTCGAAGCCGGCGGCGAAGGCCCAGTAGTCGCGCTTCCGGCCGAGCAGGTCGGCCGGGGGGTCGGGCAGCGCAGGCGCGCCCTCGCGGTAGATGGCCTCCAGCTTCAACAGCCACGAATCGAGGGTGAGCTGGGCATCGAGCCCGTATTGGCGGATCTGCGCGTAGTGCGGCACCAGCCGGTGCGGCACCGGGACGAAGCCGCCCATCCCGTCCGGCGCGATCCGGAAGGACGGGCGGAGGGACGGCTCGCGGGCGGTGCCGTCGAACAGGCTGAGCCCGAGATCGAGCGGCCCGAGGCTCCTGCTGAAGCGCGCGGCGAGGTCGACATGCCACTCCTGCGCCGCGCTCTCATAGGTCACCCGGCGTTCGTCCACCGGGAGGCCGGCGCGCAGCCGCCCTCCGCGCCCGGGAAGGGTCCGTTCGCGGTGCAGCGGCAGGACGAAGAATTCCAGCGTCCCCCACTCGGCGGTCCACGTCAGATGGGCCATCGGCTGGCCCAGCGTGATCTCCTCGTTGGGGTGCTCAACCAGGTCGGCCTGGTTGACGATGTTGACCAGATGGTGGAATTCGGTCACCCCCCAGAACACCCGGTCGAAGCCGAGCCGGGCCTCCCACTCGCCCTCGCCGAGCTCGCCGAACATCAGCAGATAGGCCTCGCGCAGGTCGGCGTGGGTGCGGTAGGCATCCGCGCTGTCATAGCGGTAGAACGGCGTCAGGATGAATCTCGCCCCGCTGTCGTGGTCGATATGGAGCGTCGACTGCGCCGTGTAGCCGAGCGTCGCGTCCCGCTGGCCGGCATGCGCGGCTTCCTCGGGGAACCAGCGCCCCTCGAGCGAAAGCCGCCCGTCGAGCGTGAGGGCGAGCCCGCCGGTATCGGCCGCGGAGGCCGAGGCGAGGACCGCGCAGGCGGCGCCGATGGCGGCGGCGGCGGCGCGGCGGTACAAGCGCGTCAGCGGCATGAGCTGCCCATCGGTTCAGGAGTTCCGTGCATCTGCAACGGCGGAATCATACCCGCCTTCGCCGTCCTTGGCACTCGGGTTCGGCCCGCCGGGGATCTGCGACGGACGGATGCCGGAACGCCCGAATCGGCACGGGCCCCGCGGTATCCGGCGGTGAGCAAACCCGGCTATTCCGGCCGCGGGATCCTTGTCCAGGCGCCGCCGCTCCAGTACAGGAGGAAGGACGATCTCTCGTAATCGATGAATTCGATGGCTTCGCGGCCCAGCTCGATCTCGGTCGGTTTCCCCGCGCCGCATCCCGGGCCTTGCGCTCTGGCGCAGGATGCGGGACGGGTGCCACGCGGGACCGTCCTGATCCCGTAATTGGCGAGCGCCCCGATCCCGCCCAGGTCGAGGATGGTGGACAGCCGGGTTCCGCCGTCGAGGCAGGCCACCAGGGCCAGAGCGCCGGTTTTCTCGAGGAAGAACGCCTTGTCGGCGCTACCGTCGCCGTCGAAATCGCCGATCGCGATGAGGTCTCTCGACCCGCGAGCCGCGCCGGGCGCGCGCTCCTTCAGGCGATGGTCGGCAACCCCGTCGCACGCCCACGAACCCGGCGGTCCCGCGACCCAGGCGCCGAGTGCGAGCGACAACGCGAGAACGACTCTGCTGGCTCTCATGGCGGATGCGTCCCCTGGTTCGCGGCATCCCGGCGGCCGGCGGCGACAGGCCAGCCCCGCCCGCGCCGCGTGGTTATACCATTTTGGGTTGCATCGCTGCCGGTTCTCCGGTCTTGCGGCGCGGCGGGACCCTTCCTATTGCTATGGGGGCTGGGTACGGGTATCGGGTGGGGCAATGATCCTGGTGACCGGCGGGGCCGGTTTCGTCGGCTCGAACCTGATCGCGGGGCTGGAGGCGCGGGGGCATCGCGGGATCGCCGTCTGCGACCGGCTGGGCGCGGGCGGCAGGTGGCACAACCTGGCCCGCCGCGCCGTGGGCACCGTGCTCCCGCCGGAACGGCTGAACGGTTTCCTCGAAGACGCCGGCGGCGCCGTCGAGGCGGTGTACCATGTCGGGCTCCACGAGGGCGGCACGGATGTCGACCGCATGCTGGAAGCCGACTACCACGCGGCGGCCGGGCTGTGGGCGTGGTGTGCCGCGAACGGGGTGCGCTTCTTCTGGGCCTCGACCGCCGAGACCTATGGCGACGGCGGCGCCGGGTTCGACGACGATATCGACGAGGCCGCGCTCGCCCGGCTGGTCCCGTCGACCGCGCGGGGCTGGGCCAAGCACTTGTTCGACCGCGCGGTGGCGCGCACCGTCGCCGCCGGCTCGCAGCGCCCGCCGCAATGGGCCGGGCTCAAGCTGTTCGACGTTTACGGGCCGAACGAGTACCACAAGGACGAGCCGTCCTTGCCGCTGATGCTGTGGCGCGGCGCGGCTCCGCCCGGGCTCGATCCCGAGACCCGGCGCGACCTGGTGTGGATCGGGGATTGCGTCGCCGTGATGCTGTGGCTGCTCGACAACCCGGAGGCCAGCGGTCTGTTCAACGTGGGGACCGGCACCGGCCGGCGGATCGGCGAGGTCGCCGCCGCCGTGGCCGCCGCCGCGGGAAGGGAGGTCGAGATCGCGCCCGGCGCGGAGCCCGCCCCCGGGCGCTACGGCCATTCGACCGAAGCCCGGATGGCGCGGTTGCGGCGCGCGGGGTACGACGCGCGCTTTCTTTCCATCGAGGATGGCATCGGCCGCTATGTCGGGGAGTATCTCCGCCGTGGCGAGTCCCATCTGTGAACCGGGGTGACGATGTACGCGATCACCTTTCCCGCCATCGACCCGGTCGCCGTCGAGATCGGACCGCTGGCGATCCGCTGGTACGCGCTCGCCTATGTGGCGGGCATCCTCATCGGCTGGCGCTACATGGTCGTGCTGGCGCGGCGATCGCCGGCCGGGGTCGGGCCGGGCGACGTCGACGACTTCGTGCTCTGGGCGACCCTCGGCATCGTGCTCGGCGGTCGCCTCGGCTATGTGCTGTTCTACCGGCCGGGCGACTACCTGGCGGATCCGCTGTCGGCCTTCGCGCTGTGGCAGGGCGGGATGTCGTTCCACGGCGGGCTGTGCGGCGTCGTGCTGGCGGCCGTGGTCTTCGCCTGGCGCCGCGGCATTCCCTGGCTCGCGCTCGGCGACCTGGTCGGCGCGGCGGCGCCGATCGGCCTGTTCTTCGGCCGGCTGGCGAATTTCGTCAACGGCGAGCTCTACGGACGGCCGACGACGGCGCCCTGGGGCATGGTGTTCCCGGGCGCCGGCGCGGCGCCGCGTCATCCGAGCCAGCTCTACGAGGCGGCGCTCGAGGGGTTGGCGCTGTTCGCGGTCTGCGCCGCATTCGTCTTCCTGCTGCGCGGGCTGGAGCGGGCGGGGCTGGTGGGCGGGGTGTTCCTCGCCGGCTACGCCGTCGCCCGCATGGCGGCCGAGCTGTTCCGCCAGCCCGACGCCCATCTCGGCTTCCTGATCGGCGGGGCGACGATGGGCCAGCTCCTGTCCCTCCCCGTGCTCGTCTGCGGGCTCTGGCTGGTGTTGCGGACGCGGTCGCGATGACCCCGCTCGGCCTTCGCCTGCGCGACGGGATCGCCCGCACCGGGCCGATTCCGGTGGCCGAGTTCATGGCGGCGGCGAATGGCGATCCCGAGCACGGCTACTACGCCCGCCGGGACCCCCTCGGCGGCGCCGGCGATTTCATTACCGCGCCGGAGATCAGCCAGGTGTTCGGCGAGCTGATCGGCGCCTGGTGCGCCGTCGCCTGGCGCGGCATGGGCGCGCCCGGGCGGGTGCTGCTGGTCGAGCTCGGCCCCGGGCGGGGCACGCTGATGGCCGATATGCTGCGCGCGACGAGGCGCGTCGCCGGGTTCCGCGAGGCGCTCGACATCCGCCTCGTCGAGACCAGCCCGGCGCTCGCGCGGCTCCAGAAGGAGGCGCTGGGCGGCGTCGCGGCGGCCTGGCACGGCGGCCTGTCGGAGGTGCCGGACGGTCCGCTGCTCGTGGTCGCCAACGAGTTTTTCGACGCCCTGCCGGTCGAGCAATACGTCGCCCGGCGGGACGGCTGGCACCGCCGCGCCGTCGCCGCCGACACCGACGGGGTCCGCCTCGTCGCGGGCGCCCCGCGCCGCGGGCGCCCCCCGCGGCCGCCCCCCGCCGGCAGGCGGCCCGGCGGTGGACGGCGAGATCCGCGAGACCAGCCCGCGCTCCATCGCCATCGCGCGCGAGATCGCCGGCCGGCTCGCCGCCGGGCGCGGGGCCGCGCTGATCGTCGACTACGGCTACGCCGCCCCGGCGACCGGCGAGACGCTGCAGGCGGTGGCGCGGCATCGCTACACCGATCCGCTCGCCGCGCCCGGCGAGGCCGATCTGAGTGCGCATGTCGATTTCTCGGCTCTCGCCCGGGCGGCGCGGGCGGCGGGCGCGCGTTGCCACGGTCCGGTGACGCAGGGCGAATTCCTGCAACGCCTGGGCATCGGCGTCCGGATGGACCGGCTGATCGCGGCGGCGGCACCGGCACAGCGCGAGACGATCCGGGCTGCCCGCCGGCGGCTCACCGGCGAACCGGCGATGGGCCGGCTGTTCAAGGCGCTCGCCCTGACCGATCCCGGCGCGCCGGTGCCGGCGGGTTTCGAAGGCGCCGGGGAATGACGGCGCCGTTCGCCACGGGCGGAGCGCTCGCCGGCCTGGACGGTATCCGGCACGGCTTTTTCGGCCGCTCCGGCGGGGTCTCGGACGGGGTCTACGCCTCGCTCAATTGCGGCCCGGGCTCGGCGGACGACCCCGCAGCGGTGGCCGAGAACCGCGCCCGGGCGACGACGGCGCTCGGGCTGCCGGCCGATGCGCTCTACACCGCCCGCCAGGTGCACGGCACCGAGGCGATCGTCCTCGACGCGCCCGGCGCGCCGCGCCGCACCGGCGATGCGCTGGTCACCGCGACGCCGGGTGTCGCGCTCGGGATCCTCACCGCCGATTGCGCGCCGGTGCTGTTCGCCGATCCCGGGGCCCGGATCGTCGGCGCCGCGCATGCCGGCTGGCGCGGGGCGCTCGCGGGCGTGCTGGCCGCGGCGGTCGCGGCGATGGAGGCCGCGGGCGCATCGCGCGCCCGCATCCTGGCCGCCGTCGGCCCCTGCATCGGCCAGCCCTCCTACCAGGTCGGGCCGGAGTTCCGCGCGCGCTTCGAAGCCGAGGACCCGGCCAATGCGCGCTGGTTCGCCGAGCCGCGCCCCGGCGCCCGCCCGCATTTCGACCTCGGCGGCTATGTCGCGTCCCGCCTCGAGGCGCTCGGGATCGCCGGCGTCAGCGTCGCCGGCGTCGATACCTGCGCCGAGGAGGAACGCTGTTTCAGCCATCGTCGGGCCCATCTGCGCGGGGAGGACGGCTATGGCCGGGGGCTGTCCGCGATCGCCCTGACGGGGTGAGGGCCGGTGCCGCATCTGATCGTCTTCGTGCTGGTCTGCCTGCTGGGGCTGCTGGCGACATGCGTCCTGTGACGCGGGGCGCCGCGCTCGCTCTCGCGCTCGCCGTCCTTGCCGCCTGCCAGCCGCTGCCGCGGCCGTTCGCCCCCACCGACCGGGGCGGAGACGCGCCCGCCGTCCCGGGCGAGGACGCCTGGGGCGTCACGCTGCGCCCGGTCTCCGGCATGGCCCCCGGGTCCGAAACCGCCTTCGCCGCGGCCGTGGTCGCGGCGCTCGGCCGGCGCGGCGTGCCCGCCCGGCGGTCGGCGGGTCGGGCGCGCGGCGCGCTGGGCTACGGCACGGCCGAGACCCCGGCGCCCGACGGGGGAAGCCCCCGGGTCGCCGTCACCTGGGCGGGGGGCGCCCGACGGCGAACGCCTCGGGATCGCCATCACCTGGACGGCGTTCGCCCGCGAGGGGCGCGGGCTCGGCCTCCACCGGGTGGCCGCCGAAGCACCGCGGCGCGACTGGGAGAACGCCGCCGCGCGGTTGCTGGAGCGGCTCGCCGCGCGGTCGGCGGACGGGATCGCCGCCCTGCTGCGTCCCGCCCCGCCGGCCGCGCGGCGATCCGGCCCGGCGATCCGGCTGGGCTCCGTCGCCGCACCCCCCGGGCTCGAAGGTGCGGTCCTGCGGCGCGCGACGGTCCATGCGATGCGCGCCGCCCGGATCGAAATCTCCCGCGGCGACGAGGCAGGCCACCTTCTCGCCGCGACGGTGTCGCTCGGCCCCGTCCGGCGCGGGCAGCGACGGCTCAGGGTCGAATGGCGGCTCGACGATGCCGCCGGCAGGCGGATCGGCGCGCTGGTTCAGGAGAACCCCGTGGCCGTGGAGACGCTTGCCGCGGACTGGCCGACCCTGGCGCGGCTGATCGCCCGGGCAGCGGTCGACGAGCTCGGCGGGCTGCTGGCGCGGGCGGGCGCGCGCGCCGCTAAGCCGCCGGTTGACGGGCCTCCCCGGCGACCCTAGATTGCGCGCTCCCTGCGTCAGGGAGAGGAACAAGCGCCCCAGGGCGTCCGCCAGTCCGCGCGATGCGCGCACTGGCGCGCAACGCGTTGGGGGCAAGGGATCGCCCGATGTTCGACGGTCTGAGGACCAGGTTCGAGGACGTTTTCGACCGCCTCAAGCGGCGCGGCGCGCTGTCCGAGGGCGACGTGTCGGCCGCGATGCGGGAGATCCGCATCGCCCTCCTGGAAGCCGATGTCGCGCTTCCGGTGGTCAAGGAGTTCATCGACACGGTGGGCGCCGAGGCGGTCGGCCAGGAGGTGCTGCGCTCGATCAATCCCGGCCAGATGATGGTCAAGGTGGTCAACGACCGCCTGGTCGAGATGCTCGGCGCGAGCTCGGAGGGAATCGACCTCGCCGCCGCCCCGCCGGTGGCGGTGATGATGGTCGGGCTCCAGGGCTCGGGCAAGACGACCACGACGGCGAAGCTCGGCAAGCGGCTGGCGAACCAGGACCGCCGGAAGGTGCTGTTGGCCTCGCTCGACGTGCGCCGTCCCGCGGCGCAGGAACAGCTGGCCATCCTCGGCGCCCAGGCCGAGCTCGCGACCCTGCCCGTGATCCCGCTCCAGACGCCGCGGATGATCGCCGACCGGGCGATGGAGACCGCGCGCAAGGAGGGCTACGACGTGGTCCTGCTGGACACCGCCGGCAGGCTCGCGATCGACGATGCGCTGATGGACGAGGCGGCGACCATCGCCGATGCCGCGGCGCCCAGGGAGACCCTGCTGGTCGCCGATGCGATGACCGGCCAGGACGCGGTGGCGACGGCGACCGCCTTCCACCGGCGCCTCGGTCTCACCGGCATCGTGCTCACCCGGGTCGACGGCGACGCGCGCGGCGGCGCGGCGCTCTCGATGCGGGCGGTGACCGGCTGCCCGATCAAGCTCTTGGGCACCGGCGAGGGGCTGGATGCGCTGGAGCCGTTCCATCCCGACCGCATCGCGTCGCGCATCCTCGGCATGGGCGATGTCGTCAGCCTGGTCGAGAAGGCGCAGGAGACCATCGCCGAGGAAGAGGCCGAGACGCTCGCCCGCAAGATGCAGAAGGGGCGCTTCGACTTCGACGACCTCGCGAAGCAGCTCCGCCAGATCCGCACCATGGGCGGGCTGGGCGGAATCGCCCGGCTCCTGCCCGGCGTCGGCAAGGTGCAAAAGCAGCTCGCCAGCGCCAATGTGGACGAGGCGATCCTGGTGCGCCAGCAGGCGATCATCTCCTCGATGACGCCGACCGAGCGGCGCCGTCCCGAGATCATCAAGGCCTCGCGCAAGCGGCGCATCGCGGCCGGCTCCGGCGTCACCGTGCAGGACGTCAACCGGCTGATGAAGCAGTTCCAGGAAATGAACCGGATGATGAAAAAGATGAACAAGCTCGGCAGCAAGGGGCTGATGCGCGGCGGGATGCCGCCGATGATGCCCCCGCGATAGGCCGGGAAAGGAGATACATGTCCCTCAAGATCAGACTCGCGCGCGGCGGCGCCAAGAAGCGCCCGTTCTACCGCATCGTGGTCGCCGACTCGCGGAGCCCGCGCGACGGCCGCTTCATCGAGCGTCTCGGCACCTACAACCCGATCCTCGCCAGCGACCACCCGGATCGCGTGGTGCTCAAGGAAGACCGCATCCGGCACTGGCTCGACCGCGGCGCCAGGCCCAGCGACCGGGTGGCGAAGTTCCTCGGCCGGGCGGAGATCATCCCGATGCCCGCGCAGCGCGACAACCCGCTCAAGAGCCGCCCCAGGAAGAAGGCGCAGGAACGGTTGAAGGCGGCCGAGGAAGCGGCCGCGGAGTCCTGAGACGCCTGCGCGAAGCCGCAAGCCCGCCGAAATCTCCGCCCTCGCCGTCGAGGGCGCGGCGCGGCCGGGCAAGGTGTGCGTCGGTGCGATCGCCGGGGCCCATGGCGTGCGCGGCGCGGTGCGCGTCCGGAGCTTTACCGAGCGGCCCGAGGACATCGCTTGCTACGGGCCGCTGGAGGACGAGGCGGGCGGCAGGGTCTTCGTGCTTGCCCTGACCGGGCGGGCCGGCGGCCATCTGGTCGGATCGATCGAGGGCATATCCGGGCGCGAGGCGGCCGAGGCGTTGCGCGGCACCAGGCTCTATGTCGACCGGGCCCGGCTGCCGCCGCCGATGGACGAGGACGAGTTCTACCACGCCGACCTGCTGGGATTGGCGGCGGTGGACGGGGACGGAAGGGCGCGCGGCCGGGTCGCGGCGATCCTGCCGGCGGGCGACGCGGCGGTGCTGGAGATCGATCCCGGCGACGGGGAGGCGCTGCTGGTGCCGTTCACCAGGGAGCACGTGCCGGAGATCGACATCGCGGCCGGGCGCATGGTGATCGACCCGCCCGAAGAGCCCGGCGAGGCGGCGCGGGAAGACGAGGGCGATGGGCGCCGATGACCAGAAGCCGTTCGCGGTCCGCGTGCTCACCATCTTTCCCGGGATGTTCCCCGGGCCGCTCGGCGAGTCGCTCGCCGGACGGGCGCTGGAGGACGGACTCTGGAGTCTCGAAACAGTGGACATAAGGGACTTCGCGCGCGATAAACACCGCTCCGTCGACGACACCCCCTTCGGCGGGGGCGCGGGGATGGTGATGCGGCCGGACGTCGTGGGGGACGCGCTCGCGGCGGTCGCCCGGTCCGGTACGCCGCTGATCTATCTCAGCCCGCGGGGACGGCTGCTCGATCAGGCGCGGGTTCGCGCGCTGGCCTCCGGGCCGGGCATGGGCCTGCTCTGCGGCCGTTTCGAGGGCGTCGACGAGAGGGTGCTCGAGGCGCACGAAATCGAGGAGCTCAGCCTCGGCGATTTCGTGCTGTCGGGGGGCGAGCCGGCGGCGATCGCGCTGATCGACGCCTGCGTCCGGCTGTTGCCGGGCGTCGTCGGCCGGTCCGAGTCGCTGGCCGAGGAGAGCTTCGCCGGCGGTCTGCTCGAGTACCCGCACTACACGCGCCCGCGCGAATGGCGGGGGCGCGGGGTGCCCGAGGCGTTGCTGAGCGGGCATCACGAGCGGATCCGCGAATGGCGCATCGCCGCCGCGGAACACGCGACACGGGAGCGCAGGCCGGATCTGTGGCGGCGCTACCGGCAGAGGTTGGAAGGGTACGACGATGAACGTGATTGAGCAGATCGAAGCCGAGCAGATCGCCAGGCTGACCTCGGAACGGCCGGTCCCGGCATTCGCCCCGGGCGACACGGTGCGCGTCCACTTCAAGGTCGTCGAAGGCTCGCGCGAACGCATCCAGGTCTATGAGGGGGTGGTGATCGCGCGCACCTCGAGCGGGGTCAGCTCCGCCTTCACGGTGCGCAAGATCTCCTACGGCGAAGGCGTCGAGCGCGTGTTCCCGCTCTATTCGCCGCGCATCGACCGGATCGAGGTGGTGCGCCGCGGCAAGGTGCGGCGCGCCAAGCTCTATTACCTGCGCAGCCGGCGCGGCAAGCGCGCGCGGATCGCCGAGAAGGTGGAGCGCAGGCCGGAGGCGGCGGACACCCGGGCCGCGGCGCCGCAGGCGGCGGAAGCGACAACCGGCCAGGACGAATAATCCGGGTTCGCGGCCGCCCGCGGCCGCGGCCCGACCCAAGCGAGGGAGGCGCTCGATGGCGCAACCGAAGACCCTGTTCGACAAGATCTGGGACAGCCACGTGGTCGACGTCCAGGAGGACGGCACCTGCCTGCTCTATATCGACCGCCAGATCATCCACGAGATCACCAGCGCGCAGGCCTTCGAGGGGCTGCGGGCGAACCGGCGGACGGTGCGCCGGCCGGAGGCCCAGCTCCTGGTCCCCGACCACAACGTGCCGACCACGGACCGCTCGCTGCCCATCGAGAACGAGGAGTCGCGCATCCAGATCGACCTCCTCAGGGAGAACGCCGAGGCCTTCGGCCTGCCCTATATCGAGCTCGACGACATCCGCCAGGGCATCGTCCACGTGATCGGCCCCGAGCAGGGTTTCACCCTGCCCGGGCTCACCATGGCCTGCGGCGATTCCCACACCTCGACGCATGGCGCCTTCGGCTGCCTCGCCTTCGGCATCGGCACCTCCGAGGTCGAGCACGTGCTGGCCACCCAGTCGCTGATCCAGCGCCCGGCGAAGAACATGCGCGTCACCGTCGACGGGGCGCTGCCGCCGGGCGTGGTGGCGAAGGACCTCGCGCTCGCCGTCATCGGCGCGATCGGCACCGCCGGCGGTACCGGCTGCGTCATCGAATATGCCGGCAAGGCGGTCGAGGACCTCTCCATGGAAGGGCGGATGACGCTCTGCAACATGACCATCGAGGGCGGCGCGCGGGCCGGTCTCGTCGCCCCCGACCAGACCACCTTCGACTACGTCAGGGGCCGCCCGATGGCGCCCAAGGGCGCCGCGTGGGAACAGGCCGAGGCCTATTGGCGGACGCTGCCCTCCGATCCCGGGGCCGCGTACGACAAGGAGGTCACGATTCCGGCCGACAGCATCGAGCCCCAGGTGACCTGGGGCACCAGCCCGGAGATGGTGCTGCCGATCTCGGGCTCGGTGCCCGACCCGTCCGGCGTGGAGGACGCCAACCGCAAGCGCTCGCTGGAGCGCGCGATCGACTATATGGGGCTCGCCGCCGGCCAGGCGCTCACCGACATCCGGGTCGACAAGGTCTTCATCGGCTCCTGCACCAATTCGCGGATCGAGGATCTGCGCGCCGCCGCCGCCGTGGCCGAGGGGCGCAATGTCGCCGAGGGCGTCCACGCGATGGTGGTGCCGGGCTCCGGCCTGGTGAAGCACCAGGCCGAGGAGGAAGGGCTCGACGCGATCTTCAAGCAGGCCGGGTTCGACTGGCGCGAGCCGGGGTGCTCGATGTGCATCGCGATGAACGGCGACATGCTGCTGCCCGGCGAGCGCTCGGCCTCGACGTCGAACCGCAATTTCGAGGGCCGCCAGGGACCCGGCGGGCGGACCCATCTGATGAGCCCCGCGATGGCCGCCGCGGCCGCGGTCAACGGCCATCTCAGCGACCACCGGGACCTGATCTAGGGAGGATCGAGCGATGCAGAAGTTCACCACCCTCGAGGGCATCGCCGCCCCGTTCCCGATGGTCAATGTGGATACCGACCGGGTGATCCCGGCGCGGTTCCTCAAGACCATCAAGAAGACCGGGCTCGGCAAGCATTTGTTCAACGAGCTGCGCTACGACGAGGACGGGACGGAAAAGCCCGACTTCGTCCTCAACAAGCCAGCCTATCGCGAGGCCAGGATCCTGGTCGCCGGCGAGAATTTCGGCTGCGGCTCGTCGCGCGAGCACGCGCCCTGGGCGCTGGTCGATTTCGGCATCCGCTGCGTCATCGCGCCGAGCTTCGCCGACATCTTCAACAACAACGCCTCGAAGAACGGCATGCTGCTGATCGCGCTGCCCCAGGAAACGGTCGACAAGCTGATGGAGGACGCGGACAAGGGCGGCAACGCGCGGCTCTCGGTCGATCTGGAGAAGCAGCGGATCGTCCGCCCGGACGGCGAGACCATCGATTTCGACATCGACCCGTTCAAGAAGCACTGCCTGCTCAACGGGCTCGACGACATCGCGCTGACCCTGCAGAAGGACGACAGGATCAGCGCCTTCGAGGGCGCGCACAAGGCCGCCCAGCCCTGGGCCTGACGCCGCGATGGCCGCCAACAAGAAGCTGCTGATCCTCGCCGGGGACGGCATCGGCCCCGAGGTGATGGGCGAGCTGCGCCGGGTCGTCGACTGGATGGACCGGCGCCGCCATGTGAGCTTCGACGTCGCCGAGGCGCTGGTCGGCGGCGCGGCGATCGACGCCGAGGGCGGGCCGATCTCGGACGCCACGATGGACGCGGCGATGGGCGCCGATGCGGTGCTGCTGGGCGCCTGCGGCGGCCCCAAATGGGCCGATGTCGCCTTCGAGATCCGCCCCGAGGCCGGGCTGCTCCGCCTGCGCAAGGACCTCGAGCTGTTCGCCAATCTGCGCCCGGCGCTGGTCTTCGACGCGCTGGCCGAGGCGTCGACGCTGAAGACCGAGCTGGTCGCCGGTCTCGACATCCTGATCGTCCGCGAGCTCACCGGCGGGGTCTATTTCGGCGAGCCGCGCGGCATCGAGGCGCTGGAGGGCGGCGAGCGCCGGGGCGTCAACACCCAAGTCTACACGACGTCGGAGATCGTCCGCGTCGCCCGGGTCGCCTTCGACCTCGCGCGCAGGCGCGGCAACCGGGTGTGCTCGGTCGAGAAGGCGAACGTGATGGAGAGCGGCCTCCTGTGGCGCGAGGAGGTCACCCGGCTGCACCGGGCCGAGTACGCCGATGTCGAGCTCTCGCACATGCTGGCCGACAATTGCGGCATGCAGCTCGTCCGCGCGCCCAAGCAGTTCGACGTGATCGTCACCGACAATCTGTTCGGCGACATGCTGTCGGACGTGGCGTCCATGCTGACCGGCTCGCTCGGCATGCTGCCCTCGGCCTCGCTCGGGCCCGCGGACTCTTCGGGGCGGCGGCGGGCGCTCTACGAGCCGATCCACGGCTCGGCGCCCGACATCGCCGGCGAGAACAAGGCCAACCCGCTGGCCACCCTGCTCAGCTTCGCGATGATGCTGCGCTACTCCTTCGACATGGAGGAGGACGCGTTGCTGGTCGAGCGGGCGGTCGAGGGCGCGCTCGCCCGGGGCCTGCGCACCGGCGACATCATGCAGCCCGGCATGACCGCGGTGTCGACCACCGGGATGGGCGAGGCGGTGACCGCCGCGCTGGATTCGCTGGCGGCCTAATTTCGGCCGAGGTGTCTGTAGCCACCATAGCGTCCAAAGGAACAATGCCGTTCGTGTCGTGTTTCTTCGGTAACGATCCGGCTAACGGCCGCCGCGTGTGAAACCGTGAGGATCAATATTCGTGTAGACGTTGAATTTGCCTTCTCCTGAACGGGAGCGGATACGGAAGCTCCTTTTCTTGGAATGGCTGACGTCAAAATGAAATCCTTCCGGGAGGCGATAGGTAAATTTGCGGCGGCGCCATTCTGGAAGGCCATGCGAGGCATGGTGCGGGCCGTGACAAAAGATCAGTTCCTGGCGGTCATGCCAACAACCCTGGTTTCTGTGCCGGCTACCGAAGCGCCGTATGGCCTCTTGGACTGCATGGAGGTCGTCCCTTTGCCGGTTGACGTTGCGTGCCCGGGACCAAGCGTCCTTTACTGACGGCTCAGCCACGAAGACGGTTTCGGGTAGGAGCAGCGGGGACTCGATCTCAGGCCGAATTCTGGCACGCCATTCTTCCTCGAAGTTCATGACGGCGTGGAAGATATCGACAAACGCCTTCTGGCCGTATTCGTGGGACAAGTCGCGCGGTAGCCATGTCGCGCGATGAGACCGGCAATTCAGCTCGTGGAAACGGGGACGGTCGCTTTCGCGATCATGGGCGAGAAGAAGGTGCGCACCGGCATCAGGGGCATGATCGGCTGCCTCCATGACCCGAGACCATACGCTTAACAGGTCCGCGCGCCCGTGATCGTGACTCGGTATTTCCATAATCTTCCATCCGTCGCGCGCGGGACGCCTTTTCGCGCGGCGGTGGACGCCAAGCGGAATGCCCGCGACGATCAGGATCGGACAGGTCATCACTCTTTCTGGTCGGACAGCAGCGCCTCGATCGCCCGGAACGGTATGCGGAGGTCGCGAATCTCGTCGGCGTTCAGATAGGGAATCAGGCGCGCCAGGCTTTGATGAGGCGAGTCTGCCATTCCAGTGCGCCGGAGCCAGGCCGCGCGTACGGTCAAGCCATTGCGACTCGCCCATTCCCCGACGCGGGAGGCGACGGTTTGGGATTGCCAAGAGGCCCACTGCCTCAAAACCTCCCGGCTCGTCGCTTCCCGCCGAAATTCCGCAAGCGGGTTGGATGACCCGTTCAGTGCGTCGATCAAGGGTTGCTGGTCCTCCAACGGCAGCGTTCCGACAAAACTGCGGCGGTCTTCGACCAAACCATCCAAGGTCACGCTCTCAACCGCAATGGAAGTGCCCTCGGCCTCGTTCTCCGGGACGAACCTGTCGGTACCCGGCAAGTACACGAAGGGAACGCGCGATATTCGTGTGAACGCCTCATAGACGTCCTTGCGCAAGCCCGGGTAGCCGCGATCGGACCTGATCTGCCGCGTATCGCTCGGAACGCGCGAGCCATGCAATCCGACCAGCACATCGCTGCCCGGACGAACCTGCACGTCGACATTTGCGACGCGACCAACCAACGTCGAAAAGGAGTCGGCCGAGTTGGCGACATATTCAGCCACATCGAAACCGCTCTCGCGACCGAGTTCGACCATTCGCTGGCGCAGCTTCGCACCGGGGACCATATCCGTGTCGGCGCCAAGGCTTCGAAGCGCCTCAATTGCAAGCGTGTCCCAGTCATCCATGGTGCGCCTCCGGGGTCTTCGGGATGCAAAACGGGCACGACGGCGAGACCGTCGTGCCCGTTTCCCTCAAAATACTGCTTGCCCGTGCGGCTGCTGGGACAACAAGGGTCCGCTCGGGAGTTAGGCCCGGCAAGCCAGCCTAACAGAGGGGACCGTCCGGACAACCCTGGATTCCTCCGCACGAGTGAACCGATTGAAGAGGAATCGGTCGAAACCTATGAACTCGTTGCCAAATAGTCAAGCGTTTGGGCTTGAGGGGCGACGTCACACCGGTTCTGCGAGGCATCGCCCTAGCCCTTCGTCATCTGCTGCGGCAGGTAGGTGGCGATCTCGGGGAAGACCACCAGCAGCACCACGCCGATCTGCAGCAGGATGAAGAAGGGGAACGCCGCGCGGGCGATCTGCAGGATGTTGCGCCCGGTGAGCCCCTGCAGGACGAACAGGTTGAACCCGACCGGCGGGGTGACCTGCGACATCTCGACCACCAGCACCAGATAGATGCCGAACCACATCAGGTCGATCCCCGCGGCCTGGATCATCGGCAGGATGATCGAGGTGGTGAGCAGCACCACCGAGATGCCGTCGAGGAAGCAGCCGAGCACGATGAAGAACACGGTCAGCGCGGCGATCAGCCCGTAATGGCCGAGCTCCATCCCGCCGATCCACTGCGCCAGCGAGCGGGGGATCCCGGTGAAGCCCATGGCGATGGTGAGGAACGACGCGCCGACGAAGATGAAGCTGATCATGCAGGTGGTCCGCGTCGCCCCCATCAGGCTGTCGGCGAGCACCCGCCGGCTGAGCCCGCCGGTGCCCCAGGCGAGCGCGAGCGAGCCGAGCACGCCGACCACGGCGGCCTCGACCGGGGTCGCGATGCCGAGATAGATCGAGCCCAGCACGGCGACGATCAGGAGGATGGTGGGCAGGAGCCGGCGGGATTCGTAGATCTTGCGCCAGATCGTCAGACGCTCGTCGCTCGCCGGGACGCGGGACGGGTTGACCAGCGCCCACAGCATGATGAAGCCCATGAACAGCGCCATCAGCATCAGACCCGGCAGGATGCCGGCGATGAACAGCCGGGCGATCGAGAGCTCCGCGGCGACGCCGTAGACGATCAGGATGATCGAGGGCGGGATCAGGAAGCCCAGCGTGCCGGAGCCCGCCAGCGTGCCGATCGACATGCGCTCGTCATAGCCGCGCTTGTGCAGCTCGGGGATCGACATGCGCCCGATGGTCACCGCCGTCGCCGCCGAGGAGCCCGATATCGCGGCGAAGATGCCGCAGGCGACCACGTTGACGTGCAGCAGGCGGCCGGGCAGCCGCGTCACCCAGGGCGCGATGCCGCGGAACATGTCCTCCGACAGCCGCGTGCGGAACAGGATCTCGCCCATCCAGACGAACAGCGGCAGCGCGATCAGCGAGAACGGGGTGGTCGAGCCCCATGTCGTGGTCGCCAGCACCGGGCCCACCGGGGCGGTGGTGAACGCCGTCATCGCGAACACCGCCACCCCCACCAGCGACAGCGCCACCCACAGCCCCGCGCCCAGCAGCAGCAACAGGACGAAGGTGAGGATCAGCGCGATCGAGAGGACGTCCACCGCCCTAGCCCTCGTCGCCCATCCTGAGCGCCCGCGCCGCCTCGTCGCCGTCCCGTTCGGCGTATTGCGGCGTCCGCCCGCTCAGCATGACGACGAGCTCGTCGACGAAGGCGATCGCCAGCACCACCAGACCCAGCGCGAGACCCGATTGCGGGATCCAGAGCGGGGTCTTGATCAGCCCCTGGCCGACCTCCCCGAACACGAAGGTCTCGTAGGCGAAGGCGCAGAAATGCCAGGCGAAATAGATGCTGAGCGCGGTGCCGAGCGCGAGGCAGAACAGCTCCAGCGCGCGGCGTGGCCGCGCCGGCATGCGGAGCAGGAGGATCGAGACCCGGATGTGCTCGCCGCTGGTCAGCGTGTAGGCGAGGCCGAGGAAGATCGCCGAGGCGAGGCAGTAGCCGGCGAACTCGGTGGCGGCGGGGATCAGCACGCCGGCCATCCGGCCGACGATCTCGGCGAGGATGGCCAGCGCGATGCAGACGATGAACCCGGCGGAAAGGACGCCGCAGCCGCGATAGAGCCCGTTGAGGAGGCGTCTCACATCGTCATGCGCGGGGCGGCGGCCGACCCCCGCCGCGCGCTCAGTTGGACGCGCGGTAGGCGTCGAGGATCTTCTTGCCGTCCGGCCCGGCCTGCGACAGCCAGCCCTCCACCATCCTGGCGCCGGCCGCGCGCAGCCCCTTCATCAGCCCGGGCTTGGGCGGCACCACGGTGAGCTTTTCGGCCAGCCTGGCGGTCATCGTGGCGGTCTCGTTGGCGCTCATCTCCCAGCCCCGGGGCTCGGCCCGGGCGGCGGCGTCGAGCACGGCCTTGCGGGTTGCCTCGCCGAGCCGCTGGAAGGCGCGCGTGTTGACGATGACCATGTTCTTGCCGAGCCCGGCGCGGGTGTCGTGGTAATGGGTGAGGTAGTCCCACGACTTGGTCAGCACGCCGGTGGTGGCCGAGGTGATCATCGCATCGACGATGCCGGTGGAGAACGCCTGCGGGATGTCGACCAGCTGCACCGTCGTCGGCACCGCGCCGACCGCCGCGGCAAAGCGCGAGATGGTCGCGTTGTAGGCGCGGAATTTCAGGCCCTTGAAGTCTTCGGCGCTCTTCAGCTCCATCTTGGCGTAAAAGCCCTGGGGCGGCCACGGCACCGAGTAGAGGAGGGTCAGCCCCTTCTTGGCCAGCCGGCTCGCGATGAAGGGCCTGGAGACCTGCCACAGCCGCCTGGCCTGGTCGTAGCTCTCGGCGAAGAAGAGCAGCGAGTCGACCTCGTAGACCCGGTCCTCGTTGGCCAGCAGCGAGACGATGGTCTCGCCCATCTGGATCTGGCCGCTCTGCACCGCGCGGTGGATCTCCGGCAGCTTGTAGAGCGACTGCGCGCTGTGGACGGTGATCTTGAGATCGCCCTTGGACGCGTCGGCGATCTCGTTCACGAATTGCTGGATGTTCTTGGTGTGGAAGAACGGATCCGGGTAGGCCGTCGCCATGTTCCACTGCTGCGCGGCGAGCGCGCCATTGGCCGCGACAAGACCCGCGAGACCGGCCGCCACCGCCGAAATCCTCAACCCCATTTCCGAATCCTTCCTTGCCCTTGTGCCGAACGAGGATTGTTCCACCGCCACCGGGGAGGGTCAACCGGCGGCTCCGCTTGCCCGCGATCCCGGATCCGGCTATCCTGCGCGGGTTGCAACCCTCTCCTGAGGTGCCTGTCGATGAAGAAGACCCTCGCGATAGTCGCCGTCGCCGCGTTTGCGGCCGCGTCGTCGAGCTCGGCGCTTGCCTGCATGTACGGCAAGATGGTCTCGAACGAGACCCCGGCGCCGATCACCACCGCGCTCAACAGCCAGCCCGCGACGCCGGCGCCCGAGATTCAGCCGGTGGCGCCGGAGACCGGGACCGGCAAGGCGAAGCCCGAGGCCAAGTCGGACAGCTAGAGCCGGCGCTTCGGCGCGGCCTGGAACCGGGCTACGCGCACCGCCGCGCGGTCGGCGGGGTGTTCTGCCGCGCGGGCGATCCGCCGGCCGAGAGAGGGTTTTTCCCATGGGCTACAAGGTTGCCGTCGCCGGCGCGACCGGCGCGGTCGGGCGCGAGATTCTGCAATGTCTCGCCGAGCGCGCCTTTCCGGTCGACGACATCGCGGCGCTCGCCTCCGAACGCTCGGTCGGCCGCGAGGTCTCGTTCGGCGAGGACGACGTGCTGCCGGTCGGCGATCTCGCCGGTTTCGATTTCGCGGGCTTCGACATCGCGCTGTTCTCGCCGGGGGCCAAGGTCTCCGCCGTCCATGCGCCGCGCGCCGCCAAGGCGGGCTGCGTGGTGGTCGACAACACGTCCCGGTTCCGCATGGACCCCGACGTGCCGCTGGTGGTGCCGGAGATCAACCCGCACGCGCTCGCGGCGCTGAAGCGCAACATCGTCGCCAACCCCAACTGCTCGACCATCCAGATGGTGATGGCGCTCAAGCCGCTGCACGACCTCGCCACGGTGCGCCGCGTCGTGGTCGCCACCTACCAGTCGGTCTCCGGCGCCGGCAAGTCGGCGATGGACGAGCTGTTCAACCAGACCCGCGGAATCTACGTCAACGATCAGGTCAAGAACGACGAATTCACCAAGCAGATCGCCTTCAACGTGATCCCCCATTGCGACGACTTCATGGAGGACGGGGAGACCAGGGAAGAGTGGAAGATGGCGGTCGAGACGCGCAAGATCCTCGACCCCGACATCAAGGTGACGGCGAGCTGCGTCCGCGTGCCGGTCTTCGTCGGCCATGGCGAGGCGGTCAACGCCGAGTTCGAGCGCCCGATCGAGGTCGAGGCGGCGCGCGAGGCGCTGTCGGAGATGCCCGGCGTGGTCGTCGTCGACCGCCGCGCCGACGAGGGTTACGTGACGCCCGCCGAATGCGCCGGCGAGGACCAGGTCTATGTCAGCCGCATCCGCAAGGACCCGACGGTGGAGCACGGGCTGAGCTTCTGGGTGGTGTCCGACAATCTGCGCAAGGGGGCGGCGCTCAACGCGGTGCAGATCGCCGAGCTGCTGACCGGCTCGCGCGCGCGGCTGCCCGCGGCCTGAAACCGAGGGAGGGAAGGATGGTCGTCGAGATCGCCACGATTTACGTCAACCCCGATGACGAGGCCGCCTTCGTCGAGGGGTTCGCGGCGGGGGCCGACATCCTGCGCCGCCAGAAGGGCTGCCGGGAGATGCGCTGGGGCAAGCGGGTCGAGCCCGAGCTCGCCTACATGATCGCGGTCGAGTGGGACCGCATCGAGGACCACTTCGCCTTCCGCGAGACCGAGGATTACAAGACCTTCGGGTCGAAGTTCCGCGACTGTCTCGCGAAGCCGCCCGAGGTCTTCCATTTCGAGCCGCGCGGCTAGCCCGCGGGACCGCATCGCGGGCATCCTGCTGGCGGCGTCGCTGCCGCTGCTGGTCGCCGGGATGGTCATGCCGGCGCTCTCGGTGACCCGCTTCGTGGTGTTCGGCGAGACCTATTCGATCCTCGACGGCGTGCTCGGCTTCTGGTCGGACGGGCGCTATGCGCTGTTCGTGCTGGTCTTCCTGTTCTCGGTGGTGCTGCCGCTCGGCAAGGTGGCGATCGGGATCTGGGCCTGGCTGGCGGCGGCGCCCGGCGGATCGCTGCCCGGGCGGCTGCTGCGGGCCGGCGCCCGGATCTCGCGCTGGTCGATGCTCGACGTCTGCATCGTGGCGCTGCTGGTCGTCGCCCTCGAAGGCAGCCTGCTGACCACCGCCGACATCCATGCCGGGCTGGTGCTGTTCGCCCTGGGCGTCGCCGTCTCAACCGTCGCGACCTACCGCTTGGTGCGGGGCTAGCGCAGCCGGGGAGAGCGGAATCGTCGCCGGTTCCGCCGCCCAGCCCATGGCGCGGGCGACGGCGTTCCAGATCGCCGCAGGCGGCGCGATGGTCGCGCTCTCGCCGACGCCGCGGATGCCGAGCGGGTTGGTCGGAGACGGGGTGTCCCGCTCGACGAGGCGGGGGACCGGCGCGCCGTCGGCGACCGGCGCGAGATAATCGGCCAGCGTGAGCGTGAGCGGCTGGCCGTCGGGCGCGAACCTCATCTCCGTCAGCAGCGCGTTGGCGATGCCCTCGACCGCCCCGCCGGCGACCTGGCCGCGCACGATCACCGGGTTGAGCGCCCGGCCGATATCGTGCCCGACCATGTAGTCGAGGATTGCGACAGAACCGGTCTCCGGGTCGATCGCCACCCGCGCCGCATGAACCGAGAAGGCGAGCGTCGCCGGCTCGCCGGCGCGCCACACGGTCTCCGTCTCCAGCCCCGCGGCGCCGTCGAACAGCGCCCCGCCCGGGCCGACGGCGCGCGCCGCGTCGCCGATCCCGAGCCCGCTATCCGCCCCGTCGCGCCGCAGGATGCGGCCGGCCGCGATGTCGAGCCCCGCGGGGTCGTCCTGGAGCAGACGCGCGGCGACCGCCAGCGTCCGCGCCCGCAGCGCCTTCGCCGCCTCGAAGACCGCGCTCCCGCCCATGATCGCGCCCCGGCTCGCGAAGGCGCCGCGCCCGAAGGGGAGCAGCGCCGTGTCGCCGAGCGCGACCGAGACCCGCTCGATATCGGCGCCCAGCGCCCCGGCCGCGATCTGGGCGAAGGTGGTCGCCTGTCCCTGCCCCTGCGAGCTCATCCCCGAGGCCACGCGGACATCGCCGGACGGGTCGATCCGGATGGAAGCGGACTCGAAGTTGACGACGCCCGAGACATCGACCCCGCCGGCCAGCCCCCACGCCGTCCGCACCCCGTCGGGCCGCGTCTCGACCGCCTCGCGATAGCCGCTTTCCGCCAGCACCCGGTCCAGCAGCGCGGGGAAGTCGCCGCCGAGAAAGGCGAAATCGGCGCCGCCGAACCCGGTTCCCGTCGCATAAGGCAGGTCGCCCGGGCGCACCAGGTTGCGCCGCCTGAGCCGGGCTGCGTCGATGCCGAGCGCGCTTGCGGCGCGGTCGACCAGGGTCTCGATGGCGAGCGCGGCCTCGGGCTGGCCGGCGCCGCGATAGGTCGCCGCCGGCGTCTTGTTGGTGCCGACCGCCAGCACCTCGACCGAGAAATCGGGGATGCGGTAGGCGCCCGGGACCAGCGCGCCGCACAGCTCACCCGTCGCGATGCCGCTGGTGAACACATAGGCCCCGACATCGAGCGTCACCCGCGCGCGCAGCGCCTCGAAGCGTCCGTCCGCGGCGAGGCCGAGCTCGAGCGCCACGTCGATGCCGCGCGAATGGGCGGTCGCCAGCATGTTCTCGCGCCGGTCCTCGATCCACTTGACCGGGCGGCCGAGCACGCGGCTCGCCTCGGCGAGCACGACCTCTTCGCCGTAGCAGCGGGACTTGGCGCCGAACCCGCCGCCGACGTCCTCGCAGATCACCCGGACGGCGCTTTCCGGCAGGTCGAGCAGGGAGGCGAGGTTCTCCCGGACGTTGTAATGCGCCTGGGTGGAGAGCCGGACGGTCAGACTGCCGCGCGCGCGGTCGAAATCGGCGAGCGCGCCGCGGGTCTCGAGCGGCAGCGGGATCTGCCGCGCGAAGCGGGTCTGGTGGGCGACCCGCCGCGCCGACCGGGAAAGCGCGCCTGCCGCGTCGCCGCGCTGGTATGCGAACCGGGCGGCGACGTTGCCGGTCCACGACCCGTGCAGCGCCGGGGCTCCCGCCCGCAGCGCCGCCCCGGTCCCGCCGACCGCGTCCAGCGGCCGGTAGTCGATGTCGACGAGGGCGGCGAGATCCTCCGCCCGGTAGGGGTCGTCCGCCACCAGGAGGGCGACCGGCTCGCCGACATAGCGCACCCGCCCGCGCGCGAGGACGGGCTGGGTTCCGCCGCGGATCGCCTTGTGCCAGTAGCGCACCACGAAGTCGCGGCCGGCGAAGGGCAGATCGTCCGCCGCGAGCACCAGCCGGGCACCGGCGGCCAGCGCCGCCGAGGGATCGATGCCGGCGATCTCGGCGTGCGGGTGCGGGCTGCGCAGGAACACGCCGTGCAGCATGCGGGGGAGGCGGACATCGTCGACGAAGCGGGCCCGGCCGCGCAGCAGCCGCGCGTCCTCCTTGCGCGGAACCGCGCTGCCGAGGACCGGGGAGGCTGCGCCGTCAGATCCCTCCCGGCCGGTCATCCGCGCTCGCCTCGGAGAAATGGACGTGGACCGCGCGCCAGGCGCCGTCCTCCCTGTGGAACACCATCGTCGAGCGCGAGACGAAATCCCTGTCGTGCAGCGCGCTCGGCCGGTCGTCCCCGCCGACCCAGCGCAGCCGGGTCTTGCGGTGGCACCAGATCACCGCGAGGGAGTCGCCCACCGTGCCGCCGATGTCATAGGGCGTCCAGGCGCCGGTCTCCAGCTTGCCGGCATAGAACTTCCACAGACGGATCCAATGGTCGCGCCCGACATAGGTGTGACCGTTGAGGTTGAAGAAGGTCGCCCGGTCCGAGGCGCTCCAGATACCCTCCAGCGCCCGCCAGTCGAACGCGGCGTTGGCCTCCAGATAGGCGGCGTGCAGCGCCAGCAATGTCTCGCGGTCGGCCTCGCTGCCGCCGTCCAGCCCGGCCTCGGTCATCGCCGCCTCCCTCGCCGCCGTCCGGGCGCGGAGTGTAGGGCGCGCTCCCCCGAAGTTGAAGCCGGATGCGGTTGTCGGCCCGACCCCGCGAACCTATAAGGGCCGGCATGGCGGTCTGGACGAAGCTGCGGGAAATGTTGCGGGGCGAGGCTCTGGCGGACGATCCGGGCAACGCCGAGGCGATGTATCTCCGCGGCATGCTGGCATACGCGGTGGGCGACTACGACGGCGCGCTGGAGCTGTTCGAGGGCGCTGCGGCGGCCGACCCCACGGTCGCCCGGCATCACGCACAATGCGGCGCGATGCGGTTGCACGCCGGGCGGCTGGACGAGGCGTTCGACGCCTACGAGACGGCGATCCGGCTCGAACCCGACGCCGCCGAGCACTGGGTTCGCATGGCCGCGGTCCTGGACCGGCTGGACGAAATCGAGCGGGCGGTCGAAGCCGCTCGGTGCGCGGCCGCGCTGGACCCGGAATCGGCCGAGGCGCACGGGATGCTCGCGTCCCTGCTGCTGGCCTCGGGAGAGCTCGACGAGGCGCTCGAAAGCGCCAGGGCGGGGGTGGCGGCGGATGCGAACGACGCCGCCCTGCACGGCATCGTGAGCGCCATCCACGCGCTCAGCGGGGAGGACGAGCTCGCCGAGGCGAGCGCACGGCGCGCCCTCGACCTCGACCCGGAAGAGCCCTACGCGATGCGGAGCCTCGCCCATGTGCTCAGACGCAGCGGCCGCGACGCCGAGGCGGCGGAATACGAGCGGCGCATCGATGTGCTCCCGGCGACCGGGGAATAGCCTCCTGTGAGCCCTCCGATCCGCCCGCGGCGCAGCGCGCTCTACATGCCGGGCGCCAATGCGCGCGCCCTGGAGAAGGGCCGGAGCCTCGCCGCCGACGTGCTGATCATGGATCTCGAGGACGGCGTGCTGCCCGACGCCAAGGTCGAGGCGCGCGACCGGATCGCCGGCACGCTCGCCGCGGGCGGGTACGGGGCGCGCGAGATCGTGGTGCGGGTCAACGGCATCGGCACGCCGTGGTTCGCGGACGACCTCGCGATGGCCGCGCGCGGCGCCGATGCGGCGATGCTGCCCAAGGTCGAGGACCCGGCGACGGTGGTCGGCGCGGCCGCCGCCCTGGAGGCGGCGGGCGCCCCGCCCGGGATGGGCATCTGGTGCATGCTGGAGACGCCGACGGGCATCCTGGATGCGCGCGCGATCGCCCGCGCCCATCCCCGCATGGCGGCGCTCACGCTGGGCACCGCCGATCTGTCGAAGGCGCTCAACGCCGACCTCCACGCCCCGGACCGGCTGCCGCTGGTGACCAGCATGGGGCTTTGCGTGCTCGCCGCGCGCGAGGCCGGGCTCGCGGTGCTGGACGCGCCCCATTTCGACCTCTCCGACGACGCGGGGTTTGAGCGCGCCTGCCGCCAGGGGCGGTCCTTCGGCTTCGACGGCAAGTCGCTCCTGCACCCCAGGACCATCGCCGTCGCCAACGCCGTGTTCGGCCCGTCCGAGGCCGACATCGACCGGGCGCGGCGCATCGCCGCCGCCTGGCGCGCAGCCGCCGCCGAGGGCAAGGGGGTCACGCTGGTCGACGGCAGGTTGATCGAGGCCCTCCATGTCGAGGAGGCCGAGCGCACGCTGGCGCTCGCGGAACGAATCGCGGCGCTCGAAGAGGCGGGGTGAGGGGGGCCGGGAGAGTTTCTGCTTCAGGCGAGTTTGTGACCCGCATTTCCCCATTTTGTGGGCCACAAAACAGCTTGTGACCCATTGGCGAGTATCAAAATACGTCCCGTCCTTCGGCGATATTCAGGAGTTCCGGAAACACGAGCACGCTTGCCTGCCGGCCGCTTGCCGGTACGAGCACGCGCAGAATTTCGCCCTCGCGCAATGCGACCAGTATCCGCTGCACCGAAGACGTTGGGATGCCCGCACGGTTCCTGAAATGGCTGGCGCTGAAGATCGGTCGCTCGAATATCCAGTCCAGGGCGAGAATGGCGTATTGGGAACGGGTGATTTCCATCACGCGGTTTTTCATCTTTCCGTACAGGTCCAGAATGCCCCTCGCCTTCTTGAGATTGTCTTCCGCCTGCTCCCCGAGGGCTTCGAGGAAGAACCGCGCCCAGCCAGTCCAATCGTCGTCTCGGGAGACGGCAAGCAGCCCGTCATAGTATGCATCGCGCCGGGCCTCGAAGTAGGCGCTGATGTAGAACATGGGGGCACGAATGAGGCCATGCTGCCACATGAACAACGGTACCAACATACGTCCAAGGCGTCCGTTGCCGTCCAGGAAAGGGTGGAGCGCTTCGAATTCGGCATGCAGGACGGCAAGCTGCACCAGCCGGTCCGGGACTTCCTCATGGATGTATCCTTCCCATGTACTCATGGCATCGGGGAGCCCGTCGGCTGCAATCGGAACAAACCTGGCGTCCTCCAAGCTGCACCCGGGCGGCCCAATCCAGTTGGGAACGCGTCGATATTCGCCGGGTGCATAGCCTTCGCCGCGCGCGCCTGCGAGCAACACGGAATGCGCGTCCCGAATGACTCGCTGGGATAGCGGCAACGTCTCCAGGGAGGTTCTCGCCCGCCTCATCGCGGAGCGATAGTTGAGCACCTCATGAATATCGTCGCGCCGTTCACGCGATTCCGGCACGCGCCCTGCCTCGAACTCCAATATTTCTCCGATGGCGACCTGGGTGCCTTCTATCCGCGACGATAGAACCGCTTCCTGGGTGGTCAGCGGTGCCAGAAGCACATCGGCGTTCGGAATCGCCGCGAGCATTCCATCGTAACGCGCAACGGCTGCCGCCGTCGGGCCGAGCAACGGGATCAGCCGGGACCAATCGAGCAGACCATCCGGCGGGAACTTTCCCCGGTGGTATTGAACAACCATGCGCGAACCACTCCCCGCCCAAATCGGGTGTCACGCTCCTGCACACCCTTTCGTCCTCTGGGGCCGACCAAGCCGGAGAATACCCGATGACTGCCGCGAACGGCGAGAGCGAGATCATCGTGATTCCGGTTGCCGACCGTCTTTGATGCAGGATCCGGCGGGGTTTGCCGCTCGACGACCGAAGCGGCCAAAACGGGCGGCAAACAGGGGGTTCGAGGTCAGCGTGCACAGGTCGTGCCGCCCCGCCGCCGCCCAATTTGACTTGCCCCGGGTACCGGTCTAAACCGGGCCGCAGCATCCAGCAGGGTTAGCGTCGATGAGCAACCGGGACCGGCCGCTGTCCCCCCATCTCCAGGTCTACCGGCCGCAGATCACCTCGGTGCTGTCGATCGCCCACCGCGCGACCGGGGTCGTGCTGGCGGCGGGGCTGATCCTGCTGCTGTGGTGGCTCGCCGCGGCGGCGTCCGGGCCCGATGCGTTCGGCGCCGCGCAGGACGCCGCCGGATCGTTTCTCGGCCGGCTGTTCCTGTTCGGCTGGACCTTCGCGCTGTTCTACCATCTGTGCAACGGCATCCGGCATCTGTTCTGGGATATCGGGCGCGGCTTCGAGCTCGGCACCGTGGCGCTGACCGGCTGGCTGGCGGTGGTCGGGGCGGCGGCTCTGACCGGGCTCTCCTGGGTGCTCGCCTACGCCGCCATGGGGGCGCTGTGATGAGCCTGCGCACGCCGCTCGGCCGGGTGCGCGGGCTCGGCTCGGCCAAGGAGGGGACCGCGCATTGGTGGGCCCAGCGGCTGACCGCGATCGCCCTGGTCCCGCTGGTGATCTGGTTCGCGGTCTCGCTGATCATGCTCACCGGCGCCGACCACGAGGCGGTGACCGCGTGGCTCGGCGACCCCGCGGCGGCGGTGTTCATGCTGCTCCTGATCCTCGCCGGGTTCCACCATGCCCAGCTCGGCATGCAGGTGGTGATCGAGGACTATGTGCACGCCGAATGGCTCAAGATCGCCCTGGTGACGGCGGTCAAGTTCGCCGCCGTCGCGCTCGGAATCGGCGCCGCCTTCTCGGTCCTCAAGCTCGCGCTCGGAGGCTGAACCGATGACCGGAGCCTACCAGATCGTCGACCACAGCTACGACGTCGTGGTGATCGGCGCCGGCGGGGCGGGGCTGCGCGCGACCTTCGGCATGGCGGTCAAGGGGCTCAAGACCGCCTGCGTCACCAAGGTCTTCCCGACCCGCAGCCACACCGTCGCCGCCCAGGGCGGGATCTCGGCTGCGCTCGGCAATATGAGCGAGGACGACTGGCGCTGGCATTTCTACGACACCGTCAAGGGCGCCGACTGGCTGGGCGACCAGGACGCGATCGAATACATGTGCCGCGAGGCGATCCCGGCGGTGATCGAGCTCGAGCATTACGGCGTGCCGTTCTCGCGCACCCCGGAAGGCAAGATCTACCAGCGCCCGTTCGGCGGCATGACGACGCGCTACGGCGAGGGGCCGCCGGCCAGGCGCACCGCCGCCGCCGCGGACCGGACGGGGCATGCGATCCTGCACACGCTGTACCAGCAGGCGCTGCGCCACGACGCCGAGTTCTTCATCGAGTATTTCGCGATCGACCTGATCGTCGACGACTCGGGCGCGGTGCGCGGGGTGATGGCGTGGAACCTCGACGACGGCACCATCCACCGCTTCCAGGCGCAGATGACGGTGATCGCGACCGGCGGCTACGGGCGGTCCTATTTCGCCTGCACCGGGGCGCATACCCAGACCGGCGACGGCAACGCGATGGCGCTGCGGGCCGGGCTGCCGCTCGAGGACATGGAGTTCATCCAGTTCCACCCGACCGGGATCTACGGCGCCGGCTGCCTGATCACCGAGGGGGTGCGCGGCGAGGGCGGCTATCTCACCAATGCGGCGGGCGAGCGCTTCATGGAGCGCTACGCCCCCAACGTGAAGGACCTCGCCTCGCGCGACGTGGTCTCGCGCGCGATGACGATGGAGATGCGCGAGGGGCGCGGGGTCGGCGAGCACGGCGACCACATCCACCTGCATATCGAGCATCTCGACGCCAAGGTGATCGCCGAGCGCCTGCCCGGCATCTCCGAGACCGCCAAGATCTTCGCCGGCGTCGACGTGACCCGCGAGCCGGTGCCGGTGCTGCCGACCGTGCATTACAACATGGGCGGCGTGCCGACCAACCATCTGGGCGAGGCGCGCGCGCCCGCCAACGGCGCCGTCGAGGCCACGGTGCCGGGGCTGATGGCGATCGGCGAGGCGGCCTGCGTCTCGGTGCACGGCGCCAACCGGCTGGGCTCGAACTCGCTCCTGGACCTCGTCGTGTTCGGCCGGGCGGCGGCCAATCGCTGCGTCGCCATCCTCGAGCCCGGCGCCTCGCAGCCGCCGCTCCCCGCCGATTCCGCGGACGGCGCGCTGGCCCGCCTCGATTCCCGCCGCCACGCCGCGGGCGGCACGAGATGCGCCGCGCTCCGCCTCGAGATGCAGCAGATCATGCAGAGCCACTGCGCGGTGTTCCGCACCGGCGAGATCCTGGGCGAGGGCAAGGAGAAGCTGCGCCTTGTGTGGCAGGGGCGCGACGACATGTCGGTGTCCGACCGGTCGATGATCTGGAACTCCGACCTGGTCGAGGCGCTCGAATTCGACAACCTGCTCGCCCAGTCGGTGGTCAGCATCGACGCCGCGCTCGACCGCGAGGAGAGCCGCGGCGCGCACGCCCGCGAGGATTTTCCCGAGCGCGACGACGAGACCTGGATGAGGCACACCCTGGTCTGGCTCGACGAGGACGGCCGGTCGCGCATGGAATACCGGCCGGTGCACACCAGCACGATGACCAACCAGGTCCAGGCGGTGCCGCCCAGGGACCGCGTCTACTGATCCGGAGCCGCCATGGCCGAGTTCGCGCTGCCCGCCAATTCGAAGATCCGCAAGGGGAAGGACCACGCGGCGCCCGACGGCGCCGGGCGGCCGAAAAAGTTCAGGATCTATCGCTGGGACCCCGATTCGGACGAGACGCCCCGGATCGACAGCTTCACCGTCGACCTCGACGATTGCGGGCCGATGGTCCTCGACGCGGTGATCAAGATCAAGAACGAGGTCGATTCGACGCTGACCTTCCGCCGCTCCTGCCGCGAGGGGGTGTGCGGCAGCTGCGCGATGAACGTCGACGGCACCAACACGCTGGCCTGCACGCGGTTCATCGACGACATCAGGGGCGACGTGAAGGTCTACCCCCTGCCGCACATGAAGGTGGTCAAGGATCTGGTGCCCGACCTGACGGACGCCTACGCGCAATACGCCGCGATCGAGCCCTGGCTCAAGACCGAGACCCCGGCGCCGCCCGACGCCGAGCGGCTGCAATCGCCGGCCGACCGCGAGAAGCTCGACGGGCTGTGGGAGTGCATCCTGTGCTTCTGCTGCACCACCAGCTGCCCGAGCTACTGGTGGAACGGCGACCGCTATCTCGGCCCGGCGGCGCTGCTCCAGGCCAATCGCTGGATCGCCGATTCGCGCGACGAGCACACCGGCGAGCGGCTCGATGCGCTGGAAGACCCGTTCCGGCTCTATCGCTGCCACACCATCATGAACTGCACCAAGGCCTGCCCCAAGGACCTCAACCCGGCCCGCGCCATCGGCGCGATCAAGCAGCGCATGGTGGCCAGGCGGTAGCCGCCGCCCCGTCCCCGCGCCCTACGCCGAAGCCTCCGCCATCCGCGCGGCCACCCGCTCGGCGAGGCGGCGGCGGTTGACCCGCATGGTCTGGCCGCGCGGGAAATCGGCGAAGCGCTCGACGCGGACCGGGAACTTGTAGCGCGCGAGCCCGCGGGCATCGAGGAACTCGGTCACCTCGTCGAGCGCGATCGAATCCGCGCCGCTCGCGATCACGCAGAGGCAGGGGATTTCGCCCAGCGTCTCGTCGGGGATGGGGACGATCGCGGCTTCGAGGATCCCGGGGTGCTCTGCGAGGATGCTCTCGAGCTCCAGCGGGAAGACGTTCATGCCGCCGCGGTTGATCATCTCCTTGATCCGCCCGACCAGGGTGACGTAGCCGTCCCGGTCGATCGTCGCCACGTCGCCGGTGCGGAACCAGCCCTCGGGGCCGAGCGTCCCCCAGGCCTCGATCGTCGCCTCGGGGTTGCGGAAATAGCCCGAGCTGGTCGCCGGGCCGCGGATCCACAGCTCGCCCGGCTGGCCGGCGGGGAGCGGGTCTCCCGCCGCGTCGACGACGCGGACCTCGCCGCCGTCCATCACCCGGCCGATCGAGGGGCCGCGGCGGATCTCCTCGGGGTCGTCGATCGCCACCTGGCCGAAGGAGCAGGCCTCCATCGCGCCGCCCGCCTTGACCACCGGGCAGCCGAACCGCTCCTCGGCCCGTTCGATCACCGCCGGGGGCAGGTTGGCCGAGCCGGTGCGGATCACCCTGAGCGAGGAGGTGTCGTGCTCGGCGAGTAGGGGCGAATCCGCGAGCCGGGCGAGGATCGCCGGCGCGGTGTGGATCGCGCTCACCCGCTCGTGCGCGATGGCGGGAAGCAGCGCGTCGGGCGCGAACCCGTCGGTCAGCACGAAGCGCGCCCCGGTGACCAGCCAGCCGCCCCAGGCGTGGTAGCCGGGGCCGCCCGACATCGGCACGAAGCCGCCGATCACGTCCCGCCCGGTCACCCCCATCCGCGCGGTCACCCCCTTGGCCCAGAGCAGCTCCTGCTGTTCCAGCCGTTCGACCAGCTTGGGCATCCCGGTGCTGCCCGAGGTCACCACCAGCTTGGTCACCTCGTGCGGGCCGTAGCGCCGGTCCTCGCCGGGGACCCTGGCGGCGCTCTCCGCCGCGTCGTCGAGCGAAACCGGGACGCAGCCCGCCGCGTCGGCGCCCGGATCGACCGCGACCACGGTCATCGCCGTGTGGCGCTCGCGGACCGCGCGGGCCAGCGCGACCATGTCGTTGCCGCGGAAGCGGCCCGGCACCACCATCGCGCCGGGCTCCAGCAGGTCGACCACCGCCTCCAGCTCGGCGCCGCGCCACACCACCGGCACATAGGCGGCGAGCAGCCCGAGACGCTTGAGCGCGAGGCGGATCAGCGATTCCTCCACCGAGTTGGGGAGCTGGAGGACCACCGGCGTGTCGCGTTCCAGCCCGATCCCGGCGAGCGTCCGGGCGAAGCCCTCGACCGCCGCCAGCGCCTCGCGCCAGCTCAGCCGGCGGCGCGAATCCACGATCGAGACGTCGTCCGGCCGCGCCGCCGCATGGGCTTCGAGGAGGTCGAGGGTGGTGGTGTCGGTCCACCAGCCCGCGCGCCGCCAGTCCTCGATCATCTCCGGGGTGAAGCGGGTCGGCTGGGCCATCGGCGGACGGGTTGCGCGGCGTCAGAGCCGGGGGTCGAAGCGGCAGGTGCGCTGGAGCCGGGCCAGCAGCGCGCGCCATTCCTCGTCGGTATAGCGCCGCGGCTGGACGCGGATCGCTTCCACCGGGCAGTCGAACTCGCAGAGGAAGCAGCCCTGGCAGTCCTCGGCGTAGACCGCGCTCGCCTTGCCGTCCCGCATCCTGATGACGTCGGTGGGGCACGAATCCACGCAGGCGCCGCACCCCGTGCAGACCCTCTCGTCGATGCGGAGCGCGACATGCATCGGCGTCAGCTCCTGAAGAAGGGGTGGAGGATTTTCGCGCGCTCCGGCATCCGGTGGTGCTCGTCGTCGGGGATCGGCTCGTCGAACAGATCGAGCGCGCCGTTGCCGCCCATCCGCGCGAACGTGTATTTGAGCCAGTTCTCGTTGTCCATGTAGGGGTAGTCCTCGCGCAGCACGTTGCCGCGGCTCTCGGTGCGCCGGCGCACCACCTCGACCGAGATTTCCATGCATTGCAGGAAGTTGCGCATGCCCAGCACCTTGGCGAGGTCGTGCGGGTCGTGCGCCTTCATGGTGGGCACCAGCCGGCCCCTGATGTCGCGCACCCGGCGCAGGATGTTGTCGAGCCGCTCCTGGTTGAGAATCTCGGTGATGTCGCTGCCGTAGAGGGCCTCGAGCTCGTCGCGGGTGGCGCCGAACCCGTTCTCGCCGGTCCGCTCCAGCGGCTCCAGGGTCTGGCGGGCGAGGCGGTCCAGCTGCGCGTCGACCGGCTCCGCCGGGGTCGTCCCGCTGGCCGCGGCGGCGCCGGTCCCGCCGGCATACCAGCCGCCCACCGCGCACAAATTGAGCGCCTGGGCGAGCCCCATGAAGCCGCCGTCGGACGTGTTGCCGGCGGCGTAGAGGCCGGGCAGCGTCGTCGCCCCGTCGCCCGCCACCCTGATGCCGGCGCCGCCGAGCGTGCCGCTCTGGAAGGGCAGCATGGTGACGAACGGGATGCGGTCCCGGCTCGGGTCGTAGCCCGCGCGCTCATAGGTGTTGAGCACGATGGGCACGACCTGCTTGTAGAGCCTGAGGTTCTCCGGCGTCAGATGGGTCGCGTCCTTGTAGACCGGCCCCCGCCCCTCGCCGTACTCGCGGATCACCGCGCGGGCGAGGCGGAAGCGGCGGATGCGGTCGCCGCCGGCGATCTCGGTACCCTCGCCGTTGGAGAAGCGGACCCCGAGCCCGGCGCCCATCTCGAGCCCCGGGGCGGAGTAGAACTCGGCCGGGATCACCCCCCAGCCGGCCAGGAACTCCATCTTCGAGAGCTGGGCGCCGGCGCGGTAGGCCGCCGCCACGCCGTCGCCGGTGCAGTTGACCGGCATGCCGTGGAAGCCGGCCCCGGCGCGCGGATAGGGGATGTGCACCGGCCCGGTGCAGAGGATGGTCGAGGTGGCGCGGAAGACGTGGATCTCGCCGTCCACCGTGCCGACGCCGAGCGCGCCGACGACGCGCCCGCCGGTCGGGTGCTTGCCGTCCGAGGTGAGCAGCTCGGTGACCATGACGCGATTGACCACCCCGACGCCGCGCCGCAGGGTCTCGTTCCTGAGCGCCATCATGAATTGCGGACCGCCCTCGGCCATCATCGCGTTGACCGGGAAGAGCGGCCCGACGGCCATGTCGACGCGCTGGATCCGCCCCTGGTCCTTGATCCACTTGACGCCCCAGCCATCCATCGCCTGCAGCAGCTCGCCGGTGACCCGGATGCCGTCGCGCAGCGCGGTGACGTTGACCATCGGGTTGGTATGCGCCTTCACCCAGCGGTCGAGATCGTCGCCCTCCATGTAGGCCTGGAACACGCCCGAGGCGAGCGAGCTGGTGCCGCTCCGCCCGTAAAACCCCTTGTCGACCAGCAGTACCCGGACCCCGGCCTCGCTCGCCCGGATCGCCGCGCAGGCCGCGGCCACGCCGCCGCCCACCACCAGAACGTCGGCCTCGTGCAGATGGGTCTCGGGCATGGGGGTTTCTTGCCGCCGGTTGGGGCTTCGGTGGTAGCGGCTGGGTCCGGGGCTGTCAAACGACGGGACGCCGCCAGCCGGGCCGCCTCGCGCCGCGGGGGAAGGCGGGGTCCTTAACGGAAGGGGGGCGCGTACAGGATGCCGCCGTCCCGGTAGAGGGCGCTGAGCCCCCGCGGCAGGCCGAGCGGGCTCCCGGCACCCAGGTATTTCTCGAAGATCTCGGCGTAGTTGCCCTCCGCGGCGATCGCGCGGACGGCCCATCGCGGATCGAGGCCCAGCATCCCGCCCAGAGAGCCTTCGCTGCCCAGCATGCGGTTGATCTCGGGATCGTCGGTCCCGTTCGCCAGCTCCCGCACGTTTGCCCGGGTCACGCCGAGCTCTTCGGCGGCAACCAGCGCGTTGAGCACCCAGCGCGCGATGTCCGCCCACCGGTCGTCGCCGTGGCGCACCAGCGGACCCAGCGGCTCCTTCGAGATGATCTCCGGATACACCACATGCGCGGACGGGTCGTCGATGGTCGATCTGGTGGCCGCCAGACCCGAAACGTCCGTCGTGTAGGCGTCGCAGCGCTCGGCGTGGTAGGCCGCGCGCGCCTCGGCGTTGGTCTCCAGCGGCACCGGCTCGTAGGCGATGCCGTGGATCCGGAAGAAATCCGCCAGGTTGAGCTCGGTGGTGGTGCCGGTCTGGATGCAGATCGACGCGCCGTCGAGCTCGACGGCGCTCGTCACGCCGAGATCTCTCCGGCCGAGAAAGCCCTGGCCGTCATAGTAGAAGATGCCCACGAAGGTGAATCCGAGGTCGACGTCGCGGGAGAACGTCCATGTCGTGTTGCGCGACAGGATGTCGACCTCGCCGGAGGCCAGCGCGGGGAACCGTGTCTTCCCGGTCAGGGTGACGAAGGAGACCTTGTCCGGATCGCCCAGCACCGCCGCCGCCAGCGCCCGGCAATAGGCCGCCTCGAAGCCGGACCATCGGCCCCTGTCGTCGGTGTAGGAGAAGCCGGGCAGGCCCGGGTTGATGCCGCATCTGAGCCGGCCCTCCGCCCGCACGTCGTCGAGGGTCGCCGCGTGGCCGGGAAGCCAGGCGGCGGCCGCCAGCACGGCGGCAAGCGCAAGGGCGCCGGTTGTGGTTCTCGCACGCATGACCGTCTCCCGATTCAGCCGGCCGGCCGGAGGCACGTGCCGCGGCGGCGACACGCCACCCAAAAAATCCGGTCCCGGCGTGACGGGCGATGCAACGCCGGATCGGAAATGTCGCGCCGGTCGATGCTGCCGACGCTGTAATCGCCGTTTTCACGCCCGAAGTCGAGCGCTCCACACCGGTTTTCGATGCGGCCCTGTCGCGCAAGCGGAGCGCCGGATTTTTTCCTTCTCCCGACCTCGTGTTTGGCCAGGGACATGAGGAGGGATCGGACGTGGATCAAGAGCACGCGGGTGGCGGAATGCCTCCCGCCCCGTCCATGACGCGCCCGTGCCGGGCAAGGAGGATCGCCGGGCTACTGCACCAGCGGCGAGTCGGCGGCGGCGATGTCGAAACCGGAGATGCAGGCGTCGCCGGCGAGCAGCTGGACATATTGCCGGAAGGCGCGGCGCCAGGACGCGTCCTTCAGATACTCCGCGACCCTGCCGGCCACCGTCTCGTAGGGCAGGGTCCGCCCGGGGAGCTGCTTGTCGACGCGCACCACATGGATGCCGTAGCGGGTCTTCACCGGCACCGGCGAGAGCTGCCCCTCTTCGAGGTTGAACAGAAAGGTCTCCATCTCGGGCACCGTGTCGCCGCGCGAGACCTGTCCCAGCCGGCCGTCATTGTGCCTGGAGTCGCAAGCCGAATGGGCCCGCGCCAGCGCGCCGAAACGCTCCGGCGCCCGGGTGAGCGTTTCGATCAATGCGCCGGCCTGCGCCTCGGCCTCGGCGCGCCCTGCCGCGTCGTCGGGCGCCGCGGACAGCAGGATATGCGCGGCCTCGACCAGATCGGGGCTGGCGAAGCGCGCCTTGTTGTTGTCGTAGTAGCGGCGGCACTCCGCCTCGGCGGGCTCGGGGATGTCGACCTCGCGCTCGATCACGGCCTGGACCGCGTCCGACTCGTCCTCCCCGTCGATCCCGAGCGCGCGGGCCCGGTCCAGCAGCAGGGCGCGGATCACCAGCCATCGAGCCGCGGCACGGCGCGCGGCGTCGACATCGCCGGCCGGGTGGTACTGCATCTCGCGCAGAATCTCGTCTTCCCCGATGCAGCGGTCGTTGATGCGGATTTCGGTCATGACCGCCTCACGCGGCGCGGCGTCCTTCGCGGGTGCGCACCACCTGGTAGCCGCGCCGTCCGAGATAGCCGACCGGCGCGCTCCAGATATGGACCAGGCGGCTGAACGGGAAGATCAGGAAGATGGTGACGCCGAGGAAGATATGCGCCTTGTAGACCCAGCTCACATCGGCCACGTGCAGCGCGGCGTCGGCCTGGAAGGTGACGATCTTCTGCGCCCAGAGCGAGAGCGTGACCATGACCTCGCCATGCTCGCGATGCGCCCAGGAGAGGGGCAGGGTGGCCAGGCCGAGCACCAGCTGCAGCCACAATATGGCGAGGATCGCGATGTCCATCGGGCTCGACGTCCGGCGGATGCGCGGATCGGACAGCCGGCGGTGCAGCAGCATGGTCAGGCCGACGAAGCAGACCACGCCGAAGATCCCCCCGGCCACGATCGCCAGAACCTGCTTGACGCCGGAGGAGAGGCCGAAGGCGTGGTAGATCTCCTTCGGCGTCAGCAGGCCGACGAAATGGCCGAGGAACAGGAGCAGGATGCCGACATGGAACAGCACGCTGCCCCACACCAGCTGGCGGCGGCGCAGCAGCTGGCTCGACCCGCTGCGCCAGGTGTATTGCTCGCGGTCGAACCGGATCAGGCTGCCGGCCAGGAACACCGTCGCCGCGAAATAGGGGTAGTAGCCGAAGACCAGGATGTGCAACCAGTCGGCCATGGTCATGCTCCCTCCCGTCCATCGGAGCGCGGGCCGGCGGCGAGCCCGGCCATGCGATTGAGGGTGTCGCGCGCGGCCGGGCAGCCGCCGTCCCCGGCGCCCGCGAAGGCCGGCGCCTCCTCCCACTCCTTGTCGAGCTCGGCGGCCTCCGCCTCGGGCGGCTTGTCCTGCTCCAGAAGCCCCGCCACCAGCGCATCGTCGGGCCGCCTGGCGGCGAGATCCTCGAGCGCCCGGAACAGCCCCGCGTAGTCGCTGCCCCGGCGCTCCAGCCGGATGCGGATCGCCGACAGGATATGGACCACGTCGGCCAGCAGATCGGCCGCCTCCCGGGGATCGATCAGCGACAGGAATTCGAGAAACAGCGGCAGGTAGTCGGGCAGCTCGTTGCCGTCGATGCCGTAGCCGCGGCTCTCGTAATGCGCCGCGAGGTTGACCATCGCCTGGCCGCGGTCGCGGGACTCGCCGTGGATGTGCTCGAACAGATGGAGCGACAGGCTGCGCGAACGGTCGAACAGGGCGACATAGGCCTCCTGCGCGGTCAGCAGGTCGCCCACACAGAGCTGAGCCGCCACGCGTTCGATCGCCTGGCGGCCGGCCGGTGACAGGAGCGCGTCTTCCCTCGCCGCGGCGGCGATCTCGCCCGCCGCCCCGGCGAGCTCGGCGGTGGGGTATTGCAGCAGCGCCGCCAGCGCCCGGTAGGTCTTCATCGCACGGCACCCGCCTTGTCGGAGCGCCCGCCGGCGCTCGGCCCGACCCGGACCTCGTGGCTGAACAGATCGACCTTGCCGGTGCCGCCGCTGCACCCGTCGCCGAAGCTGAAGCCGCACTCGCCGCGCAGGTCGAAGGCCTCCTCGGCGTATTCCCGGTGCGTGGTGGGGATCACGAACCGGTCCTCGTAGTTGGCGATCGCCATGGTCTGGTACATGTCCTCGATCTGGGCCTCGCTGAGACCGACCCGCTCCAGCGCGCCCAGCTCCCGGCGCCCGTCGACATGCCTCGCGCGCATATAGGCCCGCATGGCCAGCATCCGCTCGAGCGCCAGCTTGACCGGCGCCTCGTCGCCGGCGGTCAGCATGTTGGCGAGGTATCTGAGCGGTATGCGGAGCTGCGAGACATCGGGGATCAGCCCGTCATGGCCGAGCGCGCCGGCCTCCGCCGCCGACTGGATCGGCGACAGCGGCGGCACGTACCAGACCATCGGCAAAGTGCGGTATTCCGGGTGCAGCGGGAAGGCGACCTTCCAGTCCATCGCCATGCGCCAGACCGGAGACATCCGCGCCGCGTCGATCCAGGCCTGCGGCACCCCGTCGGCCAGCGCCTGGCGGACCACTTCGGGGTCGGCGGGGTCGAGGAAGATGTCGAGCTGGGCCTGGTACAGATCCTGCGGGTCTTCCGCCGCCGCGGCCTGCTCGATCCGGTCGGCGTCGTAGAGCAGCACGCCGAGATAGCGGATGCGCCCGACGCAGGTCTCGGAACAGACGGTCGGCTGCCCGGCCTCGATGCGCGGGTAGCAGAAGATGCATTTCTCCGACTTCCCGGACCGCCAGTTGTAATAGATCTTCTTGTAGGGGCAGGCCGAGACGCACATCCGCCAGCCGCGGCACTTGTCCTGGTCGATCAGGACGATGCCGTCCTCCTCGCGCTTGTAGATCGCCCCCGACGGGCAGGCCGCGACGCAGCTCGGGTTCAGGCAATGCTCGCACAGCCTGGGCAGATACATCATGAAGGTGTTCTCGAACTGGCCGTAGATGTCCTTCTCCAGCGCCTCGAAATTCACGTCCTTGCTGCGCTTGGCGAACTCGCCGCCGAGGATCTCTTCCCAGTTCGGGCCCCACTCGATCTTTTCCATCCGCTCGCCGCTGATCAGCGAGCGCGGGCGCGCGGTCGGCGGGGTCTGCGATTCGGGCGCGCTGTGCAGATGCTCGTAGTCGAAGGTGAAGGGCTCGTAATAGTCGTCGATCTGCGGCATGTCGGGGTTGGCGAAGATCTTGGCGAGAATCCGCAGCTTGCCGCCCATCTTCGGCGCGATGCGGCCGTTCCTCTTGCGCACCCAGCCGCCGTTCCAGACGTCCTGGTTCTCCCACTCCCTGGGATAGCCGATTCCGGGCTTGGTCTCGACGTTGTTGAACCAGGCGTATTCCATGCCCTCGCGGCTGGTCCAGACGTTCTTGCAGGTCACCGAGCAGGTATGGCAGCCGATGCACTTGTCGAGGTTGAGGACCTTGCCGATCTGCGCGCGGATCTTCATTGTGCCGCCTCCATCGAGGATGCCCGGTAGGGGCCTTCCATCCAGTCGACCCTGCGCATCTTGCGCACGATCACGAACTCGTCGCGGTTCGAGCCGACGGTGCCGTAGTAGTTGAAGCCGTAGGATTGCTGGGCGTAGCCGCCGATCATGTGGGTCGGCTTGACCGTGGCCCGGGTCACCGAGTTGTGGATGCCGCCGCGCGAACCGGTCACCTCGCTGCCCGGCACGTTCACGATCTTCTCCTGGGCGTGATACATCAGCGTCATGCCTTCCGGCACGCGCTGGCTGACCACCGCGCGCGCGACCAGCGCGCCGTTGGCGTTGTAGGCCTCGATCCAGTCATTGTCCTCGATGCCGGTCTTGCTTGCGTCGATCTCGCTGATCCAGACGATGGGCCCGCCGCGCGACAGCGTCAGCATCAGCAGGTTGTCGGTATAGGTCGAGTGGATGCCCCATTTCTGGTGCGGGGTGATGAAGTTGAGCACCACCTGCGGGCTGCCGTTGTCCTTGTCGTCGATCAGCGGCTCGATCGTCTTGGTGTCGATCGGCGGCTTGTAGACGCAGAGCTGCTCGCCGAAGGCGCGCATCCACAGATGGTCCTGGTAGAGCTGCTGGCGGCCCGACAGCGTGCGCCACGGGATCAGCTCGTGCACGTTGGTGTAGCCGGCGGTGTAGGTGACGTGCTCCGCCTCGACCCCGGACCAGATGGGGGACGAGATGATCTTGCGCGGCTGCGCCTGGAGGTCGCGGAAGCGGAGCTTGTCCTCCTCGCGCGCCTGGGCGAGATGCTCGTGCGCCCGCCCGGTCGCCTTGCCGAGCGCCGCCCACGCCTTGACCGCGACGTTCCCGTTGGTCTCGGGCGCGAGCGTCAGCACCACCTCGGTCGCGTCGATATCGGTCTCGATCCGCGCCAGGCCCTTGGAGACGCCGTCCTCGCGCACCGCGCCGTTCAGCCGCTTGAGGAACGCGACCTCGTCCTCGGTGTTCCAGGCGATGCCCTTGCCGCCATTGCCGGCGCTCGCCATCAGCGGTCCCAGCGCGGTGAACTTGCTGTAGGTCGCCGGATAGTCGCGCTCGACGACGACCATGTTGGGCATGGTCTTGCCGGGCACGGGATCGCACTCGCCCTTCTTCCAGTCCCTGACCTCGACCGCCTGGGCGAGCTCCGCCGGCGTGTCGTGCAGGGTGGGCACCAGCACCAGGTCGCGCTCGACGCCGAGCTCGCCGTCGGCGACCTCGGAGAATTTCTTCGCGATGCCCTTGAAGATATCCCAGTCGCTGCGGGTCTCCCATACCGGGTCGATGGCGGCCGACAGCGGGTGGATGAAGGGGTGCATGTCGGACGTGTTGAGGTCGTTCTTCTCGTACCAGGTCGCCGTCGGCAGCACGATGTCGGAGTAGAGGCAGGTGGTCGACATGCGGAAATCGAGGGTGACCAGCAGGTCGAGCTTGCCCTCCGGCGCCGCGTCGTGCCACGCGACCTCGACCGGCTTGCGCTCGCCCGCCGCGCCGAGCTCCTTGCCCTGCACGCCATGCTGGGTGCCCAGCAGATGCTTGAGGAAGTACTCGTGGCCCTTGCCGCTCGAGCCCAGCAGATTGGAGCGCCAGACGAACAGATTGCGCGGCCAGTTCGCCGGATCGTCCGGGTCCTCGCATGACATCCGCAGGCTGCCGTCCGCGAGCCCGGCGACCGCCGCCTCGACGGGGTCGCGGGCGCCGGCGTTCCGGGTCACCTCCAGCGGGTTGGCCGCCAGCTGCGGGGCCGAGGGCAGCCAGCCCATGCGCTCGGAACGGACGTTGAAGTCGATCAGGCTCAGCTCGTTCCACTCGCCCTCGGGGGCGAGCGGCGAGACGATCTCGTCCACCGCGAGCTTCTCGTAGCGCCACTGGTCGGTGTGGGCGTACCAGAAGGACGTGCTGTTCATGTGCCGCGGCGGGCGGTTCCAGTCGAGCGCGAAGGCGAGCGGCTGCCAGCCGGTCTGCGGCCTCAGCTTCTCCTGCCCGACATAATGCGACCAGCCGCCGCCGGACTTGCCGACGCAGCCGCACATCACCAGCATGTTGATGATGCCGCGGTAGATCATGTCCATGTGGTACCAGTGGTTGAGCGCGGCGCCGACGATCACCATCGAACGCCCCTCGGTCTTGTGGGCGTTCTCGGCGAACTGCCGGGCGACCGCGATCGCCTTGTCGCGCGCGACCCCGGTGATGCGCTCCTGCCAGGCCGGCGTGTAGGGCACGTCGTCGTCGAAATCCGCGGCCACGTTGGCACCGCCGAGCCCGCGATCGAGGCCGTAATTGGCGACGAACAGGTCGTAGACCGTGGCGACCAGGGCCTCGCCGCCGGCGGTGGCGATGGTCTTCACCGGCACGTTGCGCCACAGCACCGGGTCATGGTCGGTGCCGGCGAAGTGGTCGTGGCTGGTATTGCCGAAATAGGGGAAGCCGACCGGGGCGACATCGTCCCTGATGTCGATCAGGCTGAGCCTGAGCCGGGTGGCCGCGCCGTCGGAACCGTCCTTCTCCTCGATGTTCCACTTGCCCTGCTCGCCCCAGCGGAAGCCGATCGAGCCGACCGGGCAGACCAGGGCGTCGCCCCTCGCCTCGTCGATGGCGACGGTCTTCCATTCGGGGTTGTTGGCCTGGCCCAGCCCGCCCGCCAGGTCGTCCGCGCGCAGCATGCGGTCGGGCACCCATCCGCCATCGGTCTCGCGCAGGGTCACCAGCAGCGGCATGTCGGTGTAGCGCCGGCAGTAGTCCTCGAAATAGGCGCTCCTGCCCGCGAGATGCCATTCCTTCAGGATCACATGGCCCATCGCCAGCGCCAGCGCGGCGTCGGTGCCCTGCTTGGGGCTGAGCCAGATATCGGCGAATTTCGACGCCTCGCTGTAATCCGGCGTCACCGTGACCGTGGTCGCGCCCTTGTAGCGCACCTCGGTCATGAAATGGGCGTCGGGGGTCCGCGTCTGCGGCACGTTCGAGCCCCACATCATCAGGAAGGTCGAATTGTACCAGTCGGCGCTTTCGGGCACGTCGGTCTGCTCGCCCCAGGTCTGCGGGCTCGACGGCGGCAGGTCGCAATACCAGTCGTAGAAGCTCATGCAGACGCCGCCGATCAGCGACAGGTAGCGCGAGCCGGCGGCGTAGGAGACCATCGACATGGCGGGGATCGGCGAGAACCCGATGACCCGGTCCGGCCCGTGCGTCCTGATGGTGTAGACATTGGCCGCCGCGACGATCTCGTTGACCTCGTCCCAGTCGGAGCGGACGAAGCCGCCGAGCCCGCGCACGCGCTGGTAGTCGCGGCGGGTCGCGGCGTCCTCGACGATCGAGGCCCAGGCGGCGACCGGCGCCATGGTCTTGCGCGCCTCCCGCCAGTGGCGCACCAGCCGGCTGCGCACCAGCGGGTATTTCAGCCGGTTGGCGCTGTAGATGTACCAGGAATAGCTCGCCCCCCGCGAACAGCCGCGCGGCTCGTGGTTGGGCAGGTCGGGCCGGGTGCGGGGGTAGTCGGTCTGCTGCGTCTCCCAGGTGATGATCCCGCCCTTGACGTAGATCTTCCAGCTGCACGAGCCGGTGCAGTTCACCCCGTGGGTCGAGCGCACCACCTTGTCGTGCTGCCAGCGCGCCCGGTAGGACTCCTCCCAGTCGCGGTCCTCGTTGGTGACGATGCCATGCCCGTCGGCGAAGGTGTCGACGGTCCTGCGGAAGAAGGTCAGCCGATCGAGGAAGTGGCTCATCGATCCGGTCTCCTCACGGGTTCTTCACATAGGCGTTCTTGCGCAGATAGAACCACCAGTTGATGACGATGCAGATGGTATAGAAAGCGGCGAATCCGTATAGCGCGTATTCCGGGGTGGTGGCCTTTATCTGCTCGCCGAACACCTTGGGGATGATGAAGGCGCCATAGGCGGCGACCGCCGAGGTCCAGCCCAGGACCGGGCCGGCCTGCTCCCTGTCGAACACGACGGCGATGGTGCGGAAGGTGGAGCCGTTGCCGATCCCGGACGCCGCGAACAGCACCAGGAACAGGATCAGGAATGGCGGGAAATAGTCTTCCGGCGTCGCCGAGGCGTAGGCCAGCGACAGGAAATAGGCCACGCCGAGCGCGCAGGCGACCATGATCACGGAGACGATCTGGGTGACCAGCGCGCCGCCGAAGCGGTCGGAGATCATGCCGCCGACGGGGCGGATCAGCGCGCCGATGAAGGGGCCGGTCCAGGCATACATCAGGGCGCTCGGCCCGTTCGGGTTCACCGTCGCGTGGGTCATCGCCCCGTCGATCTCGATGTGCTGGAAGCCGAACACGACCTTGATCGCCAGCCCGAAGGCGGCGGCGTAGCCGATGAAGGAGCCGAAGGTCATGGTGTAGATGACCGTCATCGCCCAGGTGTGCTTGTTCCTGAAGATCGCGTATTGCCGGTCGAGGCTCTGGCGGATGGTGCCGGGGATCGCCCGCAGGGCGAAGACCGTCGCGGCGATGACCAAAGGGAGCACGAGCCACTTGCTGAGCTCCAGCCCGGAGCCGCCGGCATTCTCCGGCAGCAGCAGCCACAGCCCGATCGCCGCGGTGACCAGCCCGATCCCCAGCATGCCGAGGATCTTGGCGAACGCCCCGCCGGTCGAGGCGAGCCCCGGCGAGACATGCGGCGCGGTGATGTTGTTCATGCCGAACCAGGCGGCGACCGCCAGCGGAACCAGGATGGCGACCCAGACATAGCCGGCGTTGTGGATATAGGTCTCGGTCCCGGCCGGGATCTTGCCGACCAGCGTGCCCGACGCGTTGGCGAGCACCAGCGCCGAGCCGCCGAACACGCCGGCCGTCATCACCAGCGGCACCAGGATCTGCATCGTGGTGACGCCGAAATTGCCCAGCCCGGCGTTCATCCCGAGCGAGAGCCCCTGCACCTTCTTCGGGTAGAAGAAGGAGATGTTCGACATCGAGGAGGCGAAATTGCCGCCGCCGAAGCCGGACAGCAGGGCCATCGCCTGGAACTGCCAGAGCGGCGTCGCCGGGTCCTGCAGCAGCCATCCGGTGCCCGCCGCCGGGACGATCAGCAGCGTCGTGGTCAGGAAGATCGTGTTGCGCCCGCCGGCCATGCGGATGAAGAAGGAGGAGGGGATGCGGAGCGTCGCACCGCTCAACCCGGCGATCGCGGCCAGGGTGAACAGCTCCGCCTGGGAGAACGGAAATTTCAGGTTGATCATCTGGACCGTGATGATCCCCCAGTACAGCCACACCGCGAATCCGCACAGCAGGCAGGGGATCGAGAGCCACAGATTGCGGGTCGCGATCCGCCTGCCCGCGGCCTGCCAGAACGCCTCGTCTTCCGGGTTCCAGCTCGTCAGGTTCCTCGCCATCCCTCTCGCCTCCCGCGTCTAGCGCGCCGATTCCGGCGGCGCCTGCGGCACGTCCGGCACGTCGCTGAGATAGCGTTCCCCGGCCAGCGCCGGGTGACGGCGGCGCTCCATCAGGCGGATCGCCACATGCATCCAGACCGTGCTCACCAGCACGATCGCAAACAGCAGCATGAACGAGCTGGTCCAGACCCCGAACCAGTCGTTCAGGACGCCGAACGAGATCGGCAGGACGAACCCGCCGAGCCCGCCGATCATGCCCACCAGCCCGCCGACCGAGCCGACATGATGGGGGTAGTAGACCGGGATGTGCTTGTAGACGGCGGCCTTGCCGAGCGACATCACGAAGCCGAGCAGCACGCTGAGAAAGACGAAGACCGGCAGGGTGACGCCGAAGGTGAACTCCACGGGGGCGTCGATGCCCTGCACGATGTACCGGGTGCGCGGATAGCTCATCACGAACAGGCAGGCCAGCGACACGATGAAGGTCAGGTACATGACCGACCGCGCGCCCCATCTGTCCGACATCCAGCCGCCGAGCGCGCGAAAGATCGATCCCGGCATCGAATAGGCCGCCGCCAGCATGCCGGCGGTGGCGAGCGACAGGTCGTAGGCGCCGACATAGAAGCGCGGCAGGTAGGAAGCGAGCGCGACGAAGCCGCCGAACACGAAGAAATAATAGGTGGCGAAGCGCCAGACCTGCAGGTTCCTGAGCGGCGCGAGCTGTTCCCGGGCGGAGACCGGCTTGCGGCCCTCCCGCTTGCGCGCCACCTCCCCGGGGTCCGGCCTGGCCAGCAGGTAGAACCCGATTGCGGTGAGCGCCAGCGCGACCGCGTAGATCTGCGCGGTCTGCTCCCAGCCGAAGGCGATCACCAGGAAGGGCGCGGCGAAATTGGTGACCGCGGCGCCCACATTGCCGACCCCGAAGATGCCGAGCGCGGTGCCCTGGCGTTCCTTTTCGAACCATTGCGAGGTGTAGGCGACGCCGACGATGAACGACCCGCCGGCCAGCCCGACGCCGAGCGCGGCGAGGAGGAACACCTCGTAGGTCCGGACCTCGGAGAGCAGCCAGCACGCCACGGCGGAGGCCAGCATCTGGATGGTGAAGACCAGGCGTCCGCCATACTGCTCGGTCCAGACGCCGAGAAAGATGCGGCTGACCGACCCGGTCAGGACCGGCGTGGCCACCAGGATGCCGAACTCGGTCTCCGACAGCCCCAGATCCTGTTTGATCTTGACCCCGATGATGGAAAAGATCGTCCAGACCGCGAAACACACGGTAAACGAGAAGGTGCTGAAACCCAGCGCCCGGTACCGGTCCCCCCTGGAAACACCCGCCAGGTCGTGCATCCCGTGACACCCCCTCGTATCCGCGCGGCGATCGCTCCGCTTCCGGGCGCGGATTATCGGGCATCGCGGCCGGGAAGAACCTGACCTGGATCAATCCCGCCGCTGTCGGGTCTGGATGGGCCGGACCGGGACACGGATCGCGCTACGCCCGCATTCGCCTGCCTTGGCCCTCCTCTTGTCGCCCCGGACTCGATCCGGGGCGGAGCCGTGCGCAGCACGGCGGCCCCCATCGTCATTTCGACCGGAGCCGTGCGCAGCACGGCGGCCCCTCTCGTCATTTCGACCGGAGCCGTGCGCAGCACGGCGCCCCCCACTCGTCATTTCGACCGGAGCCGTGCGTCAGCACGGCGGAGTGGAGAAACCTCGTCCCCATTGGCAGGGAGGTTTCTCCACTGCGCGCTTCGCGCTCCGGTCGAAATGACGAGCGGGGCGTTGCCCGTGGGGCAGGGAGGTTTCTCCCCTTCGACAAGCTCAGGGCAGGCTACTTCGCGCCTTCGGCGCTCCGGTCGAAATGACGATTTGGGGCGAGGCCGCGTGGCCGCCCCGGATCAAGCCCGGGACCCTCGGCGTCTCCCCGGCGCTTCCGGGCGGGCATAAGGCTTTCCTATCCGCGGGCAAGGCGGACGGTATTGGCGCCCGGGCCGGGGGCGCCCCAGATCGGGAGGTGAACACGGGCTTGAAGCGGGAGAGCGGGGATGCGCGACAGGCGGGACCAGCGAGGCGGGCCGTTCGATGCGCCGGAGCGCCGCCGGCCGCGTCTGCGCTGCACGATCTAGGCCGGGGCGCGAGGGAGGGCGCGATGCACGAATTGGAGACCCTGCGGGCCGATGCCGTCAACGAGCAGCCGGCGCCGCACCAGGTGATGCTGTTCCAGGCGGCGCTGTGGGGGCCGGCCTGCGACCGCCGGCGGGCGGTGCGCCGGATGCGCCCGGCGTTCAGCGTCGGCGGCTTCCCGCTGCCGCCGTTCCGCCGCGAGCGCATGCTGGCGATCGACGCCGGGATGGCGCTGCCGCCGGCCGCCGGCTATATCGAGAATGCCGGGCGCAACCGCCATGGCGACGGCTGTTCGTCGTCGCTGCTGGTGATGCCGCCGAGGCCGGGCGATCCCTGCGTCAACCACCTGCACATCCTGCCGCGCATCGTGCGGACCGAGCACCACCACCCGAGCGAGCGCATCGGCCTGGTGGTCGCCGGGCGCGGGCTCGCGCATCACCGGGCGGGCGCGGCGATGGCGCTCTACCCCGGCCGGGCGTGGCGCATCCCGGCCGGCGAGCGCCACCATTTCGAGACCGGGACCAGCGCGCTCGACATCCTGGTGTTCCACCCCGACAGCGCCCGGTGCCCGACCGGCGAGGCCCACCGGATGCTGGCGGCGGCGGTGCCGTGAGGGGGGTGTCTTTCGAGTCCCAGAACGAGTCCATTGCTGTCCGGTTTGGATTTTCGACCCGGGCCTCGCGCCCATGAGCGACAACATCTCCACCCCCTTGTTGTCACCCCGGACCTGATCCGGGGCCCAGGGAAGCCGGGCGAGGGCGGTGCCTGTGGCCCTGGGCCCCGGATCGAGTCCGGGGTGACAAAAGGGAGGACGGAGCAAGACGGGGAGCGCGGGACAAACCGGCGCCCGCCGCGGGGTTGAAGGGAGGCGGTCGCGGTGCCATCTCCGATAGAACGCAAGCGCATGGGTTGCACGCATGACGCGTTCCGGCACCGGGCGGGCGGCGTGACCGGGGCCGGCGGGATCGAGACCGTCGCCGGCGCGGAGATCGCCGCCGCGATCGACCGGCGGAACTGCTTCCGGGGCGTCCGCTACCGCCTGTTTTCCACAGCCCGCAAGGCGGCGTTCGCCTGTTTCCTGTTCCAGTATCTGCTGCTCTTCCAGGTCGGGTTCGCGTGGCTTCTGGCGGCGACCGCCTGCGCCCTGGCCCTCGAGCTCCGCACCAACCGGTTCACGATGACGAGCTACGCGACCCGCGAGATCGTCGATCTGCTGTTGCAGCGGGCGAGCCTCGACGACACCTCCAACGACTTCCCGAAGCGGCTGGCGCCCGGGTTCCTGCTCTGGCTCGCGGGCGTCGCCGGCTGCATCGCGGGCGTGTCGTTCCATCCCTGCCACGCGGCGATGTTCGCCGGCGGGCTGTGGATGCTGTGCGCGGTCAAGTCGATGGATCAGGTGAGAAACGCGAAGGGCCGGGCGTTCGAATATGTGGAGACCGGGAACGGCGGCGTTCATCTGCGGTGCCGCCGCGGCGGCGCCGCGCCCGAACTGGTTCGCCCCTGGGAAGACCGGTTCTGGACCCTGACGCGTTTTCCCCTCATCTATGCCGGGCTTGCGGCGATCCCGCTGGCCCTCGTGCTGTTCGCTGCCACGGGCGACATCCGCCGCCTCGAAGGCGAAGAACATGCCTTCACCCTCCTGCCGCTCGTCTTTTCGCTGTGGGGCTGCGCGCTCCACGAACCGGCGCGCTTTCACCTCGTCGACCGGGAGCTCGACCGCCTGCCGGAGGATGCGGCGCGGATGCGGCGCCGGCTCGGGATTGCCGAGCGGCACCACCGCGACGGAAATGGAGGAGGGTAAGGCCATGACCGTATCCGAAACCGCCGTCGAAACCGGCAGCGGCAACGTGTTCGCCGATCCCGGCCTGCCCGACGCCGACGCCCACCTCGTGAAGGCCGATCTGGTCGGCCGCATCGATGCCATCGTCCGCGAGCGCGGGCTCACCCGGGCGGCAGCCGCCCGCCTGCCGGGCCTGTCGCAGCCGGACGTCTCGCTTCTGCTCCGGGGGGATTTTCGCGCCTGTTCGCCGGAGCGCCTGCTCCGGCTCCCGAACGCGCTCGGCAGCGACGTCGATATCGTCATCCGCGAGCGGCAGGCGGCCACCGGCGGCCGGCTGCGCGTGGCCGCGACCGGGACCGGCTGACCGGGGCCGGCAAGCCCCGCGCTCAGGCGGCCTCGCCCCGCAGGATCTCGCCCTCCACATAGGCGCGGAACGCGGCTCCCGAGGTGAAGCAGCGATAGCCCGCGGCGCTGGCGATCGCGAGCACCTCGGCCGGCTCGTTCAGCAGCACGGCGACCGGCCCGGTCAGCCCGGGCTGGAGCCCGTCGGGCCAGGCGAGGTCGAACACCGCCACCTGCGCGCCGGTCGCGGGATCGGCGTGGTCGAAGGCGAGCGCGCCGCGCGGCAGGTTGCGCGCCGCGATCCAGTCGTCGATCGCCTGGAGCTCCTGCTCCTCGGCCTCGCTGGCGATGCCGCCGGGCGCGGCCGAGGCAGATTCCGCGACCTTCGGCCCGGGCGCGGCGGCGGCCCCTCCTACCCGGCGACGAGCAGATCGTCGCTGCAAAGCGAAGCATCAATGCGGATCAGGCGTTGAGTCAGATTTCGCATGTTGACTCAGAGGTCGCGGCTTGCGCAAGAAGTGAAGTCATCAAGCACTTGTTGGCGGGGAGTGTCTTCAAGTAGCGCGACTCCCAGCCCTCGCATTTTTTCTTTTCCGGTATGTTGTCCCACACGTGACGTGTACCAGCCGATAAACGCCTGCATTCGTGTCATGATCTTGTCGTCGAGTTGATTGAACTCCACCCTCTGATTAACATCTCGAAAGCTGTCGCCCCAGCCACGAACTTTTCGGTCTAGATGTGCCAATGCTTGGGCAAATCTCGGTTCTGCTCTTCTGGGCTCAGTCCAAGAAGTCTGGATGGAGTGTTTGGCAGCCCTTATTTCCGCGTCAATCTCTTGGAGGAGGCGTTTTTTCGCGTCGCGTGACAAACCAGTTTGGCCCTGATAAAACCTGTACGATAGGAAGTCAAAGCCATCGGACACCGTCCCTTGGGAGGCTTTGGTACCTCCTAACTCGGGCATATGAGCTTCCAAGCCAAGTTCATCAAGAAACTCGAGGGCATTGACCCATGCATCGTGGACCGCCGTCTCCGAACCGCCAAGAATCACAAAGTCGTCGATATAGCGGATCGTGGTTAGGCTCGGGCCATTCAGGCCCGCATCAAATCGACGTAGGACGTAGTTGGCGCAAAAGGCGGAAAGGCTGGACCCTTGGGGAACTCCAATCTCTCCATTGGGAAACAGATCGATCCACTCGGAGACCGTAGGGTCGCAAGCATTTTCGAGTTCAACATTAAGGCCCGTTTGTATTAAATGAGCGAACTCGTCATCTCCAGTTTGGTCTCGGATTAACTGAATTAATTGTGCTGTCGGGATTTTAGTGAAAAAGTTCACAATATCGGAACGGATGTAGTGGGTGGCGCCAGAGGAAATAGCCGCCGAAATCAATTGAACGCCATCGCTAGCTCCTTTGCCGGGTATACCACCAACGGAGGTGCGAGTTCGGAGCGCGCCTGGAATATCGCCCAACCTACGTATTACGCTGGGAGATTGATCCTGAAGGATCTCAAGGATCGCCCGTTGAACTATTCGGTTCGTGACAGGAGAGACAACAATGGGTCGTGGTTTCTTTCCCTTTCTTCGTTGCAGTACTCCACGCTGCAATCTGAACCGGAACTCGCCCTTGCGCAAAGACTCCTGCAATCCACGCAGCACACCAGTGGGATTTTGATCGATACGACGGGCATCTTCTGCGGTTTTCGGGTTGCGGGAGTTAAGGGCACGCGATCGAAGCGAAATCCACGAGGTCCAAAGCGTCCTCATGCTACGAACGCGTTTGCATAGCGGAGAAGTGGAAGGACGTGGTTGGTCGGAGTCAGTCAATGCCGCGTCAACTCCGACCCTTCACGCCCGGCGTCCTTCGGAGCACGTCACCCATCCAAGACGGGCTTCCGTGACGATCCGCACTTCACCGGTCAGACCGGCTCGGTGCCCAGCCTCGGCACCGAGATCGTCCGAGGACCGCAGGCCGAAGCTGAAAAGTGCCGTAATCACCGTCACCAAGGCAACAGGGATTTGGGCCGCCCGGAGGCAGCGTTTGAGCTTGGCGGGTCGCATTTTCCTAGCCTCCAGCTTAGCAGCTTTTTGGCAATGTCAAGCGCGAAGCCCGCCCCGGCCCTCGCCTGTAAAATTGCCCCATTCGCCATGTGACTTACATCAAAATGCACCGCGGCCATGGCGCGAAGGGCAGCGAAGGGTCGGCGTCCTTCGGAGCACGTCACCCATCCAAGACGGGCTTCCGTGATGATCCGCACTTCACCGGTCAGACCGGCTCGGTGCCCAGCCTCGGCACCGCCATCGTCCGAGGACTGGGGTGCGAGGAGGGTTGAACCTACAATATGTAGGGTTTCTGTCGGGCTAATTCAAGAACCAATTCGGCGAGGCCCAGACCCACAACCTACCGGTGTAGGTTGCGAAGCTGAAGGAGTATCCGGGCGATGTCGGCCACGGTGCCGGTGCCATGTCCTGACACTGGCGAGTGGCATGACGTGGCGGGACCGCGTCCAGCCCGCTGATCGACGAAAGGTCCGGTTTTGCGGACCCAGGGCATTCGGAGCTGTTCGCCTGCAAGCCGAATTGAGAAGCGGGCCGTCGTTTGCCCTCGGGATAGACGCCACGGCCAATGCCTGCGAGCGTGGCTGCTTGCTGGGCAGTGACAAAGGCGGAACGATCCTCGGGATCGGCGACCTCTGCGATTTCCGAGACCCAGAGAACCGCATGGGCTTCGCCGCCGAGTACGCCCTCGGCGCGGCGGGCAGCATCGGCGTGCGCGCCGTGCCGCCGGCGACGGGCGGGCGCGGAGACGCCCGTGTCGGGGCCTGGTGGCGGCTCGGGTTCTGATCCGGCGCGCCCGGGCGATTCGTCGGGGTCGAACCGGGACATCTGCCGCGCCCTGCCCCGGATGGCCCTCTCGATCGCGGGACGCGGGGAGGTTGACGGGCGAAGGCGGTATTACTAAGTTAACAATGTAAAAATGTTAAATCTCCGCGTTGCCGACGAAGTGTGGATCGCGACCGCGCTGCTGCACCGCCAGTACCCCGACCGGGCGGATTTCTCGGTGCGCGAGATCGTGCGCCGGGCCGAGACCGCGCGGGCGACCGGGGCCGAGCCGCTGCGCCCCGGGGTGCAGGCGCACGCCTACGGCCACTGCGTCGCCAACCGGCCGCCCGGGCCGGGGCGCTACCGCATGCTGGTCGAGACCGCGACGGGGCGGCGCCGGCTGTACCGCCCGGGCGATCCCTGCCACCCGCTGCGCGCGCGCGGCCGCCACCTGCCCGACCCGGCGCGCGTGCCGCCCGCCTGGCGCGGGCTGATCGCGTGGTACCGGGCGGAGTTCGCGGGTCCGGGCGGCGGGGTGGACGACCCGGTCCTCGCGCTCGCCGGGATCGGCGGGGCGGCGGCCGATGGGGGGCTCGCGGCGTGGCGCGGGGGGGGGCGGGGAGCCGCGGGTTCTGGGGCACCGACGGGGTTTTTCTTCTCGCCGGGGCCGGGGGACGCGGGGGGCGGGGGGGGTGGCGCGGGGGCAGGCGGTGAGCCGCGTGTTCTGGGACACCGACGTGTTTCTCCTGCTCGCCGGGGCGGGTGAACCCGCGGCGCGGGCGGCGGCGCTGTGGCGCGCGATGACCGGGCGCGGCGACGAGCTCGCGACCTCGGCGCTGACGCTGGGCGAGCTGCTGGCCGTGGCGGGGAAGGCGGGGCCGCGCTTCGAGGCCGCGCTCGCCGGGGGCGCGACCCTGCTCCCCTTCGACGACGAGGCGGCATGGCGCTTCGCCGCGCTCCGCCGCGAGACCGCGCTCGGCACGGCGGACGCGATCCAGCTCGCCTGCGCCGCTTCGGGGGCGACCGACCTGTTCGTCGCCGGCGACGGGCGCCTCGGCGGGCTGCACGTGCCCGGCATCCGGTTCATCCAGTCGCTCGACCGCGCCGCCCCCTAATGTTTCACGTGAAACATAGGTCAGCATTGTTGACCTATGTTTCACGTGAAACATTAGGATCGGGCCGGACGGGGTGACATCGGCGGCCGGCGCCCCTAAATTCCGCGCCATGACAGGGTCTCGCCAGGGTTACGACGTGGTGGTGGTCGGCGGCGGCCATGCCGGCTGCGAGGCGGCGGCGGCGGCGGCGCGGATGGGGGCGCGCACCGCGCTGGTCACCCACCGGCTCGACCGCATCGGCGAGATGTCCTGCAACCCGGCGATCGGCGGGCTCGGCAAGGGCCATCTGGTGCGCGAGATCGACGCGCTCGACGGGGCGATGGGCCGCGCCATCGACGCCGCCGGGATCCAGTTCCGCATCCTCAACCGGCGCAAGGGCCCGGCGGTCCGCGGGCCGCGCGCCCAGGCCGACCGGGCGCTCTACCGCGCCGCCATGCGGGCGCTGATGGACGAGGCGGACGGTCTGACGCTGATCGCCGCCCCGGTCGAGGATCTCGCGCTGGACCCGGGCGGCGCGGCGGCCGGGGTGGTGACGGCAGCGGGCGAGACCATCGCCGCCGGCGCCGTGGTGCTGACCGCGGGCACGTTTCTGCGCGGCGTCATCCATATCGGCGAGGACAGCCGCCCGGCCGGGCGCATCGGCGACGCCCCGTCGGTCGGGCTCGCCGAGACGCTGGCCCGCGCCGGCTTCCCGCTCGGCCGGCTCAAGACCGGCACGCCGCCCCGCATCGACGGGCGGAGCGTGGACTGGGACGGGCTCGAACGCCAGAAGGGCGACGACCCGCCGGTGCCGTTCTCGACCCTGACGGAGCGCATCGCCACCCCGCAGATCGACTGCCACATCGCCTGGACCAACCCGGGCGTACACCGGACGATCCGCGCCGCTCTCGACCGCTCGCCGATCTATTCCGGGCGCATCGCCGGGCCGGGGCCGCGCTACTGCCCGTCGATCGAGGACAAGGTGGTGCGCTTCGCCGACCGCGCGCGCCACCAGATCTTCCTCGAACCCGAGGGGCTCGACGACCACACGGTCTACCCCAACGGCATCTCGACCTCGCTGCCGGTCGACGTGCAGGAGCGCTTCGTGCGCCAGATCCCGGGGCTCGAGCGCTGCGCGATCCTGCGCCCGGGCTATGCGGTCGAGTACGACTTCGTCGACCCGCGCGCGCTGGCCCCCACGCTGGAGACCGGGCGGGTGAAGCGGCTCTTCCTCGCCGGCCAGATCAACGGCACCACGGGCTACGAGGAGGCCGCCGCGCAGGGGCTGGTGGCCGGGGTCAACGCGGCGCTCGCGGCGGGCGGCGGCGGGCGCTTCGTCCTCGACCGGGCGGACGGCTATGTCGGGGTGATGATCGACGACCTCACCACCCAGGGCGCGCCCGAGCCCTACCGCATGTTCACCTCGCGCGCCGAGTACCGGCTCCTGCTGCGGGCCGACAACGCCGACCGCCGCCTGACGCCCAAGGGCCTCGCAGCGGGCTGCGTGGGGCCGGTCCGCGCGCGCGTCTTCGCCCGCCAGGCACGGCTCCTCGAAGACGCCCGCGCGCTGGTCGATACACTCCAGGCCTCGCCGTCGGAGCTGCGCCGCCACGGCATCGCCGCCGCCCAGGACGGCGAGCGGCGGAGCGCGGCGCGGCTGCTGGGCTATCCCGGGATCGACCTCGCCCGGCTCGCCGCCGTCTGGCCCGAACTCCGGCGCATCGACAAGCGGGCGGCCGAGCAGATCGAGATCGACTGCCGCTATGCCGGCTATCTCGACCGCCAGCAGGCCGATATCGAGACCTTCCGCCGCGACGAGCGCCTGGCGCTGCCCGAGACAATCGACTACGCGGCGATCGGCGGGCTGTCGGGCGAGGCGGCGGAAAAGCTCACGCGCGCGCGCCCCGCGACCCTCGGCCAGGCGGCGCGCATCCCGGGCGTCACCCCGGCGGCCGCGATCGCGCTGCTCCGCCATGTCCGCCGCCCCCGCCCCGCCGCCTGAGCCCCTGACCCCCGAGGCCTGCGCCCAGGCGCTCGATGTTTCACGTGAAACATTAGGCCGGCTAGAAGCCTATGTGGCGCTGCTCCGGCGCTGGCAGACGCGGCGCAACCTGATCGGACGCGGCACCGAGGGCGACGTCTGGCGCCGCCACATCCTGGACTCGGGCCAGCTCGCGGCGCATCTGCCGCCGGGCGCGCGGCGGCTGGTCGATCTCGGCGCGGGCGGCCGCGGCCCCGCCTGACGGGCCGCGCCCCCGGGGCCGCCGCCGGGCGCCGCCCCATCCTGGCCCCGGGCCAGCCCGCGGCGCATCTGCCGCCGGGCGCGCGGCGGCTGGTCGATCTCGGCGCGGGCGCCGGCCTCCCCGGGCTGGTGCTGGCCATCCTTACCGGGGCCGAGACCACCCTGGTCGAGGCCGACGCCGCCAAGGCCGCCTTCCTCACAGAAGCCGCGCGCCTCACGGAAGCCCCCTGCGAGATCCGCCGCGCCCGTATCGAGGACCTCACACCCTGGCCGGTCGACGCCCTCACCGCGCGGGCGCTCGCGCCGCTGCCCCGCCTGCTCGCCTGGGCCGCCCCGTTCGCCGCAATCGCGCCCCACCCGCCGCTCTGCCTGTTCCCCAAGGGCGCGCGGTGGCGCAAGGAATTGACCGACGCCGCCCGGACATGGCATATCTCGGCCCGCGACGCGCCGAGCGCGACCGAGCCCGCGGCGCGGATTCTCATCGTCGAGCGCTTCGCGAGGAGGGGCCGCGACCCATGACCGGCGACCCCCGGCCAGAAGCGCCGGGCTGCACCATCGCGATCGCCAACCAGAAGGGCGGCGTCGGCAAGACCACGACGGCGATCAACCTCGCCGCCGCGCTGGCCGCCGTCGACAAGCGGGTGCTGGTGCTCGACCTCGACCCCCAGGGCAACGCCTCGACCGGGCTCGGCATCCCCCGCGCCGAGCGCCGCCGGGGGAGCTACGACGTGCTGTCGGGCGCGTCAGCGGTCGACGCGGTGGCCCAGCCGACCGAGATCCCGGGCCTGGCGATCGTGCCGGCCACGGCCGACCTCTCGGGCGCCGAGATCGAGCTCGCCACCCAGCCGCGGCGGGTCTACCGGCTGCGCGACGCGCTCACCCGGCCGGACGCGCTGGCGGGCTACGACTACACGTTGATCGACTGCCCGCCGGCGCTCGGCCTGCTGACCCTGAACGCGCTTGCCGCCGCCGACCGGGTGCTGGTGCCGCTGCAATGCGAGTTCCTGGCCCTCGAGGGGCTGAGCCAGCTGGTCCGCACGGTGGAGCGGGTGCGCGCCAGCTACAATGCCGGGCTGAAGATCCAGGGCATCGTGCTGACCATGTATGACAGCCGCAACCGGCTCAGCGCGCTGGTGGCCGACGACGTGCGCGGCTATTTCCAGGACGCGGTGTTCGAGACCGTGATCCCGCGCAACGTGCGGGTCTCCGAGGCGCCCTCGCACGGCAAGCCGCTGCTGCTCTACGACCATCGCTGTTCGGGCGCCCTGGCCTATATGCACCTGGCGGGCGAAATGCTGAGGCGGGAGAAGGCGGCATGACCGAAGACAGATCCAAGCTCGGCCGCGGCCTGTCGGCCCTGTTCGAGGACGCCGAGCCCGCCGCCCCGCCGGCCCCGGGCGGCACGGCGACGCTGCCGGTGGCCGACCTCGTGCCGGGCCCGTTCCAGCCGCGCGAGACCTTCGACGACGAGGCGATGGCCGCCCTGATCGACTCGGTGAGGGAGCGCGGCGTGATCCAGCCGCTGATCGTCCGCGCCGACCCCGAGGCGCCCGGGCGCTACCAGATCGTCGCCGGCGAGCGGCGCTGGCGCGCGGCCCAGGCGGCGCAGCTCCACGAGGTGCCCGTCGTCGTCCAGGAGCTGTCCGACGCCGCCGCGCTCGAGGTGGCCCTGATCGAGAACATCCAGCGCCAGGACCTCACCCCGATCGAGGAGGCCGAGGGCTACCGCCGGCTGACCGCCGAGTTCAACCGCACCCAGGAGGAGCTCGCCCGAGCGCTGGGCAGGAGCCGGAGCCACATCTCCAACGCCCTCCGCCTCCTCAACCTGCCGGGCCCGGTCAAGCTGCTGCTCAACGAGGGCGGGCTCACCGCCGGGCACGGCCGCGCGCTCCTCAACGCCCCCGACCCGATGGGCCTCGCCCGCGAGATCCTCAAGCGCGGCCTCTCGGTGCGCGAGACCGAGAGCCTGATCGCCGACGCCGCCCGCCCCGCGCCGCGCGGCCCGCGCCCGAGGGCCGGGAAGCCGCACCACATCGTCGACCTCGAGCACGAGGTGTCCCGCCTGCTCGGCGTCAGAGTCGGCATCGTCCCGCGCGAAGGCCAGGCCGGCGACCTCACCATCCGCTACACCACCCTGGAGCAGTTCGACGATCTGTTGCGGCGGCTGACGGAGGGGGTGCTGGGTGGGGAAGGGGGGTGACATTCAGAGGAATAACGCCATTGGCGTACCAACAGTCTTGCAAATAGGGACTATTGCGCGATTCGCCATTTTTCAATATGACAACACTTCCTGAACATTTGGGACACGCACGACGTCCAGTTGAAAAGCACGAACGGGATGGAGCCTCTTCGGCATGAAATTCCTTCCGTACGTCGCAATATCTGCACTGAGTGCTGCGGTCACAGTATGGCTGTTCATGGGTGGCAAAATTCTCGGCCCATCCAGATCAGAACAGCCACCCGTGATGGATTTTTCCTATTCTGACTTTATCTCCTTCTTGCTAACCGTTTTGGCGGTCATACTCGCCGCACTCGCCCTTGGAATCGGAATTATAGCGTTCCGCACAATTGCCGAAATCAAGCGCGAGGCAAGTCAGATCGCACGGGAACATTCTAAGTCCGAAATCACACGTGCCCTAAACGAAGTCCCGGATCGAGTAAGCAGGAATGTGGAAGACGCAGTCGCGGAACTTCTTCCAAGAGCAATCGATCAGGCAGTTGAAGATGCCGGTAAAGAAGGTCGTCTTGATCAGGCTCTAGAGCGCGCCGTTTTGCGCCTGTCAACAGGAGAACATGCATCTCCAGAGCCCGATACGGGCTCTGACCAGAAAACTGAGCGGGAGGAAAACGATGCCTAGCAAAGAGTTTTATAAAATTAGTGACGAGCACAAACAGATAATTGAGGACCACACCGGAAACAAACCCGTTCCCTTGGGCGCGATCGCGCATGACCTTGGAATTACTGTTAAACTATCAGCACTTGAAAGAGGAAAGTCCGGCTTGATTGAGTGCGTGAATGGGGAGTACAGGATCAAGATCAACCGCCATGAAGCCAGAGAACGGCAAAGATATACCCTTGCCCACGAAATAGCTCATTTTCTCCTTCATAGAGACATTATAGATCAACGTGGCGAAATTGTTGACAACGTATTGTATCGATCGGGTCAACCTGCGCAGATCGAGTACGAAGCTAATCGCCTGGCAGCAGATCTAATCATGCCAGAAGACTTTATACGAGCTGACCTTTCGGCTGTCGGCCTGCCTGTAACCGACGAAGTAATCGAGCGCCTTGCGCATGAGTGGCAAGTGTCAACGGCGGCCATGGAAATTAGGCTACCATCTTGTCTATGACTAGTGGGTGAGACCTAAAACATGCTTCCCAATCGCGGCACCTACGTTCCAACACTAGCTGTTCGAGCCAGCGAAATGAGGGGCCTGGAATTTCTACCTGCAGTATCAAAAGCACGAATGATGCCACTCTTTCTGCTCGCTCCATGGTTCAATTCTAAAACCCTGGATAGAACGATTGAAAGGATCGAACGAGCATACCCTCGCCGCCTATATTTCTTGGATATCGACAGAGATTATATACCGAAGGACGCTGAAAATTCGCTGGCGCAAGCAGAGTGGCTCGAACTGAGAGATCCATCCGGTCACTTTGAAGCTTGGAGATCGTTTTGCATGAAGTTTCCTGCGCTCATTCCCTGCTTGCAGGTCGCGGGGCAGGACCAACACGATCTACGAGCACAAGTAGAAAAATGTCAAGAAAATGAACGCGAGTTTTGTTGGCGCATCGAGCTAACAAGAATGCCACCGAATATTCAAACCGTCGTGGATATCTTGATTGAAATTGGAACCGCGGACTTTTCGATCGTTATTGAGGGCGGGTGGGTCGAAGATCCCTTGACCCTCTACGCCCGAACCCATGGAATGCTAACTGGACTGTTGTCGGATCTCGATGGGCGTATTCCAATTGTCGTATCATGCACCTCGATGCCCAAAGGCTTTTCCCACATTGTTGGTGTTGAAGACACTCCCTTTTCCAATCACCAACTGCTCGATGATCTTCGGCGAGACACTAACCGCGACAATTTGCTCTTTGGAGACTGGGGAAGCACAAGACCGAGAGAAGATAGCTTTGGACAGGCGCCGTTTCCCCGTATCGATTATGCCACTAACGACTCTTGGCATTTTTCCAGGAACCGCGACGGCAACTGGGGTTACCGGGAAGCAGCGAGGGCAATAATTGAAAGGCCAGTTTGGGATGGAGAGCTAGGAATATGGGGAGAGGACATGATCCGCGATACAGCCCGCACGCCAGATTTTGCTATTGATACTCCACAAAAGAACATAGCGTCCCGAGTTAACATTCATCTCCATAGACAGGCGCTCTATGGTGACAACATTCATGGTCTAGACCTTGACGAAGACTGGATTGACTAACATGACCTTCTTGTTCTTGCAAAAATAGCAATGCGCTAGTAATGCTATACATGGCGTATTCGTTCAATAGTAGCCGTCTCCAGAAGAGGTGATATCTGAAGATAGGGTGCACGGATGGGGCAGGCACTTGATAGCCGCCGCTGGCGAGACGGAGAAGAGCCTAACGACCTCATGTTTTCGAACCGGCGTTCCGACACTTGGCAAACGCCGTAGCGCATAACGGTGAGGCACGATACCTTGGACGCCGAAGTCCCCATAGAACCTCTTCCCCAATGTACTTGTCGCATCGCCATGTGACATTTATATATCAACTCAAGTTATAGAATATAATTGTATTGCACACTACTGAAACCACGAATCGCGAGCGGCTTGCGAACGGCTACCGGGTGCCGCGCTTCGTCTCCGTCGAGCGGGTGGCGCAGCGCAAGCTCGCCCAGTTGAACGCGGCGGCGACACTCGACTTTCTCAGGGCGCCGCCGGGCAACCGGCTTGAGGCGCTACGCGGAGATCGCGGGGGTTGGTACAGCATCCGGATCAATCTCCAGTGGCGGCTCTGTTTTCGCTTCGAGGATGGGGACGCGTGGGATGTGGAGATCGTCGACTATCATTGAGACCGGGGAGCCACCGCCATGACCCGGCTGGAACCGGTCCACCCGGGCGAGGTGCTGAAGCACGATTTCATGGAGCCGTTCGGCCTGTCGGCCACCGCGCTGGCGAGGGCGCTCGGGGTGACGCCGGTGCGTATCAGCGAGACCGTGCGCGGGCGGCGCGGGATATCGGCCGAGACCGCGCTGCGTCTCGCGCGCTATTTCGGCACCGATGCCAGGAGCTGGATGAACTTGCAGCAGGACTGGGCGCTGGAACGCGCGGCGCGGGACGCCGACGCGGCCATCGCCGCGATCCGCCCGCGCGCGGCGGGGTGAGCGGCGCGGCCGCGCCACTGGCTGTCATCTCGACCGGAGCGCGGAAATCCCGCCCCGCGGACGGAAGACGTCCGGGGCTTCTACGGACAGCTTGACGGGCGCGTCAGCGGCGCGCGATGACGAGGCGGATGGACCGCGCCGGCGGAGCCTTTCGCACGGCCCGGGTCAGGGCCCGAGGTCCCGGGCGACGCGGATGCCGTTGGCGTGGCCGCGGTTACGGAGCGCGGCGAAGCGGCGGTCTGCCGACCGCACCCGATCGTCGGAGGAATACCAGGACCCGCCGCGAAGCACGCGCGAGGAACAGCGGCCGCCGGCGATCCATGCGCTGCCGTCCGTGGGCGCGCCGCGATAGCTCTTGTGCCGGCAATCCTCCACCCATTCCCATAGATTGCCGTGCACCTCGTGCAGGCCGAAAGCGTTGGGCGGGAACGATCCCACCGGAACCGTCCTGCCCCGATACACATTCGGACGGTCCGGATGGCGCCAGTAGCTTCCGTTGTAGTTCGCCAGGTCGGTCGAGATCGTCGCGCCGAAGTGATACGGCCCGGTCGTTCCCGCCCGCGCCGCGTACTCCCACTCCGCCTCCGACAGCACGCGGTAGAGCCAGCCCGTCTTGTGCGTCAACCAGTGAACATAGGCCTTGGCGTCCTCCCAGCTGACATTGGTCACCGGCCGGCGGCCGCGGCCCCAGTACCAGTCGAACGGGCGGTGACCGTCGCATCCGCCGTCCGCGAGGCACGCATCCCACTCCGCGAACGTCACCTCGTACCTGCCCACCGCGAATGGCCTGGCGATGGTGACACGATGTCTCGGGCCCTCCCGGCGCATCCGCCGTTTCTCGTCGGGCGGCGAGCCCATCGTGAACGAGCCGGCGGGAACCACGACCATCTCCGGGCAGATGTCGCAGTCCCGGAACGCGCTGCCCGGAAGAAGGCCGACGGGCGCCGGCTGCCCGGCCGGAACGGGACCGGCGAGCGCCGCCAGCAGCAGGATCGCCGGGACAGAGGGCGCTGCGCTCGGGAGCCGTGCGGTCATGGGTCGATACTCCCTTGCCGGGGACGGTCTCAATCCAGTCGTCGCATTCTTGATATATGGCTATGCCGTCCTCATGTTTCAGGCCCTGTCACCCGGGAGAAGCGTTCGTGGCGCGGGAGATCATGCGGGCGGGCGATCGCGCCAGGTGCGGCGTTGCCCTTGCGACGCCGCGGCGGGACCCGGCCCCTTGCGACCGCGGGGGGCCGTCGCCCGCGCGGCCACGGTCGCCGCAGGTGCCCGTAGCAACCCCGGCGGGAGGAACCGGCGAATGACGCGCGGGCTCTGGCGCACCGCCGTTCTCATGGCGGTATTCTGCGCCCTCCCGTTCGGGTGTGTCGCCGCATGGTGGCGGTTGTCCGAGCCGGACCGTACCGACCTCGACAAGGCGATCATGCAGGCCGGGTGGCGCCCCGACGGGGATGTCACCGATGTCATGGTCCGACACTTGCCCGCCGATTTCGACGGGGCGGCGAGGGCTCTCCGCGAATTCGGCTTTCACGAGGGCCCGAGCTATCGTCGACCCCCGCCTCCAGGATTCGATGAAGCGGAGCTCGGGCACCAAACGATTTCTCATTTCAACGATCTTCTGGATCGACGCGATGCGGTGTCTCTGCAGCGTTTCGGACGGATGCTGCCCGGCCGTCTGGAAGACGGCCCAGGGGTGGACGCGTACTTGATGAAGACACAGGACGGAAGCATGCGGATATTTGCATATCTTGGCGGCGGGAAATATGAGCCGGGGTAGCGATGGAAACGCCAGCCGGACGAGCCGTGTGGATCGTGTCCCAGCCGGTGGTGTAAGAGCCTGGCGTCCGTTGCGGTATCCGGCGGGTCGGGCCGGGGCCGCTCAGGCTGCCACGGCGGGCAGCTTGAC
>MKWU01000702.1_pt1 | contig 62778 bp, 46 predicted proteins | sample 809101 | NCBI WGS metagenome assembly MKWU01 (sample SAMN05860141, study PRJNA318959) | sponge metagenome | host: Aplysina aerophoba | place: Slovenia: Piran, Adriatic Sea, Gulf of Piran | collected 2013-05-07
GAAAACCCGCCAGCCCGTGCCGCCCGATCAGACTGAACTCCTCCTCCAGCCGCGCCGTGATCTGCCTCGTCACCGCGCCGTAGCGCCGCACCGCCGCCTCGTAGCACAGCTCCCGCAGATACCCCTCCGCCGTATACCCCTCCGGCAGCGCCGGCTTCGGCAGCGTATACCCCAGGTCCGTGCCCAAATCGAACGCGCACCGCTCCGCAATTTCCACCGTGTTCGCCACCGCCTCCGGAAACTCAGCAAAAAGACGCGCCATCTCCTCCGCCGGCTTCAGATAAAGATGCCCGTTCGGCCGCAGATGCTGCAGCGCCTGGTCGACCGTCGTGTTCAGCCGGATCGCCACCAGCGCATTCTGCAGCCGGTACCGCTCCGCCGCGTGGTAATGCACGTCATTGCTCACCACCAGCCGTACGCCCGCCTCCTCCGCCACCCCCGCCAGCCTGCGGTTCCGCACCGTGTCCCCCTCCAGAAAATTCTGCTGCAGCGCCGCGTACACCGAATCGGACCCGTACCACCCCGCATAATCCCGCAACAGCGCCGCCGCCTCCTGCCGCCGCCCTGCCAGCGCCAACTGCGCCACACAGCTGTCATGCCCCCCCGTCAGCAGCACCGTGCCCGCCGCATGCCCCGCCAGATGCCTCGGATCCAGCCGCGGCTCCCTGCGGTCCACCTCGTTCGCCAGCGTAAACAGACGCGAAATATTCGAATACCCCTCCCGCGTCTTCGCCAGCAGCGTCACCCGCGACCCATCCGTCAGCGTCAATGTCCCGCCGCTGATCGCCCGCATCCCCAAACTGTTCGCCAGCCGCGCAAACTCCAGCGCCCCGCACAGATTCGTATCCGTCAGCGCCAGCGCCCCATACCCCTGCGCCTTCGCCTGCGCCAGCAGCTCATGCGGATGCGACGCCCCCTCCCCAAAAGAAAAAAAGCTCTTCACCCGCAGCTCAACAAATCCCCTCTTCATAAACCGCCTCCCCCAAATCTCAGTCCCTGACTCAACCCCTAATGCAGCGCCTTCTCGCCCCTATACCCTGCAGTTTTCCCCTCTCCCCTGCCTTTTGGCGGTCGGCCGCAAGCGGCCTCCCTTGTGCAGGGGCTGCGCCCCCGCAACGCCCCCCTCTGGCTCGCCACCATGTTCACTCTTCCCCAGCAACGTCTCTAGCCAACAGTCTCTAGCCAACAGTGTCTAGCCAACAATGTCTACGCCCCCACCACCCGTCCCAATCCACCGACCACCGCCCAGCAGTTCCACGCCCCCCATACAACGCCCCGCCGCCAGAGCCCGCCCCTCCGCGGACCAAAAAGGTGTTGCAGTTGCCGTTCTCCGCGCCCCTTCGCGGACAAAAGGTGTAGCAGTTGCAGTTCTTCGCGTCCCTTCGCGCCCCTTCGCGGATAAAAGGTGTAGCCGTTGCAGTTGCCGTTCTCCGTGGTCCTCTGTGGCCCTCCGTGGATAAAAGGTGTAGCAGTTGCCGTTCTTCGCGTCCCTTCGCGCCCCTTCGCGGATAAAAGGTGTAGCCGTTGCAGTTGCCGTTCCTGAAGTTGCAGTTGCCGTTCTTCGCGCCCCTTCGCGGATAAAAGGTGTAGCTGTTGCAGTTGCCGTTCTCCGTGGTCCTCTGTGGCCCTCCGTGGATAAAAGGTGTAGCAGTTGCCGTTCTTCGCGTCCCTTCGCGCCCCTTCGCGGATAAAAAGTGTAGCCGTTGCAGTTGCCGTTCCTGAAGTTGCCGTTGCAGTTCTTCGCGGCCCTTAGTGGCCCTTCGCGGCCCTTCGTGGATCAAAAGGTGTTGCAGTTTCTGTTCTCCGCGCCCCTCCGTGGCTCCAAAAAGCAGTTCACTAAAAACTGCCTACTAAAAACCGCAGTTCACCCGTTCTGCCGATACCACCCTCCCTCCCGCTCATCCCGAAACAACGTAACCTGCCCATCACCGTTCCCGCCCGCATGCCCATTCTCCCCCAACCCAACCCGGTAATACGCCCGCGTAATCGGCTGCGCCAGCCACCACAGATCAAACGTCCACCGGTCCGCCACGCGCGCCACCCGCCGCCAGCGCTTCCCAAGCTGCACCTCCGCCGGCTCTCCCCCTGCCCCCTCCCGTACCTCCACCCGCGCCGGCGCATGCAACGGCCTGATATCCTCCCGCTTCTCCGGATCGATCGGAATCTGCAGCGCCCGCATCTCCGGCGCAGGATGCCACGGCGCCACCTCCGCAATGCGGTGCAGAACGTGATTCCCGTTCATCCGCACCTGCAGCCGCTTCTCCATCTCCATCAACCGCCGTCCCGCCGTCTCCTTCACATCCTCAAACAGTCCCATCTGCATCCCCGTCCCCCCGCGAAAATCCGACAGCGTCAGCGTCACATCCTCAACCGGGATCTGCGGCGGCTCCAGCTCAATCCGGTTCCTGACCAGCGTCGCCGCCCCTTCCCACCGCCCTACTGGCTCCTTGAAAGCCACCGGCAACGTCCATGGCGGCCACCCCCGCGCCCGTCCCTGCAGCGTCGCCGCCCCCACAACCCTGCCCCCCAGCTCAGGCCGTGCATACCCTCTCCGCAGCAGCGTATCCACCGCCACCAGCAGCAGCTCGATCGAAGTCGAGTTGAACGGCAGCGCGATCTCCTCAACGATCGACTCCTCAAACGCCGTCGCGACGACAGGACTGTCATCGATCCCATTGCACAGCGCCCACAACCGGCTCCCCTCCTGTCCGAACTGGGCCGCGATCAGATGCTCCTCCATCGCCGCCACCTCCCCCATCCTGTACAGACCGAAACGGTGCAGCTTGCTCTTCACATCCGCCTCCACCGGCAGCAGCTCGACCGAATACCGCGCCAGGAACCCCCGCACATCCTCCGGCGCGTGTGACACCCCCGGCTCCCGCATGCGCGCCGCCACAAACGCCGGAAACTTCGCATCCGCCACCCCAATGCGCGCCGTCAGGTCCGCCGGCACCGCCTCCAGCAGCGCCCGCACCACCTGCTCCTCACCCCCATACAGGGCTTCCAGACCGTCAATACGCACATAAGCCGTCCCCAGCTCCGCCCCCTCAACCCGGTCGCTCACCCCCTGCAACGCCCGGATCACCTCGCCAAAGACCTGCCGGTAATACAGCTCATCCGCATTCAGCACAACCGTCTCCGCCAGGTACGACACCGCCTGCTCCAGCGTCATCCCCACCTTCACGCCCACCGCGCCCGGAAAATAGTCCACCACCACCGGCGTCCCGCTCCCACTCCCCCCGCGCTCAACAATCAAAGTCGAAGGCTTGTGCGACCGCATCCCCTGCGCACTTGCACAAGCCTGAGCAGCAGGCTCCTCCGCCCGCATCTCCTCCGCATCTGCACAAGCCTGAGCAGTAGGCTCTTCCGACTGCATCTCCTCCGCACCGGCACAAGCCCGATCCGAAAGCTCCTGCAACTGCGCATCAGGGCGGAAGTCCTCTGAACGTGAGGTGTGAAAGCTGTTCTCTCTCTCCTCACTCCTCATCCCTCTCTCCTCGCCCCACCGCCTCATCTCCGCCTTTGCCCGCAAATGCGTAATCAGAACACAAGCAACTCGCATAATTCCTTCCTCCAGCTAACGCCGGAATCCATTTCAGCCGCCAATATAGAACAAATGTTCTGTAATGTCAAATCACATTCCCCGCTCCCGCACCACCCTGCCCAATCCCCTCCACGGATAAAGGTGTTGACGTTGCAGTTCTTAGCGTGTCTTCGCGGCCCTTCGCGGATAAAGGTGTAGAAGCTGCAGTTCTTCGCGGCCCTTCGCGGACCAAGGTTTTGAAGTTGCAGTTCTCCGTGGCCCTCTGTGGCCCTCCGTGGATAAAGGTGTAGAAGTTGCAGTTCTTCGCGGTCCTTCGTGGCCCTTAGTGGACAAAGATGTTGAAGTTGCAGTTCTTAGCGTGTCTCTGCGCCCCTTCGCGGATAAAGGCGTTAGCAGTTGCCGTTCTCCGTGGATCAAAGGAAAAATCGCCTACTAAAAACCTCCCTTGCCTTCTCCCCCCATCCCTGTTATCGTGCCCCCAACGCCCACACCCACCTGCCCGAGGAAAAAAATATGCCCAACCTCATCAACCTCACCGAACACCTCGCCCAGGACGGCTACGAATACACCTACGGCATCTCCGCCTTCGACCTCACCGGCAACGGCGTACCCGACCTCATCACCCCCGACACAGACGTCGGCCTCTACTGGCTCCAAAACGACGGACACGGGCAACTCACCCCCAGCCGGCGGGCCCCTCTCGCGGGGCAAAAAAACCCGGCCCACCCCCCCCCCCCCCGCCACATCATCCACAAGCGCACACCCGAATGGCTCGAACGCCACCAGGTCGTCGACATCGACGGCGACGGCCGCCCCGAAATCGTCTTCATCGACAACATCAACGGCTGTCTGCTCTACTTTGAATATGAAGGAGACCCGCGCCTGGCCAGTTCATGGAGCACCCGCTACGTCGACGAAGGCACCCTCACAGGCGCCTACGACGTCGCCGTCGCCGACTTCAACGGCAACGGCCATCTCGACATCGCCGCATCCACCTGGCGCAAAGGCAACCAGTTCGTCTGGTACGAAAATCGCGACGGCCACTGGATCAAACACATCATCGAAGACAACATCGCCGAGCCCCGTGCCATCCATGCCGCCGACATCGACGGCGACGGCAAGATCGATCTCCTCGGCACCGCCCGCGTCGCCAATCAGGTCATCTGGTACGAAAACCCGGGCGACCCCGCCAAGCAGCCCTGGATCAAGCACATCATCGACGACGCCCCCCAACCCATCCACGGCCATCCCGTCGACATGGACGGCGACGGCGACCTTGACGTCGTCATGGCCCTCGGCATGCTCCCCCCGGGCGAACAACAGGGAGTAGCCTACGAACATCACCAAGTCGTCTGGTACGAAAATGACGGCAATCCTGCCGCCGGCAAGTGGCGCAAACACATCATCTGCGAACGCTTCCCCAATGCCTTCCAAGCCATCGCCGCCGACTTCGACGGTGATGGCCACACCGAAGTCGTCGCCACCGCCTGGAACGTCACTGGCCGCGTCGCCTACTTCAAACACCGCGGCGACCCCCGCGGCCCCTGGGACATGCAGCTCCTCAAAGACGGCTGGACCAACGCCAACATGGTCATCGCCGCCGACATCAACGGCAACGGCCGTCTCGACATCGTCGCCGCCGCCGAACGCGGCAGCAACGAAATCCGCTGGTGGCGCAACGAAGGCCCATAACCGCCACCGTGCTCGTTGGGGCTGGCCTCGTGCCTGCCCTTTCCCGCCCAGCACCCCCAATCACGCCAGTAGGGGCAGGCCTTGTCCCTGCCCCTACTGGCAAGAAGTCCCCTCCATACCCTCCTCACTCCCGTTCACATCCCTTCTCTAGAATCCCATAAGTCCCCGTCCAGACCACCCCCCTCAGACCCCCGCCCACGCGAAATCACAGCCCATCACAAAAATCCCCCAAATCACAGTTCAGACAAGCCCCGCACACGCGAAATCACAGCCCATCACAAAAATCCCCCAAATCACAGTTCAGACAACCCCCGCCCACGCGAAATCACAGCCCATCACAAAAATCCCCCAAATCTCAGTTCAGACAACGCCCGCGCGCCGGCAAAGGAAAGACCATAACAATCATCCCCCACCGCACCACTCACAAAAATCCCCCAAATCACAGTTCAGACAAGCCCCGCACACGCGCAAATCACAGCCCATCACAAGAATCCCCCAAATCACAGCTCAGACAACCCCCGCCCACGCGAAATCACAGCCCATCACAAAAATCCCCCAAATCTCAGTTCAGACAAATCCGCCCCAAAAACACCCAATTTCCGTGTTATAATACCTATTCAGCACCGGTGTTCTACCCCGGCGCTGATCACATATCCACCACCATCGCCGGCCGCCAGGCCGCACCACCAGAACAACCCGCACATGAGGTGCCATAACAATGTCCAAAACCCCATGCAAAGGAATCAGAAAAGACGGCAGCCCCTGCCAGGGAAACGGCCTCGACCAGTTCGACGGCCTCTGCATCGCCCACGGACCCGCCCCCGATCAGGCCCATGAATGGCGCTCCCTCGGCGGCAAAAACTCCGCCACCGCCGCCCGCCTCGACAAACGCATACCCGAACGGCTCAAACAGGCCATCGACCTTGTCCAAGACAGCATGAACCGCGTAGCCGAAGGAACACTCTCCCCGGCCGTCTGCAACGCCATCTGCCGCAGCGCCAAGACACTTGTCGACCTCCACCGCCGCGCCGACGAGGAAATGAAACTTATTCAAACCGAAGAAACACAGGCCGCGGCAGCAGAGTTCGTCGGCGCACACGCCAACCTCGAAATCCTCGAAGCTGCCGACGCCATCGTCGCCAAACAGAACCAGTACCGCGCCGAGTCCCTCGTCGACCAGGGCTTCGCCACCTTCGAAGAACCGTCCGACCCCAAAGAAGCCCCCGAAGTGGTCCTGAACGGCAAAGGGCGGCGCCGTTACGGCTACCAAACCCGCCCCGAATTCCTGCAGTTGCTCTTCCATGCAAAGAAGGACGAAGTCAGGCAATTTGCCTACAAACAGTGGGAACTCCCCGGAGTGCTGCTTTTCCTGGAAGAGTTTCGTGATGCCACCGAAGAGGCTCTGGCCAGAATCAAGGGCGACCCCACAGCCAAGCCCGACTCCCCACCCCCGCTTGACCCACTGACCGGTCAGGCCCTCCACCAGCTCCCGCCCCCTGCGAAAGGCAGTTCTCGGTCCGCCCATTACGTCCACACCGAAGAACTGTCCGAAGATTTGCTGGAAGAGCAACAACGCCAGATAAAGGAAATGACAGATGAGGTAATTGGCCTCATGGAAGACGAAGACTACAACAAAAATCGGAACAAGTTTCACCCCACGGCTGCCCACGAAGAGCTGGCGGCCTTTCTCGAAGCCCAAAAGGATCCAAACGGCAAACCGCTTAAACACGTGAACTGGCAGTAGGACTCAATCAAATAAATATTATAAAATAGACCGTTGCTCCCTCCGGGCAGCGGTCGTACGCCCCTACCCATCACTTGCCTCCAAGACCACACATTCACCCCTCGCACCCCATTCACGCCCCCTCAAACGTCCCAAATTTCCCAGTTTCCCCCAAACACACCCTTCGTCTCCTCCATTCTCTCCCCAAATACACTAGCCATCCGCCTCCAACTCCCTTCCTCGCACACATATACAAAAAAGCCCCAATTTTCTCGTCGATCTCTCGTACAACGCTCGCAATCTCCCGTACGAGCGCACCTGCCCAGCCGGAGTCTCCCCCATCCCGAACATCCCCAATCATCCTGCAAATCCCGCTTCAGACAACCCATCCACTGCTCGGCGCATCCCCTCACTACCTCGTTCGAGCGCGTCACCAAGAAACGAATTCCCAGACTCTCAGAACTCTCCTCTCCCCCCACCACCCAGGATTTTTTCCTGTTTGACAGACCGCCTTTCTTTTCCTAAAATACCGCTCAGATTCCTCTGCCCCGCGCCCTGCATCGTTGAAAATCAGAACCATCCTATTAGTTTCCATCATCATCCCAAGGAGAAAGCGAAATGCGCTTGAAACGAAAATGGTTGAATGGAACCATCCTGTCGCTCCTACTGGTCTTGGCTTTGCTCGTATCGGCCTGTGCCGGCGCCGGGCCGGCGGAAACCGGCGGCGAAGCCGCGATGGAGGAAGAGGCCGCCGCGGATGCCGCATCCGACATACCTGACGCCAACTTGGCCGTCAATCCGGACACAGTAGGGTCGGACCGCCTGCTAATCCTCCCCGGCCGCGGTCGCTTCGGAGTCGGTGTTTGGGGCTCCGTAACCGCCAGCAACTGGAACTTCGGCAGCGAAACCTACTACATGACAGTCATGCCGTTGATCTTCCTGGGCCCGCTCGGTAACTCCACACCCACCCCATGGCTGGCCAAGCGCGTCGACCCCGTCGACGATAGAATGGCCTTGGAGATCGAGTTGTACGAAGAGGGCCAGTGGAGTGACGGGGAAACCATTACCACCGAGGACGTCTCCTTCACCCTGCACCTCCTTTATCACGGCGACGCTGACTACTGGCTCGGCGACGCCCGCGGCATGATTCCCAACGTTGCCGGCGGCCAGGACTACTACGACGGCACCGCTGACTCGATCTCAGGAATCCAGATCATCGATGACTTCAATATGCGGGTCGAGTTCGATACCCCTGTCGGCCAGATCTGGCGCGACCTCGGCATGCTCGGCATCCTGCCCGAACACCACCTCGGCGGGTTTACCGCCGCCCAACTCTGGGCCGGCGACTTCCCCGATACCTGGATGCCCGAAGTCTTCAGTGGCCCTTACCAGGTCGTCAAGTTCGATGAGGAAGCCAAGTATCTGGAAAACCAACGCTGGGAAGAGTGGTGGGGCAATGCCATCTACGGTAAGCCAGGCATCAAACGCTACGCCGAGCAATCGGGTCTGACGCTCGCCAACTTCCTAGAAGGCCAGTCCGACATGGTCAAGATCGGTGCCACCGACTACGACACCGTGAGCGAACTGGACGGCGTTAGCATCCACCCCCGAACCTTCATGATGACCGGTTACGGCCTTAACCGCATGGATGACCGTAAGCTGTCGCGTAAGGTGATGGACGCCATCGCCTTTTCCATTGACCGTGCCGTCTGGGCCGAAGTGCTCTACTTCGGCTTCGGCGACCCGGAAGACTCTGTCTTCGGTCTGCGCGGCCATCTGGAGGGGGCCTCGGATTCGTTCTGCCCTGATTGCGATGAAAGCCTCGTCCTGCCCCGCCAGTACAACCCTGAACAGTCCATGCAGTTGCTGGCCGAGGCTGAAGCCGAAGGCGACTGGGACCCAGATCGCGTGCTGACTATTCTCACCGGCGCCGGCGGTGATGCCTCTGTCCTGCTCCAACAGCAGTTGGCCGCAGTCGGAATTCAGAGCGAAATCCTGGCCGGCGAAGAGTTGCGTCAGGAGCGACAGGAAAGCGGCGAATATGACATCGATATGGTAGGCGGTTGGGTGATGAACACCATCCGCAACTGCACCTATTGGGTCGGCAGCTGTGAGCAGGATTTCTGGCCTTCCAAGTTCCACTGGTGCAACGAAGATTTCCGCAGCATGTGCGTGGACGCCATGGGCACAACCGATCCCGAAGAGTTCACTCGCCTTAGTGAAGAGATCATGCAGATCTACTTCAACGACGGTCCAATTTGGGGCGTAACCCAAATCGCCGAGTTCTACGTGATGACCTCGGCACTCGGTGGCTTCGTACCTGAGGAGGCCTTTAACTTCCTCGGAACGTCCGGTGAAAAAGGCGTGGCCAGCTGGTACTGGATCGAGTAGGTTTTCCGAAAAGGTCTTGCGCCTGCAATCTCTCTGGGTTAGTTGTTGGAAGACAGCAGCCCAGAGAGAAACGCAAGATGTGAGTCATTCATGTCAATCCTGTGGCGACCGGTGGCCGCAACAAGAGTCGCTGGTCGCCACAAGAATGCTGGTCACATCCTGGCGCAAACAGTGATCGTCCTTGACTTAGGCGCACACGCACCGGCCCGGCCGTCCACCAGTCTGCGACACAGCCTTCCTGGCAGTAACGCGGCCGAAGCATGTGGATTCTGAACTACCGGCTAGCAGTTCTGTTACATAGTGAGGAAGACGACTGTGGCGTTGAATAACCTGGCAGACAATCTCGTTGTTAGTTACACCGGGAAGGCGTCGGTTGGCGTCTGATTGAATTGGAGAGGAGCCCAGATTGACCCAATATATTATCCGTCGGGTGCTCACAGCCGTACCGATGCTCTTAGTAATAACCTATCTGAACTTTACCCTCATGCGGCTGGCTCCAGGTGACCCCACTCTGTTCATGTTTCTGGCCAGCGATACGCAGGGCATGACCGCGCAACAAGTGCGCGATCAGATGGGCATTCGTGAGGGCTATAAAGGCCGCGGCGATGACGAAGAGTCTGTCAGCAACAGCGAGTTCCAGAAGGAAAAGCTTGGCCTCAACGACCCGATCCCGGTGCAATACTTCCGCTGGCTGGGCAAGGTGTTACAGGGGGATTTCGGCCGCGCCATGCGTACCGCCGAACTGATAGGGCCGCAAATGGCCTTACGCATCGGCGTTACGATGCGCCTGACTATCCTTTCGTTACTGCTCAGTATCGCCCTCGGCATTGTTGTCGGCTCGATTTCGGCCTTGTACCAGTATTCGACCTTCGACAACGTCGTCTCCTTCCTCACCTATATCCTGATCAGCGTGCCGGGGTTCCTCGTCGCGACCTGGGTCATCATTATTTTCGCCATCAGACTTGGCTGGTTTCCCTCTGGTGGCATCTACAACCCTCGTACAGGAGGGGATTTTGCTGATCGGCTCCACCATCTTGTCCTGCCGGTGATGGTGATGGGGATCAGCGGCTCGGCCGGCCTGATCCGCTGGACGCGCACCAGTGTACTGGAGACAATGCGGGCCGATTTTGTCACAGTCGCGCGCGCAAAAGGCTTGAAAGAGGGCGTGGTGCGCAGCAGGCACATTTTCCGCAACGCCCTTCTGCCTGTGCTGACGATTGTGGGCCGCAGCGTTCCTTTCATTATCGGCGGCTCCGCTATTTTTGAGACAGCCTTCAACTACCCCGGAGTCGGTATGTGGGCCGCGCAAGCAGCCCAGGCCAAGGATTTCTCCATCATGATGGCAACGATTACCGTCATCGCAACTCTGGTCATTTTCGCCAATCTGATCGTCGATATCTGCTATGTTTGGGTCGATCCGCGGGTCTCATATTCCTGATGACTCGCGACTCTGGGTGTTCGGCAACAGCAAAGTGACAGCCGTTGTCCATTGACGAGGTTACACGTCGTTTGGACAGTGTCCGTCACTTTCTTTTTATCGGGTGATAGTTGAACGGAGTGAGCAACGAGTATGAGTGAGCAGGACAGAGCGTCTCTGGATGAAGCCTTGGCGGTCCCCATCGAGAAATCGTCACTGGCCGCCCTGAACACAAGGCTGTTCCTGCAGAACCCCGGCGCCGTCGGCGGCTTGGCATTCATGCTGCTGATCACTTTTGCAGTGATCCTCGCTCCTTGGATTATGCCCTACGAACCACAGGAAATCGATCTGCAGGCGATTCGCAAACCGCCGAGCGCCTCCCACCTGTTTGGAACTGACCTGACCGGGCGCGATATGCTGACGCGCATCCTCTACGGCGGACGCGTCTCCCTGCTAATCGGGCTCTTGGCAGTGCTGATCCGCACCGCTATCGGCCTGCTGCTGGGGGCAATCTCCGGCTACTTTGGCGGCGCTGTCGATTTCGTGATCCAGCGCGTCGTCGATATTATGATGGTCTTCCCCACCATCTTCCTCCTCCTGATTTTGGTCGCTGCATTCGGCCCCACACCTTTGACTCTCCTGATTGCCCTCGGCCTCCTGAGCTGGCCCTTTGACGCCCGTATTTTTCGCGGCCAAATCCTCTCCATCCGCGAGTTGGATTATATTCTGGCCGCCCGCGCCATCGGCACAAAAAACTGGGGGATCATCCGCCAGCACATCGTGCCCAATGTGATGCCCTTGGTCTTGGTCAATATGACGCTGGGCATCGGCGAGACAATCATCGCCGAGGCTGGCATCAGCTTCCTCGGTCTCGGTGTACAACCGCCGACGCCAAGTTGGGGCAATATGGTCACTGCGGCCAACAATCTTACCCTTATCCAGCGCTTCTGGTGGCTGTGGATTCCCCCAGGCGTCGTGCTGGTGAGCACGGTCGTCGCCCTCAACCTCATCGGCGATGCCCTGAGGGACATTCTGGATCCGCGCCGGCGCGGGTGAGGGAACCGCGGTTCTTCATCTGCATTCAAGGTGGTACCAAACGCCTTCGCGCCTGTGGTCTGTGTTTGGAATGCAAGCATCTTCACCATTCCTTCTCAGTGCAACAGAGTCTGCTGCCAGAAAGAACGCAAAGTATCAGCCGGGCTCTGATTATTCGTTACTATCGTGAGCGTCCATTGAAGACCTATAACTACGAATGTAACTGCTCAACCGCGACTGATCCGCAACCCTGAACGAGGCGAGCAAAAGTGTTCTTTCTCCTTTCCTTGTTGTATTTTGGGCGGTCGGGCCTTCGGCCCTCCCTTGTGCAGGGGCTGCGCCCCCGCAACGCCCCCCTCTGTCTACCCACCGTGCTGGTTCTTCCCCACCATCGTGGCATGCCGACAGCGCGCCCCAACCTACCTGGCGGCTGCCAATCGAATACACCATTACATAGCCCGAATGGCGGTGAAGATCAAGAGTCGGTCAAGACAAACACTGTATGCGGTTTGGTGGTTACCTACGAATAGGCAAGGAGACAGATCATGCAGCACGGCATCCTCTACAAACGCCCCGGCCGCTATTCTCTCGGCCCCGTCCCCCAACTCCTGTCAGACGGGCGCCTGACCGTCGGCGTCGTCTCCTCCCCCTTCGCCGACCACTACGGCCTCGCCGACTGGATCGTGCTCGTCTCCGATGACCAGGGCGAGACCTTCACTGAAACCGACGACCAGACCATACCGCTCGCCTGGCCCGGCGCACTGCCCCGCGAACAATATGACCGCTACGCCGACGTCCAGCCCGACGGCAGCTACCTCGCCGCCGGCACCGTCGGCTTCGAAGTCTGGTCCAAAGAGCGAGCCGCCGAAGCCGAAGAACAAGGCCTGACCGCACGCCCCCATCCCGACCAGGGCGACGACCTGATGGTTGGCATGCCAAAACTTTTCGTCATGCGCTCCCACGACCAGGGCAAAACCTGGGACCGCCGCGACTGGCTGGTGCCCGGCTTCAGTTGGATGACCGCCTTCCCCCGCTGGACACGACTTCAATCCGGTCACATCCTCCTGCCTGTTTACGCCACCAACCTTGACGGCAGCCAGGGCCAGGTCTTCGTCTGGCGCTCGGATCCAAATGGCGACAACTGGCGGCTGCACCCTGTCTGCTCCAGCGTCTCCAGCGTCACCGGAGACGAGACATGCTTCATCGAAACCGAACCAGGCCGGGTCCTAGCCCACATCCGCCACTCAACCCCCGGCCAGATCACCAGTGGATACCTGCTCGAAAGCTGGTCCGATGACGGCGGCATCACCTGGTCCCAGCCCATGCGCACCGAAATCAGGGGCTATCCGCCCCACCTCCTCCGCCTCCAGGACGGCCGCATCCTCTGCGGCGTCACCTACCGCTGGGACCCCATGGGCATCCGCCTCGTCCTCAGCGAAGACAACGGCAAAACCTGGGACACCGATAACACCATCATCATGCGTGACGATGCCGGCACTGCCTCGCCCATGTGGCCCGACTATCCTCACCACAGCGGCGGCTCCGACGTCGGCTATCCCATCACCGTGCAGTTCGACGACGGCAGTCTCTTCACCTGCTACTGGATCACGCTCGAAGACGGCATCTGCCACGCCGCCTACACAAAGTGGCGCCTGGATGAAATCTGAATACCGCTCTGAAAATCTGAGCCGGAAAGGAAACCTGCCATGACCAGCGCAAAACTGGCGATTGAAGGCGGCCCGCCCCTGCGCACCAAGCCCTTCGGGCCCAAATGGATATTCGGAGACGAAGAGAAGCGCCACCTCATGGAGGTCATGGACAACGCCACCGACGGCTGGCGCTCCGGCTTCAAAGTCAGGGCCTTCGGCGACGCCTTCGCCACCCTCCACCGCGCCAAATACGCCGTCGCCACCACCACCGGCACCGGCGCCATCCACGCCGCCGTCGCCGCCATCAACCCTGAACCCGGCGACGAAATCATCACCACGCCCACGACCGATATCGGCTCGGTGCTCGGCATCATCCTCCACAACGCCATCCCCGTCTTCGCCGACTGGGATCCGGAGACCCTCAACACCGATCCCGCCGACATCGAGCGCCGCATCACCCCCCGTACGCGCGCCATCCTTGCCGTCCATCTCTACGGCAATCCCTGCGACATGGGGCCCATCCTGGAGATCGGACGCGCCCACAACCTGCCCGTCATCGAGGACTGCTCGCAGGCCCACCTCGCCGAATACCGCGGCCAGCTCGTGGGTACCATCGGCGACATCGGCTGCTTCTCGCTCGGCGGCAAAACGCTCACCACCGATCAAGGTGGCATGATCATCACCAACGACGAGCCCCTCGCCCGCCGTGCCATGGGCTTCTCCCGCAAAGGTTCCGAGATGGACAGCGCCCTGCGCAGCTCCCTTGCCCCCACCTCCTTCCGCCGCGGCGGCAATCAGGGCTACGCCTTCCTCGGCGACTTCCACCCCATGACCGACCTTCACGCCGCCGTCGGCCTCGCCCAATTTGATCGCTGGCAAGAGGCCACCATCGTCCGCCGCCGTACAGCCGCCATCCTCGACGAAGTCGTGCCCCACCTGCCCGGCTTCAAGATCCAAAAGGTTCATCCCGAAGACCGCAGCGCCTACTATACCTACGCCTACACCGTCGACGAATCCGAGGCCGGCATATCTTCCGATCAGTTCGCCGCCGCGCTCCAGGCCGAGGGCATCCCCGACTGCCACGGACCCTACATCCAGGGCCGCCCACTCTACCGCTATCCAATCTTCGCTGAAGAGGATACCTACGGCCAGTCCCGTTACCCCTTTGTCGACGAGCAAGGAAACAGGCGCATCGACTACAACGCGCTCCACCTGCCCCACATCGAACGCGAGCTGCCCAAAACCGGCTTCATCCTATTCCGCAACTCCTACACCGAACAGGACGCCAAAGATATCGCCGCCGCCATGCGCAAAGTCGCCCTCCACTACGCCGAGCAGGCCGCGCAATAAAACCGAAGGACGCAAAGCCGTGGACAGAATCGAAAACCAGGACGGTTCAACGCTCATTCCCATCCCCGGCGGCGAATTCCTGATGGGGACTGACCCAACCGACGCACAGAAGATCGCCGACGAATACGGCTGGCGAGTCACCCGCTTCCAGGACGAAAGCCCCCAGCACGCCGTTCGTCTCGATCCTTACTACGTCAGCCAGTACCCGGTAACCGTCGCCCAATACGACCGCTACCTCCAGGAGACCGGCGCAGTGCCCCCCCAGTGCTGGGACGACCCCCGTTTCACAGGACCCAATCAGCCGGTTATCGGCGTAGCCCACTGGGATGCTCAGGCCTATGCGGACTGGGCCGGTCTGCGCTTGCCAACCGAAGCCGAATGGGAATTCGCCGCCCGCGGCCCCGACAATCTGCGCTGGCCCTGGGGAAACGAATGGGACCCCGATCGCGCCAACACACGCGAATCCGGCGTCGGCCATCCCACCCCCGTCGACCGCTACACAAATGCAGGCAACGTCAGCCCTTTTGGCGTCTGCGACATGGTCGGCAACGTCTGGGAATGGTGCCAGGATCGCTATTCCGATGACTTCTACGCCTTCAGCCCGCAAGCCAACCCCATTTGCACCAAGCCAGTCGTCCACTATGACGCCCACAATGTGCTGCGCGGCGGCTCCTGGTACAGCATCGCCGAACGCGCCCGCTGCGCCGCCCGCTACGATCGCTTTCCCCAAATGCAGCGCCGCCACATCGGCTTCCGCTGCGCACGCGACGCATGAATCTTGGCCAGGTGACAATCGCAAGAGAGAACGACCAGCCACAGGGGTAAGGAGAAAGTCCAAATGATCGGAGTGATCGTCAACCCGGAACAACCTCGCAAGGGCACCGGCGAACTGCCCGCCTACGCCGCCCCCTATATCAGCGAGATCCTTCGCCATGCCGGCATCCCCTTTGCCCTGCTGCCCCAGGAATCTCTGGCCGGCGATTCTCCCTTGCCGCGGCTTCTGATCTTCGCACAGGACCTTGAGCTGACCTCCGATCAGAAAGCTGGCGCAGCTGAATTCGTTCACGCCGGCGGCCTTCTCATCGGCAACGCCGGCACCTCAGGCATGGACGACCTCTTCGGTGTACAGACCGTCCGCCTCCTCGAAGAAGGCTACCTGCAGCCTCCGGCCGCGCCGCACCCGCTAACCGGCGGACTCAACAGGGAAATCCACGTTTTCGGAGGCGCCTTGGTCAAGGCCGCGTCCGGCACTGCACTAGCCCAGGTCGCGCCCATCCAACCCCCGCCCCACGCAGACGGAGCCGCCTCGGACGCCGTCGTAGCCCACGCCAGCGGACGCGGCCGCACGCTTCTCTTCGCGCCCGACCTGATAACCTCCGTGCTTCACATCCATCAGGGCAAGCCGGTCGTGCCCATCCCCCCACGCGAATCCTCCGGGAGCCCCACCGGCTCCATCCTCGACCCGGATCGGGATGGCGACCTCGTCGAAATCGACGACATCGACGATCTCTACTACTCCGGCGGCATCCCCCTCCAGGATGGTCGAACATACTACAACCAGCGCATCATCCTGGCCCCTATGGCAGACGCCCTGAAGGAGCTGCTCCTGCGCGCCGTCTTCCACCTACTCAGCACCGCCGGCGAACCCCTGCCGCTCCTCTGGTACTGGCCGCGTGGACAGACATCAATGGCCCACATGTCCCACGATTCCGACGGCAACCGTCCCCTCGTGGGCTGGTGCCTCTTCGATCTTTTGCAGGAACTTAACGTGCCGTCTACCTGGTGCACTATGCCCGTTACCGGCTATGATCGCTCCTTCTACAAAGCGCTCATCGAATCCACCTCCGAGATCGCCCTCCACTACGCCACCGGCAACGCGCCCGTGCGCGAAGCCCCCCGCTGGAGCCAGATGGATTTTGACTGGCAGTACGATACGCTCGCCTACGAGACCGGCCTCTCCAACATCGTCTCCAACAAGAACCACGGCATTGCCTGGCAAGGCCGCCTCGAGTTCTACTACTGGTGCCAGAACAAAGGCATCCAACTCGAGCATTCGCGCGGCGACAGAGGCTTCACCTTCGGCACCTCCCACCCCTGGTTTCCAATGGAAGATGACCGACCCAACGGCGACTTCCTCGACGTACTCGCCCTTCCCTTCCTCACCCAGGACTTTACCGTCGTCTGCCCGCACGGCTTCATGCGCCCCCTCGTCGACCAGTGCCATGCCGGTTACGGCGTCGCCCATGTCCTTTACCACCCGTCCCACGTCGAAGACCCCGAGTGCGAACGCTCAATCCGCGAAACCGTCGCCTACGCCCGCAGCCTCGGTATGGAGTGGTGGACCAGTGAGGAAATCAACATTTGGGAGCGTGCCCGTCGCCGCGTATCCATCTCATCCGCAGGAAACGGGTCATCCGCCACCGAAAGCACCTATCGCATTCAGTCGCCCGATAAGCTCAGCGAAGCGACGATGCTCTACCTGCTTCCCTCCGGCAGCACCGCGCCTCCATCCTCCACCTTCGACGGCGAAAATATCGGCGTCAGCACCGTCGAACGGTACGGCCACCGTTTCGCCCAGGTCTCCGCCGACCTGGGAGGCGAACATGAACTCAGAGTGCCTCTCGCCGCTGGATGACACTGATTCCGTCTAAACCTCAGACTAAGGAAAGAACGATGGCTGAAATGGCAGCGACCTGGACTGATACCAAAACCGTCGATCTGGATGGTTTCCGCGTCACACTCTCCGAACCCGTCCTGGTAGGCCGGAGAAGAGGTTACTTCTGGTTCCCCAACCTCTGGACAATGCCCAACGGCGACCTCCTCTCTACGATATCTCCCGTGCCGGACATCCACTTCTCCGGCATCTCCTACTTGGTTCTGTGGTCCCGCGACGGGGGCCTGACCTGGAGCGAGCCGCATGTATCCTGCGACGGAGGACAGACGCTTCTCCACCTGCACTCCGGCGACAGCATCCTGCTGCCCTATAGTCTTCGTCCCCGCCCGCAGGGGATCGGCGCCCCCCATAACCTCTTGCCCGCCGGCCAACGCGTTTTCGACTACGTCCCCACCGGAGTTGTGATCACAGGCATGCCCGCTCCAGTCCCCCTGATCGTGGCCGGGTTGGATGTCACGACCTTTTCGTTCAACGGCCAGACCCTGTGGCTGGAGGACGGTACCTACCTGGCGACGGCGTACGGGAGCTTTGAGGGGGAAGAGCGCGACTCGATCGTGGCCGTCGAATCGAATGATGGCGCAAACTGGGCGGTCCGCTCCACCGTCGCCGATGCCTCCTGCCCCGTCCCCGGAAATGGAGGACCCAGCGAGTCCGCCATCTGTCGCCTGCAGGACGGCCGCATCATGTGCGTCTTCCGCGTCGAAAGCCGCCTTCCCTTCGGCCAGACCTTCAGCAGCGACGAGGGCCGAACCTGGACGCCCGCCATCGCCATGCCCGGCGTCTTCTCAGTGCAGCCCAGCCTCGCCGTGATGGCCGACGGTGCAATCGCTCTCTCAGGGGGCCGCCCGGGGCTGTACCTCTGGCTGAACGCTGACGGCAGTGGCCAGGACTGGCAGCAGGTCGATATCCTCGCCCATCACAACAGCTGTCACCCCAACGAGCAGATCATCTACTCCGAAGATCTCTCCCGCCAGCAGACCACATCCTACACAGAGGTGGTAGCGGTCGACGAGAACAATTTGCTCTATATGTACGACCGCGCGCCCAACGGCTGGCGTCGCATTCCCGAAGATATGGACGATTCCAATAGCGTGTGGCTGGTGCGAGCGACAGTGGAGCGGTAGCCCGAGGCGAGAATCCCGGGCCTCTCCCAACGCCAAATGCAACCGGTCGAACCCAAGGAGACATGTAAGTGACCACTACAGCGCCTGACCGAACTGTCGATATTCGTGCTCTCCCCGGCACGCGCGAAACCCTCGCCTACCAGGATGGCGGCCTCTTCCCCGTTATGGCCCTGGCCCCCAACGGCGCCGCGGTTGCCTCTCTGCGGGGCGGCGCCGGCCATATCGGCCGCGAAGGGCGGATGGAAGTAGTGCGCTCGCTCGATGGCGGCCATACCTGGACGCCTCCATACTTGATAGCCGATAGCGATGACGATGACCGCAACCCTGCCTTCGGCGTTTCATCCCAAGGCACTCTAATCCTCCTCTACCATCGTCAACACAACTACGACGATGACGGCAACTACCAGGGCGGCGTCCGCATCTCCGACCGCAAACCTGTTGCCATCATGGCCACCCGCTCCTTCGACAACGGCCTTACCTGGGAAGAGCCCTACCCTCTGTCGATAGACGCCCTCGCCACGGGCTCGCCCTACGGCAAAATCGTCACGCTCGACGATGGAACTCTGCTCGCTCCCATTTACAACAGTCAGGCCTGGGCAGACGAGGAGAGCGACCAGCGCTTTGACACGTCCTACCTCGTTCGTTCCCAGGACGATGGCCGCACATGGGGAGGTGTCTCGCAGATCGCCCCCCATATGAACGAGACCGCCCTGATCGTCCTGCCTGAAGGCGATCTCCTCGCCGTGCTGCGCGACGACACCGCCGGAGCCCTGCACAGCACCCGTTCACAGGACGCTGGCCTCACCTGGTCCACGACCACCCAGATCACCCAACCCCGTCAGCACCCCGCCGACATGGTAGCCCTCTCCAATGGCGACATCCTGCTCACCTACGGCAACCGCAACCCGCCCCACCGTATCGAAGGACGCGTCAGCCGCGACGGAGGACAATCCTGGCTCGACTGCCTTCTTACATTCTCCGGTCATCTCTACGGCTACACAGTTGAAGAGTCCCGCCGCACCGATCTTGGCTATCCCTCCAGCGTCCTTCACGGCGGCAGCCGCAGCGGCCAGGGCATCACGATGTACTATTACAATCCCTCTATGCGCCTCGCCGTCGATGCCCGCCAGCGTGACAGCAATGCCCTCTATCAACACACTGACTACTGCGCCGTCGCCGTAACCTGGCAGGAAGACGAATTAATCGTAGCGGTCGAAAGCGCGATCAGCGGGCAATAGCGCAGTGCCATCTGCCTTTCGCTCCTGACAGTCATCGGTGGAACTGCAGAGTACACCGCAGATTTCGAACACCCCCGCAACCTGTCGCCGTAACTCGCACCAAAGGAGAAACTGCAGTGACCACCTTGGCGCCCGACCGCATCGTCGACGTCCGTTCTCTTCCCGGCACACGTGAGACCACTGCCTATCAGGATGGCGGCCTCTTCCCCATTCTGGCCCTGGCCCCCAACGGCGACGTCGTCGCCGCCCTGCGCGGCGGTGCTGGCCATCTCGGCCGCGCAGCGCGCATGGAGGTTGTGCGCTCCTCCGATGCCGGCCAAACCTGGTCGCCACCGAATTCAGTCCCCGACAGCGACGACGACGACCGTGACGCGGCATTCGGTGTTTCATCCCAGGGAACGCTTGTCCTCCTCTATCAACGCGAACACAGATACGACGACGAAGGCAACTACCAGGGCGGCCTCCCCATCTCCCACCCCAAACCGATTGCCTTGATGGCTACCCGCTCCATCGATAACGGCCTCACTTGGGAAAAACCATTTCCTCTGTCATTTGATTCCCTTGCCACCGCCTCGTTCTTCGGCAAAGTCGTCTCGCTCGACGATGGGACACTGCTCGCGCCCATTTACAACAGTCGGTCCGTCGTAGACGAGCAAAGCGGGCAAATGTATGACATCTCCTATCTCGTACGTTCCCAGGATGACGGCCGCACATGGGGAGATATCTCGCAGATCGCATCGCATAGGAATGAGACCGCTCTGATCGCCCTACCAGAAGGCGATCTCCTCGCCGTGCAGCGTGACGACACCGCCCAGGCGCTGCACAGCACCCGCTCACAAGACGGCGGCCGAACTTGGTCCCCGCCCACCCAGATCACCCAGGCCCGTCAGCATCCCGCCGACATGGTGCGTCTCTCCAATGGCGACATCCTGCTCACCTACGGCAACCGCAACCCACCCCACCGCATCGAAGGGCGCATCAGCCGCGACCGCGGGCACTCCTGGCTCGACTGTCTTCTCACATTCTCCGGTCATCTCTACGGCTATACCACCGAAGAGTCCCGCCGGACCGATCTGGGCTATCCTTCCAACGTATTGTTCGCCGGCAGCGAAGGCCGCCAGGGCATCACAATGTATTATTACAATCCCTCTATGCGCCTCGCCGTCGATGCCCATCAGCGCGTCGGCAATCCCCTCTATCAACACATAGACTACTGCGCCATCGCCGTAACGTGGCAAGAAGAAGAGTTGATCACGGCGGTCGAAAACGCGATAAGCGGTCAATAGCGCCGCGCCATTCGCCTTTCGCTCCTTGTTGCCGACGATGGAACGGTTGCGCACCGCGCAGATCCCGCACATTCCTACCTATAATTGCCGCTACTCGGACCAAAGGAGACACTGAAGTGACCAACTTGGCGCCTCACCACACTGTCGACGTCCGTACTCTCCCAGGCACCCGTGAAACAACTGCCTATCAGGATGGCGGCCTTTTCCCCGTTTTGGCCATTTCCAGTGACGGTGCCGCGGTCGCCGCGCTGCGCGGCGGCGCTGGCCATAACGGCCGTGAAGGGCGCATAGAGGTTGTGCGCTCTTTGGATGACGGCCGGACCTGGACCGCGCCCAATGTTGTCGCCGACAGCGAAGACGACGACCGCAACCCGGCCTTCGGCGTTTCTGCAGAGGGGACACTCATCCTCCTTTACCATCGCCAGCACTATTACGACGCCTACGGCAACTACGACGGGAACAGCCGCAGTCGTAACCGCAAACCGGTCGCCATCATGGCGACACTATCCTTCGACAGCGGGGTCAACTGGGAAGAGCCCTATCACCTGTCAATAGATTCTCTGCCCACCGGCTCGCCCTTCGGCAAGATCGTCTTTCTCCCCGACGCTACTCTGCTCGCGCCCATTTACACCGCCCAGGAATACGAAGACCGGTTGAGTCCGAGCAAGAATGACAGCTCCTATGTGATCCGCTCGCGCGACGATGGCAAGACCTGGGGAGATGTCTCTCTGATTGCGCCGAATATGAACGAGACCGCTTTGATCGCCTTGCCCGGTGGAGATCTGCTCGCGGTGATGCGCGGCGCCGACGACGACCAGGCGCTCCACAGTGCCCTCTCACAAGATGGTGGTCGCTCTTGGTCAGTTCCAGTGCAGATCACGCAAGCCAGTCAACATCCCGCCGACCTCGTGCGCCTCTCAAATGGCGACATCCTGCTCACCTATGGCAACCGTAACCCGCCCTACCGAATCGAAGGACGCGTCAGCAGTGACCGCGGACAATCCTGGCTCGATTGCCTTCTCACCTTCTCCGGCCATCTTTACGGCTACACCGCGGAAGAGTCTCGCCGCACTGATCTGGGCTACCCCTCCAGCGTCGTCCGCAGCGAAAGCGGTCTCGGCATGACCATGTACTACTATAATCCCTCACTGAGGCACGCTAATTTCGGCTGGCGGCGCGCCGGCAATCCCTTCTATCAGCACGATAACTACTACGCCATCGCCGTTACCTGGAAAGAAGAAGAGCTGATCGCGGCCGTCGAAAACGCGATCAGCGGGCAATAGGTCGGTACTCCAACATCTGATCCGCCGCTAGATTACAGAGAACAGGTATACGAACGCGCAGAAGAGTCTCGCCGACTACGCCGGCTGGAATTGAGGAGCAGCCGTCCCGGCGCGCGCCCAGCCGTCTCCCCTCGCCGTTATTCGCTGGAATTGTGACATCCGACTGTATGAGGAAGAGTAAAGCGGGGAATGACGGGGGTATCGCTTCGACCGAACAGCGTCAAATGAGGCTGGGCTCTAGTGCCTGTAACCTATGAAATCGGAAACTGCCTGCGCCACTGCCTGGAACGCTTAGGTTGCCAGACCAACGAGCAGGGTAACTAAGCAGCCGCAACTAATCCGCACCCCTGAACGAGGCGAGCAAAGGTGTTCTTTCTCCCCTCACTGTTGTATTTTGGGCGGTCGGGCCTTCGGCCCTCCCTTGTGCAGCAGCTGCCCACCAGTTGCGTCACCAAGAGCCTGAATGGTTCCAGGGACGGCTGGCTGGTCAACTGCTGTGGCTTAGTAGTTACCGAGCAGGCGAAATGGCGTCCTTGGCGTTAAGAGGTGTGCTCCCCTGCCTCGTCCAACATCGCCTTGATCCACCCGATCGTATAGGCCGCGCCAATTCGCGGGTCATCTCCCATCATCGGAACATGGTCTGGAATGAGGACGCCGTCGAACTCTATCTCCTTCAACGCCTCGATTGCCTTCCGCATATCGTAATACCCATCATCAACGAAGGTCTCCACAAACCGCGGCAAAGGCCGGTCGACATTGCGGAAATGAACCTTGAAGACTCTTTCCTGGCGGCCGAATTCGCGCAATGCCTCGCCAGTGTCTTTACCCATCAACGCGCCGCCTTCCAGCCAGCAGCCGATGCAGAAGCAAATCCCAATATTGGGACTGCCAGCAATTTCCATCGCCTTCTGGTAACCGTCAAAACTGCTGAAAATGCACCTGGGCACGCCACCTAGATTGAGTTGGGGCGGATCGTCGGGATGTATCCCAATCCGCACACCCCCTTCCTCAGCCACAGGCGCAACCTCCGCGATAAAGTGACGGAAATTGTCCCAGATTTCCACCTCGCTGTAGACCCGTCCATGCGAGAGCGGTGCATAGAAGCGATTGGCGCTTCTGTAGCCAGTGTGTTCACCTTCGGCATCGAAGCTGCGTGCGCTGGCCCCGCCTCGCGTGTTACCTGGCGCCGAACTCCAGACCCCATTGGCCATGTGTGCATAGGTAGTGTAAGGAATGTCGGCCTCACCCAAGCCGCGCAGATGAAGCTTATACTCTTCAATCTTGGTGTCCCGGTTCTCTAATCCCAGGACAATGGCATCCTGATTGTGCAGATTGCCATTGCCAAAACCGTAGACCCGCAGTCCGGCCTTTTCGAAACGTCTCTTCACCTGAAGGTAGTACGACGCCCCGGCCCGCGGCACCGTTGTCCATAAAGTAACCCAGTCGATTCCCATCTGTTTCAGGAAGGTCAGATACTCGTTCTCGGCCTCGGCTGAAATGGAGACGGCCAGCTTCATTCCCGGTTCAATCGACTTGAGCGACATGCCAGACCCCTATGAAATGCCATATCCACCTGCCTACACCACTTCCCCCCGGTCGATACGCGGCGCCCTGTACGCAACCGCGATCAGGTGACGCTGGAACCGTTCAGAGTCGGCACGCGGAGGGACATTGAACTGGACCATGGTGAAACCGTTGCGCGTATTCCAGCTTTCGTATCCGTCGACAGGTGACGCCCCGATCGGCCGGCCGTCGAGCCAGACGCGCTGCAGGGCAGCCAATCGCGGTAGCCTCAGACGCAACGCCAGACCCTGGCTGGCTACTCGCAGCAGAGGCTTGGCCTGCGCGTTCGCAACCGGCTTTATCTGATCGCAGCGCAGACTTTGCAGACGAAGGTACCGCCCGCAAGCCGCGCGCACCTCGGTTACGTCTATCCCCTGTTCCTGACCATATTGCTGCAAAAAGGGATCGATTTCCACTGCTCGCCAGCGGTCGTAATCTTCCGGGTCCAGCGAAAAAGCAGTTACAGCCATGCCCACCGGCTCATTGACGCCTCGAGCAACCAGGAACTGGTTGGTATGCCCCCACAACTCCACGCGACTGGCCCGCCGTTCAGCCGCCGTCTGTCCGTATGCCGCTACAAAAGTTTCATCTTGCTGAAACATCGTCCGCACAGGGTAGCCCGCCACCGCTTCGGTCCGCCACGGTTGATTGCCAAGTTCGAGCATCGTTATACAGCGAATCAGCCCGCTGCGCGGATGGTGCACCTCCATCGTATTGGCGAGCGTATGATAGCGGTGATAGGCATGGACGCAGGAAGTAACGCGCTGGCCTGAGTAATACGAATGGTGGATATTGCCCGGCAACCAGGGCAGGATGCGCTCAGCCTCTTCTTCGCCGCGATCCTGCGGGAATCCTGCCGACTCCGCCGCCCGGTTGATCTCCTCAATAAAGAGACGCGAGTGGGAACGGTCGAACTGGCTGGTCGTCCACGAAAATCCGTTGCTCTCGCCCATGCGGTACTTCCAGCCAAACTCGGTCCCGTGAAGTGAGCAGAACAGTTCCGGCTGCATACGCTCGAGAATGTCTGCCACCGCCTGAGACTCCGGCTGCGTAGGTTCACCATCAAGAGAGAAATCCGCATACAGGTTCACATCATTCAGATTATTGAACCGCAGATCCTCCCACGAATCAGGGTTGACCACCGGAATCAGCCCAATGCTCTGTCTGCCGCGAATCTCGGCCGCAGCAGGCGTAACAAGCCAGCGCGCCAGTTCCAGCAGAGCAAGGCTTGCGCTGCGTTCCTGCCCATGCTCTTGTCCAACCATCAGGACGCGCTGTTTCTCTTCGTCATTTGCTTCCTGGTCAGTAAAGGTCAACAGCCAGATCGGCCGCCCCTGCACGGAGTGCCCTGCTTTCTCCAGAGCAACAAATCCCGAAAAGTCTTTCTGCAATTCCCTGTAGAACGACTCCAACTCCGGTAACGATGGGTAAGAAAGCAGATCACCGCTATCCTCGGAACCTTGAGACCACACTCGTGGTATCCATCTGAATTTCACAGTGCGTCCTCGTCATTTGCCCGACTGCCGCGGATTCAGTGCGTCGTTGAGGCCATCTCCCAGGAAGTTGATCGCCAGCGTTACAATGCCCAACACGATCGCCGGGATCGCGATCAGATGCGGCCACGTGCGCCAGGATGGCATCGACCTGTTAATCATGGATCCCAAACTGGCGCCGGGAGGCTGTATTCCGATGCCAAGATAGCTAAGTGAAGCCTCGAGAATCATGGCGCTGGACATACTGAACGTGAAACTTACAATGACCGGGCCCAGGGAATTGGGAACCAGGTGCTTGAGCATGATCTGCTGGTTGGTAGCTCCAACCGAACGAGCCGCAAGCACATAGTCCTGTTCTCGCAGTGAAAGAATCTGGCCGCGAATCAGACGCGCCTCCCCCGGCCACGAGATAAGAGACAGAGCACTGAAAACAATGAGATAGTCCACATAAACCGTATTGGTAAGGAATCTCCACCCCGTCTGGTCTTGCAAAGCCGCCATAACAGCTTCCAACGGTTCGGCAATCGAGGTATTGATCAAGGCAGCGAAGAGAATAGTGGGGATGGTCATTACGACATCGGCCAGGCGCATTATCGTGTTGTCAACTGCCCTTCCCGAATAGGCGCTGACCGTGCCAAGCGTCACTCCAATTACCAGGGTCAGGAGAGGCACAAGAATCGATATCAATACCGCCGTCCGCATGGCGTGCAGCAGTCGACTGAAATAGTCGCGGCCAACGTCATCCGTACCCAACCAGTGTTCTGCATTGGGCGGCATGCCTATCTGGTCTAGATTCTGGTCCAGGTGGTCGTACGGCGCAAGGTAGGGCCCTGCAAGAGCTGTCGCGTAGGTGATGAGGACGACGATCAGGCCGATCAGGGACAGACGGTTGCGAAGCAATCTCCTGAAGGCGTCGCTCCACAGGCCTCTTCGGCCGGCTCTCGGCTCTTCGAGCTCTTCAGCAAGAATTCTGCGCCTGATTTCTGACGAAGATTGCTCGTCCTCGTTCTTCGAGGCTTGGTTCGTCACAGCGTCACTCTGGGATCCAGGAACGGGTAAACGAAGTCCACGATCAGGTTGCTCATCATAATGAGAAATGCCCCAAAGAGTGTGCAGCCCATCATCAGCGGATAGTCACGTTGAATGAGCGACGTAACGAACAAGTTTCCATATCCGGGAATACCGAATATCTGCTCTACAAAAACTGAACCAGTTATCAGCCCTGTGACGATGAGTCCCAGCGAGGTTACGACCGGTGTGATGGCGTTGCGCATGACATGCCCCAGAATGACCTGTCGTTCCCTGAGCCCTTTGGCCCGTGCGGTGCGAACGTAGTCGTTTTCCGCGACTTCCAGTATGCCGACCCTCATCTGCCGGATCACAACTGCAAGTGGAAACAGGATCAACATCAACGTCGGCATTATTACATTCGGGTGCGTGATTCCTTTCCAACCGTAGGGAACATTCATTAGGTCTAGCCTGAGCACCAAAATGATGAACAGCAGAGGTGCGAGTACATACACGGGTACCGTGCGCAGGAAAAGACTCCCTCCGACTATGAAATAGTCCACCGCCGTGTTCTGTTTGACGGCCGCCAACACACCTAGTGGAACACCGGTAACAACCAGAACCACGAAGGCCAACAACCCCACCTGAGCAGAAATTGGGAAAACTTTCAGAATCATTCCCAATACCGGCCGGCTGCGAACAATCGAATCGCCCAGGTCACCTCGAAAAACGTTGCTCACATATCGGATGAATTGCACGTGCAGCGGCTGATCAAGACCGAGTCGCGCCCGCGCCCGATCTACCATCTCCTCCGTCGCGACCACCGTCTCCATACTTTCATACATCATCTCGATTGGGTCGCCAGGAGCAAGGTGGCCCAGAGTGAAGATGATCACAAGAACCACGAGTAGCAGGGGGATGATGCCGAGCACTCGCATGATTAAGTATTTGAGCAATCTGCATTCTCCTCGTCACGCTTGCAGAACGAAACCGGCTGACTCCATTCTCCTGTTCGTTCTCTGAGGCATTTCCTCACGCTGTCTGGCGAGTAACGAAGCCCAGAACAAAGGAGAATCTCGCGCCTGCTACCGCGAGATTCCGGGGCACAATATATTTCTCCGCTTAACCTATGCCCCTGTCAGGAACCAAGTCTCGCCATACAAGAAAAATGGTCAACGCGGAGGCTGGTTCTTATCAAGAACCAGCCTCCATTCGTGCCAATCCATTCAGGCCCAAATGCTAGCGCTCGGCCAATGTTACCTCTTCAATGTTGTACCAATTGTTGTACCAGGTACCCTGAAGGCCCTGCACCCAAGGCTTCGCGTGCCAGGAATAGGAAACCACGAAGAATGGCTTCCAAACATAGTCTTCCAGGTACAAACTCTCCGCCTCATGGACCAACTCCAGGAATCGAGGATCGTTGCGGCTGAGAGACATAGCCTCGTCAAGCAGCGCGTCCACTTCCGGATTGCTGTATTTGATTCTGCTCATGGCGTTGCCAGTGTAAGCCGCCCGCCACACTGCATGTCCAGCGTCCGGCAAAGTGCCCCAGCCAAAACCGCCCATATGGACGACGTCGGCCCTGGCAGCGCCCTGTGCCCAATCGTTCCACCATGGCTTCGTTTCCACGTTCGTAATGCCCAGCGTGTCGCGCCACATTTCCAGGATCATTTCCATGCCGCGAACCCACTCCGCATCAGGTGTCCCCAACGCAAGATTGAGTTTGGGCAGGTTTTCCGCTGAACCGTAGCTGGACTGGGCTAACTCCTCCTTTGCCAGTTCGGGATCATACTGCAATGCGCCGGCCATTTCGAAAATCTCAGCGCGATGACCGGTCAGGCCCGGATAGATCGGGCCGGCTGCTGGATCCTTTGTGTCTCCGTATATGACCTGCACGATGCGCTCGTGATCAATGGCGTGAATCAATGCCCGCCGCACCAGCGGATCGTCCATCGGCGCCAGGTTGGGATTGAATCCCCAGATATTGCTGTACCTGTAGTTCATCGGTACGACATCACCCGGATACTTCAGCGACAACGCATCTCCGGCCGCGCCGGTAAAGATGACAATGTCAAACTGGTCGTTCTCATACATCAGGCTGAGCGTTTCCTCAGCAAGCACCGACGTTACCTCGATCCGCAAAGAGGCCTTGTTGTCGCCCCAGTAGTTCGCGTTGGGCACATAGACGTAGCTCATCACGTCATCATCCCAGGATTCGATTGTATATGGCCCGGTTACCAGCGGATCATTCGTCCACCACTCCCCATTCAAGTCCGCCCAGGCCTGTTCCGCTTTGGCCGTGGCAGAGTTGTAGTTGGCAAGCACCTTGTATACAAATAGTGGATCAGCCTCTTTCAGATTGATCTCCAAGGTGAACTCGTCAACGGCAACCAGACCCTCCATCTCAGTGGCTGTGCCTTCGCGCACCGCATCATAGCCTACGATCCCGCCGTAATTCGGCGGCACCCAGCCTGCCGTGTTCTCAGGATTCACGACATACTCGAACCAGGCTTTGATGTCATTGGCCGTAAACTGACTCCCATCCGACCATTTGACTTCAGGGTTCACGTGCAGTGTGTACGTCGTCCCATCTTCGCTGACGTCGTACGATGTGCATGTACCTGGCGTCAGATTCGCGTCCGGGTCCGCAACGAATGGCGGCAGCCACACATGCTGCATAATGAAGCGGCCAAAACCCCCTTCACGCGCCGGGTCAAATGTCTTCATGGACTGGATCATGCCGTACCGAAGCGTCTGCATTTCAGCAGGTTCCATCTCAGCTTCCTGCTCGGCGCCCGTCGCTCCACCGCCGGCCGGCGCCGGCGCGACGCAGGCTGTAACCAACAGGCCTAAGACTATAAACAGTACAGCTAAAGGATAGCGTTTCATCTCAGATTCCTCCCCCATGACTTTGATTGCCTATCGAAGGATCTCCCGAACTCATCACACGCTTGCTGACAATGCATTGAATCGCAAAGACCGAAGGCTGTTCAGACGCAAATACGAATCTACACGTACATTTCTGACCGGCACTTCACCTCCTTGTTCCCTGTCTCAAAAGAGAGCGGTCGCCCCAGGCCGAAGCCAGTTCTGGGCGCCTCATTCATCCAACTCCCAGTCTCGAGAGTGGAATCCCGAAGTCCGCTCCGCAGCGGAATCGAATGCAGCGGTCACCACATGAAAGTCCTCCACCTTTCCAGGCGGAATGTTGACCTGTACGATGGTGCCAGGATTGTGATACACAAAGTAGCCGTCGACATCCGACGGCTCCATAATGTGTCCATCTAGTCTGAGATGCTTGAAAGTTACGTCAGGATGGGGAAGGCGCAGACGGATGGCGAGGCCGTTTTGGATGGGTTCTGCCGGACCTTCATACTCCGCCTGCGGCCACGTCACCTGACGTGATACGGAAAGTCCGAGATATTCTTCCAGGGCATCGCCGTTAAATCGTGGGTTCTGCTTGAGCTTGGCAAACATCGGCTCAAGATTCGGTTCGTTCAGATTCGGCGCCGATGATTCCCCTCCCGGCGCATAGAGGTTTCGGCTCTCAGGCGTCGTGGATATAAAAGCGACTACGCCGTCGCGTGCCTCGGGCCAGCCGCAAGTGTGCGAGAACTGCGCCAACTTCCGCCATAACTCAACCCGGCTCGCACGTCGTTGCGCGGCAGTCTTGCCCCAAGCCGCAAGCGCAACCGACGACCGGCAGCTCACCTGGTTGGCCGGATAGCCGGGGTAAGGCTCGCCTCGCCACACCTCGTTTCCGACCTGGAGTAGCCGGCGCAGACGAAGCACGGCGCTTTCCTCCCAACCGACCTCCATTGTCTGGATAATACTGTGGTATTGGATGTAGGAATAAAGCCCGCAGACGACCTTCGGAGTGGAAGTGCTTCCGTAGAACCAGCGTTCACGGCCCTCGACCGGAACTGTGGACAGCATCTGCCCGGCGCTTTCTTCACCGCGGGTTGTCAGATAGCCGGCATCTTCAGCCGCCTGGTTCATCAACTCGGGAATTCCCCGCCAATACCCGCGGTACAGGTTCGAAGCCCATGATATCCCGGTGCTCTCGGTCATCGTGGACTGCTCAAACCAAATGCCATGCACATCCTGATGGACCTCAGGCTGGTACCGGTCCACCACATTCTTGACCGCCATCGCCTCTGGCTGATTCTCAGGATCCAAGGGGCCGTCCCACGACCAGCCTTCATAGACCCAGCGACTGCGGCCGGCGAAAAATTCGGCAACGTCGATCAGCTCACGATCATAGCTCTCCGGTTCGCAGGCCGGCATAATGAGGACGATCTGACGCCGGCGGATTTCTTCAGCCAGAGCGTCACCGCCGATGAGCCACTTGATCAATTGGAGCAGGCCAGCCGTTGTAACCCTTTCCACCCCGCTATGCGTCGAAGTGAGTAGTGCCACCTGCTTGTCTTCGTCAGAAACGGAAGCGTCGCTGATGCGGCACAGCAGCACTGGCAGCCCCTTCGGTGTGCGGCCAACAGTCTCAACCTCCATTGTTCCAGGTCGAGCAGCCGCCCATCGTCTAAGTCCCTCCTCCATCTCCGCTATACTCGGGCCGGGCGTTGGACCCAACTCTGGATGCTGATGCATGTGACTCATGGGCTTATCCTATTGGTGTTGTCAGTCTACACAGTAGCTATTCTCTTCTCATTCCTCCTGTAACCTTGGGCCGGATTCACATCCACTCTGCGATAAGCAAGTAACACACCATCCGACGCAGACTGGACAGGATTCAGCCCACCGCGATTCCGTCAGAGGCTTCGATCTCAAAGGCTTCGAGAGCATTGCGCCAGAATATACCTTCGATGTCATCAAGCGAAAGTGCCGCGATCTCAGCGGCCTGTTTCATGGCCATTATCTGTTCGTAAATGCATAAGACCGGACGCGCGTCCGTGTGGGCAAAGCTGAAGTGTGCTTCGTCGGGTTCTACCTGGTACCAGTATCGCCCGAAGGGAACGTACTTGCCGTGAAAGAAGGCTGAATCGACACCGTCAGAACCGTAGAAGATCCGTTTCAGATCTTCCTTTTGGAACAATGTCAAGAAGGGCGGCATGGTTGTCACCGCCGACAGATCATACCATATATTTGGCATGTCGCGCAAGCGGTCAATCGCCTCTCGAATGGGCCAGTAGGTGAAACTGCGCGCGCAATGGGCAAGGATCCATTTGATTCGAGGATACCGGCGCATCGTGTATTCCTCCAGGTCGGCCAGATTCTCCTCATCAGCACAACCCCCAGGCCGCGAAAGATGCATCGTGACCCAGAGGCCGTGTTCGTTGGCGAGCTCCATCTGTTCGTGCGTCAGGAACTCGTGAATCCTGCAGTAATCGGTATCTCCGGTCGAGGAAAAGACCCGATACGGCTTTAGTCCGATAAAGCCTTCGAGCTTGATATCTTCCTCAATACGAGAAATGTCACAGGAGGGTGTGACCAGCCGATTGGCCCGCGAAGAGGGATCCAGGGCGACCTGCTCGGCAAGCATTTCAGTATGTTTTTCCACGTCAATGCCGACCTTGGGCATCCCCAGGAGGAGGAAATTCATGCGCCTGCCGGGAAACATGAGCCGGCCCCAGGCCCTCAGTGTTTCCAGGTCGGCAAACGACCGTGTCGTCGTCGGCGCGTCAGGACGCATGTGCGCTGCGTCGAACAAATGGCAGTGGGCGTCAAACACTCTCTGCGGGACGAAGTCCGCCAGTTCGTCCTCCCAAAACTCGCGATCGGAATCGGTGTAGTCCACGAACTGACCTCCCACGGGCTGCATCATGCAAACACAAACAACTCGCCTTCTTCAGTTCTGGTTTCTCTTAGCGCTTCAGTTATGTCAAGCGCTCCACCCTGACCAGCTTCAGATTCCCAACAGCCGCGCCGCATTGCCGCCGCACACCATCCGCTTCGCCTCATCCGAAATGTCGGCAGTGATGATTTTGCCCAACTGCGGCCGCGAATCCATCAGCGCAATGTCCGAGCCAAACAGCACCCGGTCCGCGCCTGCCTCATTCACCAGCTGCTCAATGACGCCTGGCGTCCGAAAGGTTGAGCATGTCTCGAGATAAACATTTGGATAGTCCTGCGCCGCCTTAATCGCGGCCGCCCGCGGCGCATCGACATTGCCCGCGTGCCCCGCAACGAAGTTGGCGTTTGGAAACTGAGCCGCACAATCGGCCAGCAGGCCGGGATCGGAATGTGGGTCAGTGCCCGTGTGGAAAATAATCGCCAGACCGCGATCATTGGCAAACGCATAGATCGGATGCCAGATCGGTTCGTTCAGGTCCCACTGGGTATACGGTGGGTACAGTTTGATGGCAACCAGGCCAAGCTCGTCAATGGCCCGCGTCAGTTCGGCAACCATTCCCTCCGGCATCATCGGCGAGACGTAGGCGAAACCGACAAAGCGGTCCGGATGGTCGGCCACAAAACGAGCAGTGATGTCATTGCCGGTCGTGCCATCTGGGTGAAAAATGTTGAAAACGCAGGAGACGTCGATTCCCACCCTGTCCATCGCGTGCAATACCAACGCCGGGTCGTCAACCCCATTGTAACGGTCCAAACGGCCTGTATGGCCGTGAAAGTCGATCACTCTCTGTTCTTCAATCATGCCGGCCCTCTCCCTGTAGTATGCGTAGCAAGTTCCCTGCGCAGATCAGTTCCAGGTCCGACTCGCTGATGTCGGAATGGTGAAGGTAAAAGAGCATCGAACCCATCGCCAGGCGGTCATACCAGGAGCCGTAGACAAAACGCTCGGCCCCATACTCGGAGCAGAGCGCTTCCACCTCGCCCAGCGGCTCAATACGACTTAACTCCAGATACGTGTTGGGGAGAGTAGTCATTAGTGGCCGCACCCACAGAGCATGACTGTAATGCGCGCCCACCAGGACCGTGACCAGTTCGGGGAAGGCGCTCAACGTCGTCGCCAGTTCGTCCGCATCCGCGTCCGGCAGAGGAATCCAGAGCGGAATCCGGTTCTCGCTCAGCCAGGACAGCATCGGCGCAAACGCCCATGGCCGGAACGGCATTCCGACGTATCGCATATTGTGTAGACGGACATTGCGCACCCTCCCCTGCTCGTGCAATGCCTCTACTTGTGCCATCGAATCGGGCGTAGGCATGATGGACCACTGGGGGAAGAGACGGCTATCCTCTAACCATTCCTCCAGAAAACCATTGCCGTCGATCGGGCTGACTTCCTCAGTCTGAGCGTGGTAGATGAGCGCCTTTTCGACCCCGTGACGGTCCATTTCAGCCAGCAATTGGTCCCGATTGCGACAGGGCGACGGCTGATAGTGCAGATCGCCAACCCGTACATTGGCGTCAAACACAGGAACACGCGGGCTGAACGCGAATTGAAGTGACATGGTTTTTGGCCCTAGCTGGAAAGGTTAGACCGGTAGTAGTCGCCGACCTTTTTGATAGCCGTACTGAAATCGGCCGCGTCCTGGTCAGTATAGGAGGGGCTCATCGGCACCACAACCGCCGTTTCCAGGAAACTCTCGCCGCCCGGCAGCGACATCGAACCATAGTCCATCGCCGCAGCCTCCTGACCGGCATAGGAGAAATCAGCCGTTCCATACGCGCGCTGCTGTGCCATTACCGGGTACTTGTAGACCGGATAGGCCATGTAGGGCGAGTTGGCCGGCACGCCCTCTGCCTGCAACGCCGCCGCGAACTGTTCTGCCGTCGCGCCCATTGTCGCCGCATCCACATGAAAACCGTAGACCCAGTACGAATGCGTCGCCTCCGGCAACACCGGCTGCAATGAGAGCCCCTCTTCACCGTCGACGACCTCGTTAAGGTGGTTGGCGACCCACTGCTTGCGCCGCACCGCGTCGGTCACCTTCTTGAGCTGCGCGACCCCGACCGCCCCTTGAAGGTCGGTCATGCGATAGTTCGGCGCCAGATAGTGATGCTCGTATATCGGATGTCGGGGATTACCCTTGTCCGCAAACCACTTCAGCCGCTCGGCCAGGTCGTCTCGGTTGCTGATCACCATGCCGCCGTCGCCGGTCGTCATATGCTTGCCGCCAAAACTGTAGCAGCCAAAATCGCCCCAGGTACCGACCGGCCGTCCGCCATACTCGGCCAGTTGCGCCTGCGCGCAGTCCTCGATCAAGAAGAGGTTATACTTTCGCGCCAGTGCAACATACGCCTCCATCGGAGCAGGATTGCCAAAGAGATGCACCACGATGATCGCCTTGGTGCGTTCCGTAATCTTGGCTTCGACATCCGCAATGTCGAGGTTGCCCGTCCGGGGATCGATGTCCGCGAAGACAGGCACCGCGTTCTGGTAGAGAATGCCGATGATCGTGCCCATATCGGTGATGCTCGTCGTAATGATCTCGTCGCCCGGGTTAGGGTCAATGGTGCCGACCGCAGTGTGGACCGCAGCCGTGCCCGACGTAACCGCCTGGGCATACTTGACGCCGTTCATCTCAGCAAAGTCCTGCTCGAACTGAAGGACCTTGGTTCCGCTCAGCCGGTTCAGCTTCCCGGAGCGGATCACCTCGATCAGTTCGTTAATCTCCTCTTCGCCCATGTCCCACTGTGGGCCAAACGATCCGCTGCGAACTGGTGGAGAATTGCGTTCGATTGCGATGGCCATGTCAGGAATCTCCTTGTAGTTATTCGGCCGCGTTACCCATTCAGTCTAAGAGCGATGCGAGCCGTTTCGGCCAGATCGTCCACTGCACTGGCATCATGCACATTTTGACGTCAGTCCAGTCTGAAAATCCGCCTCGCATTTTCTCGGAATATGAGATCGGCCTCTCGCTGCGTCTCTATCGCGTCGGCATACGCACCGTACTCAAACCACGGCGCAAAGAGCGGCTGGTCGGTGCCGAACAGAATCCGTTCTGGTCCCAGAATGTCCATCGAGCGGCGGATGGTGCCCGCGTTGATGCCGCTGCTGCAGAATTCAAAGTAAACGTTCGGCAGGTCCACCACCTGCCGCGCGCCCTCGACATCGTCCCCGTGCGCCTTGATGATCACCAGGTCCGGATTGCGCTCCGCCGCCGAACGCACGCCCGGATAGGGTGAACCGCCCTCATCCATGTGAATCTTGACCGGTCGCCCAAATTTTGCAATCTCGTCCAGCAGGTCCTGCATACGCTTCGTCGCCATGTTGCCGCCAAATGGGCAGTAGAGCTTCACTCCTACGAATCGCGAATCCTGGAAGTAACGTTCCATCTGCCCGACCGATCCGGCCAGGTCGCGCGGGTCAATCGCGATATAGCCGCGCAGATTCGGATAGCGGTCAAGAAAGGCCTGCGTATCCGCGTTTCCTTCACACATGTCATAGTTGATGGCGTTGTAAGAGGAGACAAATGTGTATTGGATATTGCAACGCTCGGTCATCTCCGATACGTTCGTCTCAGTGCGAGTGTTGAACGGCTCTGCACAGTGGAAGCCAGATACATGGGCGTGGATATCGATGATCGGCTCATCCGGCAGATCCGCCTCGGCCTTGATCATAAGCGGCTCGGCCGGCAGCTCCTCGATGTCCATATCCAGCAGACGCAAGGCGTTGCCCCCGAGAATCGCCTGCCTCTGTTCATCCGAAATCTTCGCCATGAAGATCTGGTTGCGCAGCGCGCGAATCGAGTACTTGGGCGAGTTGCTCCCATAGAGCAGCCTGTCGCCGATACCCGCGTCCACCATTACCTCAAGGCCGTCCGCCAGACACAGCCAGCGAATCGCAGCGTATACATTGGGGTACACCTGCATGACCGTGATCAGCTCGCCCATATGCGAGTAGCTGACCTCGTTCATGACAACATTCACGTCATACCGGTGGCAGACCTCCGCCACCTTCCGAATCCAGCTCAGGGCTTCAGAAGATCCTTTGAAGTCAACAATGATTGGCAGCCCCGCCGCCCCGACTGCCTCCACCATATGCTCAAAGACCAGGGTCTCGGGGCTCCAACCCTGCGGCCCGGGCGCAAAACGGATCGCCACACAACCGCCATCGACGCAGGCTTGCAGGTCCTCCCGCCAGTTGAGGAAATACCGGGGATCCAGCGTGCCCACACCCAGCAAACGGGGATGTTTCGCAGTGATTTCCAACGTTTCAGCCACGGCTTCCGGGTTGACCTGGTTGACCAGGCCGCGCCGCGACGTTGTCAACGTCAGCGTCGTGTCGTGCTCCTCCGTCTGACGGAGCAGCGCCTCCAACGTCGTATCCGGTTCAGGGATCCGATTGACGCTGAATTCAGAAATAAAGTCAATAGCGTACATGGTTGGTCCTTTCAACCGCTTTGGATTGTGGCTTGCGGCCAGAAATCTGTGTCACGACAGGCCGCCACCCTCTGGATAGACCTGGATGCCTACTGCTACTGCTTGCTCTCTTCTACTGCTCTTTCAAATGCTTGCACGAGCCCGTCAATATGCTCATTCTCCATCGGCAGAGAAAGCGCGTTCATCGACAGCCCTTGGCTCAGGAAGTATCCTTGGTTGAGTAACGAGAGAAAAACGCGATGGGCCATTGCGCCGTCATTGCCGGCCAGGCTTCGGTAATTGACCAGCGGCTCATCCGTGAAATAAACGCTGAACAGAGAGCCCAACACCACCGCCTGCAATGGAGTACTGACGCGCGCGCTCAGGTCCTCCAACCCCGCACGCAACCGTTCACCCAGGCCGTTCAGGTGCTCGAAAGCGCTCGGCGTCAACTGCTGTAAAGTGGCAAGACCCGCCGCCATCACCACCGCATGCGCGCTGAAAGTGCCGCTCTGGAAGAACCCGGTCGGCTCACCGCTGCTGTCAAACAGATTCATGATGTCGGCGCGGCCGCCAAACGCGCCCACCGGGAACCCGCCTCCCACCAACTTGCCGAACGTCGTCAGATCCGGGCTTATGCCGTAATGCTCCTGGGCGCCGCCGCGGGCGACGCGAAATGCCACCACTTCGTCGAGGACCAGCAGCACATCGTTTTCCTCGGTCACCCGGCGCACAGTCTGTATGTACTCCTTGCGGACCGGCAAGATTCCCGTTTTGGGGTCGAGAATCACACAGGCCAACTCGTCGCGGTGGCGGCGAACCAGCTTCTCCAACGCCTCCTCATTGTTGAAGGGCAAGACGATCACCTCTGAGGGGGCATTGGGAGACATGCCGCCTGCGGTCGGCACCGAATAAGGTTCGTCGGCAGGGCCTGCCTTGTCCACCGGCGGCGCAACGCTTACCTCTACCAGGTCATGGCTGCCGTGGTACCCGCCTTCCAACTTGGCAATTTTAGGCCGGCCGCTAAACCCTCGTGCCAGCCGGATCGCGTGCAAGGATGCCTCCGTCCCAGAGTTGCAAAAGCGGACTTTTTCCAGCGAGGCCACGCGGCTGCACATCTCCTCCGCCAGCGCCCCTTCTGCACCGGTCGGCGCGCCCAGTGCAATGCCTCTGGTCAGCTGTGCCTCGACCGCCGCATGTACCGCGGCGTTGTTGTGACCCAGGATCTGACCGGTATGGTGGTTGGCAAAATCGACCCGCCGCCGTTCGTCAATGTCATAGAGATAGCAGCCCTCACCCCGCTGCATTGTGATCGGATAGGGAGCGTAATAGTATGCTCCTTTAGCGCCTCCCGGCATCGACTTGCAATCCCTTTCAAATTGCTCACGCGAGTTTGGGCTTTCAGTGGCATAAGTTGCCTCTATTGCCGTTTCAGTCACAGCCATTGTCTGTTCCCCGCTCTTCCTGAGATTTTCTATTTCAGAACAACCGCCAGGCTTGTCTGACAAGCGGCTTGAGTTACCCAGCGATACATCTCCGCCGAACTTATTCAAACCAGTAACTGTATAACTGCGCGTTCGTTATGTTAAAGCGCAACCGGACCTGTCCCTGGGCCGGGTTCGGCATCAGGCTGCGCTCACGCCACACAACCGGCTTGCGCACGCTATCGACACGCACGCCGGTGGCGTCCTGGCTACCGTAGCCCAGCAGCGGCCGGCCGTCGGCCTCGAGTACCTCAACGGTGATAACGCCCTCGTCCGCGACCGCATTTAGAAAGAGCCGCGACCCATCCCAGTCGAAAGGCTCCGTTACTACCGAGCCGCCCTCTTCTCCGCCATCCAACGAGACGAATCCGTCCCGTCGCAACGTGGCCAGACAGATTGCCGCGTGATCCGGATCCCATTTAGGTGGAAGGCGCCGGAACTTGACGCCCGTGTAGTAGAACCAAAGCTCGTCATCGCGTAAAACCGGTGAGGACGGTCCCAGCATCTGCAGCGTGTCGTATGCGCCGGCTCCCACCGGCGATGAGTCGATAAATGGCTCGCGGCCTCCCTGCCGCAGCCAGGTGTACATATTTCGGCTGCTGGCCAACTGAACATGATGGAAGCCGTCGTGATTGTTGCCGTCCACAGAGCGTCCTACGTGGTGAAACATGGAGGCGAAGCCGATATAGCGGCTCTCATACCTGGAAACGCTGAAATTGTAGACATCTACGCCGTGCTCTTCCGGGTGGTTGGCAACGGTTTGCTGCAGCGCGGGATTGGCGAGCCGCCTTGCGATCACCTCGCGCGCCAACTCCTGGTCCTCATCATCGGCCTGAAAGACCAGTTCAGGTTCGCTCCAATTTCGAAAGTCCACGCTTGTGGTCAGTGCGTGCGAACGTCCGTGGTGGCCCCGTACTTTGACGGTAGCAATGAAGCGGTGGTTGGCCGCGTCAAAGCTGAAATTCGGCTCATCACCGGAGAGGATAGCGGGCGCGTCATCCCGCCTCCAGACAACGCCGTCAGGCGACACGGCAAAGACAATCGAATGGTCGGGAACCATGATAAAGCTGATCGCCTTAAAACGGCGCGACGGGTCTGGGTCGCGGGCATCGTAGACCACGCCCAGCACTTCCGAGGTCCGCTTGTCATCGATGGGGATTGCGACGTGGTTGTTGTCGCGCGATCCCTGGTACTCGAACTGCCCTACATTTGGTTGGTACCAGTGAAGCCCATCGCGGCTCTCGTGGTAGGAGGAACGCCCGTTATCCGCGTCTAACTTGGCCCCGATTGTCCAGAATTTCCAGAGCTCTGCCTCTGCATCCCATACCGGTGCGGTCCGTGTTTGCGGTCGGTAGGCAGGGCCGTCGTCGCGGCCGGCGCGCAGGGCCATGTATGGATCTGAGCGGATGACCGCACCCTTCTTGTTTGGCTGATGCATGGTCATTTGTAGGCCGTCTACACTGGCAATGTCGCCATCGTCAAGAAACAGCTGTCTCTCCATGCGGGCGAACTTACGATTCGACTCAGATGCCATTCCGCTTCTCCTCTATGCAAGCCAATAACTGTACAATCGTGCGTTTCGTAACCAGATTCGCAGCTGTATCGGACCGGCAGAAACTGCCGGCAGACGTTCTTCACTGCCCCACCTTACTACCTGGCACACGCCATCCGCCGTCACGGGGATAGAGTTGTGCCTTTCAAACCCTGCCAACGGCTGGCCCGCCGCGTCGAGAAGCTCGCAGCTGATCTCACCCTCTGCAGCATCGGCGTTCAAATAAAGCTGCTCACCTTGCCAGCGAAAAGGAACTGAAGTAACCGAGCCGCCGTCTGCATCAGCATCCAGCGAAACAAAGCCATCCCGCCGCAGGGTTGCCAGACATATCGCGGCCCGCTCCGGGCTGGCCCATGGCGGCTGCCAGCGATGTCGGATGCCGGAATAGTAGAACCACAGTTGGTCCCCGCGCACAACCGGGAAGGACGGACCCAGAATCTGCATCGTGTCATACGCGCCCCCGCCGAGGGGCGAAGGACCGATGAAGGGCGCCCGCTCGCCAAGTCGACGCCAACTGCGCATGTCCCGGCTGCACGCCAATTGGACGTGATGAAAGCCGTCATGGTTGCGGTCATTCCAAGCGCGGCCGGTATGGTAAAACATGGAGGCAAAGCCGATGTAGCGGCTTTCGTAGCGGGAGATTGCGAAGTTGTAGACATCAACCGCATGCTCCTCCGGGTGGTTGAAAACCGGCTGTTGCAACGATGGGTCGGCCAGACGGTCGGCGATAATCCGGCGGGCCTGCTCCTGGTCCTCCTCGTCAGCATGGAATACCAGTTCCGGCTCACTCCAATTTTCGAAATCCTCGCTGACCGACAGCGCATGGGAACGACCAAACGGGCCCGGAACCTTTACAGTCGTCACAAAGAGGTGGTTGCGTTCATCGAAACTGAAATTGGGCTCGTCGCCCGAGGCAATCGGCGGGATGTCCACCCGCGTCCAGCAGATGCCGTCAGGTGACGTGGCGAACAGGACGGCCAACTCCGGCGCCATAGTGAAGCTCATTGCCTTGTAACGCCGGCCTGGGTCCGGGTCGCTCTTGTCATAGACCGCTCCCAGAATCTCAGCTGTACTGCCATCGCCCATAGGTATATAGACGAGATTGTTCTCGCGAGTGCCAAGGTATTCAGCTTGGCGCAAAATGGGCTGAGTCCAGTGGAGACCGTCGCTGCTTTCGTGGTAGCCTGATAACCCTGCGATACCGTGCAACTCTTCCGGCGTGATACAGATGGTCCACAGCTTCCACACCTGTGCCTCCGGATCCCACGCCGGCGCGCACCGGATTTCCGGGTTTCCGCCAAGGGCAGGCTCGCGCCGGATCACCGCGCCGCGCTTCTGCGGCTGATGGAACACGCGATGCAGTCCGTCCAAGCGCGCGATGTCGTCGTCATCCAGGAAGAGTTGCCGTTCTCCCGCTGAAAACTGCCTGTCCTTATCGCCGGTCATCGCTCAATTCCATGCGAAATTATGACGCCTTCGGAACTACTCAGCCGCAAATGATTCGCAACCCTGAACGAGGGGAGCATAGGTCGTCTCTCCTCTCATTGCTTTCATATGGGCGGTCGGGCCTTCGGCCCTCCCTTGTGCAGGGGCTGCGCCCCCGCAACGCCCCGCCCTGGCTACCCACGTTGCTGGTTCTCCCCCACCATCATGGTATGCCAACAGTGCGCCCCAACCAACCTGGCGGCTGCCAACCGAATACGCTATCAGAAAGCCTGACTGGCGGCGAAGATAAAGAGTTGGTCAAGACAGACACTGTATGCGGCTTAGTAGTTGCACGTTTTCTAAGAAGGAGAAATGGTCTGTTGTGCGAGTCCATCGAATTGGCAGACCAAGTCCGGGCTGGGGCTAGTCCAGATACTGGCGCGGGTCGAAAGCATCACGTAAGGCGTCGCCGAAAAAGTTCATTGACAATACCGCAAAAGCAATCGCGGTTGCTGAAGGAAGCCAGCGCCAGGGCATGTTCTCCAATATCGGCAGTTGCAGGGCGGTCGTCAAGGTCTGCCCCCAACTTGGCGTCGGTTGCTGTACGCCCAGGCCGAGGAAACTCAAACTTGACTCTGTCAGGATAGCGCCTGCCAGCCCCAATGTCGCGGCCACGACCACTGGCCCGACAACATTGGGCAGAATGTGACGAAAGATGATCCGCCGTGTCGGGACTCCGACCGCAACTGCAGCTATAACGAAGTCCTGGCCCCGCAGGCTGAGAAACTGGCCGCGTATAAGGCGCGTCATGCCGGGCCAGCCAAATATGCCGATAATCACCATGATATTGAAGATGTTGGGGGGCAGCACCGCCGCCACTGTGATGATCAGCAGAAAGGTGGGGAAACACATAATGATATCGGTGAAACGCATAATGAGGTTGTCGATCTGGCCGCCCGCATAGCCGGAGATGCTGCCTAGAATGAGCGCGATCGAGGTATAGATGCCCACCGCGACAAGCCCGACCGAAAGCGAAACGCGTGCACCAAAGACCAGGCGGGCCCAAACGTCCCGTCCGATGGCGTCCGTGCCCAGGATGTGCTCGGGGCTGGGCGGCTTGTTCTTCAACTTCAGGTCCATGGCCGCCGGGTCGACTCCGGCCAACAGGGGCGCGAAGATCGCCGCGAACACCAGCAACAACAGCATGACGAGCCCGATCATCCCCAGTTTGTGCCGAAACAGACGGCGCCAGAATCGCTGCTGTACTGAGTCCCTGCGGGGCGCGTCCAGCGTTTCGGTAAGCTCAGAAGCGGACATCGCCACATCTCTCCGATTTGGATCGCGCCTGTCCGGTACAATGACAATAGAGTACAGCAGATTTCATAGGAGTCTCAGTAACGCCGCGCGGCGCGGCAGGACTTCTTCTTACTCGTAACGAATTCGCGGATCCGCGAACGCATAGGTGATGTCCGCCAGCAGGTTGCTCAGCAGGACCACGAGCGCAACCATGAAGTTCACGCCCATGATCACCGGGTAGTCGCGTGAGTAAATCGCTGTCAGGCTGTATGTTCCCATACCTGGCCAGGCAAAAATGTGCTCAATAATTACAGTGCCGCCGATTAGAAAAGGGATGTCAAGGCTTACAATCGTAATCAGAGGGATGAGCGCGTTCCGCAGGGCGTGCCCCAGCAGGACAGCCTTCTCAGCAAGCCCCTTGGCACGCGCAACCGTAATGTAGTCCTGACGGATTACATCAAGCAAGCTGCTGCGCGAATAGCGCATAAAGCCGGCCATGCTTCCCAATCCCAGGACCAGTGCCGGTAGAACCATGTGGTGGAGGCGCGTCAAAATCGAAGCCTCTTCGCCATAGTTGGTGATACCGGACGTAGGGAAGAGACTTATCTTCAAAGAAAACAGGAAGATCGCTCCAATCGCAAAAACGAAACCAGGCGTGGAAATCCAGATGAAGCCAAGCAGCGTGAGCATCTGGTCGACCCAGGTGTACTGCTTGACCGCGGAAAGTATACCCAGGATGGCGCCAAATGTGATACCAAACAGAAGCGAAGTCGCCGTGAGCTGAAGCGTAGCCGGCATCCTTTGCAGGATTTCGTCGCGCACGGGCGCCCCCGATATCATCGACTTGCCCAGATTGCCCTTCCCCAACTCGCGCAACCAGATCAAGTAACGAACCGGGGCGGGTTGATTTAGGCCGTAGTTCTCGCGCATCGACTCCAACTGTTCCGGCGTGTAGTTGACAATCGCCAGCGGTGGAATCAATGCGTCGACAAAGTCGCCCGGCATCAGTTCGGTGAATATGAAAGTCACCAGAGTCAGTCCCAGGAGAATGGGTGCTGAGACCGCCAGGCGGCGCAAAATGTAGGTTCGCAAAGTTATGCTCTCACTAACAGCAGGAGTCGAAGAGGAGAAAAGAGGAGGGTAGCTGCCTCTTTACCCTCCTCTTCCTCTCTAAAATCTCGTTAACCTGAAACAGCCCAGTTGACCGCGTTGGCGTAGCCGTTGCTCCACGGATAGTAGCGGTTCCAAAGGGCGTCCTCGTTAAAGCCTTGTACCCGTTTGTTGACTGCCACCGGGCCGATAAACTGCAGGAAGGGCATCATCGGCAGTTCGTCGTTAAGGCGCTTTTGGATCTCTTCGTGAATCGCCATTCGATCTCCGAGGTCGACCGTGGTTGCGGTCTCTTTGAACATCTCTTGTGCCTCCGTGTCGCCCCACGGTGTCGTGCAGCGTTCCGAATCGGTGAAGAATGAGTTGTACTGCTCGGGGAATGAGAAGCCCCAACCCTGATAGTACATCTCAAAATCACAGGAACTCTGTGTCTCTGTGGCCGAAGTGCCTTCGAGGTACTGCAGCTGCGTCTCCACACCGACAGCGGCCAGGTTCTGCTGAATCGCGGCCATAATGTCCTGGTGGAGGGCGTCGCTGTAGTACCAATTGACGCGCAGCACGTTGTCCGGGTCCCATGTGCCATCGGCTTCGGCCGCGGCAAGCAACTCTTTGGCCTTTTCGGGATTGTACTCGTACTGGTTGAGGCCGTCAGCCAGCCACGGGCGCATCTCCATGTAGGAGTTGTAGGGCGTGCAGAGGCCGGAGTAGAGGCCCTCGCAGATACCTTCGCGGTCAATGGCGTAGGCCAGCGCCTGGCGCACGCGCTTGTCTGACAGGACTGGTGACTCGTAGTTCAGGAGGAAGACGCGAATGTAGTTGCGGTTGACCAGATGGACATCTACGTTTTCCAGTTCCAGGGACTGCTCGTAGAAGTCCTGCGGAACGTTCCAGACGTCCAGTTCGCCTTTCTGCAGGGCGATAAACTGGGTATCGGCCGCACCGAAGTTCTTGAAAATGATGCGCTCAAGTTTGGGCGCGCCGCCGTAGTAATCATCATTGCGCACCAACTCAACGAACTGGTCGCGCTCTGCGCGCGCGAACTTGAACGGGCCGGAACCGATGTTCAGTTCGGGTGTGTACCAGGCCGGCGCGTGGTGCTCTACGATATCTGCTGGCGCCACGCTATTGAAGATGTGCGCCGGCAGGATCTGCAAGTCAGTGGTTGCTGACAGGTGCCAGCCTACGTTTGTCTCCACCAGCTCGAAGACGACGGTGAAGTCGTCCGGCGCGTAAACGCCCGGCAACTCATCGCTTGCGCCGTCATAGAAGTCCTGCCCACCCTTGAGGGCACTGATCCAGCGGCGAGGATTGATGTTTGTGTCCTGGTTCAAGATGAACCGGACCGTCTCGACAACATCGTTGGCCGTGACCGGTTCGCCGTCGTGCCATGTGGCGTCCTGGCGCAGTTTGAAAGTGTATACGGTGGCGTCGTCGGAAATCTCCCACTCCAATGCCAGGTCCGGGTGCGTGTCGTTGTTGCGGTCGAGGTCAAACAGGCGGCTATGCGTAAGCATGGCCGGCGTGTTGCTGCTGTAGCCGTACTGGTAGGTGGGCCGGAAGGGGCTGAAGGTCCCCCATGGTGATCCAGTGTTGAAGGTCAAGGTGCCGCCGTCCTCCATAACAGCCGACTCTTCCGCGGGCGCCGCGGTCGCTTCCGCCATCGCACCTGATTCAGGCTCGTCGCTCGGCGCTATCGCCGGCGCACACGCAGTCAATAGTACACCCGCGGCCGAGGTCGCGGAGAGCCTGAGGAAATCACGACGAGAAAATCTAGAGTTTTTCATGTTTCTGTCTCCATCTGGTTCTTGAGGTTCGATTGAGAGGAATAACTGCCGAATAATACATGCTTCCGTACCATCCGCTGGGAGTGTGTCAGCCCCTGTTCTGATGACCCGCGTCTGCCGCCTCCTTTGCTAGGTTCTATGCTATTACAGATTCGATTACGTTGTACTTTATGGAAAAAAGAAGCCGTTAGCGCTTCATCAAGGGCAGATTCCTTCACTTTGGTTAGCTGTGTTCGTATCTGCATCAAGGCGCGATAGCGGTGCGCGAACAATCTGTCATCGCTCGCCGATACCATGAAACCCTTGACTTAAGGTGCCCGATTGTCGTGTGCAGTATAGCCCGTGTGCGTCTTTGAACGGCTGGCGAGGGCTCGATAGGGGCGCGCTTGACTCTCCTGACTGTGGCCGCAGTGTAGCACGGAGATCACCTCATGTCAATGCGCTTACAGATAACTCCATTTGCCCTGCCTGCCCGGTTATCGACCCGGCTGCGCTGGAGAGTCGCTAAAGTCGATTTGCACTTCGCTCAACCAGATCTCTCCCGTGGGAAGGCAACTTCTGTCTACCTCATAATCAAGTTCTGCGCGGTGAGCGTGTGGACCGCCAGATTGAGGCTGTGACGGCGCAATTCTCAAGGAGTGCAACAGGTGAATGATATCAATATAGACATCCCGCGTCACGCTTTCAATTTCGTCCCATTCCTACCTGTCTTTCAGGTCGTGGCGGACGCCCGTTCTGAGCCACTGTGCCGGGTCCGGCATAAGGGTGATCGTCTGCTCACTCTAGTCCGGGGCAACCACGAAAGTTTGAGAATACAGCACGAGGTTGACGACTCTGTGGCCTACCCGTTACTGGAAGTACAGCCTCAACTACGCCCCCCGCGTGGAGCGAAATTATAAGGACTCTCGGACAACCACAATTTCATCGAGAACTTTGAGGTCTGGATGCCCCATCCCAGGATGCACGCTCTCGAGAAGGATGGTTCTCAGCAAAAGGCCAGCCCCGCGAGAACCTGGAGGGAGATACCAAGCGTTTCCGCTTGCTACCAAGGCGACTGACTGAACTTCAGTTTGTCTGAACCAATAACTGGTCTTAGCTGCGGGGCAAATTGGAAAAAGAGCGCAATTGCCTTCCGGGTGGATTTGGTGAGTTCACCGATCAGTCCAGGGATTCAATACTTCAACACCGCAACCTTCAAAGTCGTCTACATCTCTGGTAACAATTGATGCCCCTTGGGATTTAGCGATCGCAGCTATCTGGCAGTCGGCCTGGCTGATCGGACGGCCAACCACCCTGCGGCCGGACGCTATTTCAGCATAAGCACGGGCAGCTTCGCTGTCGAAAGCTAGGACACGTTCAGAAAACAGCATTTCGAAGGTGCGTTCCGCAGCGGCAGTCAGCCCTCGCCGACGTTTCCCTGCGGGCAAGAGCGCGATGCCAGTTCGAATCTCTGCCTCAGTGATAGCAGTCACAAACAGAGAGCTCGTAAACTGATCGTCTATCCATGCCAGGACCTTCTGATGCGGGCTGTCTCGCATTACCTCCGAGATAACATTGGTATCAAGAATGAACATCACCTAGTATTCCATCAAAACGCGGGAGCTCGCGCATAGCTTCCCGTGGAAGGATTTCCAACTCGACCTCTCCGAAAGGCTTAAACAGATTGTGGATCTCCGTTCCGAGATTTCTGGCAGGAGCCACCTCCTGATCCAGCGCCGCACGCAGAATGTCACGGACCTCCTGCTCCATGGATCGTTCATTCCTGGCTGCCCTTATTCGTAGCCGCCTCTTCAGATCTTCGTCGAGATTGCGCACTGTTATGCTGGCCATGTTATCACCTCCATTTGCATTGTGAAGGGATCATATCATGATTGCAATGCAATCACAATTGGTTTTTCTGCTTAGACTATCCTGCACTATGCAAAGGAATTTTGCACAAATACCTTCTGGGAATGACGACTACCTTCTCAGGAAAGTGCTTAGACTTCCTTACTGTCTATCCGACATTTCAGCAGTGTTGTGGAAGTCGATCTGTACTTCTCCCAACCTGATTTCACCAGAAGGAAGATGCGATCTGTCAACCTCATAGTCTAACTCAGCGCGTCGAAAATGAGGACCTTCCGGTTGAGGCTGCAACGGCACAATTCGCAAAGGGTGCAGCAGGAGGATGATGTCGATGTTGATATCCTGCAGCACACTTTCAATATCGCCCCAGCCGTATTCGTCCGTCAGATCGTGGCGTGCTCCCAGGCAGAGCCACTGCTCAGGGTCGGGTGACAGCGTGATCGTCTGCACCGTCCAGTCCTGCGTCACTGTGAAGCACTGTGATGTCAAAACAAAGTTGATCGCCTTGTCCCCCACGCGCGACTGGCAATGTAGCCGCAACTCTGCCCCCTGAAGGTCGACATCACCCTTAAGCCGCAAGGTAAGTCGAGCATTGCGAAAATCTCTGGGATAGCCTCCGTCAATAAAACGGTTCCCACCAAGCAAAGGACCGTAACTATCGCCTGGGTTGGCCTGCGGTGCAGTATGGAGAATAAACAGGAGGTGGAGGTATCCGCCGCCCGGAGGAGCATGATTGGAGTCGATGCCCCATGGGCCGCGAGAGACTAATGCCCCGTCTTCGATAACGGCCGGCGCCGGCTGACCGGGTCCCAACCAGGCAATCCAGCCGCCGGCTCCGTCTTCAAATGTCTCGCGGTACGTCATTCTGCTCATTTCTGTCTTTCCATCATAGATCACACGGCAATGCCAACAGCGCGGCCCGTGGCCGAAGACTCCTTGGCCGCCTCGACGATCTCCAGCAAATGCACCGAATCTTCGATCGGCGCCGGCGCCGGCGCGCCGCTCTGGGCAGCATCAAAGAAATCTCGGTATAGCTCTTCCGCCATGACGCCGCCGTAGCCCGGCGCATGTGGTATTGCGAAGCGTTCCCGGCGGACACCGCCCGTATTCCAGCCCCGCGCTTCACTGGACAGCGTATATGTTGAAGTGTGCTCGACCTCGCTCCCTCCGGACGTTTCCTCCTGGGGCTCGAGTAGCGGCAATACCGCAAACCCCTCTGTCCCGCGCATGCCAACGTAGAAGTCGTAGGTCGCCTTGCCGCCTAGTAAGTGGTAACCCGCCTGGAACGTGCCCATCCGGCCGCTCTCAAACTTGAGTATGAGAAATCCGGAGTCCTCGACCTTGACTTTCTCCGGGTTCAGATTTCCCACCATCGCCATCACCTCCACCACCCGCTCCTGCATCAGATAGATCACAAGGTCCATGCAGTGACAGCCCAGCCAAGAGAGGATTCCGTGACCGGCCGTTTCGGGTTCAAAGAGATAGGTGGACGTATCCCGATATCGCAGGAGGCCGTTCAGCATTTTGCCCTCTATGGTCATCACATCTCCGAGCGCCCCGTCCATCAGCGCCCTCTTCAGACTGATAGTCATAGGATGATAACGCCACTGCAGCATTGCACCGGCCGTTACCCCTTTTCGCTTGGCAGCCTCCGCCACCCGCCGTAGATCTGCCGCACGGGTTGCTGCCGGCTTGTCGTAGAGGACCGGCAAGCCGGCGTTGACGACCTTCTCCATGATGCCAGGCGCATGATCGGGCCGGGCGCACATAATCACCGCGTCAAGGTCGGCGCGTTCCAGCAAGGCGTCAACGTTGGTATACTTGCCGACCACCCGCGCAGACTCGCCGGCCAGATCCTCCACGTCGACCAAGTCCGATGCCGCGCAAACGTGAATCGACCCTACCTCGTCTAACTGATCTAGCACGCTGACGTGACCGAGTTCATGGCCGTGCGAGGAGATTGCCCCTATGACCAACCGTCTGTCTCTTGACATTGTGCCGTACCTTATTCGCGTGGAAGTGGTAATTCGATCTTTGCGCTACCCTTGGTTTGTGAGATCAGAGCCGCCAGCATGATCTCCAGCGACTCCCTGCCTCTGTAGGGAGAGGAACTGCTGGGCGCATCATGCAAAACCATATTGGCCATCTCCTGGACCGCCGGGATCAGGTTTTCGCCGAAGGGATCGACGTAGCTCCGGCCTTCAGGCGGTGGCACCTGTACAGGGGTACCCTCTTTCTGCTCCGTCTTCCAGGCCGTGCAATGCTTGTCGGTGAGCCAGTAGCGACCGTTCGGTCCCTGCAAATCGTACTCGAAAAGTTGAGGCGTCAACTTGGCGCTGTTTACAATCCCGCGCACGCCGTTCGCGAATTCGATGATGATAGTCGAGCCAGGGTCATACTGTGGATCCTTTCCGCCTTTCCCGTCGTAGACTGGCCCATAGTCCTCAAAGCCCTGCTCGTGCGCGGCAATAACCCAGACCGGCGACGCGTTTGCGAAAAAGCAGACACCGTCGATCAGATGCGTGCCGTTGCGGAAGAGCATCGAGCGGCGACCGCCCATGTGGGCCACGATCCGCGTCAGCCCGCCGATCTCACCGTCCCAAACTGCTTTCTTGACGCCTTGATATGACGGAATCCAACTGCGCGTGTGGTCCACCGACATCTTTGTGCCATTGGCCTCGATCGTTTCGATAATGCGGTCGGCGTCCTTGATCGTCGTAGTCAGTGGCTTTTCGCAGATGACGCCGCGGATGCCTGCGTTCGAGGCGTCGCAGACTGGGTCTGCGTGCAGGTGGTCAGGCGTTGCCACACTGACAACATCGAGCCGTTCCTTCTCGAACATTTCATGATAGTCGGTGTACTGGTTGATGCTGCCAGGTGGAAGTTCGGCCCGTTCAAAGAAGCGCGGAAACACTTCGGGATTGAGGTCGCAAATAGCCACCAGTTCGTACTCTGGCGCACGCGCATAGGCATACCCGTGGGAACCGCCCAATCCGCCGCCAATTACGGCCGCGCGCAGCTTTTCTTCAGCCATGTTAACTCCTTGTCGTTCTGTGACTTTTCATGACGCCGGGAATTTCCGGCTTTTGTGTTCAGGCGTTTGGCAGCAAGCGGCGTGGAAGTAGCTCTACCGTTGTCGCCCGACCGCCTGCGTACCGTCTCTAGATAGATAAACGCCGGTCAGATCGAGCGTTTCGAGCGGGGATTGAGGGCGTCGTTCAGACCGTCGCCCAGGAAGTTGATGCCCAGCGTGACGATCGCCAGGGTCAATGACGGCACAGCCACCAGCCAGGGGCGATAGGACCAGCTGCCGATGTTGGAAGCGATCATATTTCCCCAGCTGGCCTGCGGCGGCAGAACACCGATGCCCAGATAGCTTAGTGAAGATTCCAACACCATCGCGCTGGAAAAACTGAAGGTAAGAGTGACGATTACGGGACCAATCGCATTGGGCAAGAGGTGCCGCAGCGCTATCTTGACTTCCGACACGCCCACTGACTTGGCCGCTTCGATGTACTGTTCTTCACGCAGAGAGAAAATCTGGCCCCGAATCAGTCGGGCGTAGCCCGGCCACGACACAAATGCCAAGCCCCCGAACACCACCAGCAAATCGAGCCACGTCGTGTCCGCGAACAAGGGGAACCCATTGCTTTCGTAGATTTCTTTGGCCCACGAAACGATCGGCTGCTTGATAGAGACCGCGATCAAAGCCGCCAACAGTAGACCGGGCACCGACATCACAATGTCGATGACGCGACCCGTGATGCTGTCGGCCAGCGCGCCTCCATAGCCTGCCACTGCACCGAGTATAACTCCGATTATCACGCTGATGACGGTAGTGAAAATTGCGACCAAAGTGGCGGTACGGGCTCCCCATATCACCCGGCTGAAAAGATCTCTGCCTATCTCATCGGTTCCCAGCCAGTGGTCGGCACTGGGCATCTTTGCGACGTTCATAAGATCCTGCTCGGTATAAGAATAGGGCGCAATGTAAGGTCCAAACAGGGCCGCCACCAGTAGGAGGGTTGTAATGACCAGCCCGATGATCGAGAGCCGATTCGCGAGCAGCCGGCTTACCGCATCCTGCCAAAGCGATCGAGCTTTCAAAGCATCCTCGGCGATCAGTTCCTCGCTCAGATTATTGGCCGAACTCTGGTCGCTGCTTTCGCTCATTTACCGACTTCCCTGATAAAAATTATCTTACAGTAATTCCGCACGGCTACGCTCCAGACAGTGCGCCGCCTAGAGCTGCGGCGGGGGCTCAGCTCACTCAAACTTGATGCGCGGATCCAGGAACGGGTAGATCAGATCGACGAGCAAGTTGGTTAGAATGATCATGACGGCGCTAACCATGGTGACACCCATGATCACTGGGTAATCAAAACCGCGAAAGGCTGACTCCGCTACTCCGCCGAATCCGGGAATGGCAAAGATGCTGTCCAGAAAAATGCTGCCTACGATTAATCCCTCGGCGACGAAGCCCAAGGTGGTGACCACCGGAATCAGGGCGTTGCGCAAGATGTGGCGAATGATAATGCGCCACATCTCCAGGCCCTTCATCTTGGCTGTGCGTACGTAATCCATGGTGAATACTTCAAGAACCGCGGCGCGGGTCTGGCGTACAACGACCGGCAAGGGTCCCAGAGCAAGAATACACACCGGCAGAATTACTTTGGTCTGAAATAAGCCGTCCCAACCGCGCGGTACATTCATGATATCCAGCACCAGGACAAAGAGCATCAGCAGCAAGGGCGCCAGCACAAAGACCGGCACCGTTCGAAAACCAAGCGTGCCGCCCACGATCGTATAGTCAATCCATGTATTTTGCTTGAGGGCTGCCAGACAACCCAGTGGAATGCCCAACAGTGTTGTTACTACTGCACCTGCCAGACCCAATTGGAAGGAGATTGGGAAGGTCTTGACGATCATGCGCAGCACGTTGCGTTGCCCGTTGATCGAAATACCCAGGTCGCCTTGCATCAAACGCCCAATCCAGCGCGTGAACTGCACGCCGTAGGAATCGTTGAGGCCGTACTGCTCGCGGATCTTTTCAATAACATCGTCTCTGGCCAGCGTGTCCAGCGTACCCTCAAATTGGGCCATCATCATCGCCACCGGGTCAAACGGGCTGAGCACGGTAAGAGTGAAAGTAATGATGAGGACTGCAAAAAATGTCGGGATCGCAATCGCCAGGCGCTTCAGCGTATATTTGTACATTTCAACGGTCCTTGGAGACGCGCCAGAGAAGTGAGAGACGAGGAGTGGGGAGAGTTTTTCACCCCCCCACTCCTCACTGTTCGGTCTAGTGTTCCGCTACATAGATATCGAGCAGCGTCGACCAGTTGTTGTCGACGTTGGCGTCGAAATTCTTGACGTAAGGCTGCACTACGTACTCGTACAGATCCCAGATCATCGGCAGGAAGTAGTAGTGGCTGAGAAGCCGCTGTTCCGCCGCCGATACCTTTTCACAATATTCCGCGCTTGCCGGATCGAGCGACGAAAGCTCGGCCATCATCGCACCCAGCTCTTCATCGTCCAGGCCAACCTCATGTGGCACCGCGTAATACTTCCACAACCCGTTGATCATCGCCGCAGGGTCGGGGATAGTTGCGCCCCAGCTGTTGCGCTGTACGTTGACCAAGTCGACGTCCTGGCCCCAGGCATCACCCCAACCCGGCCGGATCTCCACATCGGTAATCCCCAGAACGTTTTTCCACTGCTCAGCCATAATCTCTGCTGTGCGCAGATAATTGGGCGACGAACCACCGCTGGATATGCGAATCTTGGGAAGGCCTTCCGGTCCGCCATATTTGGATGCCGCCAATTCCTGCTTTGCCAGTTCCGGATCAAAGCCGAAATCGGGCCAGTTGTCGGCGACAAAACAGGGCAGTTCGGGCGTCAGATGGGTCTTCATGATGCGCTCGTTACGAGAACCCTCGTAGGCCGCGCCGATGGCCAGATCCCAGTCCACCGCATGGAGCAAGGCCCGCCGCACGTTGATGTCATCCATGGGCGGTTTGCTGGTGTGGAGAGCAAAGTAGAAGTTGGTGGCGTAGGGAATGAGCACGAACAGGTCGGGGTTTTCGGCGCGCAGCGGCTCGCGGATGTTTGTGAACCAGTGCGCGACGTCGGCCTCACCGTTCTGCCACATTATGTAGGTAATGTTTTCGTCGTTGGACCACTGTGCTTCGATGCGTTCGATGAAAGGCTTCGTATCGCCCCACCAGCCGGGGTTCTGCACGACGACATATTCGCGGGCATCCAGGTCCCACACTTCAATCTGGAAAGGGCCGTTTACTCGCGTGTTGGCATCGGCCGCGAATTCATCGGCGTTCACGTCCTCCATTTTGACGAAGCCGGTGTTGTAGTGTGCCATGCTGGCTATGAATGTCGGGTTTGACGATTCCAGCGTGATCTGCAGCGTCTTGTCGTCAATAGCGGTCAGCCCCGAGATCGTATCGGCTTCACCGTCGATCACAGCCTGGGCGCCCGCGACAGTGCCAAGCCGCAAGAAGGTCCAGCAGGAAATGCAGTTCGGGCTGATAGCCCAAGACCAGTAGTCTATAGCCTCCTGGGCCACGACAGGCGAGCCATCGGACCAGGCAGCATCCGGGTGGATATGGATTGTATAGACCGTGTTATCGTCGTTGACTTCCCAGTCGGTGGCCAGCCAGGGTTGCAAGTTGTGGTTGCGATCGCGCAGGAAAAACGGCATCCACATATGTGAGATCCAAGGGCGGCCAAAACCACTCTCCGAAGCCGGGTTCAGGCGGCTGAGATCTCGCGTCACGTAACGGATGACCTGCTCTTCGGCTGCATCGTCCGGTAGGGGACGACCGGCCATCTCTTCGCCTTCATCTGCCATGGCCGCGCCGCTGGAATCCGCCGGAGCAACAGGTGCTGCGCAAGCAGACAGCACCATGCCGAGGATCACCAGCAGTGCAACTGCATGGAACAATCGGGTTCTACTTTTCATGGGTTTCAATCTCCGTCTTGGTCATTCGATGCGCCTCTGCTCCAGAGACGCGTTTGTTGATGGTAAAACTACAAAGAAGGGAGCTAGGTGGGCTGAGAATCGAAGCGACTTCTCGACTCTCAACCCTTACCTAATTACTCCTCAGCGACATAAATGTCCAGCAACGTGGCCCAGTTGTTATCCACGTTTGTGCTGAAGTTCTTGATGCGCGGCTTGACGCTGTAGCCGTACGGATCCCAAATCATAGGAATGATTGGATAGTGGCCCAGCATGCGCGCTTCCGTCTCTTGCACCTTAGCACAGAATTCAGGATCGTCACGCGACATGGACTTGAGCCCCTCAATCATCTCGGCTAGCTCAGTGTCGTCTGCCATGCTGCCCGCTGCGGCAGGGTTGCCGTAATTGGCCCAGTGGCCGGAAAGGAAATTCGGCGGATCGGGCAGGATGGCGCCCAGACTCTGCCGGCGGACGTTGACCAACTCGGCGTCCTGGCCCCACACATCCATCCCGCCGGGACGAACTTCCACGTTGGTGATGCCCAGGTTGTTCTTCCACTGCTCAACCATGATCTCAGCTGTGCGGATATAGTTGGGCGACTGGCCACCGGTAGTGATGCGGATCGTGGGCAGATTTTCCGGCCCACCGTACTTTGAGTCGGCCAGCTCTTGTCTGGCCAACTCAGGGTCGAATCCGAAGTCAGGCCAGTTGCCTTCCTTGTAGCACTGAAGCTCTGGTGTCAGCAGCGTCGACATGAAGCGGTCGTCGCGGGTTCCTTCCCAGGCCGCCGAGATAGCCGGCTGCCAGTCCACTGCATGAACCAACGCGCGCCGCACATTGAGATCGTCGATCGGCTCGACGCCGGCCCAGAATGTATAGAACAGGTTGGTGGCGTAAGGAATCACCGTAAACGTCCCCTCCTCCAACTGCTCGCGCACATTGGTCAGGAAGAAGGCGATATCAATCTCATCGTTCTGCCACATGATGAACGAAATGTTCTCGTCAGCCGACGGCGTGGCGATGATTCGCTCGATGAAGGGCTTCTTGTCCCCCCACCAGTTCGGATTCTGCACTATCTCAAACTTCTGCTCGTCTACGTCCCAATCTTGCAGCATGAAGGGCCCGTTCACCCGAGTCTCGGCCGTCGCCGAAAAGTCATCGCCGGAAATGTCCTCGACCTTGACAAAGCCCGTGTCAAACAGAGCGACGCGTTGCGGGAACAGAGGGTCTGACGTGATCAGGCGAACTTCCACCGTCTTGTCGTCCACCGCCACGATGCCGCCCACTTCGTCCGCCTCGCCATCGATCACCGCTTGCGCGCCGTCGATCAAGTCAAAACCGGTGAAGCGTGAAAGATAGCAGCCGATGCACTTGTCGGGATGAAGACCGTATTCCCAATAGGCTTTGGCCTCGTGCGCCGTTACCGGAGAACCGTCGTTCCAGACTGCGTCAGGATGGATATGAATCGTGTAAACCGTCATGTCCTCGTTGGCGTCGATGCCCGTAGCCAACCAGGGTGACAAGTTATGTTCCGCATCGCGGATGAAAAAGGGCATAAACATGTGGGCGATGATGAAACGTCCGAACCCACCCTCTGCCGCTGGATTCAGACGGCCGAATCCACGCGCCACATAGCGGATCACCTGCTCTTCGGCAGCGTCATCCGGCAACGGTCGGCCCATCATCTCGTCCTCATCGGCCATGGCCGCGCCAGAATCGGAGGGAGCCGGGGCTGCCGGAGCCGCGCACGCGCCCAGAATAACCGAAAGCAAGAGAAGTGCAGAAATTGCGAATCGGAGATGCAGTTGTCTCATGTGTGTCCCCTTATGAAGTTGATGGATCTTTGGTTGATTTCGCCCCCATCGGGGGCAACGGTGGACTGGACAGAATTGACTTGTGCAAGCCGTCTGTCACTCTGAATTGTGTTTTCCCAAGAGATTGGGTATTGGGACGAAAATCAGATCCGGCAAAGGGCGACCGCCAGTGAAGATTCACGCTGCTGCGCGGGTGACATTGTTGGCGACCCTTATTAGCGCCGAAACTATGCCAAATTATTACCTTTTTGTCAAAGCTGGACAGCCGCCGCGCGCAGCTCAATTAGTGGCGGCGCCGAAACGCGTCAGCTTGAACGACAGTCGTCGCCAGGTAGGCCTCCGTATCCTCCGCAGTGAATCGACCCGGCGAAAAGGAGGAGATATCAACGCTCGGCGTTTCGCCGGCTGCCAGTTCCGCCAGCAGTAGGCCAGCCACAGGACTGTAGGCAAGACCGCCCGAATGGAAGGCGGCTCCCACCACCAGACCCGGCAGTTGAGGCAGAGTCCCCAATACCGGCTCACCGTCCAGCGAAAAGGAGATAAGCCCAACCTGTTCGGTCTCCCAGCGGGTCGCGGCCAGCTTGGGGACCAAGGGCGTTAGATTCTCCGAGAGAAGACCACGAAGACTACTCGGGGCCGATAGCACCGACATGTGGAAGGCAGAATCGTCGACGCGCTCCTCCTCCCTGTCTTCGGTCTCCCCTCCGGCTAGTATGCGGAAATCAGTTGTTCCCAGGCGCGCCGGGCGGATATAGCCTCCGTAGGGGTTGGCGTTGATTGCGGGTATCGCCGCGCGTTCTTGCAATTTCGATGAAACATACCTCTGGTGAACAAAAGATTTGATCGGCAGACGCACACCGCAACGCTCCATGAAAGCTGCGGTCCATGCATGGACCGTGCAGACCACGACATCCGCCTCCAGCACACCCATCTCCGTCTGCACGCCGGCAACGCGGCCATTCTCGATCTGCAGTCCGCTAACCCGCGCGTTCTCACGTATCTCCACGCCCAGATCGCGGCACCGCCTGGCCAGCGCGGGGACGTATTCATGCGGCTCGCTGTAGCCCCCCAGCGCGTCGTGGAGTCCAATCAGGTCGGCTTCTGGCGTCAGATCGGGCCAGCGCCGCCGCATCTGCGCAGCATCAAAGATTTCGTAGGCAAAGTCGAGCCGGTCATAGAGAGGGAGCAGCTCCTCACGCTCCGGCCAGGAAGCCGGGTCGAAAAGATTCAGGCAGCCGACGTTCTGGAAACGGTAGCCGTACTGTTCCAAAACTTCGCTCAACTCCTGGTAGAGTCGCAGGCTGATCATCCGCGCCAGGACGCCCGTCTCCGACCACAGCAGTCCGGTGATGATTCCGCCCGCACGGCTGCTCGATCCGTCGCCAACCTGGCCTTTTTCCAACAGCGTGACCTTGCCGGACTGCATGCGCGCCAACTGGTAGGCGGCATTCAGGCCGATCGCGCCGCCGCCGATTACGACAAATCTGGTCATCTTGTTGGGCTTTGCTCCTGGAAGCTGACTCGCTGCTGCGGAAGGTAGTCTGTAGAAAAGCATATGGAGGGTACCATGATATTTGCCCCTTGCCAATGCGTGTGAATTCATCGGATGCGTCCCAAATGGGGGTCCACACTCTTGTAACCCTAATATCGACTAGCCCCTGTCCACTCCTCAAAACCATCCCGACAGATCACCCTTTCGCTGATCACTGACCACTGACCGCTGACCCCTGCAGTTCAGGGCCTTCGGACCTCCCTTGTGCAGGGGCTGCGCCCCCGCAACGCCCCGCCCTGGCTAGCCTCCGTGTGTATTCTTCCCCAGCACAGTGTCAAGCCAACAGTGTCTAGCCAACGGTGTCTACCCCCCATGCTGTCTCAACCCACAGACCACTAACTACTGCCGTTCGCAGTTCACCAAAAACTGCAGTTCCGCGCCCCCGCCCAGCGCCCACCCTCGCATCCCCCCCAATGGACCTGTAGGGGCAGGCCTTGTGCCTGCCCTGTCCCCCCTCCATATCGACGGTCCTCCCGGTCAAGCCAGGCCCGCCGCCTGCCCTGTATCTCTCCAAGAACCGCTAAACAGTTCCACCCACCGTCGGCATAACTTCCTCGCCAGACCGTTCCCACCCCAAATCTGGGGTGCACCCTGCCCTTCCTGAAATTGTAAGTAAGGACTATTTTACGTAGAATGATTCACAGTTACTTCGCTTTCAAAAAAGGTCACTGTTCTCTCTATGATTGGGCAGAAAATTGAGCGAGTTCGTTGTTAGCAGTTCCAGGCTCAGGGTCTGGCGACGGCCGGAAGATCATCCTCTACTGAGACAGACCGACACGGCGCACCCGGCGTTTCAGGGCAAACTGGCCGACAGGTTTCCCCCTTCGATCGCAGAGGGGTTGCCCAAAGTCCTCAGCGAAGGCTCTGAGGATGCCCGCACTTGGCACTATTTCAGCCCGCTGCTCAACGATGAGCCGCAAAGGACCCGTATTCTCACCCAGCTCATCCGGCAGTCATTCTTTGGAGTGGTCCCGCCTCAAGCCTTTAAGAACATCGCTGCGGCAGAAATGGAGTTTTGGCCGAAACTCCCTGCACCCCCAAGCCGACCGCAAAGGGAAGGGGATTTCGAACCAGACCTCCTGATTAAGCTGGGGAAGAGCGCAGTAATTTTCGTTGAGGCCAGATGTCAATCCGGAATCAGCGAATTCACGAATTTCGACCGCAAACGAGACCAAGTGATCCGTCTGTTCGACGTCGGTTCCTGGTACGCCAGCCAGCATGGATTTGATTGCATCTGTTTGCTGGTCCTGCAATACGGCGACGCCCAAATCAATGCCCGGAAAATCGTCAATCGCTATGCCGGCCAACCAGAGGCAATCCAGAAGGCCCTGCCCTATCGCCAAGACTTGACAGAAGCGGACTTCAAACGGCTCGCAGCCGCCCTGGCCTTCGTTCGCTGGCCGGACCCACTGTTCTGAAGAAGTATCTAGGAACACATGCAAGGGGAATAAGATGGATCTTCGCATCGGACTAATCGGCTACGGCAGCTGGACCCGCATGGCCTACTTACCCGCACTGCACCGCGACGGCCGCGCCGAAATCGTCTCCGCCGCCGCCCCCAGCGCCGCCACCCAACAACGCATCCGCGGCGAACTCGGCTCCGACGTCGCCGTATTCTCCAATGCCGAAGACCTGCTAAACGGCCCACAGGTCGACGCTGTCTTCATCGCCGTCTCCGACCACGCGCACGAAGAGGCGCTCTCCGCCGCTCTCGATGCCGGTGTGCCGATCTTCTACGAACCACCCCTCGCCAGCCAGCGCCAAAGGATTCGCCCAATGGTGTCCCGGCTGTTGGCGGCTCCGCAGGTGACCCACGCCGACCTCGAAATCGGCTTCATTCCCGTCTTCGTCGAGGCGGCCCGGCGGGTACGCAGCGGCCTCATCGGACAAGTGCATACCGCATCCGTTCGTCTGCAATCAAGCTGGGACGCCGACCCGGAAGCAGACCTGAGCACGCTCAACCACATCGCTCCCTGGTACGTGGATACGCTCAACCGCATCCTTAATGCCACCCCGTCCCGCGTGCTTCTCCTTGAAGGAAGCGGCCTGCCCGGACGCGCCCAGCGCCAGTGCCAGGGACTCTACGATTACGGCGGCATCTGGGGAACGGTACAAGTCAATCTGGGTTGTGTCGTCGAATTGGAAACAACCGTCGAAGTAAATGGCGAAGACGGCGACCTCATCGTGGACCTGTTCTCCGGCGAACTGCGCCAACGCACCCGCCAGCAGAGCGAATGGTCGGTGGAATCCGTCCCGGAATCCGAACCTCGCGCCGGCTGGCCCGGCATGAATGAATGCGTCACTACTTTCCTCGACGCCGTCGTCGGCGAGCCGCTGACGGAAACGGAATCCACCAGCGCTGAAGTCGGGAAACTCAGAGAAGCCCTTGGCGCCAGACCACTCCCCGCGGACGCCCCGTCCGTCGCCCAACTTCACATGAGCGGGCTGGCAGCCGAGGCGTCAAAGGACAAAGGTGGCTGGGCGAAAATCGAGGAGCTTGACTCCCTGTAACCAATAGCCATTCCGCTGTCCCCTACTGCTCACGCAGTCTTGTGAACCGGAAACACATCAGACGCGATCCTCTCCATCTGATCCTGAATTGCACCGGCCGTCGGCGTTGTGTTGAAGTCAAATAACATGTGCTCGACACCGGCTTCCGCGTAGCGTCCGATGCGGTCGCTGATTTCGGACATCGACCCTCTGAGAATCGACACCTCCGGGTCCGCCTGATCACCCAACTCAGTGCGTGCATGGAAGATGACCGTCCGCGGCTCTCCGTTCGCCCACGCCCGCATCTTCGCCACGCCCGCGGCAACCTCCTCCGGTTCAATCTGTATCGGATGCCAGCCGCTCGCCTTCGTCGCGGCCCGTCGGATCGCCGCGTCGCTCAGCCCGCCAATGGTGTACGGCGGACCCCCCTTCTGCGCCGGTTTCGGTTCGAACGCGCTCTCCTCGAAACTGATCCATTCCCCCTGGAAGGTTGGCTCATCCTCGCGCCACAGCACCCGCATCACATCCATCCACTCGTCCATCATGCGGCCGCGCTTACTGAAGTCGGTCCGCAAATAGCGGTACTCGTCTTCCATCCATCCAACGCCGATACCCAGGATCAAGCGACCGCCAGAGTACTGGTCGACCGCGGCCGCCTGCTTGGCAGCCAGGATCGGATCCCGCTGCGGCAGCACCAGTACGGTTGTGCCCAGTGTGATCTTCTCCGTGATGGCCGCCACATAGCCCAAGGTCACAAAAGTCTCGATCAGGCAGAAGTCGCTAAACCGCTGGTGTACGAGCACATGATCGGCGGCCCACAGCGAATCGTATCCGGCCTGCTCTGCCGCCTGCGCCACCTGATGGACCGCGTGCGGCGATTTCGCCGGTCCGTGGCTCGGAAGAAAGACACCAAATTTCATCGTGGACCTCCCTTTTTTGCTCTGGTTCTCTTCAATCTTTTCGGCAGTGCAGATCGATTTCTTCAGCGGCGTGAGAATCTAGGCGTTGCTGCCCCATCAGGAGCTTCCAGGAACAGGGATCCCCTGAATGGCCATTTCGTGTTCCGGCTTCAGCAGAAAGACCTGGGCGTCGCCGGTACGCTTCGCCTCCGCCAGGAGATAGTCGAAACAGGCAGTGCGTACGTCATCAAGATCGGGATCGTAGAAACGGTTATGCAGCTCGTGGGGGTCGTTCTCTAAATCGTACAGCTCGCACAGGTCCGTCAGATTCCACACCAGCTTCCAGCGCCCGTCAGTCACCATGCGTGAAGAGTAATGACCCCACGGGTCGCCGTGATACTGTGCGTAATGCATGCTGCGCGGCCAGTCCGCCTCCCCCTCGGCCAGGGGCAACAGAGTCTGCCCGTGAAGGCTCCGCCCCGACAAGCTGTCCTGTTCCGTACCCGTCATCAAGTGCAGACAGGTTGCTGTCACGTCCATCAAATGAACAAAGGCACTGCTGCGTGTTGCCTCCCGCGCCCCCGGCCTCTTGAGAAGCATGGGAATGCGGTAAGTTTCGTCATACATATACGCGCCCTTATTCATCAGCCCATGCGACCCGGCCATGTCGCCATGATCCGCCGTGAAAATGATGGCCGTGTCGTCGTAAAGGCCCTGCTGCTTGAGCGTAGCAACGACCTCGCCGACCATCGCGTCGATCAGCTCAATGTAGGAGAAGCAGCACGCCAGCAACTCCTTCAGCTCCTGGTCCTGTTCCTCGGAGGAAAGACCCCCTGCCTGCGCCCCGTACAACAGGCGTATTTTCCTCTGGTTTATCGGCTTCCCATCAAAGGTGTCATAACGGTTGCCCCACATTTCAATGTCGTCAGGATCGTAGCGTATGCCCCATTCCTCGGGCACCATCCAGGGAAAGTGAGGACCAGGAAACGAACAGGTCGCGAAAAACGGCTTGCTCCTGTCGCGCGTCTGCAGAAATTCCTGCGTGTATCGCGCCGCGACTACATCAGGAAACCCCTCCATCGTCACGTCCAATGTGCCGGCAGTGCCGCGCCCCACACTTTGAACAAGCGGCGCGATTCGTGTGTTCGGGTGCCAGTGCGAGCTGTCAAGAAAGACGGGGCCGCCCTCATAAGGCTCACTGTGCGTATGATGGAAACGGGAGTCGAACAGGTCCTGCGCCGGTCCGATGTGCCATTTGCCAAACCAGCCTGACTCATATTCGCCTTCCTCGTCGACCCAGTCCTGCAGCATTGTTACGTCCGGCCGCATGTGCTCGCAGTAGGAGTAATAGGGAGTCGAGTTGTTGAACATGTGGTGGCCGTGAGGGTAGAGGCCGGTAAGCAGACTGGCGCGGGCAGGAGAGCAAAGAGCTAACGGCGTATACGCCCGTTCGAACAGGCAGGAATCCCCGGCCAGCTCCGTGATGTTCGGCGTTCGCACCAGCGTCTCCTGGTAACAGGTCAACAGATCGATCCGCAGCTGGTCACAGAGGAAGATCAGGACGTTGGGTTTGCTCGCGTTTGCCATACAAATTGCCTTTCACGTATTCATCGTCGACCGAGCACAGGCGTGCACTTATGAAGCAGTGACGTCTGTGCTGGAACTTGCTATTCGTGTAACTACTCAGCCACAGTTGGTTTGCGAACCTGAATGAGGCGAGTAAGGGTATTTACTCTCTCCTCATTCTCTGTTTTTGGGCGGTCGGGCCTTCGGCCCTCCCTTGTGCAGGGGCTGCGCCCCCGCAACGCCCCCCTACAAAAACATGCCCCGTCCACCGTACGCCGTAATTCCAGCGGTGCG
>MKWU01000704.1_pt1 | contig 62703 bp, 49 predicted proteins | sample 809101 | NCBI WGS metagenome assembly MKWU01 (sample SAMN05860141, study PRJNA318959) | sponge metagenome | host: Aplysina aerophoba | place: Slovenia: Piran, Adriatic Sea, Gulf of Piran | collected 2013-05-07
GATTGGGGAGCTTGGCTGGACTGTGACTTGGGGGATTTTCGTGATGGACTGTGATTTGCGGGGGGACGGGAGTTGGTGGGGGGAATGGGGATGGTCTGAACTGTGATTTGGGGGATTTTTGTGATGGGCTGTGATTTCGCGTGTGCGGGGTTGGTGGGGGGATTCTGTCTGAACTGTGATTTTGGGGATTCTTGTGATGGGCTGTGAATTGCACGTGTGCGGGGTAGGTGGGGGAATTCTGTCTGAACTGTGATTTTGGGGGTTTTTTCTATGGGCTGTGATTTCGCGTGTGCGGGGGTTGGTGGGGGGGGTTGTCTGAACTGTGATTTGGAGGATTTTTGTGATGGGCTGTGATTTGCGCGTGTGCGGAGTTGGTGGGGGGATTGGGGATTTTGTCTGAACTGTGAATTGGGGGATTCTTGTGATGGACTGTGATTTGCGCGTGTGCGGGGGTTGGCTTGGGCGATTGAGGGGAAATGCGGTGGGTGGAGGACGGTGTCGGGGACAGAGGGTGGGGGGGGCGCGGCGCCTGCACAAGGGAGGGCCGAAGGCCCGACCGCCAAAAAGCAGGGGATAGGGGAAAACTGCAGGGGATAGGGGCGAGAAGGCGCTGCATTTGGGGTTGAGGCAGGGGCTGCTGAGAAGTACTCCAGTTATTTCAACCCAGGTTTTTCAACGAGGAAATCTTAACCCAGTTGTTCGCTTCACTGATGACAAGACATACATCTGTGACCAGTTAATCACGCAATTGAAGAAGCTTAGGGCACTAAAGGCGGGAATCATCCATATTTGCCCAGTGCTCTGGCAAGGAAGATGCCTTCAGTTTCGATATTCGTTCCCGGCCTCTTTCAGGTGGAGAACTCACTATCGTTCCAAGTTTTCGAGCCTGCCCCATTAGCCAAATGCAATGTGCACATTTACTGCCCGACAACGATTGGGTCGCCGGTCCGAAACGTTTCCGGGAACACGACCGTTGCAGACACGGAGTCCTCTCCCTCGTGCTGGTACTGAACGACGGTCACGGCGGGATCGGGGAACTGGTGCCACCACTTAGGATCGACACCTGCCTGCTCGGGTGTGTTGCTGCTGTTGACGGGGAATGTAATCTTGCCGAGTGCGCCAATGTAAGAGATCTCTTCCAATGTTGCGATAATCGCATCGGGATCTGTTGTGCCAGCCTCGGTAATAGCCTGAGCAAGGATCTTAACGGCGTCGTAGGCAGCGAACGCGTAGGACTCAGCTCCTTCTTTGCCGGTGCGGGCTTCGTATTCGGCGAGAAAGTTGAGGGCGACATCGTTGTAAAGTTTCGCCGGCAGACCGATTCGCCGCACGAAACAGAAGTTGCCGTCGGGGACGTTCCTCCAGAATGAATTGCTTTCCAGGGCGTTATGGTCGCATAGAGTCGGTACGTCTTGAGGCCCGATGCCGGCGTCTGCCGACTGCTGAGCGAAGTTGTAGGAGGCTTCGCCGGTAGCCAACGACATTATCAGATCGGGCGCCTCTGCCTTTATCCTCTCGATTATGCCGGCGAAATCCTGTGTTCCGATGTCGACGCCGAAGGTGACGGAGTCGATACCCGCTTCGCCCAACAGCCGCGCAGTATCTTCGGCCGCCGGAATCCCGTAGTCGGTATTCTCGGTCAGGAGTACCACCTTTTCCAGTTTGGCGCCGGCGTCGTCCCGCAGCCACTCCATAAACTTGACATCTACAGCGGATACCTCTGAGCTAAGCGGCGCTATACGAAATACTTCGGGATATTGCACGCTTGTGATGGTGTCGTTCCAGGTGTTGGCAAGAACTATGGGGATGCCATAGTTGTGGGCGACCTCCTTGGCAACTACGCCAACGGAGCTATGGTAGCCGCCGGCAATCGCTACCACACCGTCCTGGTTGATGAGCCGCTCGCTGACGGCGGAACCGCGCTCTGGCAAGCCTTCGCTGTCGACGACGATCAGTTCAACGGGCCGGCCAAGTAGTCCGCCGCCGGCATTGATCTCATCGGCGGCAATTATCATTGCTGAGCGCATTGCCTCACCGCCGACCACTGAACCCGGGGCCGAGAGGGGGAAAAACGCGCCGATTCGAATGGGATCCCCGACTACTTCCGGTCCTGCTTCATTCTCCGTTGATTTCTCTGCTTCCTGTTCTGAGCTGTCTGATTGAGTAGCTTCCGTGGATGTCGTTGGCTGCCCGCATGCTGCAATGGCCAGGGTCATCAATATCAGGATAGTGACGTAAACAGGTCGAACTCTTTTGAAACTCATTCTGTACTCCTTGGATCGGGCATGGGAAATTCTTAACGGTATGCGGTTAGTGTCGATGGAGAGGTTGAGACAGTTCCGTTTAACATTCCTCACTATAGGCTTGACGCCGATCGCTCTTCGGAATGGCAGCCGTTCCGTATTTTGGCATTTTGCTTTGGATTATTTTATCACGCAGCGCGGTAGGTAAGCGTTCCAGCCAGCGTCTGAAGACAGCGTCGCGGCCCACCAGATAACGTGCTTTGGGCCGGGGAACCGAAAGAATCGTCTGTACTGTTTTGGCAACCTTGTCAGGATCTACGCCCCGCGGTCGTTCCAGGGACTCGGTCATCATTTCAAGCAGAGGGCCATACATTTCGAAGGCACCCGGTGGATATTTTTGCAGCGTCTTTTCCGCGTAGTAGCGGGCCTTTTCCCAGATATCCGTGTCAATTGCGCCCGGCTGAACGGAGACAACGTCGATACCCCAAGGTCTCAGTTCGAGCCGCATCCCGTCGGTGAGCGCTTCGAGTGCGAACTTGGATGCGGAGTAAGGTGACAAAAGTGGCGTCGAACTGAAGCCGGCTTCCGAGCTTACCATCAGGATCCGCCCCTGCGCCTTCCGCAGCAGGGGAATCAACGACTGTGTGACGGTCAGCGGCGCGATCGTGTTGGTTTCCAGGACCTGGCGAAAGTCGGCCGGATCCAAGAACTCAAGGAGACCACCCCCGGCGATTCCGGCGTTATTTATGAGGCCATGGAGACCGTTGGCGCCCACTGCCTCGGCAACGGCGCGCGCAGTCTCCTTTACCTGGTCGGCATCGGTCACGTCTAGCTGGACAGTCTGAAGTCGAGCGGTTGTTTCGCTCTGCAACCGGTTGGCATCGCTATCTTTACGAACGGTGGCAAAAACCTGCCAGCCGGCGCGGTCCATCCGTAAGGCGCAGGCGCGTCCTATCCCGCTGGAAGCGCCGGTGATGAGCACTGTCTTAGGCGTTTGGTTCCGCGTCTCCTCAGTCGTGCTTTGGCGTGCCATTAGACTTTCCATCGGCGTCGGGAGGAGGGCTTTCCCCCTACTCTTTGATCGGCCGGCAAATGACGGGATTCTGTCTATGACACCCCCATTGCAGATTCCCGTGGCATGTGCTTTATGCTCGCAACTCAGATTCCCATACCGCCGGTAACTTCGAGTACATGGCCGGTGATATAGGAAGCGAGCGGCGAGGAGATCAGGACTATGCCCGCCGCGGCCTCTTCAATGGTGGCCGGACGGCCAAGGGGGATGCGAAGTTGGATGTCCTTGTCTAGCAGCGCCCGGACTTTGGCGGGAATGCCCAGTGGGACTTCATGCCCATCAATTTCTATTGCCTCTTCTTGCGTCTCCTGGGGGCGGGTCAAGCGGGTGTCGATGAAGCCGAAGGCAACAGCGTTGCAGCGGATACCCAGCCTACCCCATTCCTTGGCGATGGTCTTGGTCAGTCCTACGATGCCCATTTTGCCGGCGGCATAGTTGACCTGACCTATGTTACCGTGGAGGCCGGACGTGGACGAAACATTGACGATGCAGCGGTTGCTGGGCGAGGCGCCGGATTCCAGTTCGGCGGATGCCGCGGCACGCAGATATGGCGCTGCCGCCCGGATCATGCGAAACGGTGCGGTCAGATGGACGTCTATGATCGCCTGCCACTGCTCATCGGACATCTTATGCGACATTCCGTCCCAGGTGTATCCGGCATTGTTGACCAGGATATTCAGCTGGCCGAACGTGTCCACAGCCGTTTTCATCAGGTGGGTTGAAAAGTCTGGCTCGGTTACATTACCGGCAAGTGCGATGGCATGGCCGCCGCCTGCTGTAATGGCATGGACGGTCTCCTCCGTTGCGGCTGCGTCGAGATCGTTCACCACGACGTTGGCGCCCTGTTGCGCGAATTGGAGGGCGGCGCTGGCGCCGATTCCCCGTCCTGCCCCGGTTACAATTACAGTCTGGCCGCTAAACATGGATAGTTGACATTCGCTGATTGCTGACTAGCTCCGTTTGTTTCATTTCAGTCTTCATCAAAATACAGGCGTGACACCATCTCAGCTACGCAGGTTGGCTTCTCGACGCCCTCTACTTCAACCGTAACGTTGTGGATCAGCTGCAGACCATTCCCTCGGACCTCCTCGACCGACTGCAACTGCGTGTGCGCGCGAATGCGTGACCCGGCCAGCAGAGGATGAGGGAAGCGCACGCGATTCAGTCCGTAATTGACGGTTAGCGCAATGCCGGGGTACTGCGGCTTGTCAGGCTCGACCATTCCGGTCAGATGCGGGATGAGCGAGAGTGTAAAGAAGCCGTGGGCGACCGGCGCGCCAAATGGCGACTCACGTGCAGTTCGCTCGACGTCGACATGAATCCATTGATGATCCAACGTCGCGTCGGCGAAGCCGTTGATCATTTCCTGTGAAACTGTAAACCAACCGCCGACTCTGGGCTCGGCGCCCACTTTCGACTGCAGATCTGCTAGTGCCGCTTGTCGGGACATCCTTTTCTCCATTTCAGTTGCGTAGATTGGGGCGTCATGCGGTCATGCCGCCATCCAGGTTTATGGCCTGTCCGGTAACGAAACGGGACTGTTCCGAGCAGAGCCAGGCGATTGCGTCAGCGATTTCTTGGGGTTGCCCGAAGCGGCGCAGGGGGATGCGTTCCAGCATCTTTTCCGCTCTGCGGGGATTGTCGGCGATCATCGGCATGAACAGGGGCGTCTCGGTGTAGACCGGGCAGACGGCATTGACGCGAATGTTGTGCCTTGCGACCTCCTGGGCGGCGACGCGAGTCAGTCCGATGACGCCGTGCTTGGAGACAGTGTAGGCGGACTGGTTAGGAAGTCCCTGTTTGCCGGCAATAGAGGCGATGTTGACGATAGCTCCCCCTGAGCCGGCCATCAGCCTGATCTCTTCCTGCATACAGTAGAAGACACCGGAGAGGTTGACGGCCAGCACCTTTTCCCAGCCGTCGTGCGGATAGTTCTGGAGCGGTTGCCAAGGGCCGCCTATGCCTGCATTGTTGACTGCGAAGTCGAGGCGGCCAAAACAGTTGACCGACTCTTCAACCATCCGGGCCACTGCCACCGGGTCCGACACATCACACTGAACGAACAGCCCTTCGCTGCCGTGCTCCTGCACGAGACGGATAGTCTCGCTGCCGCCATTTGCGTTCACATCGGCCGCGACTACTGAAGCCCCAAGTTCGGCAAAACGCAGCGCGGCCGCGCGGCCTATTCCAGACCCGGCACCGGTTATCAGCGCCACATGTCCTGTAAAATCCATTGCAAAGTCCCTCTTTCAACGTTCCGAGGTCTCAACATCGTTGGACGAGGATTCCGGGTCAGCGGCCTCAGCCAGCAAAGTTTCACCAAGCTCCTGCATATCTGCCAGGAAATCCTCCGCCTCAACCTGGGCGGCAAAGAGATGAACCATGCCGCGGTTGAAGCCGTACAGAAAAGGCGCGAGGCCGGACGGAAACTGCCAGACCCTGGCGGCTGGGACGGCATCGGCAAAGGCCGCAAGATGGGGGAAAGTCTCGGTCCAGGCAACTCTTAAAGATGACTGGGCGGGCATCCAACCGCCGTCGTTTGGCAGCGAGCCAACCACTTCCGAGCTACTGAGAAAGACCGCAAGTTCGAAGGCTTCACTCTTGCGCGTTGAGCGAGCAGGGACGGCATAACAACTGGTAAATGCGATCGAGATGTTCAACTTGGCAGGCCCGGCAGGAAGGGGCGCGACCCCGTAACGGAATGCTGGGAACTCACTGTCAAAATATGGAACGATCCAGTTTCCTTCTATTGCCATGGCGCCTTTGCCCTTTCCCAAGACTTCTGCCGGCCACTCGCTGTTCGACTCACCAGCATGCCCGGCGAAGTTTTCCCGGAAAATACGGATGTACCAGTCCAGTGCCGAGGAAGCGGCTGGTGACTCAAGTGCCATAGTGCCATGCTCGTCAATAATTGTACCACCTGCTGCGTAAAGAAAGGGAAGCCATCGAGAAAGGTCGGGGGCCTCGATAAATCCGAATCGGTTTCGCTCCAGGTCGGTCTGATTTGCTGCAACCGACCACATGGTTTCCCAGTCGGTAGGGGGCGCCTGGCTAGCGGCTGCCATCCCCTCGCTGTCATAGACCAGTGCCAGGGTCCTCACTTCGCGCGGCAAACAGTAGCGCACAGGGGATGTCTGGTCCGAGGGCCGTGTGAATGCCGCTGCCAGCTGCGGAGGATACCCTGCCGGATCGGGAAAACCTTGTTCTGCGGGAGCCAGCAGACCTTCGGCTACCAGGTCCGGAAAGAGGAAGCTACTTACTACAACCAGGTCGGGCGGCTCTTCTCCCTCCAGGCGATCGCGTAGCTCCTGGTCGTAATCGGCAGCGGAGTAAAGGTCAACCTGCAGCTCTTTGGCGGCGGCCCAGGTAGTTATCTGGCTCCGCAGAGCCTCGGTTACCTCGCCTTCCTCAGGGAGAACAATGCGAAGAAACTGCGCCGCTTCATTTGACTCTTTCCCAAATTGCAGAAAGGGCAGTTCAGGAAAGCGAGGCCGGTCCGGCAACGCGTCACATCCACCCAGCAAGAATGTCAGTAGAAGGAGGACGACGTGTGAATATAGGCACCGGGGCAGGAAGGGACGGTCGGTTACTTGTGTCCTGACTGCCCTCCTTTTTCGCCTTATCTCACTGCTGGCTATCAACGAACGCTGAATAGGCATCTGCGTCCATCAGTTTGTCAAGACCGGCGGTATCGTTGACATCGATTTTCAGGAACCAGGCGCCGTAGGGATCGCTGTTCACCAGTTCGGGCGTATCGATCAGCTCTTCGTTGACCTCTACGACGGAACCGGATACCGGCGCGATAATGTCCTCAGCGGCCTTGACCGATTCGACGACTGCGACAGCCTCACCGGCGGAAACGGCGGCACCAATCTCGGGTAGTTCGACGAAAACGATATCGCTCATCATGTCCTGGGCGGCATCGCTGATTCCCACGACTATTGTGGACTCTTCCTGCCTGACCCATTCGTGTGAATCGGCATATTTCAGGTTGTTGTCATAGTGGTAGGATGCCATAGTGTTCCTCCTTTGCAACGCCAAGCGTCCGTGTAAAGTCTGGTGTATTCCAAGTATGTAAGAGCATTAGATCAGGCTCTGTTCAAGCCAACAGTCACTTCCTCCTGGCCAAGAGAAAATGTAACGGTGTCGCCGTCTATTTTGTCAGCGGAACCGGATGTCAGATTGATTTCCAACGTCAGAGTCTCTTCCATTATGTAGGCTTTATGCGCCGAAAGAAGGCTGCTCATGAGAGTGGAATCAGTAAGGGCCAGGTTGATGCGGTCACTGATATCCAGGTCGGAATCTTTGCGGAGTTGCTGGACACGGCGAACAAGCTCGCGTGCGTGGCCTTCCAGCTCCAATTCGGGCGTAAGGGTTGTGGTTACCGCAACAAGATAGCCGCTGTCTTCGGCAACCGCAAGGCCGGCGCGCGGCGTACGGCGCACCTCCACATCCTCAGGGTCGACGACATAGGCCTGGTCGCCGTCATCCACAGTTACGGATTCGCCGGCGTCAAAGCGGCCAGCCAATTCGCGTTGATCCAACTCGGCAAACTTACTCCTGATCACGGGGAAGCCGCGGCCGTATTTCTGGCCAAGCTGCTTGGGCAACGGGAATACTGTCACGTCGACCAGATCGCCGGCCTCGCTGGCAAAGCCCAGTTCCTTCACGTTCAGCTCGGTAAGGAGCAGATCGCTCACCCGGTCCAAACCGGCATTTTCCTCCTCGGAGCGCGTGCGAACGACAACGCGTTGCACGGGTTGGCGCACTTTCAACGCCACGGACTCTCTTGCCGCCCTTCCCAGGGTAGTTACTTTCTGGGCCAGGGCCATGTCGGCATGCAGCTGGTCATCGATTGCAGACTCATCCATATGCGGCCAGGTCGCCAGGTGGACCGAGTTCGGGGCGTCAGGCTCGACGCCGACGACAAGATTCTGGTAGATCTCCTCAGAGATGAATGGAATCGCAGGAGCCAGCAGTTTCGACAGGGTAACCAGCGTGTGGCGCAAGGTGGACAGGGCGGCAGGGTCGCCGTCCCAGAATCGCCGACGGTTGAGCCGCACATACCAGTTGCTGAGTTCGTCGACAAAGTCGGCAATTGGTCGAGTGGCCCCGGTGACATCGTAGGCCTCGTAGGCGGAGGTCACGTCGCGCACGAGCCGGTTCAGCTCGGAAAGCAGCCATCGATCGTGCAACGCGGAATCGGGTGAAGCCGTTGAAGCTTTGGCTCCTTCGTTGCTTCCGTTATTGCCATCATCCAGATTGGCATACACGACGAAGAAGCTGTAGGTGTTCCATAGTGTATTTAGGAACCGCCGCTTTACTTCCGCCACCAGATTGCCGCTAAATCGGCGTGCGTTTCCAGGCGGACCGGCAGTGTACATATACCAACGGGTGGCGTCGGCGCCGTGCTCGGCGAATACCTGCCACGGGCTGACCACGTTGCCCCTGGACTTGCTCATCTTCGAGCCGTCCTCGGCCAGAATGTGGCCCAGGCAGATGACATTCTTGAAAGCCGGCCTGTCGAACAGTAAGGTGCTGACCGCGTGCAGCGTGTAGAACCAGCCGCGCGTCTGGTCGATTGCTTCGCAGATGTAGTCGGCCTGCTGATAGGTCTCCCACTCGTTCTGATTGGCGTACGGGTAGTGCCACTGTGCTACCGGCATGGAGCCGCTGTCGAACCAGACATCGCACAGTTCGCTGACGCGGCGCATAGTGCCGCCGTCCGGCGCCGGCCACGTGATTTCGTCGACGTAGGGGCGGTGCAGGTCAAGGCCGGTCAAGTCACGTCCGCTCTTCTCTGCGAGCTCGGCTGCGCTGCCGATACATTCCATGTATTCGCTGCCGGGCGCGTCACTCTTCCAGATTGGGATTGGCGTTGCCCAATATCGATCGCGGCCCAAGGCCCAGTCGACATTGTTCTCCAACCAGCGGCCGAAGCGCCCGTTGCGAATGTGGTCGGGCACCCAGTTAATGGTATCGTTCAATGCCACCAGCCTGTCTTTGAAGTCGCTGGTGCGGATATACCATGTCTCCTTCGCCCAGTAGATGAGAGGCGTGTCGCAGCGCCAGCAGAATGGATAGGTATGCTCGTAGGTGCCGGCTTTATAGAGGAGCCCCCGTTCTTCCAGGTCGGCGGAAATATGGGGATCGGCATCCTTGACGAACTGTCCGGCCCAGGGCGTGACCTCCGGCTTGAATTGACCGGCGGCGTCGACGGTGTGGAAGACCGGCAGGTTGTGGGTCTGCCCGGCAGCAAGGTCGTCGGCGCCAAATGCCGGCGCTATGTGGACGATACCGGTACCGTCGGCGGTGCTGACGTAGTCGGCGGCGATAACATATGCGAAACGCTCTTCGACTGGTGGTCCGAAGCGGTACAGAGGCTCATACTCCTTGCCCACCAGGTCTGCGCCCTTCATTTCAGCCAGCAGTTCGTAGCCGGGTTCGAGAACTGACTCGGCCCTTTCCTTTGCCAAGTACAGGACTGCGCCGGAACCGTCTCGCACCTTCAGGTAGTCGATGTTTTCGCCGACGGCAAGAGCAGCGTTGCCGGGCAGCGTCCACGGCGTGGTAGTCCAGGCCAGCAGAAAGGTGTCTTCCTCCCCCTTAACGTCAAACTTTACGAATACACTGGGGTCGATGGTACCTTCCTTATAACCCAGGGAAAGTTCATGGCTGCTGAGAGGCGTACCGCAGCGGGGGCAGTAGGGGACCACCTTGTAGCCTTCGAATAGGAGGCCCTTGTTCCAGAGTTGCTGGAGGATCCACCATAGCGACTGAACGTAGTCGTTGTTCATGGTAACGTAGGCATCTTCCAGACTCACCCAGAATGCCATCCGCTCGGTCAAGGCCTCCCAATCGCTGAGGTATTCCCACACCGACTCTTTGCACATCTGGTTGAACTTGCCGACACCATACTCTTCAATCTGTTCTTTGCCAGTGAGACCGAGCTGCTTCTCGACCTCAAGCTCCACCGGCAGCCCATGTGTGTCCCAGCCCCCCTTGCGCAATACGTGGTAACCCTGCATGGTCTTGTAGCGCGGGAACATGTCTTTGAACGCCCGTGCCAGAACATGGTGGATTCCCGGGCGACCGTTGGCTGTGGGCGGGCCTTCGAAGAATACGTATTCGGGGCCGCCTTCACGATCCTTCATGGAACGTTGGAAGACATCCTTCTTTTGCCACAACGACAGGATTGCCTCCTCCATTTCAGGAAAGGAGACACTGGCGGGCACCGCTTTGTAACTGCCGCGCTGGGCTCGCCCGTTGGTCGAGGAAGGCAGTTCTGTGCGTGTCTGTGTCATTTCAGAGTCCCTTATGTTTTCTGGAAACGGTGCCAAACTATTCCTGGGCTTCGCCAATCTCCACATAGATACGCTTATTTATGGCGCCTTTGCTGCGGTAGTCAACAACTCGCATTGCGCCGACTTCACTGGTGTTGCCGGCATGCGTGCCGCCGTCGGCCTGCAGGTCCAATCCCTCCAGCTCTACGGTGCGTACTTCTGCGATCTGTTTTGGCAGAAGATTGATTTTGGTTCTGATCAGGTCCGGTATCAGGAATGCCTCTTCGCGGGGCAGTATCCTGGTTTTCACGGGTCGGGCAGCGGCAATCTCGGCATTGCATTTTTGCTCAATCGCGGCCACCAGATCAGCGCTCATGGCCTCGAACTCGAAGTCCATGCGTCCGCTGCCGGGCTTCATGTCGCCGCCGGTGACGGAGGCGCCGTAGTCCCGCCAGACGACACCGCACAAGATATGCATGGCGGTGTGGGTGCGCATCAGGAGGTAGCGGCGCTCCCAGTCGAGCTCGCCGTGCACTTTTCGCCCTGGCGCGATATGAATCGACTCGCCCTTCATTCCGTCGAGCGTGTGCCAGATGCGGCCGCGCTCCCGCTTTACTTTGCTTACGGTGAGCCGGCGGTAGTCAATGGTCAACCAGCCGACATCGCTGGGCTGGCCGCCGCCGCCGGGGTAGTAGGCGGTGCTGTCAAGCGCTATGCGCAGCTTTCCATCTTGTTTATCGACAGCTGTAATTAACGCGTCGAATTCGCGGATATAAGCGTCGTCGTAATAGAGTTCAGCAGTCATAAATTCCTCGTTGCGGCCGTTGGGCCGAAACCTACCACCTGTCAACAGAATAGGAAAGCCCGACCCTATAATCAGGGACGGGCTAAAAAGTCCGCGGTACCACCCTGCTTTCCGGCCACGTGGCCGGACCGCTCTAATGCCAGCAGACGCTTTTGCATCCTGTCTGGCCGTGAAGATAACGGTTCACGGCACCGGCGAATCCTACTAAGCGAAAAGTCCGCTTTTCGGGTCACAGCTCAGGAGTGATATTCGCTGCCGCAGGGGTCCGCCCGGCTTCCACCTACCGCGGGCTCGCTGGGGACTTGGCGACAGTTACTCGTCTCCGTCAAAGCCGTTGCTGCTCTAGGTTGAGCAAATCGCCGCAATTGTAACTCTCAGAAAGGCGATTGTCAATCTGGAGCGGTCGCGGGATCAGATTCGTCTTCGTTCCCATCCTCGCGATGGCGAATGTCTGCCGGCAGCTCGACCAAGGCCGAATCGACAGCGCGGCCGGCCACCTGGTCAACTTCATAGCGGACGCCGTTCAGTTCGACCACGTCGCCGACTACAGGGATGCGGCCCAAGTGGGCCATGATGAGGCCGCCAACCGTATCGACCTCCTCTGCATCATAGTCGATGTCGAAATGTTGATTCAGTTCATGCAGCAAGAGAGAGCCATCCACACGCAGGCGCATGTCGCCTACAAACTCGAACGGAGCCCGTTCTACGTCGAATTCGTCCTGGATTTCACCTACGACCTCTTCCAGAAGGTCTTCGAAGGTGACGATACCTGCGGTGCCACCGAACTCATCGATCACAACTGCGAGGGCGCCTTTTTCAGCCCGAAATCTTGCCAACATCAGATCCAGCGATAGTGTTTCGGGTACGACCATGACCTGCCGGTTCTGCGCCATATTGCGCAGGTCGAGCGGGCCGGCGTCTGCGCCAAGCTGCAGATGGCGGGCCAGGTCCTTGACGTGAAAAAACCCTCTGATTTTGTCAAGGTCCCCATCGTAAATCGGGTAGCGTGAATGATTGGACGCGCAGACCAGCCGCATGATCTCGTGTTCAGATTCGTCAGTAGGAATGCCGACAATGCGGGTGCGGGGAGTCATGACCTGGCCAACGGTTCGCTCCCTCATGTCCAGTATGTTCTCAATATAGAGCTGCTCGGAGGGCGCGATCAGGCCCTCTTCGAAACTCTCCTCAACGATGAGCTCAAGTTCCTGGGGAGAGATCATGTGGTCCTGGGCACCGCGCTCCGGAACGCCGAAGGCGCGGGTGATGGCGCGCGCGATTGCGTTGAGGACGTAGATGGCCGGCGAGAAGATGCGTTCAATAACCGAGAAGGGGCCGATCACGCGTAGGGCGGTAGCCTCCGGTGCCTGAAGCGCCAAAGACTTGGGCATGACTTCCCCAAACACTACATGCAAATAGGTCATCAGGCCGATGGCGAGCACCAAGGCTGCACTGTGGGCCGCGGCGACATTTATCAGGCCCATCTCCACCCCGTAATGCTCTAGCAAAGCCAGAAACCATTCGGCGATGGTGTGTTCGCCGTACATGCCCAACCCAAGACTGGACAGTGTTATGCCCAGTTGCGCCATGATGATGAAGCGGGTCTGGCCGCGTGTGTCGGTGAGTATGCCCATTACTTTGACGGCAGGAGCTGAGCCCTCGTTGGCCATTTGGGCCATGCGAGCCCTGGATGAGGCCACGACCGCGAATTCCACAGCTACAAATAGGCCGTTAAAGAAGATTAATGCGGTTATGATGAAAACGGGAAGCAGATAATCCACTCGTGTAACTCCAACTGCAAATTCTTCAGGTTTCGTCGCGGCTTTCAGCCTGACGAACAAACTATGCTCGCTGCGTGCGACTCTGCGAATTATCCATGGTTTGGGGCAGATTCGCCTCGGCGCCAGGCGGCAAGGCGACGCTCACCTGGGAAATCGCGTAACCGTTAACTTTTTCGACGCGGAAATCATGGTCATGCAGCCGAACAATCTGGCCCTGTTCGGGAATGGCGCCAAGCTCGGCAAGTATGGCGCCGCCAAGCGTGTCAACGTCTTCATAATCGAGGGAAGAACCCAGAATGGCGGACAGCTCTTCCAGTTCCACATCGCCTGCAAGAGTAAGACGACCGTCATTCCCCAACGCTACCTCGTGGCTGTCGGCGTCAAATTCGTCAGCAATGTCCCCGAAAATCTCCTCGATCAGGTCTTCGAATGTCACTATACCGGCTGTGCCGCCGTATTCGTCGATGACAACGGCCAGATGGTAGTGTTCGCTCTGAAGCCGGCGGAATACCATTTCGACAGATGCGGATTCCGGTACGTAGGGAGGGACCCGCATAAAATCACGGACTCCCCTGTCCTCTCCACATATGTCTTTTGCGCCGCCTGTTGCCGTTGGGCTAGAGTCGACAGTGAGGCACAGCAGATCTTTAAGGTGGACAACACCGATGATGTTGTCGACAGTGTCGTCATAGAGGGGCAGCCGGGAGTGGCTCGATTCGGCGAGCAGGCTTAGCAGGTCGGCTACTGGCAGGTCCACGGGTGCGGCAAGCAGCTGCGTGCGGGGAACGATCAGGTGACGCAACGAACGCTGGCGCAATTGCAGAATGTTTTCCAAGAGCTCGGTTTCGCCCTCTTTGAGCACGCCTCCTGCTCCGCTCTCCTGCACCATCATCAGGATCTCTTCAGGAGCGTGAATGTGGATGCCCTCAGATACCGCTCGCAGCCCAATCAGGCGCAGCACGAGACGGCCGCTGCCGTTGAAGAACCAGATGAGCGGCTTCAGCAGGACCATAGCCCAACTCACCGGCGAAACGAGCAGAAGGGCGGTGGGCTCTGGAAATTGAATGCCGACGGTCTTGGGGGCCAGTTCACTCAACGCAACCTGGATTACTGTAAGGACGACGAGTACGCCGGTAGCTGCGATCGAAACAGCCGCGGCCTGGGCGACAAGTCCGGAATCGCTTAACAGGGGCACCACCATCGGCGTGATGACAGCTTTACCGTAGTAGCCCAAAATCAGACTTGAAAGGGTGATTCCCAACTGGCAGGCGGCGATATAGTTGTCCAGCTGGTCAGGGCTTTCCAGAACGGGCAGGAGCAACTTCGCCGGGCGGCTGCCGGCCGCGGCATCCTGGGCGACGCGCGCGCGTCGGGCGCCGACCGTTCCGATTTCGGCAGCGACAAAGAGGCCGTTCAGCGTGATAAGTAGAATAACTGTAAAGATTACGAGGACGACTACCATTTTGTAAGCAACTCTATGCTTGTCTTCTGACCCTTTCTGTGCGTTGGCAATGAAGTGACCTAATTGTTACTGATGAAACAGAAGCGGGCAAGGCTAGAAGGGAAGGAATTTCGTGCTTCATGCTATCTGCCATTGTTCTTGTGGTAACTTTGTGTTTCCCGGTCCGGTTTGGTTCTGTCTTTACGGGTGAAGTATCATTGGCAGGTCACTGATGGTCCACTCTGCTGCCTAAGGGGCAGGATTGGGCGGGAGCAAACTACGCACTTTTGGACAGGTGGACAGTCATACCGACGCCGATACCGGAGTTTCTGCTGATGGACCGTGCCTCAGAGCAAACCCCTTCCTATTCGGAAGGACAACCCAGTCTGGCTGGAGAATCGACGCTGACCTTGAGCCGGCGCCTGGTTTATCTTTTGCGCACCATGCGTCCTAAACAGTGGACCAAGAACGGCTTCGTTCTGGTTGGGCTGATTTTCGATGGCAAGCTTTTGGACCTTCCCCTGGCCCTGACGGCCGTTGCGACGCTTATCTGCTTTTGCGTTGTTTCGAGCAGTGTGTACATTCTGAACGACCTGATCGATATCGAGAGGGATCGCGGTCATCCCCGCAAACGCCTGCGGCCCTTGGCAAGCGGTCTGCTCGACCCAGTCATTGCCAAAGCCGCTATGGTCATCCTTGGCGCGGCAGGTATTGTCGGCGCCGGACTTATTGACGTCTCTGTCGGTTTGACGCTGGCAGCATACCTGATCTTGAATGTGGGTTATTGTGTCTACCTCAAGAACCTGGTGATCATCGATGTTATGATGATTGCCGTGTTCTTCGTTCTTCGTGTCGTTGCCGGTGCGGTGGCAGTGGAAGTCAGCGCCTTCAGCCCCTGGCTATACATTTGCGTAAGCTTGCTAGCGCTCTTCATTGGATTCGGCAAACGCCGGCACGAGATAATCCTACTAAAGGATGCGGCATCCGACCATCGCACAAGTCTGAAACAGTATAACCAACCATTCCTGGATCAGATTATTGGTATTGTTACGACTAGCGGCCTAATCAGTTACACATTCTACAGTTTTGGGGCCGAGACTGCGCTGGCGGCCCCTTCTCAGATGATGCTCACTGTACCGCTCATCGTCTTCGTTGTTTTCCGCTATCTCTACCTGATTCACGTTGAAGAGCGCGGTGGCGCGCCGGATGACCTGCTGTTCGCAGATCGTCCTCTGCTGGCAGCCGTGATCCTATGGCTTCTCTCGGTAGTGGCGGTCATCTATGTCGGTTAGGAAGGTGCGGCCGCAGAGTCAGCACCGTCTGTCGAGGCAGGACCCTAGCCTCCTCCTTCGACAAACTGGGCCCAGGCGCCCTCCATTCCGTCACTTGTTACGCCATAGAAGACGCGCAGTGAAGAGCCTTCCTTTAGGGCAAGATCAAAGCGCTCCTTGCCCGCCCTCTTGTCGGAACGGATGAAGCCGACATTTTCCTTCCAGCGAATCTGGTCGCGCTTGACAGGGCTGTCTTCGAACTGGGAGATAGCGTAATTCCAGAGCTTGCGGGCTCCTTTGCGAGTGACATTGCTGACGCTGTGGTGATTCCGCAAGTTCCGTACAACGTAGTAGGTTGTGCCTCCCCGGTTTTCGCTATCCACAATTTCGACACCGTCCTGGGGCAGATAAAAGGGGTCATCTGTTCCAGTGGATGCCGGGCCGGTGCCGCCCCCCGATTTTTTGGCGCCTGCTCCCTGGTTGGCTCGAGATTTGGCCTCTCCTCCACGTTTTTCTGTTACCGGCGCATCGTCTGAATCGCCGCTGTCGACAAGGTCTGCGTTGAGACCGACGCTCTCCAAGACCAACGCCACAATCTCATCGCGCATTGCCAGACTGGTCTCTGCGTCATTGCGCACATAGAATTTGGAGCCGTCGAGGCAGTAGGGTTTGGCATCGCCTGCGTCCACGCCAATGCGGAGTACATCAACGCCATCATTGGCCAGGATTTCGAACCGGGCCTCCAGAGGCGGCGTGAGCCTTTCGGCAACGGCCTGCTGAAGCTCGGTCTGGACCTGTTTTGCCGCCGCGAGACCTTTCACCCGGCCCTTGCGTGCATTGGCCCCCACGAAAGTCGTGCCTCCGTCCGTGTTTGCAAATGCGCACAGATCGGCAAGTATAACGGTCTGTCGCCCACCTTTCAAATTGGCAGACTCATGGAAGCTTTGGGTCTGGTTGGGACCTTCGGCTCGGGCAGCCGCCAAATGATCGACCACTTTTTCAGGTGCCCGAAAGGGACGCGTGCGGTCGAAGGAGCGGCTGGCGAAGAGTTCCCTGATGGCATCGAAAGAAGGCTCGGGCAAGAGCAGCTCGGTGGCGCGTTCACCCAGGCCAAGGCGCCTGCTATTGCGTGGATCGGTGTCCAGGCGGTGGGCGTCGCTTCCCTGGATGCAGTGCATTTTGCGGGCGTATTCGGTCTTCGAGCCATTGAAGAAGCGCGAAGTTGCCTTGCGGCTGCGGCTCTCGAGATCGGTCACTTCCAGTGCGCTGAGGTTTGCGTCCTGGGTATAGGCGATTTTTGTCTGGCCGCCAAAGGGAAAGTTGCGCATCGCCACGCCGTTTGTGCTATTGGCGTGTGCTGCGATGGCGATGCCGCCTGAATCGACAATCGTCTCGTAGGCGGTAATTACGTCGGTGCTGGCGCCGGTCTCGGTTGAGCCGACGGTCAGTCTGTCTTCAGGGACATTCAGTCGAAGCAGTGTGTGTTCCAGGGAGCGGATTGAGGTGTCCGGAGGGTAGATGGCGAGGATGTGGAATCCGAAAGTGGCGGTAAACTCGAAACCGGGCAAAATTATAATTTCGTTGGCCAGTTTGCGCCATTGCTCCAGATGACTGCGCTCTTCCGGCGTGAGCCGGTTTTCCTCCTGAAGGCGGGTTAGCCACTCTATTTCGCGGCGAATTGCAGCAACACCTGCAACTGTATTGTGATCGGTGATTGCGACGACATCCAGCCCGCGCTTGCGAGCAGTCGAAAGCCAATCCAAATAGGCGATACCTGGATCTTCATAGTCGTTTGATGCCGGTGTGTGCGTGTGGAGGTCTACCTTATACCAACGCAATCTGCCGGCGCCCTGCCTTGCATTTTCTTGCCCTGATGGGCCCTTCCTGGGCCCTTTCGGGCCCCCAGCTTCGCTTGATCTTGGTTGTCGGGCCGGCTGTCCTCCGCCTTTTGCCCTTCTTCTTCTGCTCATAGGCTACTCTCTATGTCTTGTACTGCCGTTCCAAGTGACGAATTAGCGGGGAGGGAAGCATACTCGATCTTTTCCAAGGAATCTTTCTGTTCCCCTGCAGCGGCCTGTTCGTCGTGTTTATCCGGCATTTCAGTGGATTTGGGAGGATTTGCCAAGAACGACTCTTTTTGGAGAGCTGTTTTCAGTACCTCGTCGACCGTTTCCACCGGGATGAATTTCATTGTTTCGCGGACGTTTTCGGGCAGATCTTCCAGGTCGGCCTCGTTCGCCGCCGGCATGATTATCGTGCCCAGCCCCGCTCTGGCGGCGGCCAATACTTTTTCTTTTAACCCGCCGATGCGAAGGACTTTGCCGCGTAGAGTCACTTCGCCGGTCATGCCTATGTCAGGATGGACCGACCGTCCTGTCAGCAAGCTGGCAATCGCCGTCACCATGGTCACTCCGGCGCTAGGTCCGTCTTTGGGCAGGGCTCCTTCGGGAATGTGCAGATGGAGGTCCACATCTTCAAAGAAGTCGGAGGGGATGCCAAGCTCGCTTGCGCGGCTGCGTACATAACTGAGCGCGGCTTGCGCGCTTTCTTTCATAATTTCGCCCAACTGTCCGGTGAGCACGAAACCCTTTTTGCCTGGCATTTTGGTTGCTTCGAAGAAAAGGATTTCGCCGCCAGTCATTGTCCAGGACAGACCCACCGCCACGCCAGGAATGCTGGTGCGGTCAGCGATTTCTTCGCGCTGGAATCGACGTTTGCCCAGATATTCGACCAGCGTGTCGGGCGTGATATTAACGGGCGAAAAGGGCGCCTCGGCTACGGCGCTCAGCTGCGGAAGCGGAACGTCCGAATTCTCAGCGCTATCGGACTGGCCGTTTGATGCAAGGCCATCGCCGTTGACCTTGGGATCCTCTACATAGCCCTGTTGGGAGTCAGAGTCATCCAATCCCAGGGGGAGAGGCGCCTGGATCCAGTACGGTTGCATGGCAGCGATCGTCGCGGCTACCTTGCGGCAGATTTTGCCAATCTCACGTTCCAGGTTACGGACGCCTGCTTCACGCGTATAGTCGTGTACGATCTTGTGCAGCGCGGCGTCGTCAAAGACTATTTCACCTTCGCGGAGTCCGTTTTCCTTGATTTGGCGGGCGACGAGATATTGCTGAGCAATCTTGACTTTTTCGTTCTCGGTGTAACTGCTGAGCTGGATCACTTCCATGCGGTCACGCAGCGGCCCGGGGATGGTATCGAGCACGTTGGCTGTGGTGATGAACATGACCTCGCTCAAGTCAAAAGGAACGTCGAGGTAGTGGTCACGAAACTCCCTATTCTGTTCGGGATCCAAGACTTCGAGCAGCGCGCTGGTAGGGTCGCCGCGGAAATCGCGCCCTAATTTGTCCACCTCATCGAGCATAAAGACCGGATTCTTGGTCTCAACGCGGCGCAAGCTCTGGATTATACGGCCCGGCATCGACCCAATGTAGGTGCGGCGAAAACCCCTGATTTCGGCTTCGTCGCGCACGCCTCCCAGAGCCAAGCGTATAAATTTGCGGTCCATAGCACGGGCAATACTGATGCCAAGGCTGGTCTTGCCTACACCCGGCGGCCCGACAAAGCAGAGCAGTACACCTTCGCGCTCACGGCGAATCTTGTCGTGGGTATCCTCCTCCTCTTCGTCTTCTCGCTGCGCCTTGCGGACTGAACGGAGCTTACGTACCGCCAAGTACTCAACTATGCGGTCTTTGATCTCATCCAGGCCGTAGTGGTCCTCTTCGAGGACGTCACGGGCGTGTGTGATGTCCAGATTGTCCTCGGTGGTTTGCTGCCAAGGCAATGAGACCATCAGATCGAGATAGGTCTTGATGACGCTGTACTCGGCCGCCTGAATCGGCATTCGGCGCATCCGGTTCAGTTCGCGCAGCGCCTCCTTGTGCGCTTCATCCGGCATGCCGGCGGCTGCGATGCGCTCCTCCAACTCGCGGATATCGGCTTCCTGCTCGTCCTCTTCGCCCAGCTCTTTCTGGATCGCCTTGATCTGTTCGCGCAGAAAGAAGTCTTTTTGCAGCTTTTCCATCTCGCCCTGGGCCTGGGACTGTATCTTGTTTCCCAATTCCATTACGTCGACTTCCTTGTGCAGCAACTGCGTCAGGCGCAGCAGCTTTTCCTGCACGCTGTCAATCTCGATGAGCTGCTGGGCGTCGTCCATCTCGAGCCGCATACTACTGGCGACCAGGTAGGCGAGTTGACGGGCGTTCTCGACGTTGGCCGCCATTACGGCCAGTTCGTCTGGCATTTGCCCGTCCAATTCGACGAGGCGGCGGAACAGGTCCTGAACGGCGCGGGCCGACCCGTCCAACTCCAAGCCCTCTTCCAGGGTTTCGGGCAGCACTTCAACGCGGGCCCGCAGATAGGGTTTTTCCTGGATGTACTCTTTGAGTCGGATGCGCTCCAGGCCCTGAACGGCCAATCGGATCGTGCCGTCGGGGGCCTTCAATACACGGTGAACCTGCGCCGCAGTGCCGATCTCATAAATCTGCTCGGGCGACGGCTCCTCGACAGACTCGTCACGGCTTGTTACCAGTGCGATGATGCGGCTTTGAGGCAGAGACTCTTCGACCAGTTGAATGCTGCGTTCCTGGCCAATGGTCAAGGGAAGCCACATCATCGGATAAACGACGATGCCCCGGAGCGGCAACACGGGCAGATCATCAGCCATGTCGTCCAACTTGGAATCTGGCGAGCTTTCGGCCTCCAGCTTAATTTCTGAGGCTTCTTCTCCTTCCGACTGACCTGGATCGATGTCGGCTTCAGCGGCGGCAGGTGTTTCAGGGCTCTTGCTACTTGCGTCCTGATCTTCCGGCGCAGTCTCTTGCTCTTGCTCGTTCTCGATTTCGTCCTGCTCGTCCTTCTCTTCCTGATCCAAACTCATGGTTTTCTCGACGCGTCTGAAAGGATTTCCGGTTGACAGGTAAGGCGCGCTCTTTGGAACAGCTGCCTGCCTTCCTGCCACTTCACCGGTTTTTCGCCCAAGCGATGTTGCGTACGACTCCTTCTGACTCCGAATGAATCCAAGTTAGAGTTGCGGTACAGTTGACCAACTCCCCCAAAAATCTGCCTCCGACGCTCCTGCTTTACGCAGCAGAAATCGGGCAGAAACCGTAGAATGATTGTACCACAGAATGCTGTATGTAAAAGTGTGGGCGCTACCTTTTCCCAAGTATTCAGGGATGGATGTTGCTTCATATGGCGGTCTGGTGGGGGCATGAACCTCATTTCCAGGACAAGGATTGGCTTTTCACCTTGGCACTGTCAGACTTCGGCAGTCTATTGCTTTGGCAGGGTATCAGGTACTGGGGCAGGTCGCTGACCTGAATTTCCTGCCTGTGAAAGAAGCGGCTTAACAGCCGATTCACACCTCCACCTGCCAGGTATGGGAGACATTGGTGGACTGGTGGACTGATGCACAGCTGCGAAAAAGTCGCGGCGGCAGGCAGGCATGTTTTAAGGGGGGCTTTGCGGGTGAAATCCCCCGCGCAAGGGAGGGCCAGTGGCCTGACCGCCCCTATAATAATGGAAGGAGCGAGTGGCACCGTCGCTTGTCACAGGCAGGGTCGCATTTAGGATGGGGCCGAGAGGTTGGGGATGTCGGGGCGGCCGTAACTACTAAGCCACAGTACTTGACCAGCCAGCCGTCCCTGGAGTCATTCAGGCTCTTGGGGACGCACCTGGTGTACAGCCGCCGCCGCGCTCGCCAGCCGACAGGTTGCGAAGAAGGCACACGGTCGGTGAGGCCTGGTTTTGTAGGGGGGCGTTGCGGGGGCGCAGCCCCTGCACAAGGGAGGCCGCTTGCGGCCGACCGCCCAAAATACAATAATGTGGAGAGAAAGAACACCTTTGCCCCCTCGTTCAGATTTGCGAATCAGTTGCGGCTGAGTAGTTACGGGCGGCCTAAGAATGGGGATTGAAACGAAACTTATATTGGGGAAACACAGGGCGCAACCTGTCACTTTTCCCCTTTCACGGCCTATGCTACACTGCAAAGATGGGCGAATGCGGTCGGGCCACCGGCACGGTTTCGTCCAGCAGGTCAGCCCCAGTCATTAGTCTCTCAGGCAGGAGAACGCCATGAAGATCACGGATCTTACCGTCCGCCGTTTTCGATATGTTTCGAACACCGTACGCGATTCAGAAGGCCACGGCCATCCTGGGCCGGACCACGAGGCGGTGCAGTCGGTGCTGACGATCCATACCGATGAAGGAGCGGAAGGCTACTTCTTTGGCAGCCCTCCTCAGGCGCTTATCGATAGCCTGGTAAAGCCTTACATAACCGGTGAAGATCCCTTCTATCGGGAGCGCATCTGGCACAACCTGAAAGAGCGCCAGCGCCTCAATATGGCTACGATGTCCGACAGACTGCTGAACGCGGTCGACCTGGCGCTGTGGGACCTGGCGGGGCGGGCGCTCGACATTCCGGTGCATAAGCTACTGGGGGCGACCCGCGACAAGGTACCCGCTTACGCCAGTACGATGTGCGGCGACGACATTGAGGGGGGCCTCGGTACGCCGAAAGACTACGCTAATTTTGCCGAGTGGTGCATCCAACGGGGATACCCCGCCTTTAAACTTCACACCTGGCAGCCGCCCTGTGAGGGCGCGCCCGATGTAAAGCGCGACATAGAAGCCTGCGCCGCGGTGCGCGAAGTTTACGGCCCCGATGCCCATCTCATGCTTGATCCCTATCACTACTATTCGCGCCTGGAGGCGCTTTACCTGGCCAAGGGGTTGGAAAAGCTCGACTATTACTGGATGGAAGAGCCGATGGACGAGCACAGCATGTCGTCCTACGTTTGGCTATGCGAACAAACGTCGCTTCCCATCTGCGGTCCGGAAACGGCAGAAGGAAAGATGTTTACGCGCGCCGAATGGATCAAGGCGGGCGCCTGCGATCTGGTGCGGGGCGGTGTCGGCGACCTGGGAGGGCTTACGCCGCTGATGAAGGTGGCCCACTTGTCGGAGTCGTTCGGGATGAGAATGGAGGTCCACGGCGGGGGACCGGGCAACATTCACGCCTTGTGCGCGATGGGCTTTCCCGGCCAGTATTATGAAAGGGGCCTGCTCCACCCGTACATCGACTACGAGCAGCCGCCGGCCTGGCTTAACCGTCTAGATGACCCGATGGACGATGCGGGGTACGTGCATATTTCGCAGCTGCCCGGGTTGGGACAGGATATCAACTGGGAGTATATCGAGGGCAACCTTGTGTGATGGCGGCCGATTATAAGTTGGTGGAGTGAGGAGCCAGGATTTTCGAAGCGTCAGCTTGCGCCGGGTAGGAGAGGGACGATGAACGAGGAAGAACGCTATCTGTTTGATGTGCGGGGATACCTTGTGGTTGAGGACGTGTTGTCAGAAGAGGAGGTCGGGGCGTTGAACCGGCTGATAGACAGCCAGGGTCTGCCGGGGCCGGAGCTGGACACCCTGGGGGCCCGTTTCGGCGGATTCTTGGAGTGGGACAAGCTTTTCTGCGAACTGCTGGACCATGAGCGAATCATGCCCTATCTGAAAACGATCCTGGGCGACGGCTTTCGGCTTGACCACTATTATGGCATCTACATGCGCGCGGGCACTGAACGGCTGCGATTGCACGGCGGCGCAACCCCTTACGATCCGCCCGAGTTCTACCACTATAATAATGGAGACATGTTTAACGGGCTGACAGTCGTTTCCTGGAACCTGACCGCGTCGGGTCCGGGTTTGGGCGGGTTCTGCGCGGTGCCGGGCAGCCACAAGGCCAACTTTCGCTGCCCTGACAGCATCCGGAGCGCGCACGACGCGCACGAGGCCGTCTTTGTACCAGCGGCACCGGCCGGATCAGTGGTCATTTTCACGGAAGCGCTGACCCACGGCACGGTTACGTGGACCGCCGACCACCAGCGGCGTTCGCTGTTGTACAAGTACAGCCCGGGGCAGCAGTCCTGGAGCGCAAAGTACTCACAACCGCCGCAAACAGTAGGCTTGACGGACAGGCAGAGACTGCTTTTTGAAAAGCCTTATTTCAATTCGCGTCCTTCGCTGTTTGAGGATACGGAGTGAAGGACCAGTGAGCGCGGGCGCGGATGTGCTAAGCAGAACACTGTCCATGAAGATTTGGTTCCTCTTTGCAAGACCATAGTATTCCTTAAGTTCAACATAGGAGTATACCTATGCCGCAACCCTTCCGTATTGGCGTTTCGTCCGGATTCAAGACGGCCGCTCCCGGCACGATTGAACCGGTCCTGGCGCGGTTGATCGATCCTTTGCCCCATGTCGACTGGGACTACTTTGACGCGGGTTCAGGCGAGCCCGTTGCCGCGGACGCCATTGCCGAATTTGAAGGTGTAATCGCCCTGGGCAGTCCGTACGATGCTTCTACGGTCGCCGGTTGCGAGGGCCTGGCCTGCGTCGCCCGCTGGGGCGTCGGCTACGACCTGGTGGACACTGAAGCACTGACAGCCAATGATGTCCTGCTGGCGATTGCGGTCGACGCGGTGCGCAAGCCGGTGGCAGAGGCGATTCTAACGTTAATCCTGGCGCTGGCGAAAAAGCTGGCGGCCAAGGACCGGCTGGTACGAACTGGGCGATGGGATCTGAAAGCGCAGACGTCGGGGCTGGGCCTGAGTGGGAAGATCGTCGGCTCTGTTGGCATGGGCAATATCGGCGGCGAGATGTTTCGTCTCTTGGGCCCGTTCGACCTGGGGCGCCGCCTCGCGCACGACCCGTACCTGGACCCGCGGAGAGCAGAAGAGCTGGATGTTGAACTGGTAAGCCTGGAGACCATCTTCCGTGAATCGGACTTCGTTATAACCAACTGCCCATTGACGGCCGAGACACGCGGGTTCATCAATGCCCGTCTGTTCGCACTAATGAAGCCGAGCGCGTACTTTATCAATACGGCGCGGGGTCCAATAGTCAATCAGGAGGACCTGGTGGCCGCGCTGCAGGCGGGCGCGATTGCCGGCGCCGGCCTGGATGTGGTTGAGCCGGAGCCGCTGCCGCTGGATCATCCGCTGATCGAAATGGAGAATGTGATTCTGTCGCCGCATGCACTGGCGTGGACCGACGACCTCTACGAGATGAATGGCACTATCGCCTGCGAGAGCCTGTTGGCTGTATTCCGAGGCGAGATTCCCGCGTTTCCGGTCAATCGGGAGGTTTTTGAGCAAGGGCGGTTCCAGGAGAAATTGGGCGAAATGGCAGCGCGCTGGAGGGCGTTTGGGGTCTGAAGGTTCGGCATTAAACGACACTTCTAATAAGAATCTGTAACTACTAAGCCACAGTACTTGACCAGCCAGTCATCCTTGGAACCATTCAGGCTCTTGGTGACGTAACTGGTGTACAGCCGCCGCCACGCTCGCCAGCCGACACGTTGCGAAGAATGCACACGGTCGGTGAGAGCTGGTTTTGTAGGGGGGCGTTGCGGGGGGGCAGCCCCTGCACAAGGGAGGGCCGAAGGCCCGACCGCCCAAAATACAACAATGTCGGGAGAAAGAACACCTTTGCTCGCCTCGTTCAGGGTTGCGAATCAGTTGCGGATGAGTAGTTACAAAAATCTTTTTCTGAAACATAGAGGCACACAGTTTCAGAAATGCCTTTGAGGGATTTCAGATTCGTTAGGGCATAGAGCTATACGCACCGCCAATCGGATTGCTTTCCCATTAGACTATCGGATATTCTCCTCTTGTTGAAGCGGCAAAGGAACGTCTTTGGGAGGCACTCTTTTCGGTCGGGAGTGATTGCCAAGGGCTTGTCTTGCGACATGCCAACTTCAACGCGTTGCGAAGCGGGTGGCTGGGCAGCTGGCAGTAGCGCGTCTGGTTTGCAAGGAACTTCATTTGGCGTTTGACGGCACTCCGCCATTAGAACTGCCATTGGGTCTGTGTGCCACGATCAAATGGCGCAAAGGATTATTCCGATTGATAAGTGCGGCGTGAGGCCCTGCATGCTAATAGTGCCAACTGAATTCAGCCAAGCATTTCGGCAATGGTATACTGAGAGAGATATCCGACAAATCATCTATTTACAATGGAGTAAATAAGATTGAAAGTTCATCTACTTAGGGGCCTGGTGACCTTGGCTCTACTACTAGGCGCTTGTAATATGGTAGTGTCATCGCCCGACGGTGACGGCATTGCCATGGACGGCGACACAATGGACATGTCCGGCGGCTCGATGGCGGCCGACATTCTTGATTCCCAGAGTACAGATGGCGGTCACTTCACCGTCAGCGCGACCAGTCGTTTGGACCCGGTCGTGATCAACGAGACCCATGCCTGGACGCTCCACATTGAGACGGCGGACGGCAGCCCGGTGACCGACGCCGAAATCACAATTGATGGTGGAATGCCTGAGCACAATCACGGCTTTCCTACTTCGCCGCGCGTAACGGAGAACCTGGGTGAGGGCGACTATCTGCTGGAGGGGATGCGATTCAATATGGGCGGCGTTTGGGTACTGACGCTGGAAATCAGTTCCGGCGGACAGAGCGATACAGTTACTTTTGAAGTCGAACTGAATTAGAGCGTGCGTCGCATTGTCTTTTTTGGCGCGGCGTTGGTTCTTGTTGCCCTGGTCATCGCAGGCGCGCTGGTCTCGACAGGCGTGGTCGGCGCTGGGTCCGCCGGCGCTACACTACGCAGCATCGTTTTGTTCTTTGGAGACGGCGGCAGCTCGCAGCCTGTCGGCTCCGGACCCCACGGTTGGACGGCAAGTGAACGCGGGCTGATTGCCTCACTCAGCATCGACAGGCTGCCGCCGTTGCCGCCGGACCCTTCAAACGCGTTCGGGGACGACCCTGACGCGGTCTCATTGGGCCACGCACTATTCTTCGATAGCGGTCTCAGCCCTGACGGGACTGTCTCCTGTTCAACCTGTCACATGCTGGAGAACTACTTTACCGATGGAAAAGTGCGCGCAAATGTGCGCGGGGTTGACACGCCGCGTCACACACCGACAATCGTGGGAATCGCCTTCAGCGACTGGTTCTACTGGGATGGACGCAAGGACAGCCAGTGGGCACAGGCACTGGCGCCGCAGGAAGCGGCGATCGAACACGGCGGCAACCGCATGGCGCACGCCCGCTATGTGCTGGACAGTTACCGCAGCCAATACGAGGCGCTTTTCGGTCCGGCGCCTGACCTCAGCGATGCGGGCCGCTTTCCTCCTAACGCCGCGCCGCTAGGAGATGAAGCGGCGCAGGCGGCTTGGGCAGGGATGACCGGGGTGGATCAGGAAACGGTCAACAGAGTCTTTGCCAACATTGGCAAAAGCATCGCGGCCTACTCACGCAAGATTATGCCTGGGCGCAGCCGCTTTGACGACTATGCAGCAGCGGTGCTTGCCAACGATCAGGACCGCATGACTGACCTGTTCAGCGCAGAGGAGGCGGAGGGGCTCAGGCTGTTTTTCGGCGACGGCCAGTGTACCGATTGCCATAACGGCCCGCTGTTCACCAACGGCACTTTTCACAATATTGGGCTGCCATTTCCGGTGGGAAGCAAGTTCGATCAAGGGCGTTCGCTGGGGACGCAGCAAGTTGTAGAGGACGATTTCAATTGTTTGGGCAGATACAGCGATGCGAGCGCAGAGGAGTGCGTTGAGCTGCGTTTTATCAAGCTCAAAGGAGAGGAGTTGGTCGGCGCGTTCAAAGTTCCCAGCTTGCGCAACGCGGCCAATACCGCTCCTTACATGCACAACGGCAATTTCGCCGATCTTGAAGCAGTGATCCGCCACTACAACCATGCGCCGCCGGCATTCCCGGGCCACTCGGACCTGGTGCCGCTGGCTCTGACCGAGGCGCAAAGTGCTGCATTGATAGCGTTCCTGCTGACCCTCAGCGCACCGCCGGATGCGCCGCCTGACCTGCTGCGCCCGCCTGAGAGCTCGGAATAGATGCCATTTGCCGAGGCATTTGTCCCGACCCCGACCAAAAGTGCATCAGGCCACGCGGCTGAGCATCTCCCCGCCTCGCAGACAGGCGAGCATATTGTCCACCGTGCGGCGGGACATCTGGTAACGTGTCTGGAAAGTAGCGCTGCCAAGGTGGGGAAGTATGAGACAGTTGTCCAATCGCAGCAAGGGATGGTCGCGAGGCAGGGGCTCAGGGTCGGTAACGTCCATTGCCGCGCCGGCGATCAGGTTGCGCTGCAATGCGTCCAACAAAGCGTCATGGTCTACAACCCCGCCGCGGGCTACGTTGATCAGGTATGCGCTTTCCTTCATGCGTTCCAGTTCAGCCGTGCTGACCAGATGCCGCGTTTCGGGCGACATGGGCACGCTTAGCACGACGAAATCGGCTTCCTCCAGCAGGCCCTCAAGTGTGCGATAGGAGGCGTTCAACGCTTCGGCATGGGGGCTAGGATTGCGATTGTGGTAGAGGACATTCATGTCGAATCCGCTGGCGCGGCGGGCCACCACACGTCCCACACGGCCCATACCAATGATGCCGAGGGTAGAGCCGTATATTTCGTGGCCATGCAGGATGTTGCCGTCGTAAACGAGATAGTCCGGTCCGCGGGCATGGAGCCAGCCCGGCACCAAATTGCGGGCAATCGCCATCAGCATGGTGAAGGCCATGTCGGCGGTAGCGCCGTCAACGAAACCGGGCGTGTATCCTACCGGCAGGCCGCGGGCTTGCGCATCCTCTAGGTTGATGTGATCGACGCCGACGCCAAAGTTGCTGAGGCAGCGAAGTTTGGGCATCTTGTCCATCAAAGAACCTGGCACAATAGGGTGGCCGTACACCAGGAACGCTTCTATGGTCGGCAGGATCGGGTCCTCCTCGGTCAGATCCCAGATATGGACATCGCAGGTGTCGGCCACCATCTCCGCCATTTCGGGCGGTAACGCCGAGTCTGTCAGAATCTGATATGGCACTGGCTTCTCCTTTACTTTCATTTTCTGGCTCACGGAACAGGGCCAAGGTGTCAACTGCAAGCGGGTTCCCGAAGGAAACTCCAGACGATGTCACGAATCCTTTATTTCTGCCCTGACTTTCCTCAGCCTTCAGGCGGCATCAAGACGCTTTACCGCCATGCGCAGACACTGGTGGGGATGGGTTTTGACGCCTGGATCGTCCACCAGAAGCGGCCGTTTCAGGTGACGTGGCACGGTTACGAGGCGCCAACGCTTTGGCTCTCAGAGCGTCCCCGATTTACGCCGCAGGACGTCCTCGTAATCCCGGAAGTGATGCCGCAGGTGATGCAGCAGACTGCCCGATTCTCTGGTGAGCGACTTGTTATCGCCTTGAGCTGGTCTCCTACTTACTGGAACTTGCCGGCCGGTCAGACGTGGCCTAGCTATGGCATTCACCGTGTCATCACCAAGTCGCAGCTTATCGAGGCTTATCTGCGTTGGAGCATGGGAATCGAAGCAACGCTGATCAGTGAATACGTTACTCCCGATCGCTACTTCTACTCTGCTGAAGTCAAACGGCCCAAAATCTCCTATTTGACCCGAAAGGAACGTTCGGCAGCCTGGCTGCACCAGGTGCTAGTCGCCAGAGGCGAGCCATTCACCAGCTTCGATTGGATGCCGCTGCGCGAGTTGAGCGAGGACGAATACGCCCGCCACCTGCGCGAGACTGCAGTATACATTACGACCAATATGCAGGAAGGCATGAACAGTTCGGTACTGGAGGCTATGGCTTGCGGCTGCCTAGTCGTGGGATACAGTGGTGTCGGCGGCAACGTCTATATGGAGCCTGAAGGAGCCACACAGAACTGTATCCTGGTGGAAAACGGCAACGTTCCTGCGCTCGGCCAAAGGCTTGAGCGCGTTCTAAGGGTACTGGCCGCTGACCCGGAAGCTTACGCCGATGTTGTCCGCAGTGGCCTCGAAACGGCCCGCCGCTACCAGAATCCGGCAGCCGAAGCCGACAGCCTGAGAGCGGTATTTTCGCCTCTTGTGGTCTCTGAGAGTTAGCCGCCCGCCGCCTCCACCTCCTCGCCCAGCAACAGTTTCTCGACGGCATCGCCTACGCGGAGCGTGCCGCCTTCAACGACCCTGGCGGTAATTCCGCCGTGCCCACGCATTGCGTTGTAGCCGCCGGGGCCAAAGTTCTCCTCCATGCGGCTGCATGGGTGGCATGGGCCCGTGTGTTCCAGGACTGCGCTGCCGATGCGGAAACGCCGCTCCTGGAGGCTGAACAGATTGATACCACGCACTACGATATTGCGTCGCGCCAGCGAAGGATCACCTGACGGGCCGTGCAGAAAATCGCCGACGGCGTCAAGGTGTTCGCCCTGAATCAGGGTTACCTCGCGCTTGCCGCCGCCCTGGCCATGGAAATGGTCGCCGGCAAGCCCACTGCCGACGACGGCTTCTGCCTCCTGCACTGACTGAAGAGGGCCGCGCCGTTCGGGGCGAAGGCCGATCCATGCGACCGTTCCCGTTCTGGACGGCTTTGCCATTAGTTTCGCCACATCACTCTCTGGATTCAGAGCTGTCATCTCTTAATCTCCAACTTATTTTGGGTTCGCTAGAGGAGGCCGCGTAAGGGCCAGGCACAGGACCTGGAGCCCCGTCGGCCCGTCACTCAAGGGGTTCCCGGCAGACGAATGCACCCATGCGTACGGGGGAACGCAGTTCTCCTTGCTTTCGGATTTCATCTTCGGCCTGTTGACGCACCAGGACCGGCAGCTGGCATTTCTTGCCTGGGTCAATATCTTTCTGTGCCACCAAGTTGCGATAGCGGCCTATGGTCTTGTATTTGGCCAGGAACTCGTCTGCAGAGCCGTGCAGTGTCTCATCTTCAAAGTATATGCAGACAACTTTCTTGAAACTGTGGCCAAGGATCTCTTTGCCATTCTCCATAGAGAATGGTGAGCTTGCCTCGCGCACATAGTCAATTCCAAGTTTGTCCAGCGCAGCGTAATGAAAATCGAGCACAGGCACTCTGATATCGTCGCTATTGGTTGTGGCCAGCAGCCAGCCATCCTCCTTCACAACCCGTGCCAGTTCGCGGACTCCTGCCTGGATATCGGACAGATGATAGAGCACGTGATTGGCCATAACGCCGTCGAAGTGTCGGGCCGGAAAGGGCAGTGCCTGAATGTCGGCGGTTACGAAGCTGGACTGATGGGTTCTGCGCGCTGCCTCATCCGCGGCCGTCTGCAACATGCCCAGCGAACTGTCGCTGCAGATAGCGTTGGACGATATCAGCCCAAACTGCTCGATAAGAGGCCAGGTGAAGCGCCCCCATCCGCAGCCGGCATCCAACACTTTCGCGTTGGAATGCAGGGGCAATTGAGCAAGGGCCCAGGTCTCCAGCTTGCGCCCGGACAACATGGACGCCCCTTCGTGCTTCGCCTTGAGCTGTTGGCCGCTGCCGTAATAGGGGCACAGTACACCCGCGGCTGTGTTTCCGGTTACTACCTCTTCGCTCATGTGGGTTGCGTCTGTGCCGGCTCTCATATGTAGCCTGCAAAACAGCCAAATGCGCCAAAACGCACGGCGGCACTTTGGTCAGTTTGCGGTTGAACTAGATCGCGGTCGGCCGATAAGTCGTCTCGCAGCGAGTAGCCGCACTCAGACAGCATCTGCAGGTGCTGATCGGTGTTGTAGCGACTTGGATGGGGATTCTCGGCATCCTGAAGCAGGTCGCCGTAAGCCAACAGGCCGCCGTTGCGTAGCATTTCGCGCGCTTGCTTGAGTACTTGCGCTTGTTGCTCAAGCCCGCCCAGATCGTGCAGCGCCTGGATTGAGATCACCGCGTCCACCTTTCCGATCCATCCCATGCCAAGCAATTTCTTTGTCCAGTCGTCGCGCACCAGGTCTGCGCAGTAGAACTCCATCTGAACATCGTCAGGTTGGCTGCCTCTGGCGGCGTCGAGACGGCGCCGGGCGTGGTCGAGCAGATGGGGAGAGAGGTCGAAGCCGCAATAGTGGATGGCGGGTAGATGCCCTTGCAGAAATGAGGCCAAATAACCGGCGCCGCAAGCCAGCTCAACTATCCGAGGCGTAGTCACTGAGATGGCGTCGACCTTGGCGCCGATCCAGTTCGCCACCTGTACTCTTTGAGGCCATTGTCGATTGAGGCGCTCTTCCCAACGGCGCGCGTCGGTGTCGGTACGAACCTCGGCTGATCGAATCATCGTCTATCTCTGCCTCTGCGTCTTCCTGTGCCTGTGTTTCGGTTTTTGCTACTACCCATTCGCCGATTTCGCGGTGTGCATGCTTGGCTTCAGGCACCCAAGGATAGAATGCGTGGAAGGCATGCCAAAGTCCTTTCCAGATCTTTAGCGACACTTCCACGCCCGCGGCGGTCGCGTTCTCCGCCAGGCGAGTGGAGTCGTCGAGCAGAATTTCATCATCGCCGACGTGAATCAGCAGTGGTGGCAGCCCAGTCAGATCGGCGTACAGTGGAGAAACCAATGGATGGTCGGTCGCGGTTGCGCCGCGGTAGCGATTCGCCACTATTTCTATTCCCGCGGGACGCAGCCAGGGATCCTGAGCGGCGCGGGTCCGCAGACTCTCACCGGTTCCCAGCAAATCGGTCCATGGGGAGATCAGGACAGCGCCGGCCGGCATTGGCAACCCTTCATCTCGCAGTGTCTGCAGCAGCGCCAGTGTGAGTCCGCCTCCTGAGGATTCTCCGCCGATAACGATGCGGTCGGGCGTGTAGCCCTGTGCAAGCAAGAACCTGTAGGCGGCGCGGGCGTCCAGCAGGCCTGCCGGGAATTGATTCTCTGGCGCAAGACGGTATTCGGGCAGTAACATCCGAGCGCGGCTTGCTTTGGCGATGTGGGAGCCGAAACCGCGATGGGACTGGCAGGAGCCGATGAAATAGCCACCGCCGTGCAGAAACAGGAAAGCTCGGTCAGATTGCGTGTCGCGGACATCGATCCATTCCGCCGGAACGTCATAGGCGTTGACCCTTGCCGCCACCATTCTTTCCGCCATCGGGAGGAGGGTTGAGCCCCGGCGGTCGAGTGTTTCACGCTGGTCGGGAATCGGACGGTCGAGGGGAAGTCGACTATTTCGCATGCGGAAGTAGAATTTGAAAAGCTGGCTGCGTATTGTGGGCATAGCGAAACTTGGCTTTCAATTGTGTGGTAATTTTGCCCTAGAGATTACCACGAAATGTCGCCTTGCAAAAGCTCCGCGGCTGCGGTAGCGTACAGTCAAGGGTACTCGTCTGTATTAGCCGTTTACGGACCGTGTCTTGACCAGCCTTCCGTCGCAGCGGCTCGTAGGGCAGCTCAATGCCTATCCGGACTGGCAGCGAATACATTAGTTGAGGCGCGCTGCTGATATGACGCGGTCAGGTCGCCGATGCATGGTTTTGTAGGGGGGCGTTGCGGGGGCGCAGCCCCTGCACAAGGGAGGGCCGAAGGCCCGACCGCCCATAAAACAGCAGGAAAATTGAGGAAGAGCGAGGAGAGAGCAAGGGCTCCTGGCGGCCTCATCCAGAGACGAACTTAAATAGTGGTCGCGTAGATACCGAGAATCAGGAGAGTGGAGGAACCGCCGATGCAGTACAGGGCTTTGGGCAAGAGAGACGACATTCAGGTTTCAACGATCGCGCTGGGTTGCTGGCCATTTGCGGGCGGCAATGTGTGGGGGGAACAGGATGACGCCCAATCAGTTGCCGCGGTCCATGCCGCTCTGGATGAAGGCATCAACTTCATTGACACAGCCGAAGGATACGGTCGTTCAGAAGAGGTGCTGGGAAGAGGGTTGAAGGGTCGGAGGCACCAGGCGATCGTCGCAACCAAAGTGAGCGAGGCCAACCTGGGGGCGGACGACGTTATCAGCGCTTGTGAGCGCAGTCTGCGTAAACTGCAGACCGACTATATCGATCTGTACCAGATTCACTGGCCCAACAGGGGGGTGCCTCTGGCCGAGACTGCCGGCGCGTTGGATTCTTTGCTGTCAGATGGGAAGATCCGCGCCTATGGTGTCTGCAACTTTGCTGAACAGGATCTGTCCGAAATGATCGCGCTGAGCAGTTGCGTGACCGATCAGATGCCGTACAACCTGGCGTGGCGGGGCATAGAGCGGTCGGTGCTCCCACTTTGCAAGGCGAACGGCATTGGGGTTATCTGCTATAGCCCGCTGGCGCAAGGTATCCTCACCGGCCGGTACGCCAATGCAGACGAAGTCCCGGAGGGCTTGGCGCGGTCGCGTCACTTTGCTGACGAACGGCCCTTGTCCCACCATGGTGAACGTGGTCTGGAGGAAGAATTATTCACTGCGGTGGCAAAAATACGCGGCATTGCAGCCGACTTGGGCGAACCAATGGCTGCCGTGGCTCTGGCGTGGGCACGCCAACAGGCAGGGGTCACCTCCCTGCTCGTCGGCGCGCGCAATGCGGATGAAGTGCGTAGAAACATTCCTTCGCTCGAACTGACGCTTTCCGAGGATGTATTGCAGCAGTTAGCGCTGGCCACCGAGCCGATCAAGGAGGGTCTGGGCGACAACCTGGATATGTGGTACGTCCCTTCGCGCATGAGGTGAGCCAAAGGCACCTACTTTTGCGGCTCGCGTTCCATCACTTCGTGAGGCCAGACTATTTCCTTACGAGACGGCGTGAGCCGGTCCAGCAGCTCTGGGGACGGCCGGTAGCCGAAACGGAAAATGCCCCACGACGGTCCGTAACGGTAGACGACGACACGGCGGTCGCCCGGCACCGAGCGGCGGGCGGAGCCGTGGCAGATCGTATCCACAAAGATGAGCGCGTCGCCGGCCTCCATGAAGATTTCTTCGGCGCCAATGACGGCGTCGGCGGAGCCACCCAGCCCGATGCTGTGGGCGTCATACTCCGGGGGCGGGTAGTTGGACTTGTGGCTGCCGGGAATCACCATTGTTCCACCGTCACCGGGTCCGATGTCGGTCAGCGCCACCAGAACGTTGACCTGGCCGTTCATAAAGTGCCCGTTGTGGAAGCGGAACTGGTTTCGCTTACTGGTGTGATGACCGCCGGAGTGGATGCCAATTGCTTCGCCTGGCCCACGCAGATTGGCAAAGTTTTCGTCAATGAAGAGGGGCCCGTGATGGAAGTCAAAGGAGCCTTCGCCGCCGACGAAGAATTTAACTCTGTCGATCCAGGATGGATGGTCGATAAGATTTTCGAAGCCGGGCCCGGCTTCATAGATCTGCTGCAGGTTGAGGCCGTCGGCGGGGCCATATTGATGGCCGTGAACATATCCGGCCCACTGTCCTACGTTGAGAGGCAAGGTTGCATCGATCTCGGCATTGCAGGCGCCGACCTCCTTAGTAGAAAGGGCGTCTTTTACCAGCAGATATCCCCGCAGATCGAACAAGAAGATTTCGATATCGGTCGGTTTCAGGGCTTCGGCGCTCATCGTTTCTCCTGTTGACGGCTTTGTTCATTTTGGCCGTATTTGGTGGTAGGCTACAATGCTGCGAAAATTGTTTCGCGGCAAGCTGGCGGCACATGCCCGCTCTCGTCGCAGTACAGAATATTATACAATAACCATCGCAGACAGAACACAGGGAGACGGTTCTAAAAAATAACTATGGCTCTATCACCCGATCATCTCGTTTACGCCGCACACAATCTGGAAGAGGCGGTTGACAAACTAACCGAGCGGCTTGGCGTGCGCCCTTCTGCCGGCGGCAGGCATCCAAGCGGAACGCACAATGCGCTCTTAGCCTTGGGCAATTCCTGCTACCTGGAGATCATTGCCCCGGACCCATCCCAGAGCATCCAGGACAGCGGGCAGCCACTGGCATTTGGATTGGATGACCTGCAGGTCCCGCGGTTGGCAACGTGGGCCGTGCTGGCTGATTCTCTGGAGGAAGTTGCGAGCGCGTCCCAGGCAGCAGGCTATGATCCCGGCGTGGTAATAGATGGCGGGCGAAGACGACCTGACGGCGTGGACCTAAGCTGGCGCACAACAAAGCGACCTGAAACGCAGGAAGGCTGGCCGCCGCCGGGTGACGGCTTGGTGCCGTTTCTGATAGAGTGGGGGGATGGAACACCGCACCCTTCGTCCACGTCGGCGCAAGGCGTGCGCCTGCTCGAACTGTCTCTTTTCCATCCCCGTCCGGCCGAAGTGCAGCCGATGCTGGCTGCGCTGCACATCGATATTCTGGTGGCGGCTGGTGACTCCCCTGTCATGCGGGCGCGGCTGGAGACGCCGCTTGGGATCGTGACGCTGGAATAGCAGAGGCTGGAATTTCCCCTTTCCTAACCTTAAGGGTTCTCTCTGATCTGGACTCTCCTTTTCTTTACTGACTGGCGGCATGGTCGTCCGGCGGCGGAGGGTACGGTGCCAGTGAAAAGAGGATGCGAAGTCCAATGGCAAGGCTTAGAGAGCCGAACATCCCTTGGCTGTCAAAGCGATTGTGATCGCCCAACTGCGGCTTTCCTTTTGCCCGCTCGATTGGTCTCATTTCGTGCCATGGCCACCCCTCCGAACTCTTGCTTTTCTCCCAGCTACACAGTACGGCCACCTCGCTTATAGGCGACGTTCCTCTTCCTACATTCAAGCCGGACCGGCAACAGAGAATCGTGATGAACTGCGTTTCAGTCTCTCGTAGCGAGAAAGACGGCGCCAGGGTCTTTCTGCTTAGGGATTCCTTCCTTGTCCGGTTTCCAGACCCTGGCACTGCACCCTCCCATTACTGCGATCTTTCCTTCTGTTTTGAACTGGGCGGACCGCAGGAATGCCTTTGACCAGGCCCCATCAAGTAATGTATACTATTTACGTGGGCGTCGAAGAACTGAAGACACTCTCACCTCTCTACAGGATCGTGAGAATTCGAAAGGAGTGAACTGGTCATGAACAAGATATTGGGGACTTTCCTAAAAGTCCTGGCCGTAGTGGTCTGGGTCCAATTCCTGGCCATACTTTTCTACGACCCGGCGCAGGAAGGAGTGGGTTTTCAGATATGGTCAGTCCTCGACCCGTTGATGGTAATTGCAATCCTCGTGACAATTTGGTTTTCGTTCCGCAGGAAGACAGAAATCGACAGTTTGGAAGAGAGCGGCCTGACTAAGGATTACTTCGAGGCGAACATCGCATTGTACGGGGGCGTTGCCCTGCTTGCTGCACTACTTTGGAACTGGATCGGCTCCCGTTGGTCCTACCCCTTGGTTAGTTTTCAGTGGCTGTGGATTCTGATCGACCTCACGCTCCCCCTTTTGCTGTTCTCAACCGGCCTGCGTCTGACCAGAAGCGAAGCCATGTAACTATACAGGAATCGGACTTCCAGTATCGCAGACAGTCTCTGACTCGTTTCGAGAAGCCAAGACCTTGTAAGGAAGCACGTACGCGAGACTGCCAGTCGTCTTGCAAAGTCCCAGGACTGATATGTCTCGCTAGACGCAGGTGCGGGCGTTCAGCTGTCTCAAATGAAAGTTTGCGTTTCTTGTGCGTCTTCGGTCGTGTGGGGAGGCTAAGACAGGAGGAGTCGCTCCCCCTATCAGTAGTGGGAATGCCATCCCCGCAAGCTTACAATGCCCAGATTCATTTAACCGTTCAATCATTGTATTTCGAGTGCAGGACAGATTCAGGAAACTGGAAGACTGAACAAACTGCCGGTTCAGGCATAATTGCAAAATGACTGCTCATAACTCTTGCTCGAATCTTCTGCCAGTGCGGTTGTTGCAAGACGGATGTTTAGCGGAGAATCCGTGTTAAGGAGGGATTTCGTCGTGAAGAAAGTCGTGGGAATTGCCATGCAGGTTTTCGCCGTATTGTTCTGGCTGCAGTTTGTCGCCATTCAACTGTACGACCCATCCTCCGAAGGAATAGGCTCGCTGATCTGGACTATCTTTGATCCTTTTGTGGCAGCGGGCGCCCTGATATCTATCTATATCGGATTCCGCAGAAAGCTGGAAGTCGACAACGCTAATGGACAGGGACTTGACAAGGAATACTTTGAGGCAAACATAACCCTGTATGGGGGCATCATCATTTTTCACGCCCTCTTATGGAACTGGATCGGTTCCCGTCTGGTCGAACCTGCGATGAGCCTCCATTGGCTATGGATATTCATTGATATCTCTGTTCCATTACTTCTATTCCCGGTGGGCCGGCACCTTGCCAGGGACGCCAAACAGAACTGAACGTCCAAGCATTGCGAAAATTCGACCTGGAAGAGCAGAACTGGACCATGGCAACTGGTTCCATGTTGACTCTGCGTCGGAAGGCTGAGAGGCACAGAGGTCCACGCTCTCGTTCCTTTTCTCGGGGGCTCATCGGATTGCACCTGGTCATGGATTCCAATGTCCATGAGAGTGCTCCGATTTCATGCCTTGAGGGTCTGCGTCATCGTTGAAGACTCTCGGTTACTGTTACGCTAAGCAAGCTCTGTACGAATGGAACATCGCGGCCACGACTGCCTACGACCTGTGACTGATAGGGCGCCATGACTGTGCGACCACTCTCTCTCCGCAACCAATCCGGACCCCTCAAAAGCGCAACTCGGGTATGATTTCCGATTTGCCTTTGATGGATGCCTTTGCGGGCCAGATCCCAGGAGACAAGCCCTTTACATATGCACTTGGATTCCTCAATTGAAGGGGATGCCCAATAACTCGGGGCGAAAGTTTTGGCAATTGGCACAAGCCAAGGGTTGATTATCAATGCTGATCTGTGGTAGACTATGCCAAATGGACGGATTAGACTGATGAAGATCTTGAATCCGCCCTCATTTTGCACGCCAATTTGGCACCAGGAGGATGACCATGGCAGACACAAATCACCTTTCCGGTTCATCTGAGAAGCTTTCAGACAACCTGAATGGGCATGTGCCGTACCCGGGTATCCCAACGACGACAGACGGAGCCGGCTCGGTAGTGTGGGCCGAGACACACATAACACAAGCCGCGTGCGCTTATCCCATCACTTCTTCAACGACGATGGGAGGGGGCTACGGAGCGGCTGTTTCCAATGGCGCCCGCAATCTGTGGGGCGATGAGTTGATGTTCCTGGAACCTGAATCCGAACACAGCGCCGCTGCGGCTTGTGAAGGTTTCGCGGTTGCCGGTGGTCGGGTCAGCAATTATACATCCGGCCAGGGTCTCATCCTGATGCACGAGGTACTATACACGATTTCAGGCAAGCGCCTGCCGGTCGTGTTTCACATCGGCTCGCGCGCTCTGACGAGTCACAGCTTGAATGTTCACGCCGGACATGACGATGTCATGTCCGTTTCCGATTCCGGTTGGGGTATCCTCTTTGGACGCACTGCCCAGGAGTCGGGTGACCTGGCGCTGATCACCCGTCGCGCGGCCGAAGACAGCGGCACACCATTCTTCAACGTCCAGGATGGCTTTCTCACTACGCACACGGTAGAGGATGTACTGCTGTGCGAACCGGAGATGATGAAGGAGTTTATTGGAAAGCCCGAAGACAAACTGGTCAATCTGTTCAACCCCTATAATCCGGTTATGACCGGCGTTGTACAGAACCAGGACAGCTACATGAAGGGCAAAATTGCCCAACGTGAATACTATTCAAAGGTAGGGGATGCGGTTCAGAATGCGATGGACGAATTCTATCGCCTGACGGGCCGGCGCTACCAGATGCTGGACACCTACCGTATGGAAGACGCCGAGTATGCCATTGTAGGCATGGGCTGCATGATAGAGACAGCCAAGGCGACTGTCGACTACATTCGCCGCGAAGAAGGAATCAAGGTTGGCGTCGTCCATATCACCTGTTATCGACCATTCCCCAGCCAGGAGATCGTGGAGACGCTGAAGCATCTACGAGGGTTTACAGTGCTTGAGCGCATGGACGACCCGATAGCGCCCAACAACCCGGTAACGAACGATATCAAGGCAGCATTTGCCGACGCCTATACCGGCACTCCCGGCTTCTCAGCTATCGACGACATACCTACGATATTCAGCGGCTCGGCCGGATTGGGCAGCCGCGACGTGCGCCCGGGTCACTTCATCGCCATCGCCCGCAATATGGTGGAGGAAGGTCCCCGGTTCTTTGTCGTGGGCATCAAGCATGACCTCGCACTGCCAATGAATGGCGACCCGGATGTACGCCCGCCAGGCGCGTTCTCGATGCGCGGCCACTCGGTGGGCGGTTTCGGTTCGGTCACTACCAACAAGGTCATCGCCACGATCGCGGGCGACATTTTTGGCAAGAAGGTACAGGCCTACCCCAAGTATGGTTCCGAGAAGAAGGGCCTGCCGACCACCTACTATCTGACTGTGGCAGATGAACCGATCCTGACCCATTGCGAACTCAACAATGTTGATTTCGTGCCCATGAACGACATAAACGCCTTCTTTACAAGCAATCCTCTGGCAGGGCTTCAGCAAGGGGGGACACTCTTCGTGCAGACGAACAAGTCTACGCCGGAGGAGGTGTGGTCAAATGTACCGCCCAAGGCCAAAGAACTGATCCGCGAGAAGAATCTACGTGTGGTGGCGGCAGACGGCGCCAAAATCTCCCGCGAAGAGGCTCCGGTAGCTGATCTGGAAGTTCGTATGCAGGGTATCGTGCTGCTGGGTATCTTCCTGAGAGTGACTCCTTTTGCGGGCGACGCGAATCTTAATGACAGTGATGTTATGGAACGCTCGGAACAGGCGTTGCGCAAGTACTTCGGCAAGCGCGGCGAAGCAGTCGTGCAGGCCAATATGCGCTGCGTAAGACGAGGCTACGAAGAGGCCTTCGAGATTCCGCCGGAGATTATCGCGCAGGACATTACTTCGCCGGTTCTCGTGCCTGGCGCAGAGATTACCCTGTTTACTTAATCGATTGCCGAAATCAGTTTCAACGGTTCTCTATCTACCCGAAAGGCGGCAACTCCTATGGGTGTTACAGTTAATACATTCGACATTCGCAATTTGACCCGGACGACGAACGGTCAAGATTCAGAGTCGCATGCCGAGGACCACGATGAGTCGGCGGTTGACGGCTCCAACGGCCATGGCAACGGCTTCGATTCGATGGTCATAGATGCCCACGATTTCTTCGATAGGGTACTTCATGAGTACAACGAGGGGCCAGGGCCGGATTCGCTAGAGGCTGACGTAGGCTTGGCTCGTTCGGTCATCCCTGCGGGTACCGGCGCATATCGAGACTTCAGTTACATTGCGCCAGAGATTCCGGAATACATCCAGGAGAACTGCACCGGCTGCATGAGTTGTGTCACCCAGTGCCCGGATACTGCAATTCTGGGCAAGGTCGTGACCGATGACGAACTGACCCTTGCGCTGGATGACATCGGCGACGACGCCGAACGCAGCTTTATGTCAAAGCAGTTTGCTGAGACCAACAAGTTCTACAATGTTCCGGCGAAGAGGAAGAAGACACCCGGGAAATTCGGCATTTTCATCGATCCAACGAAGTGCAAGGGTTGCGCTGAATGTGTCGAGGCGTGCGATGACCTTGGTTACCATGCGCTCAAGATGATCGAAAAGGAAGATACGACAGTACCGATTTACCAGAAGAGTATCGACTTCTTCCGCAAGCTTCCTCCGACACCGCAGGAATTCATCAATGACCGCGTCGCCGTCGACATGATGCTGGCGGAGCAGAGCATGCTCTACGTGGGCGGGGCCGGCTCTTGCGCCGGATGCGGCGAAGCGACCGCAATCCGCATGTGGCTGGCAGCACTTGGCTACAAGTACGGTTCCGAAAACCTTGGCATCGCCGCCAGCACAGGCTGCAACACTGTTTACGGAAGCACCTATCCTTACAACCCGTACATCGTTCCCTGGAGCAACTCGCTCTTTGAAGACGGTCCTACGTTCGCGATGGGTTTGCGCATGCGCTGGGACCAGCTGGGCTGGCAGGACAAGCAGCTATGGGTGATGGGCGGCGACGGCGCCATGCTCGACATTGGATTCCAGGCGCTCAGCCGAATGCTGGCCAGCGGCATGAACATTAAGGTGCTCGTTCTGGATACGCAGGTCTACTCCAACACAGGCGGCCAGACCAGCACAGCATCGTTCACGGGCCAGGACTCCAAGATGTACTCCCATGGCACAGTCCATGCAGGCAAACAGGAGATGCGCAAGGAGCTGGGGCGCATCGCCATGATGCACCCAAACACATACGTTGCCCAGACGGTACAGTCTACCCCCAACCATTTTTACAAGTCGATCCTGGAGGCTGCCGAATTCCAAGGGCCGGCGATCGTCAATGTGTTCACGACATGCCAGCCTGAGCATGGCGTTGCCGACAACATGGCTCGCCACCAGGCGAAACTGGCGGTAGATAGCCGCGCATTCCCAATGTTTGTATATGATCCGCGCAAGGGCGAGACGATTCGTGACCGCCTCAGTCTTCAGGGCAATCCGGCAGCAAAGGAAGACTGGTACACGATTAAAAAGACGGGCGAAACAATCGATTTCATTACGTTTGCCCGATCTGAAGGCCGTTTCTCCAAGCAGTTCGACAAAGAAGGCAACCCGTCAGAGGTGCTGATGGCAGCTCAGGCCGACCGGCTCGCGAACTGGCATCTGTTGCAAGAAATGGCAGGCATACGCTAAATTGTGACAGTCAAGAAATTGGCGGCGTACTTCAAAGGGCACAAGAGGACATAGAGAGTCCGAAGAAATTTCTGTGCCGAGAATCGCGTTTCCAGACAGAGAATTCTATCTAACGGGGTGCGGCAACGCACTCCGTTTGTTTTTGCGGCGAGACATTTGCGTCTGCCACTCATTCAATTGGGATGTGAGCGTGGGCAGACTGGTAAGAAACTGGGATGAACCATAATGCAGCTGGCCAATAGCGCAACCGATGTAGATGCAACTGAAGATGGCGGCGTCCAGGCGACTGTGACAAATGCGTCGGATATAGAGAGTCGTGCTGTTTCGACCTCGATTACTACGGATGTCTTGCCTTCAATGTCGGCCACTGATCTTGATGTTCCAGCCCTGTCGACAGACCTACTGGTTGAAATGTACAAGAAAGCGCTGACCATCAGGCTGATGGAAGAAGCGTTGCTGGCATCGGCAGAAGAGGGGCAGATCGGTGGGGCGATGCATACGGCGATCGGCCACGAGGCCAATGCCATCGGCGCGGCTGCGGCCTTGCGCCGCGGCGACTACGTCACTTGCACGTACCGCGGCCACCATCATGGCCTGGCGTGGGGCATGGATCCGGGACGGGCGATTGCCGAGGTCATGGGGCGCAGCGACGGTTTCGCCAAGGGTAAGGGAGGCTCGATGCACTTCGTATCTCCTGAGCACGGCATGATGGGAGCGAACGGCATCGTCGCCGCGCAAGTGCCCCACGCGGCCGGGCTGGCCCTGGCGAGTCATATTCGAGGTGAGGATCGGGTGGCAATCACATTTTTCGGTGACGGCGCGCTGTTCCAGGGGGTAATGCACGAGACCTTCAACATTGCTGCCAAGTGGAAACTGCCGCTAATCTTCTACTGTGAGAACAACCGTTATTCAGAAATGACGCCGATCTGGCGTACGTCTTCGATCGAAGATATATACCTGTTCCCCAGGTCCTATGGCATGGACTCGATGCAGATAGACGGGAATGATGTGGAGGTGGTCCACGCCGCAGTAAGCCAGGCGGCAGAGCGCGCAAGGTCGGGCGCTGGGCCAACTTTCATCGAGGGAATCACCTACCGTCTTGCCGGACACATGGCAGGGGATCTGGAGACCTACCGCCCGCAGGAGGAGGTCGAAAAGCAGCAGGCCTATGAACCGCTTACCGTTCTGCGGCAGAAGCTCCTTGCAAGGGGCGTAGACGACGCCCGAATCGCTGCAATCGACGAGGAGATCGACGAGATGATCGACGAAGCGGTGGCCTTCGCGGAGAATAGCCCCTGGCCAGACCCGGCGGAGACGTACTTGGACGTTTTTGTTTCCACGACATACGGAGAAGAGTAGCTGAATTCTCACTCCTTAATTCATTTGTCTCAAGAGTTGAGTCAAAGTTTACCTGGGAATATCTATGCGAAGAACCACATACATTCAGGCCCTAAATGAGGCGCTGCGAGAAGAAATGCAGCACGACCAGAATGTCTTTCTCATCGGCGAGGACGTCGGCCATTACGGCGGGCTCTTCCGGGTGACTCGCAATTTGCTCGACGAATTCGGCGAGAAGCGAGTCCTGGACACGCCCATCAGCGAACAGGCATTCATGGGCATGGCACTCGGCGCGGCCACCGTTGGCCTGCGTCCGGTCGTTGAACTGATGTACATGGACTTTACGCTGGTGGCCGCCGACCAGATATTCAATCAGATCGCCAAGTACCAGTACATGACCGGCGGTCTTCTGAACGTCCCATTGGTGATTCGGGGACAGCAGGGGGGAGGCAAACGCTACGGCTCGCAGCACAGCCAGTCGGTGGACAGTTTGTACGCCCACTTTCCCGGCATAAGGGTCGTGGCGCCGGCAACACCGTACGATGCCAAGGGCCTACTGAAATCTGCGATCCGCGACGACAATCCGGTCGCGTTTCTCGAACACAAGATGCTTTACTTTACGCGCGGCGAGGCGCCGCCGCCGGATGAAGAGTATTTAATCCCGATCGGTAAGGCGGACGTAAAACGCGAAGGCGCGGATCTGACCATTGCTACATTCAGTTACTGTCTTTTGCAGGCCCTGGAAGCCGCGGAAACTCTGCAAGAAGAGCATGGCATCGATTGCGAGGTTGTTGACTTACGCACGGTCGAGCCGTTGGACACGGAGACGGTCTGGGAATCGGTTGCCAAGACCGGGCGCCTGCTGGCGGTTCACGAATCTTATGCGAACTGCGGCGTAGGCGCGGAGCTGGTGGCGCGGGCCTACGAAGAAGCGCCTCAACTGTTGCGCGCCCCTGCCCGCCGCCTGGGGATGGCCCCCGTTTCGATCCCTGTTTCACGCGTGTTGGAAGAAGAGGCACTACCTTGGAAGAACGATATTATCGCCACTGTTCTGGAGATGGAGCGGGGATAAAGGGGATTTGGCAATGGCTACGGATGTAACTCTGCCCGATATGGGCGAGGAAGTGGAAGATGTGACCATCAGTCGCTGGCTTGTCAAGGAAGGCGAGGACATCAGAGCCGGAGATCCCCTGCTGGAGATTGCGACCGACAAGGTGGATACCGAGGTCCCGTCCCCCGTGGGCGGCAGGGTCCTGTCGATTCGTTTTGGAGAGGGTGAGATCGTCGAGCTGGATGCTGTAATCGCCGTGATTGGGGAAGCGACGGAGGCAATGGAACCGGCGTCTGAGGCCTCTGGGGCTGAATTCACGCCGGATCAGTCTGGTCCTGGCGAAAGAGGTGATGCCTCGGCCCAATCGCAAACGGACGATACCCTGGAGGATCATGGCGCGGCGGTTCGGGCCACTCCGGTTGCTCGTCGCATGGCGGAAGAGGCAGGCATCGCGCTGTCGGCAGTTCAGAGCGGGGACGGCGATCAGATCACAAAGAGCGACGTGGAGGCAACGCTCAGAGAAAAACTGAGAAGCGGCCAGAAGGAACCTAAAGAGGCGCAAGAGGAGGAGATAGACTCGCTGGAGGAATCGACTTCTACCGACAGTTCGATGGTGCCCTTGGAAGTACGCCGGCTGGCAGCGGCATATGACATCGATCTGCGAAAGGTGGCAGGGGGGCGTGCGCCTGGCAGCCTGACGCGTCACGACCTGATCGAGTATGCAAAGGAGCAGAAGGGACTTTCCCACCTGACCGACGCTGCGAATTATGACTCTGCACCTCAAGCTGCCGAACGGGAACCGGCGTCAGACGGGGTACCCAAAGCCGCGACCAAGAATGATGCGGCTCGCGGACAGGAGAGTGCGGGCGATACGCTGGTCCCACACAGCCGGATGCGCCAAATCATTGCCAGAAACATGGTGCAGAGCGCGTTTTCGGCACCCCACGTCACGACTGTGCACAGCGTCGACATGGGGACCGCGACCGCGCATTATCAGACTCGCAAGGGGGAATACGCGCAGCAAGGCGTGCGATTGACGCTAACCGCATATATAGTGGCGGCCGTTGTTGAAGGGTTGAGGGCGGTTCCTGCCGTCAATTCTGAGTGGAAGGAAGAGGGCCTGCTGCTTAAGCACTCGTTCAACATCGGCATGGCGGTCGCGCTGCCGCCCGACGCCACCGGTGTGGGTGGGCTGATCGTGCCGGTCATACGCGACGCTGGCGATATGAATTTACTTGGAATTGCCCGCCAAGTGGCTGACTTGGCGGCCCGCGCCAGAGAAAACCAGCTCACGGCTGCCGACACACAAGGGGGCACTTTCACGCTGACCAACTACGGTACTTCCGGGAGCCTGTTCCAGACTCCGGTGATCCTACAACCACAGGTTGCGATTCTTGGAACTGGTGCGATAGAGAAGCGGCCGGTGGTAGTCAGCCGAGCTAAACCCTATGAAGCCAGTGTGGATGACTATCTGGCCTTCCGACCAATGATGGACTTGGCCCTTAGCTACGACCACCGCGTACTAGACGGCGCCAGCGCGGATGCTTTCTGCCTTGCGGTCAAGAGTAAACTGGAAACCTGGTCGGACGCGGCCTGACTTTTTGGTCTCCAAGCGCGAGCGACTTTGCACCCAGATGAAGCGTTAATCCAGTTTTGGGGGAATGAAAAGTCGCGGCGTTGCCACGGACCTGTTACTTCTGGCGTTGCAAGAGTTGATTGGACAGTTCAAGTAGCAAGGAATCATCAGCCCGCTCTCCCAAGCCATCGCAGAGAGCTTCCATCGCCGCGTTGTGATAGTGCTTTACTTGCCCTTCTGACCAGCGCTTCGCTTCAATCCCGTCCAGGATAGCGAGTACTTGGGCGAGTTGCTCCTCGACCATTCCATCGCTCCACAGAGCCTTGATTTTGCCGGCTGCCTCGGGATGCTCCAATCCGAATAACATAGGCAGGCTCTTCTTGCGCCGCAGGATATCATTTCCTGCGGCCTTCCCAGTCACTTCGGGATCGCCCCAAATGCCCAGAATGTCATCCTGTATCTGAAAAGCAAGTCCAATGTTGTGCCCAAAGCGATGCATACATTCGGCTTGGCGGGTGTCGGCGCCGCCGTAGAGTGCCCCCACCGCGACCGATCCTGCAACCAGGGCGGCAGTCTTCCCTTCTATCATTTGCAAGTACTCGGCGACGGTCACGTCTTCTCGCTCTTCAAAGCTCAGATCGAGGTGCTGGCCTTCTGTCAAGCCGATACAGATCTTTGTAAAGTGATCGAGAGCAGCGAGTGCCAAGCCGTTACCTGAGCTCGTGGAGGGAGGGGCGGCAGAAGATGGATGGACTGCCGACCGCATTAGTGCTGAGAAAGCGAGAGCGAACAACCCGTCGCCCACGTTTATCGCCTGGGGCACGCCCCAAAGCGCCCAAACTGTTGGTCGGTGGCGGCGGAGCTCGTCTCCGTCTTCGATATCATCGTGGACAAGAGAGAAGTTGTGAAGAATCTCGACTGCAGCCGCAGCTGGAATCGCATTGGCCGGATTTCCGCCGACCGCCTCGCACGCGATCAGGCAAAGCAGCGGCCGTATGCGCTTGCCTGCCGCAAGAGAGTGGGGACGGAGGTCCTCATCTGCCCAGCCCATGTGATAGTGCATCATTGCGTAATGGTTGGCCTGAAGAGGGCTGCGCGTTGCCAGAATGGACTTCATTACATCCTCAAGTTTTGGCAACCACAGTGAGGCGAATTCGCTCAGGGATGCGCTGCCGGGCACGCCAGCGCCCGCACCCAGCGAATCGGACTCCGTCGCGCCGACGGTCATCTCTTCGGGCGGTTTCCTTACAATAGCGGACTCAGGAATGGCGCGGCCGATGTCGGTGCCGCCGTCTTTGGGATTCGGGAGCAGACGCTCCTGATTGCGCCCGCCGAATGTTTCTGAAGGGCCGACCTCATCAGTGCGTAGCGGAACTGACGCTGTTACACCGGTCATGTCGGTCGCTTTTACAAGGACACCGGGTTGCCTCAATGCTTCAATGTTGGGGGACCCGCTGGCAAACATCGCGATGCGGAGCTCATCGACCAGCAGATCAATCTCCTCCACCACCGATTCCGTCGATTCGACTGCACGCTTCAGGAACGGGGATGCCAGGCCAGCCAGGTCGGCTCCCAAAGCAGCCGCCTTTGCGACATCCTGACCATTGCGCACGCCGCCGCTAGCGAAGAGCAGCAGGTCAGGTTTGCCGGCTGCCGCACGCGCCTCGCGGACATATGCCAGGCTGGTGACTGTTGGGATCCCCCACTCTCTGAAGGAGGCTGCCAGCCGGCGCTGGCGCTCTGTAGGGGCGCGGTGTTTCTCGACTTCACTCCAGGATGTACCGCCGGCGCCGGCGACGTCGATAGCACTTACTCCGGCATCGATCAGGTTGCGCGCCACCTGCGGGCCAATCCCCCAACCAACCTCCTTGACAATTGTTGGAACTCCGACTTGTGCGCAGACTTCTTCAATCCGGGACAGGAGCCCGCCCCAACGAGTGTCGCCTTCCGGTTGCAATACTTCCTGTAAGGGATTCAGGTGGAGGATCAGGGCGTCGGCTTCCACCATGTCCACAGCCCGCCGGCACTGATCGACGGTGTAGCCATAATTGAGTTGCACTGCCCCAAGATTGGCAAAAATCAGCGCGTCGGGCGCGTAGGTGCGTACGAAGAAGGAGGCCTTGGTTTGGGTGTCTTCGAGGGCCGCGCGCTGGCTGCCGACACCCATGGCCAGGTTTCTCTCTTGCACAGCCTCTGCAAGGCGCTGGTTGAAGAGTCCTGCCTGGGCAGTGCCGCCGGTCATGGAGCTGACCTGAATGGGCGCGGAAAGACGCTTGCCCAATATGATGACGCTGGTGTCCACCGCGTTAAGGTCTATTTCAGGCAGTGCCTGATGGGTGAAGTGGTAATGCTCAAAGCCGGACGTCAGCTGCCTAAAGGCGACGTCTTCTTCCAGGTTTATGCGAATATGGTCGTCTTTTCGACCGGCTGTTGACAATCGAGTCCTCCATGGGACCTCAATGCGGAACAGATTCTGCCGCTTTTCATTCGCAAGAAAGTGGATGGCGCGGTCCAACAAGCGAGGCGACTCGGAGAAGGCCCATTTCGAGACGCAACTTCCCATTCTTTCCAACACATTCCGGGAAAGCCCTGCCTCAGCCTGCCACGCCTTGTTCGAACATTTTATCCCGATTTCTTACAGAAAAACGTAACTCTAATTCGATTCTAGTGTTTTATGATTTATAATGCAAGATATTAGCATTGATTTTGATTACGTGTATTGACAAAAGGGGGCATGAGTATGGCAACAACTTTCGAACAGGTTCGCGATATCATAGTTGATCAGCTAGATGTTGATCCTGATGAAGTGACCGAAAATGCCAAGTTCAAAGAGGATTTGGACGCAGACAGCTTGGACCTGGTTGAGTTGATAATGTCATTCGAAGAAGAGTTTGGCGGAGAAATCAGCGACGAACAAGCCCAGGAGATCGAAACAGTTGGCGATGTCGTAAAGCATCTGGAAGCCCAAGCGGCTTGAGTAGACAGCTGGCAAACAGCCTGCAAAAGGAGAGCGAGTTGTGAAAGCAACTCGCTCTTTTTGTTGGGGAATCGAAAGTAAGGGCATGGATGAGATGGGGCCGGATGTCCGTTACAACGAGAATGTAACGCTGCTGATCATTGCCGGAGGGAGCAGCCGCCGCATGGGCTCCGACAAACTGTTGCTGCCGGTACCGCCGCGTGGAAAACCTTTGATTCGGCACGCAACCGAACGCCTCATGACGATGGTTGCCAGAACGGTAGTCGTAGCCAACAGCATCGGCGTTTGTGAAGCTCTGCGCGATTCAAGCCAAAGCGGCAGACAGCGCGGCGAAGATCCGGCAGTAGTTTACACAGACATTCATTGCATTCCGGACGACTCGCCCGGAGACGGCCCGTTGGGCGGCCTCGCAACGGGATTGCGCCGGACCGAGGGCTGGGCGCTGACTGTCGCCGGAGACATGCCTTTTCTTTCGGCGGCAGCATGCCAGTATCTGACCGACCTTTCAGACGGCGGTTGCGACGCGATTGTGCCTGTTCTCGAAGGAAGGTCACAGCCTCTCCATGCGCTCTATCACAGCCGCTGCCTCCCTGCCGTAGAAAACGTTTTGGCGGGGGGTCTGCGCCGCATGGACAGCTTCTGGCCTTATGTACGCGTCCGTTGGATTGCAGCCAGCGCATTGCGCCCCTTCGACCCGGAACTTCGCACATTTACCAACATCAATACGCCGGCCGAGTGGGGAAAGGCACTGTCCTTGCTTTCGCAAGGCTGACCACCAGGTGTTAGAATGGGGCCGGGAAGCCTAGTGCCCATATCGCGGCTGCAGCGCCGTCCAGTGGTTGCGATGCTTACACCGTCTGTCGAAACTTTCGGGAAGGTAACTACTGGGCGACAGTATTTGACCAGCCAGTCATCCCTGGAGCCATTCGGACGCTTGGGACGCAACTGTTTGACAGACGCCGTACGGCTCGCAAGCCGAGACGTTGCGAAGAAGACGCACAGGTAGGTGAGGGATGGTTTTGGAGGGGGGCGTTGCGGGGGCGCAGCCCCTGCACAAGGGAGGCCGCTTGCGGCCGACCGCCCATATACATAAAGGGCGACTACATATAGGGCGACAGCTATATGTAGGGAGAAGGCCCATGGCGGCTCCCGTTCAGTGTTCATTGTAGTGGGGCGACCGTCAGCCCTGAGTGGTAGTGTTCGGAGGGCCTCAGGGGCACTGCAGAGAATAGTGGTTAGCGGATAGCGGCTGGAGACGTTTTGAATGCCAGGGTGAGGCTGGGTTGCACGGCGGCGAATTGACGATGGCGGAGTAGTCACTAACGAAGTTTAGCAGGCGGCCGACTTTTTCGGGAGGCAGGAGAGGTGAGGACAGGATTCTGACCTCCAGAACGACAGGACTGTGCAACGCAAATGGCAAAGCATCGAAGAGGCTCAACTCAAAAGAGAACTGCCGTCTCCAGCGGGCAAGGCCGCGGCAAGCAGCTAGAGGAGGGCGCCGTCGTCAAGGACTGGGGAGGGCGCATCCCGGTCGCGTTGACCTTTCCAAACAGCTACTACGTTGGCATGAGCAGCCTTGCGTTTCAGCTGCTGTACAGCTGGCTGAACGATGAGCCCGACGTGGTCTGTGAGCGCATGTTCTGGCATAAGGGCGCGGCCGCGGCAGGTGAGCCCCTGCTCTCTATGGAAACTGGTCGCCCGGCCGATGACTTTGACATCTGGGCCTTTACCATCTCCTGGGAGATGGATTACTTTAACGTCGTGGAAATGCTGCGCCAGGCCGGCATCCCGCCGCTGGCTCAGGAGCGGCGCGACAGCAGCCGTTGGGACGGATCTGACTGGCCTCTAATCATCGCCGGCGGCCCGGGCATCACCATGAATCCGGAGCCGATGGCCCCCTTCTTCGACGCCGTTCTGATCGGGGAGGGCGAGGAGGCGGTGCCGCAGTTCCTGGAATTGTGCCGCGATGGGCTATACGAAGATCGCGAGGCGCTGCTGCAGACGCTTGACCGTGAGCCCGGTTTCTATATTCCCCACCTGCGCCCGTCGAATCGAAACCATGCCGAATTCCGCCCGGTGGAGCGGCTGTGGGTGCGCGAGCTGGCTAACTTCCCGACCCAGTCGGTGCTTTATACGCCGGACACGGAGTTCAGCGGCATGCACCTTATGGAAATTGCGCGCGGCTGCGGAAGAGGCTGTCGCTTCTGCCTGGCAGGTTATGTGTACCGGCCGCCACGCGAACAGCCATTGGAGTCGCTGCTGGGCTGGGCGCGAGCGTCCATGGCAAAGGGGCACGACCGTATAGGACTCGTCAGCGCTGCTGTGAGCGACCACACTCAGATCGATGAACTGGCAACCGAGCTTGCCGGTATGGGCGCCTCCATTAGCGCCAGTTCAATGCGGATGGATCCGATCAGCGTTCCATTGATTCAGGCGATGGCCGCCGGCGGCACCCAGACATTGACAGTCGCGCCGGAAGCGGGCAGCGAACGCCTGCGGAATGTTATAAACAAGACCCAGACCGAAGAGCAGATGATGCGAGCGGTAGGGCTGGCTGCGGAGCTGGATTTTCCCCAGCTCAAGCTCTACTTTATGACAGGCCACCCAACCGAGACAGACGAGGACATACAAGAGCTGATCGAGTTTACGCTCAAGGCGCGACAGCTGTACAGGCGCCGGCTGGCCATAAACGCCACACCCTTTGTCCCCAAGGCGCACACGCCTTTCCAATGGGAAGCGATGTTGCCGGCCGCGGAGCTTAAGCGCCGGCAGCGCAGGATAAACAAAGCGCTGGCGCGGCACGGTGTCGAGGTGCGGGCGGATTCGCCGGAATGGGCTGAAGTGCAAGCGGTTCTGAGCCGGGGAGATCGCGCGCTGGCCAATGTGCTCTTGGAGATTCCACCGGGACAACTGAACACCCGTCTCTTCTTTCGCACAATGGAAAGACTTGGGCTGGACAAGGAGCATTACCTTGGCCAGTGGAATGCAGGAGCTGCTCTTCCCTGGGATATTGTCCAGAGCGGTGTTAGCGAAAACTATTTTAACTACGAATTGCGCCTGGCCACAGCAGAGCGTACGGGGCTCTCGTGCCCTCCCGACAGCGCCGGCTGTCTCACTTGCCAGGCATGTGATGACGACTGGGCCTTCCGCTACGGTGACAATGAGAACCGGCCGATCCCTGCTGCCAAGGGTGGGGCTTGGCGAGCGCAGGACTGGCTTCCCTGGACAAAGCTAAAGGAACAGAAACACAACACTGGCCTGGGCAACGTGACTATTGAACCGATCCCTCTGGATTGAATCCCGTTCTACGACAGTGAATCTGCTGACGCGAGAGTGTTTGACACCGCCAACGTTGGCGAATCGGTTATGAGAGGAAACCGATCACAAAAATGCACCGCATTCCTTACAACAATGGCGTGGTGACCTATTCCTTCGAAAGTTTTTCCTCTCACCCTCTGCAAGCCCATTTCAGTGCGCGCCACGGCGGCGTATCGCCCTACCCCTGGCGTAGTCTGAATTTCAGCTACAGCCGCGGCGATGACCGTGCGCGTGTGTTGGAAAACTTCGCTCGATTCTGCGCGGCCCTTGGCCAAGAGCCTGACAATCCAGTCCGCACGCACCAGGTCCACAGTGCATACGTGACCCGTGTCGACTGGAAGGACGCCGGCTCCCGCCAGAAGGATTGCGATGCCCTCATCACCAATGCGGTTGCCTTGCCCCTCTTTCTCGTATTTGCCGACTGCGTGCCGCTGATATTGTTCGATCCGGTTCGCCATGCACTGGGCGCGTGCCACGCCGGTTGGCGAGGTACTGTCAACGGTATTGGACCCGCCGCGCTGAAGGCGATGGCGGCCGAGTTCGGGACGGACGCGGCCGATGTGCATGTGGGCATAGGACCGAGCATTGGGCCGGAGAGCTACGAAGTCGGCGATGACGTTATCCAGATGGCTACTGCAAAGTTACCTGGCGGAGAAAAGTATTTCTACAGACGTAACGGAGAACACGCAAATCCTTTTTTCGATCTTTGGCAGGCCAATGCCGACCAATTGATAGCGGGCGGGGTACCTCGCGGCAACATCGAAATCGCGGAAATCGACACCGCGGGCAATACTGACGAGTTCTATAGCCATCGGGCCGAGAAGGGCCTATGCGGTCTTTTTGGACTACTGACCTGGCTGGAACCCCTAGAGAACGGGCATCGTTCACCAGTCGATATATGATACAATTAGACTGGACGCAGACGGTCGTCGTCTGGTGCCGAGAAACTTCCGAGACGCAGAGCAGTTCCGCAATTGAAGCAGGCGACGTCGCCGACCAGCGGCCAAATGCTAAGTGCCTGAGCATGAGAGGCGGAGTTGCTCTGCCGTTAGTCAGGACTGGTTGATTCCGCATGTCGGAAAGCACAAACCGATTTGAAGAGTTGCTGCGCAGGCTTGGTTTAGATTCCATGCCGACCTACCAGCAGCTTTTTGAATCGATGGATCCGCTGTCGTGGACGCTGGTGCTGCTCCTGACCGGGGCAGTGATACTTGGCGTGTTTTTCACACTGAACACACGTTACAGTTTTCACGCTTTCCAGGAGGCGGAAGCGACGCCAGACGTCCTTTTGGCAAGGCTGAAGCAGGATCCGACATACCTGACGCCGCCGTCCATTATCAGCCGGCTGGGGGCGGAAACAACTTTACAGCTCCTGGAGTATGGCGACCAGGTAACAGCCGGGCAGTGGCGATCGATGTGGAATCGCGTGCGGGAGGAGCTATTGGGGCTGCTCTCTTCGCAACACGCGTTTGGCCCTATTTTCGCTCTGGCCAACTATTACATGAGCACCGATACCGAAGAGCCGGACAGCATGCGTATTCGCCGGACGGCATTGATTCACAAGCTGGGCCAGCGGCGGCAACTCGAACCGGGAGCCGACGGCATGCTGGCCCAGTTGCGGTTGGTGCGGCACCCTGCCGAACAACTTGGCGAATTGGGGTTTGATGGGCCAACGATCTGGCTGGAGAGTGCAGAGGACTCTATGGAGGTGGAAGGTCCCATCATTCAGATGGGAACTGTTCGCTTCGATACGGTTGATCGGGCGAGCGTTGGCATTACCATTCAGAGGACACCTACTGTCGGCGGGAACTTTACGATGCAGATGGAGAAACGAAACGACATGTGGGTCGTTGTCAACGAGCAGGTAAACTGGGAACCTTAGGATGTTTTCGGCAGGGTTCGAAGACAGACGGTCTCACCGGCAGATTGTCTCCTCGAAGAGGGGGAGACAGAGTCAGCAGACAGTGCGAGGCGGCGCTTCACATATTCGCCTCAATCACGAGGAATCTGCAATTCGAGTGACTGTATCTTATGAATGAACTATCGTTGACCCTCGCCGATGCCCTGGGCTTTATGAACGCCCTGGTCTCGTCGGTGGTCGTGATTCTCGCCTTTTCGCTTCTTGCTTATACGCTAAACTATAATTTCCGTCACCCAGTGGCCAAGCGCTTTGCTTATTTGCTGGGCCTTGTCATGGTGACATACGCGTCCGAGGTCGCATTGACACAAGCGATCAGCGCGGACTCGGCGACGAAGTGGCTGCGCTTCCAATGGTTGGGGATTGCATTCTTGCCCGGGGCCTATTATGCCTTCTCCTATTCGATTCTGCGCACCACGAACTATCATACTGACCGCCGCCGGCTAATCAACAATGCTATTGGCGTCCTTTCGGTGGTCAGCGCTCTGCTGGCAATTTTCTCGACCCTCCTGGTTGACTATGTGGAGTTTGACCCGCTGCTTAGTTATCTGCGTCCCGGTATTTTGTTCTGGCCCTTCGCAGCCTTCTTCGCCGGTGTTGTAATACTCTCCCACTTCAACATTTGGAAGGCCCGTCAGCGATGTCTGACCGCCGAGAGCCGCAAGCGAATGACGTATCTTCTCGTGGCAACGGCGGCGCCTGGCATCGGCACTTTCCCTTATCTGATTGCGTTGGGTAAAGCCTCTGCTGGACTGCTTGCTCCTGAGTGGATTCTTGGCTTGGCGATAGTAGGCAACAGTGCTGTCGGCTCCATGCTCATCTTCCTGAGCTACACTGTGGCATTTTTCGGCGTCTATACGCCTGACAGAGTCGTGCGGTACCGCCTCATTCGCTACTTTGCCCGGGGTCCGGTTGTTGCGATTCTCGTGATTCTGGCGATTCAGACGATCCCAACGGTAGAGCACGTGCTTGGCCTGCCTCGCAACATTGTACTTTTCAGTGTAATTACCGGAGTGATAATTGCCGCCCAGGTATTTCTCAGCCTGTCAAAGGCGTTGACCGACCGGGTTGTATACGGAGAGGATCGGGAGGAAATCGCCTGGTTGCGGGAACTCGACAGGCGACTGCTGACCACTACGGATTTGCGTCAGTTTCTCGAAAACCATCTGACAGTTCTGTGTGAGATACTGCGCGTTCGCTCAGGCTTTGTGGCAGCGGCCATTGGTACTGATCTGATCCTGGAAGCAGTGGTAGGACCTGAGGGAACCCGACAGGAGATTCTTGACGACAAGGACTGGAGCAATGCCCTGAACGAGGCGTTGGGCCTTGTTCGCACGAATGGCACGCCCTCCAATGGCGGGCCGGCACACAATGTTGAAGGCTTGCCTTCCCTTTCGATGAATGGCGGAAAGGAGGCGCAACAGCTTCCGGCTTTGCAGCCGGCGGAATACGGAGGATACTGGCTCTGGCCCGTGCTGGAACCTGCAAGCGGCCGGGAAGGAGAAATGGTGCTGGGCATGCTGGGGGTACGCGCACGCACCGGATCGCCTAACTTCAGCCTGGATGAACAGAATCTGTTGGCCCAACAAATAGACAGCGTCTCCGCGGGGTTGCTCGATCGGAAGATGCAGATGCAGGTAATGGTCGCTCTGCGCCGCATCATTCCCGGCATCGACCGCATCCAGCAAATCCGCGGTATTGTGCCCTATGTGTCTGAGAACACTGAGGTGCCTCCGGCTGAACTGCTTGAACCGAGCCCGATTCACAACCCTGAATTTGAGAGCTGGGTTAAAGACGCCCTCAGCCACTATTGGGGCGGTCCTAAGCTGACCCGAAGCCCGTTGATGCAACTGCGAGTTGTGGATCGGGTAATCGAAGAAGCTGATGGCAATCCCGGCAAAGCATTGCGGCTGGTGTTGGGCCGTGCCATCCAGAACCTGCGCCCGAGCAGTAAGCAGGACCTGAGCACGCCGGAATGGCTGCTCTACAATATCCTGGAGATGCGTTTTATTCAGGGCCGCAAGATACGAGATATCGCTGGCCGTCTGGCCATCAGCGAGAGCGACCTGTACCGCAAGCAGCGGGTTGCAATTGGCCAGGTGGCGCAAGTTTTGACGGAAATGGAGCAGGGCGACTGGGACGCATTGCTCAAGATGCAGGAAGAAGACGCTGCAACCGTCGTGGACGAAGTGAGATGAAACGGGCGGGATTGCTGAGACCCAATGCTGCGTCCGGCGCAGGAATTCCCTAGGACATGACCCATGGCTGCCAAGCGGCGTAGACGGCGAAAATTTCAGAAGACCGGCCCTGCGGCAGGCATTCAGGCGAACATACAGCATCTGTTCGCCAGGTTTGGCAATGAGGTCCTGGGATTCGCCGTATTTCTTTTCGGAGGTTACCTCGGTTTCACCCTTTTCGTATCCGGCCACGAGTCATGGACACTGATGCTCGCCGGAAGGATGGCCTGGCCGCTCGTGCTGAGCCTGCTGGTTACGGGGGCTGTGCTGCTATTGGGCCGCCAAGCCGGTTACTGGCACCCTGAGGCGCTCGTAGGGGCCGAACTTCTGTTGTTGTCGTTGGCTTCTCTCGAACATATCAGTGACCACCAGGTTGCCGATTGGGCGTTTCCCAGCGCGGGCCAAGGGGCGGGAATAATCGGTTGGGGCGCTGGCAACCTGCTGATCAGCCTGTTTGGGCAGATTCCGGCTACCCTGTCCGTGGTCTTGTTGGCGCTGTTGAGCATTTACCTGCTTTTTCGACATACACCTCTGATTTACCTGTTCGGCTACGTTGTCCAGCTACGCCACTTGACGGCGGATTCATGGCCGGATCAGGCCCCCTCACTCGGTGAGCAACCTGACGAATATCCACTTCCTTCTGAAGAGGAACTGGAGCAAGCGGCCTTTGAGAACGAGGAGGTTGAGGAATCGCCGTATCCTGTAGACCTCGATGATCCGCTGTCCTCGAATGCATTCGCGGCGGAGCCGTCGGAACTGAATGAGGCGGGACGACCAGTTCAGGCGGAACTGCCGATCCCGGCGGAGGCGCCTGCCAAACGCAGGCCAAAGGCCGCCAATTCAGGTGAAAGCCCTCTCAAACACAGTCGAAAAGAAGAAGAGCGGCCCTCCGCAGCGTTATTGGAAGATGAAGCCGCCCAACTCTTGTGGGACATTGAGGGCATGGCCGAGATCATCCATGAGACTCTGCAGGACTTCGATATTCCGGTGGAAATCGTCAATGTCGAAAGCGGGCCGACAGTTACGCAGTTCGGTGTGCAGCCCCTGTATATTGAGCGCGGCGGCCAAAGGCGTAAAGTTAGAGTCAGCCGCATCGCGTCGGTGGCCGACGACCTTGCCTTGGCGCTGGCCGCGCCTGCGATACGGATAGAGGCGCCGGTTCCCGGCCAGCCATTTGTAGGCATTGAGGTGCCGAACCCAGAAAAGACGATGGTGGGCCTGCGTGGCATCTTGGAAAGTAAGCAGATGACCAGGCAGGGCGGGACGCTGCCTCTTGCTCTCGGCAGGGATACTTCAGGGACGCCGGTGGCGGCTGACCTGGCACGCGCACCGCATCTTCTGATCGCGGGGGCCACCGGTTCGGGCAAGTCGGCCTGTATCAACGGCGTGATCGTCAGCTTGCTCATGTTCCATGGCCCGGAAAGCCTTCGCTTCATCATGGTGGACCCCAAACTGGTGGAACTGCCCGGCTATAATCATATTCCGCACATGATAGGCGAGGTGATCACGGACCTGGAGGAAGTTCACGGTGCGTTGACGTGGCTTCTGCTCCAGATGGATGAAAGATACAGGCTGTTCCGCGAATACAAAGTTCGAAACATTGAAGGCTACAATCGCATTGCCCGGCGCCGAAAAAAGTTAAGCACTCTGCCCCACATCGTCCTGGTCGTAGATGAATTGGCCGATTTGATGATGACCGCGCCGGAAGAAATCGAGAAGCAGCTTGTCCGGCTGGCGCAGATGGCGCGTGCGACCGGCATCCATCTTGTGCTGGCAACGCAGCGGCCGAGCACCGACGTCGTTACCGGTCTCATCAAAGCAAACTTCCCTTCTCGCATCGCCTTTGCCGTCACCAGTCAGGTCGATAGTCGCGTCATTCTGGATTCTCCCGGCGCTGAAAAGCTGCTTGGGCAGGGGGACATGCTCCTCATGCGGGCGGACAAGGCCAAGGTCCAACGCGTGCAGGGCAGCTACGTCACGGACTCCGAAATAAAACGGATTGTTGAATGGTGGCAGGAACGTGATCGGCTTGAGAATCCCGATCGTCCTACGGCCAAAGTCGCGCCTTGGAACGGTCTGCTGGATAGATTGGATGACGAGGATGAATTGCTGGCCGAGGCGATCGACGCTATTCGGGGCGAGAAGACCATCAGCGCCAGTTTCGTGCAGCAAGAGCTGCAGATCGGTTATCCTCGCGCAGCGCAGCTTGTCAAGATACTCGAATCGAAAGGCCTGGTCGGCGTAGATCCGGAGGGAGGCAACCGACGTAAGGTACTGCTCAAACCCGGCGCCGAAACCGGAGAGGAAGACGGTGCGCTCGAGCAGGCATGAGATTGGACCCGATTCAAAGAGGAGCACGGCGCGGTTGCATCGGGACTTTTCAGCTTCACAACTTGTGGCGGCCTGAATAGCCCACAGGTTTCCCTTGCCAACATAGTTCTCTAATTCAAAGCAGGAGCGCAGACAATGCCCTATTCCTTTCAGCCCGACGCCATGTACCGCATGCCGACCCACTTCGGGCCTCGAACAGGTCCTCGCCGAGGGCCCGACGGACGCGGCTTCGACTGCGTCGACAGCCCCAAAAGCCTCTCGCACTCTGTCAGCTTCCTGAGCCACGTTTCAGCAGTGGAAGCGCTGTTACCGCCCGGATTCGCCCTGGATGGCGAGCCAGTTGTGACGATAAACGCAACATACATGAAGGAGATCGACTGGCTGGCGGGGAGAGGGTACAACACTTTGGGGGCTTCAATTCCGGTTACCTACACCGGGAAAGTGGACACAGTGACCGGCAGCCTGCTGCTCGTCTTGTGGGAGAACCTGACAGATCCCATCCTTACTGGTCGCGAGGAACTGGGCTTCTCCAAAATTTACTGTGAATTGCCCGAGCCTGTCGTCTACGACGGCACAACCCATTGTACCGGCAGCTGGCTGGGTTTTCGGTTCCTCGATCTGAGCTTGCACGACCTGAACGAAGTGTCAGAGCAAGAGATCGCGGCACAAGCTGCTAACGCGACCAGCGAAGGAACGCTCCACTACAAATACATGCCGCGGACAGGAGAGTGGGGCACTGCCGACGCTGCGTATGCCGTGCTGACACCAGCGCACACGCCTAACCGCCGCGTGCTGGGTATGTGGCGCGGCCAGGGCAATGTGCAGTGGTATCGAGCCAAGTGGGAGGATATGCCCACCCAGTACAACATCGTCAACGGTCTGGCCGACCTGGAAATCCTGGAGTATCGCGGCGCAGTCATCACCAAGTCCATTGGCGGCAAGGATTTGAGTGATCAGCGTATTTTAGAGTGATGGGACTGTACCTAACTCTTGCGCCCAACGCGCTACATCATCATGGTCCCGCCTGCGACAGGGATGGCGAGCCCGGTAAGAAAGTCGGCCTCGTCCGAAGCCAGAAAGGCCACTGTGCGGGCAAGGTCCTGGGGGCTGGCAAGACGGCCAATCGGCGTGCCGGCCAGTGACTTTGCGAGAAGGTCGTCGGTCGCTTCCTCCAGTGGCAGTGACGGGTCAGAGAGCACGCTGGCCATGTGACCGATCCGTTCGGTATTGGTGAGGCTGGGACAGATTGCGTTGACTGTGATCTTGTGGGGAGCCAGCTCCTGGGCGAGAGACTGTGTGAAGCCGATGACACCAAACTTGGAGGAGCAGTAAGCGGCGAACCGTGCGACGCCTCTTTTGCCGGCGGTCGACGAAATGTTGATGATGCGACCGCCGTCGCCGCGGCTCAACATGTGGCGGGCGGCTGCCTGGCTGCACAGAAAGGTTCCCGTCAGATTGACGTTGAGGACACGGTCCCATTCATTTTTCGGCAGGTCAATGACCGGCACTCGATCGCCGGCGGCGCGGGCTCCGGCATTGTTTACCAGGATATCTATTCGCCCCATCGCGTCCAGTGCCTTCTGCATCGCCGAACTGACGGACGCTTCGTCGGCCACGTCGCAGGTCAGCGCCAGGGCACGGCACTCCATTGCTTCGATCTCCGCCTGAACCGCCGGCAGGCCGCCCCACTCGGCGTCGGCATAGGGCTTGGTAGCGATGTCAGTCACAACAACATCGGCTCCCTCCTGTGCCAATCTCAACGCGATCCCTCTGCCGATGCCATGCTCGCCGCCGGCGCCGGTGACAAGGGCAACCTTTCCTTGCAGGTTGTACATTTCTTGTTCTCCAAGTGGTGATATATACTATGGTCGTTCTGTAATTGGGCGGTTAGCTCAGCTGGTTAGAGCGATTCCCTTACAAGGAATAGGCCGGCGGTTCGAGTCCGTCACCGCCCACTTGGCTAGCGAGTGTCTAAGTTTTGAACCAACACTGGTTCGAATTTTGGGCGGCAACATGTGCTCCTCCAATCTCCGGTAGTTCTTGCTTCTTACTTTCTACAAAAGGCACCAATCTAGGTCTTTTCCTGAGGAAATCAGGCCGATGTCCCTATGATCTGTCAACTGTGTGGACGAGAGGCAGACACAGAGGCGAAATTCTGTGTTGATTGCGGGTCCCCGCTAGTTTTGAGATGTCCAGCTTGTCAGACGCCCTATGAACTTGGCAGCCGCTTCTGCTCTCTTTGCGGCCGCAGTTTGCCAGGATCAGTTACCTCTGATCCTCAGGAACCTGCTGAACAGACAGTCATACAAGAGAAGTTAAGTGAACCGCAACTTGCGCAACCGTCAACTCAGGTAGAGCAACCACATCTCGTTACCCCTCAGTCCTTTTCTTGCCCTCGATGCCATCAGAAAAACGATATTGAATCAGAATACTGTTTTGCATGCGGTTTGCCCTTGGAGGATACGGGGAAGGACTCTGCCTCCCTCGATTCGACAGAAGCTAACGAATCGCATTCACCCGCAGGCTTCTGGATTCGCGTCAGTGCATACCTTGTTGACGTCCTCGCTGTTGGCGCATTCGTAATTGTCATTGCTATATTCTATGTCATTTACTTCGTCATTACTCTTGGTGACGTCCCCACTAATTTTGAGGAACATCCAGTATTCGACTACCTCTTTTATCTTGCTTTAATTGTTAATCATATTGTGTTTGTTGCAATTTGGGCCACGACAGCCGGAAAGAGATTATTTGGACTGTATATTGTGCGTAGTGACGGGTCACGTGTTGGATTAGGACGCGCCTTGGTACGTTATTTGGCCACCTATCTTTCCGGCCTAGTGCTTTTTCTGGGATTTCTTCAAGTAGCCTTTCGCGAAGACAAACTGTCGCTACACGACAAAATAAGTGGAACGAAAGTAGTAAAGCGCAACAGGCGTCCGAGAAGTAGATGAGTTTTGTCCTCGCATCGTTTACACCAGGTTTTTTCTGGCTCTGGTTTTTCCTGCGTCAGGACAAGATTCGGCCCGAACCCCATCGCTTGATTGCCATTACTTTCATTCTGGGTTGCGTCTCAACCATACCGGCGGGTATAGGCAATTACGTCTTTGGTGCTGACAGGCTCCTGGGAGGTACTCCTGCATTGGCGAGCGTTGTCGCAGCAATGATGTTTGTTGTCGGTCCGGTTGAGGAACTTTGCAAGTTCGGAGCCGTCCGATTGGGGCCCTATAGGTCTCTGTACTTCGACGAGCCGGTGGATGGCCTGGTGTATTCGTTTGCTGCCAGTCTGGGATTCGCCTCGCTGGAAAATCTTTTCTACGTTTTGCAACACGGCCCGGAAGTCATGCTCTTACGCGCGCCATTGAGTACGGTTGGTCACCTCGTTTTTGGCAGTATCTGGGGCTACGCCCTTGGCCAGTATTATGTTTCCAATGGAAGACAGCGAACATTATTGTTCGGATCTCTTGCCATGGCGGCGGGAGCACATGCACTGTTCAACGTTTTGGTCTTTTCGTTTCTGACCTGCCCCCCAAGAACTGGTCCAAGTATAATGTTAGTATTGGGCCGTAGAAAGGGGGGAAAGATGGCGAAGAAGAGACATACGCCGGAGCAGGTGATTAACAAGCTTAGAGAAGCTGAGGT
>MKWU01000705.1_pt1 | contig 62694 bp, 56 predicted proteins | sample 809101 | NCBI WGS metagenome assembly MKWU01 (sample SAMN05860141, study PRJNA318959) | sponge metagenome | host: Aplysina aerophoba | place: Slovenia: Piran, Adriatic Sea, Gulf of Piran | collected 2013-05-07
CGAGTCCGGGGCGGTCGCGGGTCTGGCGGTGCTGGCGGGAGCGCTGGCGGCAGCGGCAACGGCGGGGGGGGGGGGGGGCCCGGGGCCACCGGGGAGGGGACGGGGGGGGGGGGCGGGGGGCCCCACCCCGCCGCGAGCGAACGGGCGGCGACGGCGGCCGACCGAACCCTGCGGCAGGCGCTGGCGATCACGCTCTGGTCGGGGACGGCGCCCGCGTTGCTGGGCGGGGCGCTGGCGGTGGGGGGCGTGGCTGGTCTCTACGGGATTGCGACGCGTTTCGCGGATGTGCCCAGCGGGGAGGCGGGTTTCCTCGTGCTGGGCGCGGGGGCGGGGGCAGCGCTCACGGCGCTGACGGCGCGGCTGCTGGCGGCGAGCGAAGACACCGAGGACGAGGAGGGGCCAGAGGCGGAGGCGATCGAGTCCGCGGCGAGCGCCGCGGGCGGGGCGGATACGCTCGCGCTGATGGCAGCGGGCGGCGGGGCGGGGCTGGTGCTGGGGGCGCCGATCGCGCTCCTCACCGATGAGAGCGTGTGGCTGGTGGCTCCCCTGGTGGTGATAGCGCTGGGACTCGCCGCTGCGACGGTCGCAGCGATCACGCTGCCGTACTGGGCGCGGGCGCTGCGGAACGCGGGGCGGTCGGTGGTGGCGGGGTACTGGATCGCGGCGGTTTTGGGCGGGGCGCTGGCGTTCCTGGCGCCGGTCGCGCTGCTGGAGGAGGGGCGCTGGTGGTTCGCAGGGGCAGCGCTGACAGGGGCGGGGATGAGCGCGCTGATCTTCCTGGCCGGGCGGACAATCGTGGGGGACGGGTCAAGCTACCGGGGAACCGGGGCCGCTTTCGTATTGCTGGCGGGGGCTGCCCTCGTGGCCGCCTTCGTGCTGGGGTGGCAGGTGGAGATCCCAGGGGTTAGCGCGACCACAACGGCGCTGTACGGAGTGGCGATGGCGGCGGCGGGAGCGCTGGCGCTGGCGCCTTCGGCCAGCGCCGTGCGCTGGTTCGGGTCGAGCACGGCGAACGCGGCGGCGCTGGCCGAGCGCGCGCGCGAGGGGGCGGAGACGCCCGAGGAGGGACCCGCGCCGATGCCGCTGGCTCCGTTCGCGGCGACCGCGCGTCGAGCGCTCGCGCCGGGATGGACGCATGGGGTCGGGTGGACGGCGCTCGTGGGGGCGGTCCTGGTAGCGGGGTTGCTGCTGGCGGTGCGGGCGGAGCTGGGGAACGTGGCGGCAGCGGATGTCCCACGGTACGTGGGGCTCACGGCGGACCTCGGCGTGACGCCCGACTTCGAGGACTTCGAAGCGCAGGCAGCGTACGAGCTTGCGTCGTACCGCGACCAGCTCGACCGGAACGACGTGCGAGCAGCGGACGTGCCTCAACTTCTGCTGGCGGGCGAGGGAGAGACAAGGCGCCTCATCGCCCTTCGCATCGAGGAGGGCCGCCTGGACGAGGCCGCACGGGTTCTCGCGGGCGCGCCCGGGCCCTTCCCGGCGCTGCCGCCGCTGCGGCTCGACGGCCTGGCGGGGGTGGGGGCGCTGGTAGCGCTCGTCGCGCTGCTGGGAGCGATTGGACTCGCGGCGATGGGAGGAGGCCAGGCGGCGGCGCGGACGCTGGGGGCGGTGGTGGTCCTGGCAGTGCCGGTGGTAGCAGGGCTCATCGCGAGGCCGCTGGCGGGGGGGGACGCCGGGCGGGGGGGCGGCGGCGGGAGCGGCGGTGGCGGCGCTGGTTATGGGGTTGGCCCTCGCCGGGCGGGGCGGCGAGAAGCAGGGTGTGACGCGGGAGACGGGGCTTGCGCTGGCGGTCTGGCTGGGGGCGTCGGGGGCGGTGATCGCGCCCGCGCTGGTGGCCGTCTAGGGCCCGGACGGGCTATATCAGACGAATATCGAGGGAATTTGGAAATTATTTGTGATTTCCTTCCCAAAGTCCTTGACAGGCCGATCTCGGGGCTGCTAGCTTCATGGTGCCCCGCAAGGGGCATGCGCTCGGTGAAAACCGAAACCTGCAGAGTGCGTCTCAATGGCGCAGCGGGGGAACCATCTACCGGGGTGAATGGGACATCTCCAGTCCCTAGGGCAACCTTCCGCCCGAACCCGTCAGCTAACCCCGTATGCACTAGGAAGGCCTGGCGAGCAGGATGCTCGCTTCGAGGCCGAGATGATCTTGCCTCACGGAACCCAGGAGTAGTTCCCCATGCCTGCCTTGCAAGAGGCCCCGCCCCAGACGTGCCCGAAGTGCAGCGGCTCCATCATCGTGGAGCGTGACTGGCACGGCACCTACGGCAGCTGCATCATGTGCGGCTACGTACACGAAGTGCTGACCCGTCCGCCTATCGACCTGGCGGCCGAGGAAGCGGCTCTGCCGCAGCGCCAGCGCCGGCGCCAGCCGTCGCACGGCAAGCTGCGCCTGTAATCGCTCGCCTCACGTTCGGGACCTGAAGCCCCCGCTCAAGCGGGGGCTTCGCATGCCCGTTGCCGGTGGACACCCGCCACCGGGAGCGGGCATGTTCGTGTCCGCGGGGCCGGCACGCGACCGGCTGCGCCGATTCCCCTATCCTCTCCGCGAGGAAGCATGACGGACGAGCAAACCACCGAACCCGATCTGGACGGGGCGCGCGCGGAGGCGGAGCGGCGGGGCGTGGGCGGCTACGGCCGGCACGTGTTCATCTGCACGGGGCCGGACTGCTGCACGCCGGAGGAAGGCATGGCCGCCTGGACGCGGCTCAAGAGCGGCGTGGGCGAGTTGAACAAGCGCGAGGGCGCCACGCCCATCTACCGGACGAAGGTCGGGTGCCTGCGCATCTGCGAGAGCGGACCGACGGCGGTGGTGTACCCGGAGGGGCGGTGGTACGCGGGGCTGGCGCGGGAGGCGCTCGACCGCGTGATCGCGGAGGACCTGGGCGAGGGGCGGCCGGTCGAGGATCACCTGATCGGGGAGAACCCGCTCTCCACGTAGCCCGACCGCGTTAGTTCACGCCCCGCTCGTAGCCTTCCCACCAGGGTGCGCGGAGGTTCGTCTTTAGGATCTTGCCGGCGCCCGACTTGGGCAGCGGCGTCTCGTGGAACTCGACGCTCTTGGGGGACTTGTAGCCGGCGATGAGCGAGTGGCAATGCTCGATCAGGTCGGACTCCGTCGCGGTGACGCCTTCGCGCAGGACGACGGCGGCGTGGACGGCCTCGCCCCAGCGGTCGTCGGGGATGCCGAAGACGGCGGCTTCGAGGACGGCGGGGTGCTCGTAGAGAGCGCCCTCGGTCTCGGTGGTGTACACGTTCTCGCCACCGCTCACGATCATGTCCTTGGAGCGGTCGACGATGTAGATGAAGCCCTGCTCGTCGATGCGGGCCACGTCGCCGGTGTGCATCCAGCCATCGATGAGGACGGCGGCGGTTTCCTCGGGGCGGTTCCAGTAGCCGAGCATGACGTTGGGGCCGCGGGCGACGATCTCGCCGGTGCCGCCGGGTGGCACGGGCGCGCCGTCGTCATCGACGACGCGCACGGCGACGCCCTGGACCTGGCGCCCGCAGGAGGCGAGTCGCTCGATGCCCTCGGGGGTGTCGTAGTCGAGCCATTCCAGGCGCTGGGCGCAGAGTAGGGGGGCGGTCTCGGTCATGCCGTAGGCCTGGGCGAGGATGGGTCCGAATATCTCGCGGGCGGCGAGGATGCGGTCGGTGGGCATGGGGGAGGCGCCGAAGAGGAGGGCGCGCAGGGAGGAGAGGTCGTAGTCGCCAACGCCGGGGTGGTTGACGACGAAGTTGATCATCGTGGGCACGAGGATGGTGGCGGTGACGCGGGCCTCCTGGACGACCTGGAGGAAGCGGTCGGGGGCGAAGGCGGGGACGAAGGCGTGCGCCCCGCCGGCGGCGGTCACGGAGTAGCAGGCCCAGGCGTCGGCGAGGTGGAACATGGGGGCGGCGTGGAGCCACACGTCGGGCTCCTCAAAGGCGAACGTCATCTGGATGTGCTGGGCGTTGGTGACGACGTTGCGCTGAGAGAGCATGACCCCCTTGGGAAGGCCGGTGGTGCCGCCGGTGTAGCAGAGGTTGAGCATGTCGTCCTCGCGCCAGTCGCGGGCGGCGGCGGCGAGGGGCTCGTTGCCGGCGACGAGGTCCTCGTAGGCGTGCATCCCCTCGGGCGCGCTATCGGCGAGGAGGATGACGTGCTCGAGCTTCGGGAGGCGGTCGCGGAACGACTCGAACAGCTCCACGAATTCGGGGCCGACGAGCAAGGCGCGAAGGTCGCCGTCGTTGATGATGAACTCCAGCTCGGGACCGGAGAGGCGGATGTTCAGGGGGGCGAGGGGCGTCCCCGCGTAGTGGGCGGCGAAGTAGGTCTCGAAGTAGCGGTGCGAGTTGCTGGCGAGGATGCCGATGTGCTGGCCGGGCTCGACGCCGAGGGAGAGGATGCCCGCGGCCAGCGAGCGGATGCGCTCAGAGGTCTCGGCGTAGGTGCGTCGCACGTCCCCGTCGATGACGGCGGGGCGGTCGCCGTACAGGAGGACGCTCCGCTCAAGGATGTCGCCAACGAGCCATTCACCCATGGTCAGGCGACCTCGAAGAGACCGGCGGCGCCCATCCCACCTCCCACGCACATGGTGATGACGGCGTAGCGGGCGCCGCGGCGCTTCCCCTCGAGGAGGGCGTGGCCGACCATGCGCGTGCCGCTCATGCCGTAGGGGTGGCCGATGGAGATGGCGCCGCCGTTCACGTTGAGGTTCTCGTCGGGGATGCCGAGCTGGTCGCGGCAGTAGACGACCTGGCAGGCGAAAGCCTCGTTCAGCTCCCAGAGGTCGATGTCGTCCATGGTGAGGCCGGTGCGCTCGAGCAGCTTCGGGACGGCGTAGATGGGGCCGATGCCCATCTCGTCGGGCTCGCAGCCGGCGACGGCCATGCCGCGGTAGTAGCCAAGCGGTTCGAGGCCGCGCTTCTCGGCGGCGGACGCCTCCATGAGGGCGCAGGCGGCGAAGCCGTCGGAGAGCTGGCTGGCGTTGCCAGCGGTAATGAAGCCGTCCTCGCCCATGACGGGCGGAAGCTTGGCCAGGCCCTCGGCGTTGGTCGAGGGGCGGTTGCACTCGTCCAGGTCGATGGCGACATCCTGGCGGCTGGTCTCCCCGGTTTCGCGATCAACGACGACCTTGGTGACGTGGCTGGTGATGATCTCGTCGGCGAAGAGGCCGGCGTCCTGGGCAGCGGCGGTACGGCGCTGGCTCTGCAGCGAGTACTCGTCCTGGGCCTCACGGGAGACGTTGTAGCGCTTCGAGACGACCTCGGCGGTCGTGATCATGGGCATGTACATGTCGGGGGTCGCATCGAGGACGTTGGGGTCCTGGGCGCGGAAGGTGTTCTGGTTCTTGTTCTGGACGAGGCTGATGGATTCGATGCCGCCGGCGATGACGGTCTCCATACCGTCGACGATGATCTGCTTGGCGGCGGTGGAGACGGCCATGAGGCCGGAGGAGCACTGGCGGTCGATGGACTGGCCGGAGACGCTCACGGGGAGCCCGGCGGCAGCGGCCACCTGGCGGCCGACGTTGAACCCCTGCGTTCCCTGCTGGAGGGCGGAGCCGACGATGACATCGTCGATCTCGGCGGGGTCGAGGTTGGCGCGGGCGACGACTTCCTTCACGACCGGGGCGGCCATGGAGGGCGAGGGGGTGTCGTTGAAGGCGCCGCGATAGGCCTTGCCGATGGCCGTGCGGGCGGTGGAGACGATGACGGCTTCACGCATGGTGATGGACCTCCAGGGGACGGGCCTGGCGGCCTCGTCCGCAGCGAGGCGAGCCTACCAGAACCCGGGGCGGTAGCGGACGCCACGATGCTCGTGGCCGGCGTCTCCGGCCTTGCGCAGGCGCAGCAGGTGCTTGCGGCAGAGCTTGATGGTGTCGCGGCGCACGTCGGAGGGGTCGTCCGTCCACATGGAGACGGCGACCTCCTCCAGGGGAGGGGCGGGGCAGAACTTGCAGCGCCGCAGGGGCACGGAACCTCGCCTGGCTACGGCCTAGTCGCCGTCGTCGTAGGCGACCCACTGGTCGTAGAGGTGGTGGAAGTGGCGAACCTTCCCCTCCTCGTAGGCGGCCAGATAGATGTAGGGGTCCTGCTTGGTCTTGAGGCCCTTCTGCACCTTGGGCAGGTTGTAGCTGTCCTGGTTGAGGACGCGGGCGAGGCCGCCCATCTCGGGGGCGTCGGTCCAGGGGTCATCCGGGCCGAGCCAGTGGATCTGGGCGGCGGGCGGCTTGGGCTTGTCCTCGGGCCAGGGGGCGAGGTAGATGACCTCCATGATGCTCATGTCGGGGTCGTCGCCGTAGGGGCGGAAGCGGTAGACGATGCGGCTGAACGAGCCCCAGGGGTGGAAGTTGGGGAAGAGGTTGTTGTACTGCCCGTCGATGAGCTCGGCGTCGCAGTAGACATCGACGCGGTCGCCGATCGTCTCGCGCAGGGTCTCTCGCATCATGTCGGCCATCTTGTGGCGGGTGGCGAAGATCTCGTCGCGAGGCGGGTGGATGTTGCGGTGGGCGCTCGTGCGGGCGGCCACGGTAACGGCCCGGGACCAGTTGCCGAACGAGTCGTACTGGTGGTTGGCGCCGTCGCCGCCGTAAATCATGAGCTGGGGGTGGGTGGCGATGATGTGGTAGCCCTCCATGAAGGCTTCCTGGTTCGCCTTCCAGTTGGCGCGCACGACTTTCGCGACGTGCATCTGCTTGTACTTCTTCTCGTACTCGTACTTCTCGTAGTGCTTCGGCAGGTCGCCGAGGTACTCCTCGAAGGACTCGCCGTCGGGGTCGGGGTTGATGAAGACAAAGCCGCCCCAGGTGCCGACCTTCGCCTCGCGCAGGTGGCTGGCGTCCTCGCGCACCTCGGGGAAGTCCCACTCCGAGGGGATCTCGCGCAGGGAGCCGTCGATCTCCCAGCACCAGCCGTGGAAGGGGCAGCGGAACTCGGTGGCCTTCTTGCCGTCGAACTCGCGTATCTGCCGGCCACGGTGGAGGCAGGCGTTGTTGTAGGCCTTGAACTCGTTCTCGCCGGTGCGGACGACAAGCCAGGAGAGGTGGGCGACGTCGTAGACGATGTAGTCGCCGACCTCGGGGATGTCGTCGACGTGGGCGGCCATCTGCCAGACCTTCATCCAGAGGCGCTCGACTTCGAGGTCGTGCCACTTCTTCTGGGTGTAGCGCTCGGTGGGCACCTTGCGGACGCCACCCTCGAGGGAGTTCTCCATGCGCAGGGTCTCGGGGATGCGCTCGGGGTACTGGTCGCCTTCGAGCAGCTCCATGAAGGAGATGCCGGAGGAGCGGCGGCCGGCGGCGGTGTCGCGTCCGGGGTCGCCGGTGTAGCGGGTGAAGGTGTCGTCGATCTCGCCGGCGAGGGCGGTGCCGCCGGTATATTGCGCCTCGGCGGCGGCCGCGTCGCGGGTGGTCTGGCTCTGCATGCGGGCGGAGCGGCGGGGGTCGTTCTCGACGAACTCGGGGGGCAGCTCGGGGCCGCCGACCCACTGCAGGAGGTGGGGGTCGGCGTACTTCAGGTCACCCTCGATGTGGATGCCGTCCCACTGGAAGATGCCGTACTTCTTCGCCTTCTCGACACGGACCTTGCCGTCGCCGAGCTCGGTGTAGGTGGCGCCGCTGAGGGGGTGAACTTCGGTCTTCATGGATTCTCCTGTGGCGTTCTCGTGATGTGGCGCCGGGCCGCCTCTAGGCGACGTCGAACTGGACCCAGAGCTCACGGGGGGCACGGAAGCCGCCCTCGTTGATGTTGGGTCCGCTGATGCCCTCGTGGGTGGGGAACTTGGGACGGGGGTTCTTCATGGCCTCGCAGAGGCGCGTGCTGGCGATGATCGCTTCCTGGCGGGCCATCGCGTAGCCCATGCAGAAGTGCTGGCCCATGCCGAAGCCGAGGTGGCCGGCGCGGCCATCGGGGTAGCGTCCGGAGCGGAGTTCGCGGCCCATGTGGAGGTCGTCCCGGAAGACATCGTAGGTGTCCGGGTCCTTGAACACACGCTCATCGCGGTTGCCGGCGCCCAGGAGGAGGGAAACGGAGGCGCGCTCGGGGATAACCTCGCCGTACATCTCGATCTCGCAGGTGGTGCGCCGCCCCTGGCCATGCACGACGGGGTCGTAGCGCATCATCTCGGTGAAGACGTTGGTCCAGAGGGAGTGGTCACGCTGGACCTCCTCGAACTGGTCGGGGCGGGTGTAGAGCATGTGGTACCACATGTTGGCGATGGCCTTGTCGGTGGTATCGCCGCCGGCGGCGAGGAGGAGGGCGACGAAGCCCTTGACCTCCTCGGTGTTCATGCGCTGTCCCTGCAGCTCGGCGGTGACGATGCGGGAGACGAGGTCCTCGCCGGGGTTCTCGCGCCGCTCCTCGATGATGGGCTCGAGGTAGTCCCAGATTTCGTCGCGGGCATGGATGCCATCGACGTAGTACTGGCCCGAACCCATGCCCGCGATGAGGCGCTGGTACCAGCGCACGAAGGTGTCCTCGTCGGAGCGGTCGAGGCCGAGCATGTTGGAGATGACGCGCACGGGGAACTGGTTGGAGAACTGCTCGACCAGCTCGACCTCGCCCGTATCGGCGAAGCCCTTCGCGATGTCGTCGGCGGCCTTCTCCGAGATCTGCTGGAGGAGCTCGCGGGCGATCATCTCGATGTAGGGGAGGAAGGCCTGGAGGCGGTTGCCGACGAACTGGTCGGCGACGATGTTGCGCATCCAGCGGTGCCGCTGGCTGTTGCCGTACTCGAGGATGTTGGGGCCGAAGACGGAGCGCTCGCCGAACTTGTAGGCACCTTCGGGGTTGTAGGTGGCGCGGTCGTAGTGTTCGTTGTCCTGGAAGACGTTGACGATGTCCTCGTAGCGGCTCAGCACCCAACGTCCGTGGAAGCCATCGCGGAAGAGGGGGCGGTGGTCGCGCAGGCGCTTGTAGAGGGGGAAGGGGTCCTTGCGGTGCTCGGGGGTATCGAACTCGCGCGGGTCGATGTTCGTCTTGAGGCGTTCAGCCGCCTTCTGTCCTGCCTTCATGCTCAGGCTCCCCGCGAGCCGGACGGCTCGCTGTGACCGGTCAGGATACGCCTTCGGGGAGGGGCTGGGACATCAATCGAAGGCGCTGATGACCTCCTCGTCGAGGCGCTGGTAGAGGGCGGGGTTGTTGGGGAGACGGGCGAAGATAGCCTCCTCGACGCCGGCCTCCTCGTAGCGCTTGAGGACTTCGACGATGCGCTCGGGGGGACCGATGGCGAGGTCGCGCTCGCGCTCCTCGGGCGACATGTTTCCGCCGTAGCGCTCACGCCACATCGCCGCCTTCTCGGGGTCGTCCTGGATGACGCAGGTGAGCTGGATGGTCTTCTTGATCTCGGCGGGGTCGCGGCCGATGTCGGCGCAGTGCTGTTCGAGCACCTCGATCTTGCGGCGGACGAAGTCGGGCGGGCCGTCGACGTTCATGATGTCGCCGTAGCGGGCGCAGGTGCGGAGGGTGCGCTTCTCGCCGCCGCCGCCAACCATGATGGGGGCGTGCGGCTCCTGGATGCACTTGGGCTCGAAGGGCGTGTCGTCTAGCTGGTAGTACTCGCCATCGAAGCTGACGGGGCCCTCGGTATCGAAGAGGAGGCGGATGACCTGCACGGCCTCATCGAGGCGGTCGAGGCGCTCCTTGAGGGAGGGGAACTTCCAGCCGAAGGCGGTGTGCTCGCGCTCGAACCAGGCGGCGCCGATGCCGAGGTTCATGCGGCCGCCGCTCATGTCATCCATGGTCGCGATCATCTTGGCGACGAGGGCAGGGTTGCGGTAGGTGTTGCCGGTGACGAGCGTGCCCAGGCGGACGCGGTCGGTGGTGGCGGCGAGGCCGGCGAGGAGGGCGTAGGCCTCGAAGGTGGGGATCGCGTTGCCGAGGTTGGCGACGGGGGGGAAGAAGTGGTCGTAGACCCAGAGGCTGGACCAGCGGCCCGCATCGACGGCACGGGCGACGGCGGAGATGTCCTGCCAGCTGGTGGCATTGTTGTGGAGCTGGGAGCCAATCTGCATGGGGGCCTCCTGTGGGATCGGCGCGAGTCTACAGGGGCGGCGATGCGCCTATACTCGCGGCGAATATCGGGCGGGCCGGGATGTAACCGCGGTTCGCCGACAGGAGGACCGCCATGGGCGTTTCCCACACCGTCTTCATGAGCTTCAAGGAGGGCGCCGACGAGGCCCTCATCCAGGAGTTCTGGGACAAGCTCGACGAGTTCCCGTCGAAGAAGCCCGGCCTGCGCCGCTGGATCTCGGGGAAGCCCGGGAACTACTACCCCATCTCCAGCGACGCATACGACCTCGCCTTCTCGGTGGAGGTGGACTCGCCGGCGGCGATGGTCGACTACGCGAAGCACCCGTTCCACATGGACGCGGCGGCGCTGATGGGGCCGATCATCGAGGACGTGCTGGTGGTGGACTTCGAGTTCACCGCCGTGCAGCAGAGCGCGATCGCCTACAGCGCGCCGCGGGAGGGCGACGACAACGTCGCCATCGCGCACGTGACCTGCCTGGCCTTCAAGGACGACGCCAGCGAGGAGGCCATCGAGGAGTTCACGCTCGCGCTCGACCGCTTCCCGCGGCAGAAGCCGTTCATCCGGCGCTGGATCCTCGGGATCCCGGGGCCGTACTACGGCTCGGCAACGGACCGGTTCGACCTGGTGTTCATCGCCGAGGTCGACTCGATCGAGGCGATGGAGGCGTATGCCTCGCACCCGTACCACACGGAGATTGTGGGGCCGATGCTGGGTCCGATCATGAAGGACGTGCTGGTGGTCGACTACGCGTACTCGCGCGTGATCGAGAGCGCCGTCGACTACGCCCAGATCATCCCCTATCGCTAGGGGGATGACTCAGGGGTAGCGGTACTCGCGCAGGGGTCGCCAGAGCCGCCAGATGAGGAGCGTCGCGCCGAAGGCGAGGAAGGCGCCCAGCATCATGGTGGCGCGCTCGCCGATCCAGAACGACCAGAGGCCGACCCAGAGCGTTCCGATGTTGTTCGCGGTGACCGCCGCGAGCACGAGGAAGGCGGAGGCGCGGCCGCGCATGTCGTCGGGCGTGGTGAGTTGCACGGTGGTCTGGCGGACGGCGACGGTGACGGCATCGGCGAGCCCGATGAGGGCAATGGTGATAGCGCCCGCCCAGAGCGCGGTGACGTTGGAGAAGAGGAGGAGCACGACTGCGTAGCCGAGGGAGGCGTAGATGACGAGCATCCCCTTGGAGCGGTAGCCGGCGAAGAAGAGGGCGCCGAAGGAGCCGGCCACCGCTCCGGCGCTGTTTGCGGAGCCGAGGACGCCGACGGCGCCCGCGCCGCCCTTGAAGAGGCCCTTCGCAATCACCGGCAGGATCTCGCGGTAGAAGGAGACGACGGTGATGCCGATATCGAGGAGGAAGAGGCCGGGGAGGATGGGGTGGCGGATGACGAAGAGGAAGCCCTCCCAGACGCGGCGCACGGTTGAACCTTCGGGGGCCTGCGCGACCTGGCCGCGGGCGCGGATGAAGAGGGGCAGGGCGGCGGCGGGGGGGGGGCGGCCCGCCCGGCCGCGGAGGAGGGTGAGGCGTTGGGGGGCCGGCGGGCCCGGGCGGGGGGGGGGGAGGAGGGGGGGAGGGGGGGGGGGGGGGGCGTTCGCGCCCGCCGCCACGAAGAAGGCGGCGGTCAGGCCGAAGACCTCGGCGACGCCGGCGAAGAGGAGGGGCGCGAGGATGGAGCCGGCGTTCATGGTGGCTGTCTCGCCGGTGATCGCGAGCATGAGGTGGCGTCGGGGGACGACGGTGGGGGTGAGGGCGGCGGCGGCGGGCTGGGAGATGACCTGCGTGGCAGCCGTGATGCCGATGGCGACGTAGACCTGCCAGACGCTGAGGGTTCCGGCGGCGGCGAGGAACCCCAGCACGAGGAGGACAACCAGCGTGACGGCATGAGCGGCCGACACGAGGTGCTTGCGGTTCATGTAGTCGGCGAGGGCGCCGCCCCAGAGGAGGGCGGGTATCTGGACGATGAGCTGGACGGCGCCAATCAGGCCGAGCTGGGCGGGTGAGCCCGTGACCTCGAACAGCCACTGGGCGGTGACGAGGATGCGCATCCAGCGGGAGACGACGGTGGAGAGGCCGGCCGCCCAGAGGTAGCGGTAGTCGCGGTAGGTGAAGGCGGCCCAGGGCCGCAGGTTGGTCGGCCCCTCGTCCTCGATCTCGACCTGGTCCGGTGGACTGCCCTGTGTCAGCTTTCAGGGCCTTCCGCGGCCGCTCCGAGGCGGAGTTGCTCCGCGCGCCGCACGACTGCTGTCAGCATGCCGGACTCGAAGGCTCCCGCCAGCGCTCCCGTCACGAAGCGGTCCTGCCGGATGACGGTGGTAAGGAGCTTCCGCAGCTGCTCCACGGTGGCGTCCGGGATGGCGGTCGGGTCGTCGCGCAGGCGGCGGGCCTCCTCGGTCTCCATCCACGAAGGCCAGTCGACCTCGGGGCTTAGCCAGCCGTCCTCGTAGGCAGTGTCCACGAATCGGGACATGGCTTCGGAGTAGTCGAAGTGAACCGGATTCGCAATCTTGCCGACCGAGAAGTCCGCATCCTCAAACTCCGGGAGGAAGGCGGCGAGGTTTTCGAGCCGTGGCTGTCCCTCCGATTCGGGCACGGCGGATCAGCCGGCCTCGACTTCGGCGCCCTCATCGAGGAGACGGAGGATGGTGGTGGCGAGCTCGCGCGCGTCCTCGGGGGTGAGCTCGACGGCGACGCGGGCGCCGGTGCCGAGCGCTTCGTTCACGAAGTCGAGGTTGAGGGCGTGCTCGCGCTGGAGATGGAAGGGGTGGTCGAAGGAGACGTAGGTCTGGGCGATGGGGAACCAGCGGTCGCGCGACTTGCCGCTCCCGGCGATCTGGACCTTCTCGGCAATCATGGTGCACATGGCGTGTTCTCCTTTCCCTAGCCCAGGTGCCGGTCGAGGAAGTCCCAGATCTTCTGCCAACCGTCGACGGCTGCCTCGGCGGCGTAGGCCTGGGGGTAGTTGTAGTAGAAGAAGCCGTGCCCGGCGTTCGGGTACATGTGGAACTCGTAGTCCTTGCCCTCGCGCTGGAGGGCGGCCTCGTGCTCGGCGACCTGCTCGGGGGTGGGACTGAAGTCGTTCTCGCCGAAGAGGCCGAGAAGCGGGGCGTTCAGGTCGGCGGTGTAGTCGATGGGGGCGACGGGCTGGCGCTCGGAGAGGTTCTCCGGAGGCATGACGACGTTCCCGCCCCAGCAGTCGACGACGGCGTCGACGCCCTCGCGGGAGCGGCAGCCGACAAGGAATGAGTGGCGTCCGCCCGAGCAGGTGCCCATCACGCCGACCTTGCCGGTCACGTAGGGAAGGGAGCGGAGGAAGGCGATGCAGCCATCGGCATCGCCGACGACGCGGTCGTCGGGGGCGCCGCCCTCGGCGCGGACCTTCGCGGCGACATCCTCGGGCTCGCCGTGGCCATCGCGGCAGTAGAGGTCGGGGGAGATAGTGACGTAGCCGTGGTGGGCGTAGCGGCGGGCCGCTTCCTTGTACCACTCGTCCCAGCCGGGGATGTGGTGGAGGAGGAGCATGGCGGGGAAGGGGCCCTCGCCAAGGGGGCGGGCGAGGTAGGCGTAGATGCGGTCGCCGCCATCGCCCTGGACGGTGATGGTCTCGGCGATCATGCCTTCGTAGGCGCTGGTATCGGTCATTGGGGGACCTCCCGCGGTGGTGGGGCGAATCCTACGGGGCGTGCACGCGGCTGTGGGGGCAAGGGGGAGGCGCGGTGCGGTAGGCTGCGGGACCAGCGAGGAGGACGACATGGGAGCACCTACGGTTGAGGACTACACCGCCCTGCGAATGGTGGCGGAGCGGTACGTGGACGCGGTTAACCGCTTCGACCCGGAGGCCTGGGGGTCGACCTGGGCGCCGGACGGGCAGTGGATCACGAGCACCACGCGCACGGGCCGCGAGGAGGTGGTGGCCGACTGGACGCGGATCATGGCGAGCATCCCGAACGTGTACATGCACGTGTACTCGGGGGTGATCGACGACGTGACCGGGGACACGGCCACCGGGCGCTGGTACATGGGGGAGTTCCTGAACCGCGAGGCGGGGCGGACGATGAACTCGCTCTGCTACTTCGATACGTACACGCGCATCGACGGGCAGTGGTACATCCAGACGCGGCGGCTGGAAGCGCTCTACCGCGGGCCGGCGGACTTGAGCGGCGACTGGGGCAAGCTCTCGATGTGAACCGGGCGGGCGGGGGCGCCGCTCGCCTAGAATCGATCCATGGCTGACCGGGAGCCCAGGGAGGCACGCCTCACGGAAGGCACGGGGGCGACGTCGCGGCTGCTCAAGGAGCTGCTGGCCCAGGGCAGGCCGGTCGCGGAGATCGCGGTGCGGCTGGGCATCAGCGTTCCCGATGCGCACGCGCGCATCAGCGGCGCGCCTCCGGGGAGAGCGGCGCCGGACGAATCAGGGCTTCCGCCCAGCCTCCCGGGGGAAGGTCCGCCGGCGACCGTGGCCGGGACCCCGCCAGCGCGGCCCGGCGGCCTGGCGCCTGCGACACGGCAGCCGCGACCACCCGCGCCGCCACGACGGGGGCTCTCGCGGCGGGCGCTGCTGGCGCTGACGGCCGCGGGGGTAGCGGGGGCGGCGACGGGGGGCTGGTTCCTGGCCACGCGGGAGACACGCGAGAGCGAGACGGTCGTGCGGCCACCGCGGCCCGTCCCGGTGCCTCCCACCCTCACGCCGGTGCCACCACCCCTGGCGGCGCTGCGTCCGGCGACCAACGTGTTCAGGGAGCTCGCGCTCGCGCCGGGGGAGCCAGTATCGGGAGGGCACGGCATCTTCTTCATGGAGACGCGGGGAGAAGGGGCGGGGAGCGTGCGCGGCTGGCAGCTCACCGAGCCGGGCAACGGCGAGGCGCCCGTCTACCGGGCAAGCACGGGCGGGCGCTTCCTGGCGGCGGGGAGCGCCCTGCACGATCGCTTTTCGGGGCGGTCGTGGGAGTGGTCGGAGGACCAGCTGCGGTTGGTCGGGTTCTCGGACGAGGCCGTGCTCTTCGAACAGGTTGACCCGGAGCGGAAGCCCTTCCCGGTGAAGGTTGCGCGGTACGTTCTCGCCGACGAGAACCTGGAGGAGCGGGCGGTATTCGAGCTGAAGGGAGCGCAGTTGCCCTCAACGCCGCCCTTCTTCGAGCCGGGCGGGCGGCGCGCGTTCCTGGCGCTTGAACAGCCCCAGCAGTACCCCGCCCTGTTCCTGCTCGATGGATCGACGGGACACGCGACGACCATCCTCGCGCCCCAGCGGCAGCGAGCCCTGCAACGGATCCTGTTCCACGCCCCGACACCGGCGAGCGACGGGGATTCCTTCCTGTTTCCATTCTCGTACTGGCCCACGCGGCCGCCCCTGACCCTCGGGTACGGCATCTTCGCGACGTTTGTGGCGCGTGTGGGCTGGACAGGCGATCATCGGGGGGTGACGCGTGTGCGGGTGGACCGCGCATTCGTCTCCCCGGACGGGTCGTTGGTTGCGGGCGAGCGCGTCCTCGCCATCCAGGGAGCCCCGCCTGATACCTTTGAGGAGACGAGCACGGTGCTGGTGATGGACGGAGAGAGCGGGCGGATTCGCTTCCGCATCCGCTCGGCGCGGCTCAACTACGGTGACGAACTGGGCGGCTTGCGCTGGCTCGCCGACTCCTCAGGGCTGGTCGTGCAGTCGCGCATCGACGGGAAGGTGGGGTACAGCCTGGTGAGCGCGGACGGATCGAGCATTGAGCAACTTCCCGACCCACCGAGCGCCTCCAGCGCGTGGTTCCAGCACCGGGACGTGCGCGGGGCGGCTCCCTCGCCGGATGACCCCTCCCTGTTCGCCTTCGGGCGCACGGATGTGTACGACCGCGCGTCGGACCGCTGGCTGGGCGTGCAGCTGACGGAGTCGGACCCGTCACACGTCGGTCCGTGGGGCGGCAGCGGGAGCGAGGAAGCCGTGCTGGCGCTTCCCCACCTGCCGCATCGCGTCTATCCCCTCCTGGCGAGTCTCGACGAGACACACATCGAGCAGAACGTGCCCATGGAGGGTGGGGGTGCCTAGCGCCGAGGCTGCGGGGACGCAGCGAGCCTGGAACTGGGCGAAGGGACGGCTGCCGTTCCTCTGGATCACGGTCAGCCCGGTATTGACGTTGCCGCTGGCGGCGCTGCTCATCTTCACGCTCGGGGGGGAGCACGGGGGCGAGGCGCTGGGCCTGCCGGAGAACGACCTCTGCAAGTTCGATGGCTTCATCGCGCAGACGTGCAACTACTACTTCGACGTCTGGCGCATCGGCCTGCTGCTGGCCATTCCCGGGATTCTCAACCTGGGGGTCTTGCTGTGGTTCCTCAAGCGGAACCGATACATACAGGTAGCGGCGATCGTGGCGCTCATGCTGGCGCTCATCCGGACGCTGATCGTGCCGCTGGCGACCATCGCCATGTCACAGTTCGATGTCGTCAGCGACGGGGGCCTGTTCTTCCAGGTGGAGGTTATGGCGTCGGGCGTCGTCACCGAGGTCAACCCGCCTTCCGAGGGGGTGGCGATCCGGCGCCTGCTGGTGGTGGCCTGGACAGGCGGCCTGGTGTTCTGGGCGGTTACGGTGGTTATCTGGCGGGCGTACGAACCCGTGATGGCGCGGTTCTGGCGTCACCTCGACCCGCCGAGCGGCCCTCGCCAGGATGCTCCCCCACGCTGGACGGGCTTCCTCCGGCGCTAGTCGATGTCAGTGGTGCGAGCGGCAGCGGGGGCGACCGTGAACAGCGCGGTCTGGCGCCAGCTCCGGGCTCGTTCGCCCTTCGTCCTGCTCCTGCTGACCCCGGTTGTGACCCTGCCTGTGAGCGCCCTGCTCATCTTCACCCTGGTTGGTGACGTCGACGCGGAGGCGCTGGGGCTGGTCCAGGTCGAGTGGACGCGGGAGGACGGCCGCCTCGACCGGACGCACTACTTCTACTTCGACTTCTGGCGGGTATGGCTGCTGCTGACCGTGCCGGGCGTCATCAACCTGCTGGTGGCATGGTGGCTGTTCCACAGGCTCACATACGTTCGGCTGGCGGCGGCTCTCGGCGTGCTGCTGGCATTGCTGCGGACGTTCGTGGTGCCACTGGCGGCTATCACCTGGCTGACGGCCGACGTGATCGGCGACGGGGGGTTGCTCCTGCAGTTCCCGCTCGGGGAGAGCGGCCTTGGCGGGTCCAACCCGTCGCGGGGAGTCGCCACATCCAATCTGCTGATAACGGCCTGGATGGGAGGACTGGGGATGTGGCTGGTGACGTTTGGCCTCTGGCAGGCCTACGAGCCCCTGATGGCGCGCTTCTGGCCGGCCCTGGAGCCCCCACGTGAACGGGTCGAAGGGGAGCCGCGGCGCTGGCACGGGTTCGCCAGCCGGCGCTAGCCGCCCTCAGCGGGACGGTGGCTAGCCGCTCGCGAGGTTAGACTCGCCGCATGGCAACTGCGCCTCCCCGCTTCGCTCCACCCGCCGCCGGGGCCGTGGGCGTGATTGAACGGTTGTGGCGCTGGATGGCGAGGCGATCACCGCTCGCGCTGCTGGTGGTGACACCGGTGGTGACGGTACCCCTGAGCGCCGTACTGGTGCTCACCTTCGGCGAGCAACTCAACGCGAGGGAGCTGGGGCTGCCCATCTGGCGAGATGAAGCGATCCCGGCGAGCCTCCACTACTTCGATTTCTGGCGGACCTGGTGGCTGCTGACCGCACCCGGGTTGCTCAACCTGCTGGTGATCCTGTGGTTCTTCCATCGAAACGGGTACATCCGCGTGGCAGCCGGCCTGGCGCTCGTGATTGCGCTGGCGAAGACCTTCGGCATCGTGCTGATCTACTTCGCGGTGTCGCAGTCCGACCTGATCGTGCACGAAGGGGAACGGCTGATGCGCCTGGAGGTGGAGCGATCGGGCCTGCTGGCGCTCGAGCCGGTGGCTTCGGCGCGGGATGCGCTGTTCCGCCTGCTGGCGACGATGTGGCTGTTCGGCGCCTTCGCGTGGGGGCCGAGCGTTCTGATCTGGGGGCTGTACAACCTCGTGATGGACAGGCTTCTGCCGCACCTCCACCCGCCCCAGGGACGACGACAGCTCGGGGAACCGAGACGCTGGGGGGACTTCTTCATCCGGCGCTAGCGGGTGGGGTCGAGCATGACCTTGATCACGCCGTCCTCGCGGTTGTCGAACATCTCGTAGCCGCGGGGGCCGTCGGACATGGGCAGGTGGTGGGTGAAGATGCGCTCGGGGTGGATCTTGCCTTCCTGCAGGAGGGGGACTAGCTCGGGCCAGGCGTACTGGGGCGAGACGAGCCCGACGCGGTAGGTGAGGTCCTTCCCGAAGAGGGCCATCAGGTTGATGGTCATCTCCGGATCGGCGGTGGCGCCGACCTGCGAGAGCGTGCCGCCGTGGGCGAGCACGCCGAAGGCGATACGCACCGTGGCCTGCGGGCCGGCCGCCTCGATGACGTGCTGGCAGCCCTTTCCGCCGGTTTGCTCGAGGACGGCCTCGACGGGGTCGACCTGGCTGGCGTCGATGGGGATGGCGCCGAGGCGCTCGGCCTCCTCGAGGCGGTAGGGCACCTGGTCGATGGCGAACACCTTTGAGGGGCCAAAGAGGAAGGTCGTCTCGAGGGCCATCTGACCCACGGGCCCGGCGCCGACGACTGCCACTGTGCCGCCCGGCTGGATGTCGGCCCCGCGCACGCCCTTGTAGCCGGTGGGAAGGATGTCGGTGAGGAGGACGGCCTGCTCGTCGCTGACGCCCTCGGGGATGGGGAGGAGGGAGGAGTCGGCGGCGGGGACGGCGATGGCCTCGGCCTGGCCGAGGTTGAGCACGCGCCCTACGGTGCTCGGGCAGCGGGCGGTGAGGAGCCCCTGGCAGGACTCGCAGCGGCCACAGCCGACGACGGCGGAGACGGCGACATGGTCGCCGGGACGGCTGTTGCGCACCTCGGGGCCGACCTCGACGACCTCGCCGATGGCTTCGTGGCCCATGGTGGCGCCGATGCGCTCCTCGTTGACGGGGCCGTGGTAGCCGTGCAGGTCGGAGCCGCAGATGGCGAAACTGGTGGTGCGGACGAGGGCGCCATCGGGGGCGGGGACGTGGGCGTCGGGCACGTTCTCGAGCTCGACGCGCTTGTGGCCACGGTAGACGAGCGCTCGCATGGCAGTCCTCCTGGCGCCGGGCGGGGGCGCGGAATCGGATGGCGCAACCTTACCGGTTTGGGAGGGGCCGAGGGGGGTGGGGAACGGCGATCGGGGGGTCGCTCGTGTATCGTTTCCGGCGCCCCTCACGGGCCGCCTGTCGCGGCGAACGCGGGGCGAAGAAGGAGACAACGCGTGACTGACGAACTCACCTTCGGATGGGTATCCCCGGTGATCGGCCTGCCCGACAGCGACAACGAGCCGATCGTGATGTACCAGGAGCGGAACATCCTGCCGACGGCGTTCGAGCACTTCGACTGCGTCTGGCTGGCGGATCACTTCTACGGATTCGCCAACGAGAACGACCCGTTCCTGGAGTCGTGGACGACGATGACGTGGCTGGCGGCGAAGTTCCCGACGGTGAAGCTGTGCCACCACGTGATGGGCCAGGGTTACCGGAATCCCGCGCTGACGGCGAAGATGGCATCGACGCTACAGGCGCTCTCGGGCGGGCGCTTCATCCTCGGCATCGGGGCCGGCTGGCGGGGGGAGGAGTTCGAGCGCTACGGCTACGAGTTCCCTTCCACGGCCACGCGCATCCGGCAGCTGGAGGAGACGATCCAGATCTGCCGGCTGATGTGGACGGAGGAGTCGCCGAGCTTCGAGGGGCGCTACTACACGATCAAGGACGCGAAGGCGCCGCCGCGGCCCGACCCCATGATCCCGATCATGGTGGGGGCGCAGGGCGAGCAGCTCTCGCTGCCGATGGTGGGACGCCAGGCCGACGGCTGGAACACCTTCTGGTGGCCGACGGACGACTGGGAGCAGAACTGGACCCGGAAGCGGGACATCGTGCTCAAGTCGGCGGAAGAGGCGGGGCGCGACCCCTCCGACATCACCATCAGCGTGACGCGCGAGGTGGGGCTGCCGAACAACAGCCAGGAGTCGGAGTCATGGCGCGAGACGCTTGAGCGCTTCCGCGAGCTGGGCGTGCGGCACTTCACCTGCGACTTCGGGCACCCAACCTCGACGGAGCCAGTGCTCCGTTTCGTGGAAGAGGTGCTGAAACCTATGAAGAGTGGCTAGTGAATAGTGACTAGTGGTTGGTGATCGGTGGCCACTAAACACCAGCCACTAGTCACTGCCACTCCTAGCCAGTCTTGCTGAAGCGGCGCATGTCGGGGGGACCGGCCATGTAGTCGCCCAGGCTGGGGCCGCCGCGGCTGCCTGAGTTGGCGAGGTGGGCGTTCAGATCCTCGTCGCTCTCCCACTCCTCGACCATGGCGAAGATGGTGGGATCTTCGTTGTCCTGCCAGAGCTCGTAGCGGATGCACCCCTTTTCCTGCTGGCTGGGGGCGACGACGAATTCGTTCGCGACACGGGCGAACTCATCGGTCTTATCGGCCTGGATGGTAAAGCGGGCGACGACTCCAACGGTGGGCATGGGTGCTCTCCTGCGCCAGATTGCGGGCGGCGCGCGCATGGTAGAGGACGGCGGCGGGAACGCGCATCCCGACCGGCGCACATCCCGACCGCGAAACTCCCCGCGCGCATTGACGCGCGGGCGACGCAGTGCCACCATCGCGCTACCGAATACCCCTGTCCCCGGCAGAGGCAAGGAGGGGCCTGCATGGTCACCAAGAATCAAGAAATGCCGATGACTCCGCTGGAGCGAGTGGACGAGCCCGACATGGGCACCGGCCTCATCGACCAGACGCGCTACACCGACCCCGAGTTCGCCAAGCTCGAGTGGGAGCGGATGTGGACGAAGACCTGGAACATCGCCGGGCCCCTTTGCGACATCCCCGAGGTTGGGGACTACTTCACACACACGCTGGGGCGGGAGTCGTTCATCTTCATCCGCACCGGCGAGGACGAGGTGAAGGGCTACTACAACATCTGCCCGCACCGCGGCAGCCGCATCCGCCCGAGCGTTGGCGTGGGCCACGCGGAGCAGCTGCAGTGCCCCTTCCACCTGTGGACGTTCGACATCGAGGGCACGCTGCAGAATGTCCCCGACCGCCAGCACTTCGTGAACGGCATTCCCGAGAACAAGCAGCGCCTTGCCGAGGTCCGCGTCGGTACCTGGGCGGGGTTCGTCTGGTTCAACATGGACGACGAGGCGGAGTCGTTGACGGATTTCCTGGGCGTGATGCCGGCGCACCTCGATCCGTATCACTTCGAGGAGTACCACCTGGTCCAGGATTACCAGTTGGTGTGGGACTGCAACTGGAAGTTCGCGGTCGACCAGTTCGCCGAGATCTACCACCTGCCGGCGCTGCACCCGCAGCTGATCGAGTGGTGGGACACGGCGGGGACGCCGCTGGACGTGTACGACGGGGGCAGGCACAGCCGCCAGCTCATCCGCCAGGGCTATCCCGACGGTGGCGCGTGGACGGACGAGATGGCGCGCCGCCACGGCTACACGGACAAGGAGATGATCACCGACTCGCAGTGGCAGCAGTTGGCCGCGGTCGGGATCGAGCAGGACGAGTTCGAGGGCGGGGTGAACGACGTTCGCCCGGCGATCATTGCGGCGCGGCGCGAGCTCTACGAGCAGATGGGCGTGGATGTCTCGGGCCTGCACGGTGAGCAGTTGATCGACGACTACCACTACATGATCTTCCCGAACATCACGCTGAACATCGGCGGCACGTCGCTCACGTACTTCCGGGCGCGGCCGCATCCGACGGATGTGAACAAGTGCCTGTGGGACTACCAGACGTTCGTGCGGCTGCCGGAGGGCACGCCGATTCCGCCGCGCCCGCAGACAGTCCGCGGGTCGGCGCACGAGGTCGAGGTGTTCGAGGCGCTGGCGCAGGACATGGCGCAGGCGCAGATCGTGCAGGAGTCGTATCACTCGCAGGGGTTCAACGGCATCCTGCTGAACAGCGAGGAGCGCCGCGTCCGGGCGATGCACTACGCGCTGGAGCAGTACCTCTTCGGCCCGGACCGCTAGGGTTCCGGGAACGTCCGCACATCAGGGGGGCGGCCCAGTGGGCCGCCCCCCTTTGGCGTGGCTGGGCAGAAGTGATTGGCGCAACCTTGATCCTTCTTATCGGATCAGTCGATAAGGAGGATCAAGATCGAGCATGCCTTAGCGCGGGATGACCGGCAGGGTGATGTAGGAGGCGTGCTCGGCGTCGTGCAGCACCGCCTGGGCGGCGGGGACGAGGTTGGCCTCGCTCTCGACGGGAGTGCCGGTGTTGGGGTTGCGATCGAAGCGGGGGAAGCAGGACGAGCTGATCTCGATGCGGATCTGGTGGCCGGCGAGGAAGACGTGGCTCGTGGCCCACAGGTCGATCTCGTAGCGGTAAGGCTGGCCGGGCGTGAGCAGCGTGGGGTTGCTGGCGGAGTCGCGGTAGCGGGCGCGGATCATGCCGTCTTGCAGGTTCTGGGCGTAGCCGTCGGGGTAGACATCGACGAGCTTGGCCGTGAAGTCGGTGTCGACGGCGGATGAGGTAGCCCAGAGGGTGACGCGCAGGGGCCCGGTCACCTCGAGGTCCTCGCTGAGGACCTCGCTGCTGTAGACGAGCACGTCGTCGCGCACCTCGGCGGGGCGCTGGTCGAAGGCGCCGCGGGCGATGATGAGGTTGTTCCCGCCGAGGCTGGGGACGGGGTCGTTGGGGTCGTAGACGTAGCGGTCGGGGGGTTCGACGGCGGGCGCCTCGGGGCTGAGGGTTCCGTCGCCGTTGAGGCTGTTGGCGGAGCCGCCGCTGTGCAGGTACCAGGGGGTGTACTCGGTGCGGGCGAGGGGCCATTCCTGCTCGTCGCGCCAGCGGTTCTCGCCCATCACGAAGATGCGGACGGGGGCCTCATCCATGATCCCGGTGTCCTCGCCCTTGAGCCAGTGGCCGAACCAGCGCTTCTGGATCTCCATGAAGTCGATCTCGGCCTCGGGGCCGAAGTCGAGGTCGCCGCAGCCGTCGCTGGTGGGGAGGGAGTAGCCGATGTGGCCCCAGGGGCCGACGAGGAGGCGCTGCTTGCCGCGGGCGTTGGGGCCGCCGAGGGTGTTGATGCCTTCGAAGCCAGAGATGGTGCCTTCGAGGAAGATGTCGTACCAGGAGCCGAAGTGGAGCATCGGCATATCGACCGTGTGGAAGCCGCGGCGGACGTTGATCTCGTGCCAGAAGGGGCCGTCGTCGGGGTTGTTCAGGTAGTCGGCGAAGTAGGGGGCGCTATCCTCCATGCGGGGAATCCAGTCGGTCAGGGGGACGTGGGCGTAGCCCTCGGGGGTGAGGGGCTGGGCGAAGAAGCCGTGCTCCTCGGGCGGGTCGAGGTAGCCTTCGAGGGTCTCCATCTCCTCGCCGGTGAGGCCCTTGCGCTCGAGCGTGTTGCGGCCCTTGAGGAGGGAGTAGGGCACCATCCAGCCGTGTTCCAGGGCGCCGCCGGCGTGGCGGGTCCAGCTCTGGCGGTGGTCGGCGGTGCCAGAGACGGGCGCCATCGCCTTCAGGTGGGGAGGGGAGTGGGGGGCGAGCTGGTACTGGTCGGCGCCGAGGTAGGACTGGCCGACCGTACCGATGGCGCCGTCGCACCACGACTGCTCGGCGAGCCATTCGACGGTGTCGTAGCCGTCGGGGCCTTCGTAGAGGTGGGGGGTGTACTCGCCCTCGGAGCCGAAACGCCCGCGGCAATCCTGGGTGACGTAGGCGTAGCCGAGGGGTACCCAGAAGTCGGCGCCGGTGCCGGGGCGGCCGCCGGGACCGCGCCCGTAGGGGGAGCGGGTGAGGAGGGTGGGGAAGGGTCCGGGGCCGTCGGGGCGGTAGATGTCGCACTCAAGGCGCACCCCGTCGCGCATGGGGATCATGACGTTCTCTTCGACGTTCACTTCGACACCAAACAACTGGACCATGGCAGTCCCCTCCCGTCTCTGTGTGCAGGCGGGGGCAGCGTACACGACCGGAAGGACGCCCCGCCCGGTCAGTCGGGGGAGGGGGCTTCCCCGATGAAGTCGTCGGGGGTGGCCATGAACTTGAGGCGGCATTCGAGGGAGCAGAAGTAGTACCAGCGGCCCCGGTAGAAGCGCTTGGCGCCCCGGCCGCTGCCGCGCTCCGGCGCGCCGCCGGGGACGTGGCCGGTGACGGCGTCGACGTCGCCCTCGGCGACTTCGCGGCCGCAGACGAGGTCTAGCGCCAGGGCTGCACCTCATCGAGAGTGCCGGCGGCGAGGCGGAGGCACTCGTCGGCGCTGCCCCAGGCGAGGGCGCGCTCCTTGCCGTGGCGGCTGAAGAAGTGGAGGTCGTACTCCTCGGTGTAGCCGATACCGCCGAAGAGGATATGGGCCTGCATGGTGACCTCGGTGCCGGCGCGGGAGGCGAGCGCCTTGGCCTTGGCGATCTGGCGGTCGCTGGCGGTGCCCTGGTCGAGGCGCCAGACGGCCTGGTAGGTGAGGAAGCGGGCGCCGAGGGTCTGGGTGGCCATGTTGGCGCAGTGGTGCTGTACGGCCTGGAAGGAGCCGATCGGCCGCCCGAACTGGACACGCATGCCGACGTACTCGACGGTCATATCGAGGGCCTGCTGGGCGTTGCCGACGCACTGGATGGCACAGAGGGCGCGGCCCGCGCGGCGCAAGAACTGGAGCGCCTCGGCCCCGCCGGCGCGGCGGGCGGGGGCACCATCGTAGGTGCAGTGGGCGAGGGGGGTGCGCGCGATCGTGCTGAGCGAATCGGTGGTGACGCCCTCGCCGCGGGCCTCGACGAGGTAGAGGCCGGGCTCGCCGTCCTCGGTCGCCTCGACGAGGTGGTGGCTGACCTCGGCGCCGTAGTCGACGAAGCGCCGTTCGCCCGTGAGGGCGCCGGAGGCGACGCGGGGAGCAGCGCCGTTGTCGGGAGTCGAGCCCTGGAGGGCGGGCGCGATCGTGACGCCGCCGCCGATGACGCCGCGCACGACCTCGTCCGCGAGCGCCTCATCGCCGTGGCGCTCGATGGCGCGGGCGGAGGCGGTGGTCTCGAGGAAGGGGATGACGCAGGCGCGGCGGGTCAGCTCTTCGAGGAGGATGGCGGCATCGGTGAGCTCGCCGCCCTCACCGCCATGCGACTCGGCGAAGGGCAGGGTCAGATAACCCGCCCCCTGGAGGTACTCCCAGAGGGGCTGGTCGGCGCCGCCCTCGCGTTCGAGCTCGCGGATGCGGTCGAAGGGCACCTCGTTGCGGAGGTAGTCGCGGACGGAGTCGCGGAGGAGTCGTTGGGTTTCGCTGAGGGTTGTGTCCATGTGGTGCTCGCTACCGGGGGAGGCCGAGGCCGCGTCGGGCGATGATGTCGCGCTGGACCTCGTTGGCGCCGCCGCCGAAGCGCTGGATGGGGGAGGCGCGGTAGGTGCGTTCGAGCTCGCCGCCGAGGGGGGCGAAGCCGTCGGCCTCCTCGGTGAGGGCGCCCTCGTGCCCGAGCAGGTCCATGGCCACGTTGCTGATGTGGTAACGCAGCTCGGAGGTCCATATCTTCGACATGGAGGCCTCCATGGTGGGGGTATCGCCCGAGGCGACGATGGAGGCGTTCGTGAGGACGAGCCCCTCCATGACGTCGAGGTCGAGTTCCAGCTCGACGAGGCGGCGACGGACGACGTCGTCTTCGAGGAGCTCGGGGCGCTTCTCACGAATGTGCGCGAGGAGGCGGTCGAAGATGTGGCGCAGGCCGCCGCCGGCGCCGATCCAGACGCGCTCGTGGTCGAGGGCGTTGGCGATGATGTACCAGCCCTGGTTGACCTCGCCGATGAGGGCGTCGCTGGGGACGCGCACGTCCTCGAAGAAGACCTCATTCGTGCGCCCGCCGGAGATGGTCATGATGGGGCGCACGGAGATGCCGGGCGTATCCATGGGCACGATGAAGGTGGAGATGCCGCGGTGCTTGGGGGCGTCGGGGTCGGTGCGGCAGGCGAGCCAGACGTGGGAGGCGGTGTCCGCGGCGCTGGTCCAGAGCTTCTGGCCGTTGATGAGCCAGTCGTCGCCGTCCTTGACGGCGAGGGTTTCGAGGGCGGCGAGGTCGGTGCCGGCGTTGGGTTCGGAGTAGCCGAGACAGATGGTGATGTCGTTCGCCCAGATGCCGGGCAGGTACTTCTCGCGCTGGGCCTCGGTGCCGAAACGGTGGATGGCGGGGCCGACCATAGTGCCGAAGCCGGCGCCGTAGGGGATCTCCTTCTTCGCGAACTCCTCGGTCATGACGAACTGGAACCACTGGGACTTGCCCTCGCCGCCCAGCTCCTCGGACCAGCACATGCGCACCCAGCCGCGGTCCTCCAGGGCTTCGCGGAGGCCCGCCTGCCGGGGGCCGAGCTGGGCGGCCTCGCCGCGGTTGGCGAGCTCCGCGCGAAGCTCGGGCGTGTCGTGCTCACGGAGGAACTCGCGCACCTCGTCGCGGAAAGCGTCGAGCTCCTCGTTCCAGCCGAATTCCATGCGGGTCCTTCTCCCTAGCCCGAGTTCCGCCAGGCGCCGGTGCCGGGGAAGCTGTGGTCGATGGCGTCGTGCACGGTCTGCTCGCCCGTACCGATGATGCGCTTGTGGACGAAGCGCCAGCGGCCGTCGTCCTCACGGCGGAGGCGCTCCTGGTAGATGCCGCCACCGGGGGCGACGCCGGGTTTGGGTCCCGTGCCGACCTCGAGGTAGCTGATGACGGTGGCCTCGTCGCCATCGATCTCGATGTGGACGTTGGTGGTGCTGTGCTTGCCGGAGAAGATCCCGCCTTCTTCGAGGCGGCGGTAGAGGCCACCGATCTGCTCGCGCCCGGTGAGCCTGCCTTCGAGCGACTCGCCGTAGCCGCTTATGTCGAGGATGGCATCCTCGGTGAACAGCGAGATGAGGGTCTCGACGACGTTGGGGATGTCGTGCATGAGGAGGTATTCGTAGACGGTGCGGCGAACGCCCTCGACCGCCTCCAGGTATTCGATTCGCTTCTCGAGCTCTTCAATGGTGGCCATGTGACTCTCCGTGTGCTGGCGGGGCCGTCTGGGGGACCTTCCGCGGGTGGCGCCCGGACGCGGACAGGCGCAAACGCGCGGGCGTCCGGGGGCATGCTCGACTGCCGCACGCGGCCTGTCAACGCCGGGGACTCGCGAAGGCGTGTCTCCCCGCACACTCGTTGACCGACCCCCTCCAAAAGCGCCATGATGCGGGGGCATTTTCCTAGCCGGGAGGCGTCGCTCGATGGTGCTCGAAAACCGCCCTGCCCCAACCCCCACGGGGCGAACCGAAGAGCCCGACATGGGCACGGGCCTTATCGATACGGAACGGTACATCTCCCCCGAGATCGCGCAGCTTGAGTGGGAGCGGATGTGGACGAAAGTCTGGCTGAACGCCGGACCGCTTTCCGACATCCCCGAGGTGGGCGACCACTTCGTTCACGAGATCGGGCGGGAGTCGTTCATCTTCATCCGTACGGCCGAGGACGAGGTGAAGGGCTACTACAACATCTGCCCGCACCGCGGCAGCCGTATCCGCCCGAGCGTGGGCATGGGCCATGCGGAGCAGCTGCAGTGCCCCTTCCACCTGTGGACGTTCGACATCGGGGGTGAGCTGCAGAATGTCCCCGACCGCCAGCACTTCGTGAACGGCATCCCCGAGGAGAAGCAGCAGCTCTCCGAGGTGCGCGTGGAGACGTGGGCCGGCTGGGTCTGGTTCAACATGGACGACGAGGCGGAGTCGCTGCAGGAGTACCTCGGGGTCATTCCCTCGCATCTCGAGCCCTACCGGCTGGACCAGTACCACGTGGTGGACGACTACGTGCTGGAGTGGGCGTGCAACTGGAAGTTCGCGGTGGATCAGTTCGCCGAGATCTACCACCTGCCGGCGCTGCACCCGCAGCTGCTGGAGTACTTCGACCACCTGGCGACGCCGCTGGACGTGTACGACGACGGCAAACACAGCCGCCAGCTGATCCGGATGGGTCTGCCCGATCCGAGCTGGACGGACGACCTGGCGCAGCGCTTCGGCTACGACAACAAGGACGAGCTGACCCGCCAGCAGCGGGCGAACCTGGAGGACTGCGGGGTCGACCCGGACACGTTCGAAGGGAAGGCGCGGGAGCTGCCGCCGTTCATCGCGCAGGCGCGCCGCGAGTGGGGCAAGCGCATCGGCATGGACATGGACCTGCTGGTGGACGAGCAGCTGACGGACAACTTCCACTACATGGTCTTCCCTAACCTCACGTTTAACTTCACCTACGGGTCGTTCCTGTTCTTCCGGCCGCGGCCCCATCCGACGGACCCGAATAAGTGCTACTGGGATTACCAGGTGTACGCGCGGGTGCCGGAGGGGGCGCCGCCGCCACGACGGCCGGCAACGGTGTACGGGACGGCGCGGAACCATCCGGAGCTGTTCGAGGCGCTGGAGCAGGACATGGCGCAAGCGCAGATCGTGCAGGAGTCGTACCACTCCAAGGGATTCACGGGCATCCTGCTGAACAGCGAGGAGCGCCGCATCCGGGCGATGCACTACGCCCTGGACAACTACCTCTACGGCCCCGACCGCTAGGCCGGTCGCACACGGTCCATTCCGAAACGGAGGCGAGAAGAAGATGGCACATCCAACGGACGCAACGGCGCCGGCCGCCGGCATGGTCAACATCCTGAGCGTGATCCGGCGCTACCGGCTGCGGGACTTTCCGCGGCGGTTCAGCCCGGACGACCTGCACCACGTGGGTATTCCCTTCATCGACGTGGACCGCACGATGCACGCGCTGCGGCTGCTGGACCTGGTCAGCCCGGCCGACACGCCGACCGAGCGGTTCCAGAAGATCCAGGACTGCGAGTCGGAAGAGGAGTACCACGCGGCGCTCGAGGAGTTGCTGCGGGACGTCTACGAGCCGGTCTTCGAGATGGTTCCGGACCCGGCGAGCGCGAGCGACATGAAGCTGCGCTCGGTCTTCCGCGAGTACGAGCCACCGGAGGAGCGGGAGCGGATGGTCTCGCTGTTCCGGGCGCTGTGCGCGGAGGCGGGGCTGATCGACCAGGCATCCGGCCTGATCCCGCCGATCCTGGGCACGTCATCGCGCAACCGGCAGGTGATGCAGCAGTACCAGAAGTCAGAATCGCAGTCGTAGGCGGTGGCGAGCGAATCGGGCGGAGGGACCGAAGGCGCCCTCGGCGACCTGCGCATCGTTGAGTACGCGCAGGGCATAACCGGGCCGTTCTGCGGCAAGGCGTTCGCCGACCTGGGCGCCGACGTGGTGAAGGTGGAGCCCCCCGGGGGCGACCGCAGCCGCGCCGACGGCCCCTTCCCCGGCGACGAGCCGCATCCCGAGAAGAGCGGGCGCTTCCTCTACCTGAACACGAACAAGCGCGGCGTCGCCCTGGACATCGAGGACGAGGCGGGGCGCGAAGTGCTGCGGGAACTCGTGGACGGCGCGGACATCTTCATCGCCGACCTGCCACCGGCGGCCTACGACGAGCTCGGGCTCGGCTTCGAGACGCTGAGCGCGCGGAACGCAGGCCTGATCATGGTGTGCGTCAGCCCCTACGGGTTGACGGGGCCGTACCGCGACTACCGGGGCTCTGCCTTCACCGCGTTCCACGTCGGGGGTATGGGGCGGGAGACGCCCTACAACGAAATCACAGACTCGGAGGCGTTCCCACCGCTCGTGGACGGCGCCGACCAGGGCGACTATCTGACCGCCTGGACGGCAGCGACGATGGCGCTGATCGCGGTGTTCCATCGCAGCACGTACGGCACGGGTCAGTTGCTCGATGTCTCGGCGATGGAGGCGGTGGCGGGAATGACACGCATGCCCATCGCGAGCATCGGGTACGGTCAGGAGCCGAAGATCTCGCGGGAGAAAGCGAACTTCCCCTGGGTTATGCCGTGCAAGGACGGGCACGTCTCCTTCGCGCCGTTCCTGATGGACCACTGGTGGCGCGCGGTCGTTGACATGATGGGCAGCCCCGGCTGGGCCGTAAGCGAGGCGTTCGCGACAACGATGGGCCGCGTGCAGAACGCCGACGTGGTCGAGCCGTTGACGGTCGAGTGGCTGATGGAGCACACGAAGCAGGAGATCTACGAGATGGCGCTGGCGCGGAACGTGGCCTGCTTCCCGGTGAACACGATGGAGGAGGTACTGAACTCGCGGCAGTACGCGGCGCGCGACTTCTTCGTCGACGTGGAGCACCCGCAGGCGGGGACGCAGCGGCAGCCGGGGGCGGCGGGCATCTACTCAAGCACACCCTGGGCCGTGCGGCGGCCGGCGCCGCTGCTGGGCGAGCACACGCGCGAGGTGGTCTGCGGGGAGCTGGGGCGGTCGGAGGCTGACCTGGCGGCGCTGACGGCGTCGGGTGCGGTGGGGGAGGGGCCGGCATGAACAACCGTCCGCTGGAAGGCGTGCGCGTGGCCGACTTCGGCTGGATCCTGGCGGGGCCGTACGCGACGGCGTGGCTGGGGAGCCTGGGGGCGGAGGTGATCCGCATCGAGTCGCAGAGCCGCCTCGATTTCCACCGCCAGAACCTGGGGGCGGGGGCGGACGGGGTGCCGGGCATCAATCGCGGGGCGGTGTTCAACTCGCTCAACTTCAGCCGCAAGAGCCTGCGGCTCAACCTCTCGACGCCGAAGGGCCTTGAGCTGGCCAAGGAGCTGATCCGCCAGAGCGACATCGTGACGGAGAACTACGCGGCGGGCGTGATGGAGAAGATGGGGCTCGGGTACGAGGTGCTGAAGGCGATCAACCCCGGCATCGTCATGATCGCGACCTCGCCGCTGGGGCAGGTGGGCCCGGACCACGCAGCCACGGGGTGGGGTCCGAACGTGCAGGCCTACGCGGGCCTGCCGCACCTGACGGGTTACGAGGGGGGACCGCCCTCGGGTCTGGGCGGGCTCTACCCGGACTTCATGATCGGCACGGTGATGGCGTTCACGGCGCTCTCGGCGCTGCACGCGCGCAACCGCACGGGCGAGGGCCAGTACGTGGACCTCTCGATGGCGGCCATCGTCTCGACCATGATCCCGGAGGGGATCATGGAGTTCGCCATGAACGGGCGGGAGCCGCCCCGACCGGGCAACCGCTCGCCGAAGCACGCGCCGCGCGGGGTCTATCGCTGCTCGGGCGATGACAAGTGGGTCGCGATCGAGGTCGAGAGCGACGAGGCGTGGCGGGGGCGGGCGGGGGGGGCGGGGGAGGAGCCGGGGGAGGCGGGGGGGGGGCGGGCGGGGGCGCGGGGCAACCCCGAGTGGCCCAGCGACGAGCGCTTCGCCAGCACGGAGGGGCGGCGGGCCTGTCACGACGAGATCGACGAGGCGATCACGGCCTGGACACGGGAGCGCTCGCACTACGAGGTCATGCACACGCTGCAGGCCGTCGGGGTGGCGGCGGCGCCCTGCCTCGACCCGCACGAGCTGCTGGAAGACGAAGGCATGGCCGACCGCAACCTGTACGTGGAGATGGACCACCCCGAGGTGGGTCCGCGCAAGGTGGCGGGGCTACCGGGGCGCTACAGCGACGTCGAGGACTACGACTACAGTCCGGCGCCGCTGTTCGGCCAGCACAGCGAGGAGGTCTGCCGGGGGCTGCTGGGGCTGAGCGCGGAGGAGTACGAGCGACTGGTGGAGGAAGATGTCATCTGGTAGGCCGGGCGGTGTAGGGTGGTTGCATGACCCACATAACCTTGGACATCGATGACGAAGCCTGCGCCGAGGTGATGCGGCAGTACGGCATCGCAACGAAGAGCGAAGCGATCAATTTCGCGCTGCGGAGAATAGCCATACGGCCGGCCACCCTGGAAGAGGCTTGTGCAATGGAAGGGTCCGGCTGGGACGGCGACCTCGACGAAATGCGGGCGAACCGCTTCCCTGACTAGCGCCCCGTGAACTTCGGGGGGCGGCGCTCGACGAAGGCCTTGCGCGCTTCGGCGGCGTCTTCGGTCTTCGTCAGGATGGCCGTGCGGGTCTGCTCGAAGCGGTAGCCGTTCTTCACGTCCATGTTCTCGATCATGTGCAGGCTCTCCTTGGCGAGCCGGATGCCCTGGGGCATCTTGGACGCGATCAGGCGGGCGTCCTCCATGGCGGCCTCCATGAGCTGGTCGGGGGGGACGACCTTCAGCACCATGCCGAGCGCGAGCGCCTCGTGGGCGTCGAGGCGCTCGGCGGTGTAGTGGAGGCGGCGCACCAGGCCCCAGTTGTTGAGGAGGCGCATGAAGTGGCGCGCTCCGCCAAGCAGCCCGACGTCGATCTCGGGGAGGCCGAAGGTGGCCTTCTCCGAGGCGATGAGGTAGTCGCAGGAGGCGGCGAGGGCGAGGCCGCCGCCAAGGGCGGGGCCGTTGATGGCGCCGATCACGGGCACGGCGCACTCCTGGATCGAGTAGAGCATCTCGCGCATGCGGCGGTTGCCCGTGCCGCTGGCAGGGGGAGGGGCGTCGGGATCACGGTTGGCCGCGCGGGCCTTGATGTCCGCGCCGGCGCAGAAGGCGCGCTCGCCGGCGGCCGTGAGCACGGCCACGCGCACGTCGAGGTTGTCGGAGAGGGCATCGAAGACGCCCATGACGTCCCAGTCCGACGCCAGTGCGTTCACGGGCGGGTTGTCGAGCGTGACGACGGCGATGTGGTCGTTGATATCGACGTTGATGGGCATGGTCGTGCTCCCTGGGCCGGTGGGGGTCAGGCGCCTTCGAAGGCGTCCTTGATCCGGGCGTAGCGCTCGAGCTGGGGGATGACGTCGGTCGGCGTGCCGATGTGGAGCCACATGATGAGCCGGTCGAAGCCCATCTCGATGAGACTCTCGGCGTGCCTCTCGTCGGTGACGGGGCCGAGGACGTTGAGGTCGATGGTGTCCATCGAGCGGCCCCTGTCTTCGGCGATCTGGCGGATGCGCTGGATGCCCTCGCTCAGCATGGCGGGGGTGCCGGGGGGCGCGAGCCAGCCGTCGCAGTACTCGACGACGCGGCGGTGGGCGGGCTTCGAGTTGGTGCCCAGGAGGAAGCGCGGCCCGCCGCGACGCATGGGCTTCATGTCCATCCAGCACTTGTCGAAGTCGACGAACTCGCCGTGGTACTCGGGCTCCTTCTTGGTCCAGAGCTCGCGCATGGCCTCGATCTTTTCGCGTGCGATCTGCCAGCGGTGTTCGAAGGGGATGCCGTGATCGGCCATCTCGTCGGGGAACCAGCCGCCGCCGAAGCCGATCGAGAGGCGCCCCTGCGAGAGGCGGTCGAGCGAGGCCAGTTCGCGGGCGAACGTGATCGTGTCGTGCTGGTTGATGAGGGAGATGGCGGTGCCGAAATTGAGCCGGTCGGTGACGGCGGCGGCGGTGGCGATGGCGATGAAGGGGTCGTAGAGGCTGATGTACTCCTCGGCGAAGGTGAAGGTGTCGAGGTCGGAGGGGCGGCCGTAGGGGCGGATGCCCTCGCGGTTAAGGGTGACGGTGCCGTAGCGGTCGGGGGGTTCGCCGTTCCAGCGGCGCATGGGGATGTGGGTGTGCTCGGGGAAGTAGAGGGACTCGAAGCCGAGGTCCTCGGCGGCGATAGCGAGCTCGGCCGGCTGCATCGTGTTGGCCGTGCAGAACATGAACACACCGAAGTTGACCACTGGAATCCCCCTGTGCCGCCGGGCGGGTATCGGGGCCGCCCGCTGCGACTAACGGCGGGCGAGGCGGCTCCGGCGGACCCTACAGCCCGGGGCGGTTCGATTGACGGGCGGGGGGGCACCCGCCCGCATCCGCGGCCCCCGCGGGCGGGCGGGGGGCAACCTGCCAGCATCGCCGTCCCCGGCGGGCCAGCGTTGCAGCGCCGGAACAGCACGAGGAGACAGCCAAGAATGCTCTCAGCGGAAGACCAACTGGCGATCATGGATCTGAGCGCGCGCTACTGCCACGCGACGGATTCGCACGACTCGGAGGGGTGGGCGGACACGTTCACGGCGGACGGCGCGATCGATGCGCCACAGGGCACCTCGCAGGGGCGGGATGCCCTGGTCCAGTTCTCGCAGGGCGTCAACACGGGCATGCCGAACGTTCGCCACCACATCAGCAACCTCGTCATCTGCGGCGAGGGGGACAGCGCGACGATGAGCTCGTACCTGAACCTGATCAACACCGAGGGCAACGCGACCGTCTTTACCGCGACGTACGAGGACCAGATCGTGCGCGTCGACGGCGAGTGGAAGTTCGCGCACCGCAAGATCGTCGTCTAGGACCGGGTCCGGCCGGGCCGGAACCGGAGGGCCAGCACCCACGAAACCGCACGAGCGCGCGGGAGGCGGAGCATGGATGTCGGGTTGATGGTGGAGGGCCAGCACGGCCTGAACTGGGAGAACTGGCGGCGCATCCTTGCGACGGCGGAGCGGCTGGCGTTCCCGACGGTGTTCCGCTCGGACCACTTCTTCATGCTGCCCACGCACCAGCAGGACAGCCTCGATCCGTACCTGTCGTTCACGCTGGCGGCGGCGGAGACGGAGCGCATCCGCTTCGGGCCGCTGGTCACGCCGATCACGTTCCGGCACCCGTCGAACCTGGGGCGCATGGCGGCGCAGATCGACCTGCTCAGCGGGGGCCGTTTCGTGATGGGGCTCGGCGCGGGCTGGAACGTGGGCGAGCACGCCGCGTACGGCCTCGACTTCCCGGGAACGAAGGAGCGCTTCGACCGGCTGACGGAGGCGATCGGGGTGATGCAGGGCATGTGGGGCGAAGGGCCGGCCTCGTACGAGGGGGAGTACTACCAGCTCAAAGACGCGGACTGCCTGCCCAAACCGGCAGCGGGCCGTCCGCCGATCCTGATCGGGGGGAGCGGGGAGAAGCGGACGCTGCGGCTGGTGGCGGAGGTCGCGGACGAGTGGAACACGCCCGCCATGCCGCTCGACGCCTACCGCACCAAGTGCAAGGTGCTGGAGCAACACTGCGAGGCGGTGGGTCGGGACCCGGCGAGCATCAAGCGCTCGATGATGAGCTTCGGGCTGGTGGGGCCGAACGAGACCGCGATCGCCCGAATCGGGGCGGTGCTCACGAGCAAGGGGCTGGGCGGCGCCGCTGCCGGCCCGGCGGGGGTGGTCGGGGGCACGACCGACCAGGTCATCGACACGCTCGGGCAGTTCGCGGAGCTGGGCCTGGACGAGATCGAGTTCCAGCACTTCGACTTCGACTCGGACGAGGTGCCCGAGTACCTCGCCGCCGAGGTGGCGGGGCAGGCCCGTGACCTCTAGCGGAGCGCACCGGGCGCGGGGGGCGGGGTCATGACGCTGCTGGCGGACCTGGAGGCACAGCTGGAGGAGTCGGGCGGGGAGGGCGTGCTGGGGTTCCTGTCCGAGCGCCTGGGGGATGTGGAGGCGATGGCGGCGGAGCTGGCCGACGCGGATGCGGCCATCGAGGCGGCGGAGGTGGCGGAGGAGCGCTCGACGACCTGGATGATGGATGCCTTCGAGCAGTTCCCGATCGTGAACGCGACAACCTTCCCCCACAGCTCGCACGTGGACCCGCGGGCGCACGCGGTGCTGGCGACGCACCGGCTGGGGCAGGGCTCGGGGCTCTACCTGCCCTCGGAGGTGCGGGAGATGCAGGAGCGGGGCGAGGTGTCGCGGGCGTGGCAGGCGCGCGAGGGGCTGCGCTTCTGCCTGTTCGCCGCGATGATGCGGGCGCTGGGGGAGGCGATGGTGGAGGGCGGGGTGGGACCGGCGGCCTACGTCTCGACCTGCCAGGAGACGGCGAAGGCGCTGGGCGCGATCGAGATCGCGGCCCCGCAGGTCTAGCTGATCAGCCTGTCGAGGTCCTCGCGCATCTTCTCCATCGCGGCGGGAACATCCTCGTCCTGGAGCTTCGCGAGGAAGCCCTCGCGGCCCATCATGAGGCGGGTGACGCCGATCTCCTCGAGCTGCCCGAGGGGCATGCGGTCGAGGACGGCGGTGCTGCACTGGATCTGGGGCCTGGGCTTGCCCTGCTCCTCGGCCAGGCGCATGAGCTTTGCGGCTTCGTCGGCGAGCTCCTCGACGGGGGTAAAGCGGCCGCGCAGGTCCTCGGTGAAGCTCATGTGGACGGCGGGGAGCCATCCGTCGCAGTAGTTGACGACGCGGTTGAGGACGTTGGGGCCGGCACCGCCCAGGATGATGGGCGGGTGGGGGTCCTGCACCGGTTTGGGCCACTGCCAGGTCGGAGGGATGTCGACGTGGCGACCGTGGTACTCGGCGACCTCCTCGGTCCAGAGGACCTTCATGGCCTCGACCTTCTCTCGCATCAGGCGGAAGCGGGTCGAGGGGTCGACGCCGTGCGCCTCCATCTCCTCGTGGTTCCAGCCGGCGCCGATGCCGAACACGACACGCCCGTTGGAGATCTGGTCAAGAGTGGAGATCTCCTTCGCCGTATGGATGGTGTCGCGCTGGGGGACGAGGGCGAGGCAGGTGACGACCTTGATCTTCTCCGTGACGGCGGCGGCCGCCGCCAGCGAGACGAAGGGGTCGAACATGCTCTTGTAGCCCATGGGCGTTTCGGCGGCGAGGGGGAAGTCGGTCGCGAGGGGCATGTGCGAGTGCTCGGGCACGCCGAGGCACTCGAAGCCGACGCGCTCGGCCTCGCGGGCAACGTTGACGATGCTCGCATTGAAGTGCGTGGGCGCGTAGTTCAGGCCGAATTCCATGACGGACCTCCCGGCGGTTGGTGGCGGGTCTCCCGGCGGCGTCAGCCGGTCAGCTGGTCGACGCGCTCCCGTGCGCGCTCGAGGGCGGGGCGGACCTCGTCGTCGGTGACGCCCTCAAGCGCGGGGCCGCCGAGGCCCAGCATGAGGCGGGTGACGCCCATCTCCTCGAGCTGCTCAAGGGGGATGCGGCTGGTCATGTCGACGCCGCACTGGACCTGGGGCCGGGGCTTGCCACGCTCGGCGGCGAGGCGCTGGAGCTTCGCGACCTCGTCGGGGAACTCCTCGACGGGGGTGAAGCGGCCGCGCAGGTCCTCGGTGAAGTTCATATGCACGGCGGGCAGCCAGCCGTCGCAGTAGTTGACGACCCGGTTGAGGACGTTCGGTCCGGCGCCACCCATGAGGATGGGCGGGTGGGGGTCCTGCACGGGCTTGGGCCACTGCCAGGTGGGAGGGATATCGACGTGGCGGCCGTGGTACTCGGCGACCTCCTGCGTCCAGAGGGTCTTGATGGCCTCGACCTTCTCGCGCATGACGCGGAAGCGGGTGGAGGGATCGGTGCCGTGTGCCTCCATCTCCTCGGCGTTCCAGCCGGCGCCGATGCCGAGGACGACGCGTCCGTTGGAGATCTGGTCGAGGGTGGCGACTTCCTTGGCCGTGTGGATGGGATCGCGCTGGGGGATGAGGGCGATGGAGGTGCCGACCCTGAGGTTCTCCGTGACGGCGGCGGCGGCGGCGAGCGCGACGAAGGGGTCGTACATGCTCTTGTAGACCATGGGGGTCTCGGGGGCGAGGGGGAAGTCGGTCGCGAGAGGCATGTGCGAATGCTCGGGAATGAAGAGGGACTCGAACCCGAAGCGCTCGGCCTCGCGGGCGACGCTGACAACGCTCGCGTTGTAGTGCGTGGGGGAGTAGGTCACGCCGAATTCCATGCGGGCCTCCTGTTGGTGGACCCCACCTGGGGTGGGGCCCGCCTAGCCTACCGTTTCGCCGTCCCACCCGCGCCCGCCCACGCTGTGCCCGGGGATCAGGATGGCGGCTCCCAGATGGGGGCCTGGGGATTGAAGGCGGCCCACGCGAACCAGAACGGGCTGCCGTGGGCGAAGGGGGGCAGGCGGGAGCCGGCGAGGGGGCCGGAGACGGCCAGCCCGGTCACGTCCCAGAGGGAGCCGGTCTCCTCGTCGCGGAAGCGGCCGGGGGTACCGGGGACGGGGGCGAGGGTGAGGCGGCGGCCATCGACCTCGGGGAGGTAGGCGGCGGCGCTGCCGATGTCGCGGGAGTCCGCGATCTGGAAGTCGTCGAGGGGGGAAAGGGTGCCGGGCGCCCAGAGCACGACCACCCTGGTCCCGGCCAACTCGATGGTCGCGAGGGTGACCTCGGCGAGGAGCGTGAAGGGAATGGCGAGATTTTCGTCGCCGGACGAGAGCGCGATGACGCGTTCGAGGGCGGGCAGGCGGCCGTCGGGCCTCCAGAGGAAGAACTTGGGAGAGCTTCCCTGGTCGTAGTTCGGGAAGGGGTTGGTGCCGTAGAGGAAGCTGAAGCCCGTCTCCTCGGTAAGAATGTCGGCATCGGGGAAGGCGCGCCGGAAGTCCCCGAAGGAGAGGACGCTCATCGGCAAGGTGCGCAGGAAGACGCCGGCGTGACGCCCGACGATGGCCTCACCCGTGGCCTGCTGCCACCAGGTCTCGGTCTGGCGGTCCCACATGATGAGGTCGGAGTGGCGCAGGTTGCCGGAGACGCCGAAGTCGAGGACGGCGCCCTCGACGCGGCGGTCGAAGGCGAGCACGGTGTTGCAGAGGGGGCAGAAGGAGGCGGCGACGGGCACACCCGCGACCTCGTCGTTGACGATCTCGTGGAAGGTGAGGATGTGGAGGGGGTAGCCGCGAGCCACGTCCCCGATGCGGAGGACGGCGATGGGCAGGTTCTCGGCGTAGTCGACGGCATCGACGGGGGCAAAGCGGGCGACACCGTAGTGGCCCTCGGTGGAGACGGCGCCGGGAGTATCGAGGGCAAGGATGCAGTCGCGTCCGCCGCAGCCGCGAATGATCTGGCCGAAGGGCACGGTGTGCCGGGACCAGTCCTGGTTGGGCCAGTCGCGGCAGAAATCGGGGGGCAGGCGGACGATGTCGATGTGGCCGGAGGGGTCGGTGTGGTGGGCGTAGGGGCACTCGTCGATGTCTTCGTCGGAGGCGGCAGCGGCCTGCGTCGGGGGGGGGGGGGGGGGGGGGGGGGGGGGGGGGGCGGGGGGGGGGGGGGGGGTCTGCGCGGCGGGGGGCGCGTCGTCGCCGCAGGCGGCGCCGAGGATCACGAGGGCGGCGACGATGGCGGGGAGAAACCGGTTCACCCGCACGATGCTACCCCCCGGCGGAGTCGTGCACGCGGGACAGGTAAAGAAAGGCCCGCCCAATGGGCGGGCCTTCCGTGCTGGATGGGCGCCGGGGGCGCCCAGGGGGCGTAGCGGCTAGGCGTCGTCTTCGAGCCACATGGACTCGCGACGGAAGGCGTAGGAGTTGAGCCAGTCCTCGAGGCCGAAGTCGCGCATGCGCGAGCTGAAGCCGTAGTACGACACGGAGCTGATGGGGAGGCCCCAGTTGCACCAGTGGTTATCGAGGATCCAGCGCTGGACATCCGTCAGGATCTCGGCGCGAGCCTCGACGTCGGTCTCCGCTTCCTGTGCCTCCAGCATCCCGATAAGGGTCACCGAGTCTTCGGCGATCTCCTTGCGGGGTGAGTCCGCACGGTGGTTGAAGGCGACGTACCCGTAGACGCGGGGGTCGTAGTTGATGAGGTGGCTGTCGTTGGGGAGACCAGTGGTACCGCCGCTATCGCCGGTGCCGTAGCTGAGGATGTCCCAGTCCTTCACGTCCTCGCTCTGGTCGTTTGCCCGCGCCGCCCAGCTGTTGATGTCGACGGCCTCGACCTCGGTCTCGATGCCGAGCGAGGTGGCGAGGGACTGGGCCATGTAGTCGCTGATCTCCTGCTGGAGAGGCGGGCCGCTGTACTGGAAGACCTTGATCTTCTCGACCGGGTGGATGAAGTCCGCCGCCGCCCAGAGGGCCCGGGCTTCGACGGGATCGTGGCGGTACCAGGTGGCCAGCTCCTGCTGGCTCAGCTTCTGGTAGTGCGGAAGCAGGTCCGAGATGGGAGCGGCCAGCTGGCCACCGCGCGGGCGGATGGCGTTGATGAAGCCCTCGTAGTCGAAGGCCTTCTGCAGCGCCTGGCGGGAGCGCTTGTCGTGGAACTTGCCCCCGTCCATGCCCTGCGAGGCGCGCCCACCCGCGGGCACCTCATACACCTTCACGTGGTCCTGGCCCTCGAACTCGCTGAGCTCGAGGGGGTCAACCGAGGCGAAGATGTCGAGGTCGCCGGCGAGGAACGCGGCCTTCGCTCCCACCTGGTCGGGGATGATGCGCGTCTCCCAGGCGTCGATGTAGGGGCCGTCTTCGACGAAGCCGTCGTCGGCGGGGGTGTGCTTGTGGTAGTCCGGCCAGCGCTCCAGACGGGTGCCCGTGGCGGTGCGGCTCGTAAGCCTGTAGGGGCCGCTCGTCGTGCCGTCGGGCAGGTTGTGGATGCTGTACATGTCTTCCGTCGTGCCGTCGGCCAGCTCGACCGCACTCTCGAAATTCCCGTGTTCCTCGACCATGCGGGGGTTGAGGAACGAGTAGTAGTGCCGCGCACGGTAGACGGTCGCGTCGGCGTTGGGGCGGCTCCAGTGCTCGACGACCGTATTCTCGTCGGCCGCCTCGAACTCATCCACGAAGTCGAACCCGGAGCTGGTGACGTGCGTACCACCCAGAGCCTGATACAGCTTGGGGAGGCGACCAAAGCTAAAGGCCACCGCCTCCGAGGTCACGGGGTCGCCGTTGTGGAACTGCATGCCAGGGCGGATGTTCCACACGAGGGTGGTGGAATCGACCTGCTCGAAGCCCGTCATGCCATCCATCGCGAAGAGGTTCTTCGTGGGCTGGTAGGTGTAGGGCTGGGTCATCGTGGCGTGCGTCACTTCGGTGTTGAGCACGTGGAAGATGCCCGGGTCAAGACCGGCGTCCTCGCCCGTCTTCCACCACCTCAGCGTGCCGCCGCGCTTGGCGTCGGGGGCGGGCTCCTGGGCAGCAGCCTGTTCCTCAGCGGCGGCCTCAGTGGCTGCGGCAGCCTGCTCCTCGGCAGCGGCCTCGGTGGCTGCGGCAGCCTGTTCCTGGGCGGCAGCCTGGGTCGCGGCGGGGGCCGGCGCGTCGTCGTCCTCCACCTCGGCGCCACCGGCCCCGTCGTCCGGGGCGGCCGCCGGGCGCGCGGGGGGGGCAGCCGTCTCGTCGTCATCATCATCGCCGCAACCGGCGAGGATGGCGGCGGAGCCGGCGGCGGCTACGCCACTGCCGACGAGGAAGCTGCGACGGCTGACCGGGCGGCGCCGAAGCCTCTTCCAATAGTTCTCGTTATCGCGCATGAAGGCGGACCCCTTCCCAAATGTGGGATTGGCCCAGTATACGCACGCTCATAAGGGTAGGACAGGCAAGAAAAGGCCCGCCCTTGCGGGCGGGCCTCACTGTGCTGGTTGGGCGCGCAGGGCGCCCAGGGGTCGGAAGGATTACGACTGGACCCACATGGACTCGCGGCGGCGGTCGTAGAAGTTCTGCCAGTCGGCAACGCCCTGGTCCTGGAGCCGGGAGCTGAAGCCGAAGTAGGAGACCTGGCTGATGGGCAGCTTCCAGTTGCACCAGTGACGATCGAGGATCCAGGTCTGCACCTCGGTAAGGAGGGCGGCGCGGGCTTCGACGTCGGTCTCGGCCTCCTGCGCGTTGAGCATGTCCGCGATCTCCTGGGCGTCCGCGGCGATCTCCTTGCGAGGGGACTCGATGTAGTGGTTGAAGGCGTTGAAGCCATACGCCCGCGGGTCGTAGTGGATGAGGTGGGTGTCGTTGGGGACACCGCTGGTACCGCCCGAGTCGCCCGTGCCGTAACTGAGAAGCTCCCAGTCCTTCACGTCCTGGTTCCGGTCGACCGCACGAGCGGCCCAGGTGTTGGCGTCAGTCGCCTCGACCTCGGTCTCGATGTCGAGCGCCTTCGCCAGGGACTGGGCCACGTAGTCGCTGATCTCGAACTGCAGCGGTGAACTGCTCGACTGGAAGAGCTTGATCTTCTCGACGGGTACCTCGAAATCGGCGGCCGCCCAGAGGGCCCGAGCTTCCGCCGGGTCGTAGCGGTACCAGGTCGCCAGCTCTTCCTGCGAGAGCTTCTGGTATCCGGGCAGGAGGTCGCTGATGGGGGCGGCAAACTGGCCGCCGAAGGGACGGAGGGCGGCGATAAAGCCCTCGTAGTCGACAGCCTTCTGCAACGCCTGCCGGGAGCGCTTGTCGTGGAACTTGCCGCCATCCATGCCCTGCCCGGCAAAGCCTCCCGCAGGAACCTCGACCACGGAGACGTGGTCCAGGCCCTCGAACTCGGGAAGCTCCAGCGGGTCGACTGCCGCGAAGACGTCGAGGTCGCCCGCGAGGAAGGCGGCCTTGGCCGCGACCTGGTCGGGAATGACTCGGGTCTCCCAGGCGTCGATGTAGGGTCCATCCTCGACGAAGCCATCATCAGCCGGGGTGTGCTTGTGGTAGTCGGGCCAGCGCTCGACACGCGTTCCGGTCGCATCGCGCTTGGCCAGCGTGTAGGGGCCGCTGCCGGAGCCGTGCGGGAGTTCCTGGACGCTGTAGATGTCCTCAATAGTTCCGTCCGGGTGCTCGTAGGAGCCCTCGAACTTGCCGTGCTCCTCCACCATGCGGGGGTTGAGGAAGGAGTAGTAGTGGCGGGCGCGGTACACCGGCGCGTCGGCGTTCGGGCGCGCCCAGTGCTCCGTCACCGTCAGTGGGTCGGTGGGCTCGAAGCTGTCGACGAAGGCGAAGCCGGTACGCGTCGTGTGCGTGCCGTCAAGCGCGCGGTAGAGCTTCTCGAGGCGGCCAAAGCTGAAGGCCACGGCCTCGGAATCCACCGCGTCGCCGTTGTGGAACTTCATGCCCGGGCGGATGCTCCACACGAAGGTGGTGGGGTCGACCTGCTCGAAGCCGACCATGCCGTCCATGGCGAAGAGGTTCTTGGTCGGCTGGTAGGTGTAGGGCTGGGTCATCGTGGAGTAGAGGACCTCAGTGTTGTTCACGTGGAAGACGCCCGGGTCGAGGCCCGCATCCTCCTCCGTCTTCCACAGCTTCAGGGTGCCCCCGCGCTTGTCCGCGTCGGGGTCCGCCTGGGCGGCCTGGGTGGCCGCAGCCTCGGTGGCAGCGGCAGCCTGCTCATCGTCGCCGGCGGCCTCGGTCGCAGCGGCAGCCTGTTCCTCGGCGGCCTCCGTCGCGGCCGCGGCCTGGGTGGCGGCGGGCGCTGCCTCGTCGTCGTCATCGTCGTCGCCGCAGCCTGCGAGGATGGCAGCGGAGCCAGCTGCGGCTACACCACTCCCCACCAGGAAACTGCGGCGGGTAACCGGCCTGCGCCGGAGCCTCTTCCAGTAGTTCTCGTTGTCACGCATGCGGGAGAGCCCTCCCCAATTCTGGGATTCGCCCAGTATACGCATACGCGCAAGGGGGCAATGCGATCCTGTAAAGGAGGGACACGCACAAAGGCCCGCCCTTGCGGGCGGGCCCTTCGTTGCGTGGCCGGGCGGCTCTACGAGCGCCCGTGGGTCGGAACGGTTAGCTCTGGAGCCACATGGACTCGCGGCGCCGGTCGTAGTGGTTGAGCCAGTTGTCGATACCCTGGTCCTGAAGCCTCGAGCTGAAGCCGTAGTAGGACACGGTGCTGATGGGGAGGCCCCAGTTGCACCAGTGGTTGTCGAGGATCCAGGTCTGAACACCGGTGAGGAGCTCGGCCCGGGCCTCGGGGTCCGTCTCCGCTTCCTGGGCGTTCAGCAACTCGATGATCTCGGCGGCGCCGGCGGCGATTTCGGGGCGAGGCGACTCCGCGTAGTGGTTGAACGCGTTGAAGCCGTAGGCCCGCGGGTCGTAATGGATGAGGTGCGAGTCGTTGGGGACGCCGGACGTGCCTCCAGCATCGCCCGTGCCGTAACTGAGAATCTCCCAGTCCTTCACGTCGGTGCTGCGGTCGACCGCACGGGCCGCCCAGGAATTCGAGTCAACCGCCTCAACCTCGGTGGTGATGCCCAGCGGTCCCAGCGCCTTGGCCAGCGACTGCGCCATGAAGTCGCTGATCTCGTGCTGCAGCGGCGCGCCCGTGGCCTGGAAGATCTTGATGTTCTCCACCGGGTGGACGAAGTCCGCCGCCTGCCAGAGGGCCTGCGCCTCAGCGGGATCAAAGCGATACCACTGTGCCAGCTCCTGCTGGCTCAGCTTCTGGTAGGCCGGCAACAGGTCGGTGATAGGGGCGTTGAGCTTGCCGCCGAGGGGGCGGATGGCCGCGATGAAGCCCTCGTAGTCGAAGGCCTTCTGCAGGGCCTGCCGCGAGCGCTTGTCGTGGAACTTGCCGCCGTCCATGCCCTGCGAGGAGCGGCCACCGGCGGGGACCTCGACCACGTTGACGTGGTCCAGGCCCTCGAACTCGGGAAGCTCCAGCGGGTCGATGGAGGCGAACACGTCGAGGTCGCCGGCGAGGAAGGCGGCCTTGGCCGCCACCGCGTCGGGAATCACGCGCGTCTCCCAGGCGTCGATGTACGGTCCGTCCTCGACGAAGCCGTCATCGGCGGGGGTGTGCTTGTGGTAGTCGGGCCAGCGCTCGACGCGCGTGCCCGTGGCATCCCGCCTGGTCATCGTGTAGGGGCCGCTGCCCGAGCCGGCCGGCAGCTCCTGGATGCTGTACACGTCCTCGACCGTGCCGTCGGCATGCTCGTAGGAGCCCTCGAAGTGACCGTGCTCCTCCACCATCCGGGGGTTCACGAAGGAGTAGTAGTGGCGCGCGCGGTAGACCGGCGCGTCCGCGTTGGGGCGCGCCCAGTTCTCCGTCACCGTCAGCTCGTCCGTCGCATCGAAGCTGTCGACGAAGGCAAAACCGGTGCGAGTCGTGTGCGTGCCATCGAGCGCGCGATAGAGCTTCTCCAGGCGGCCGAAGCTGAAGGCGACGGCCTCGGCGTCCACGGGGTCGCCGTTGTGGAACTTCATGCCCGGGCGGATGCTCCACACGAACGTCGTCGGGTCGACCTGCTCGAAGCCGACCATGCCGTCCATGGCGAACACATTCTTGGTGGGCTGGTAGGTGTAGGGCTGGGTCATCGTGGAGTAGATGACCTCGGTGTTGTTGAGGTGGAAGACACCGGGGTCGAGGCCCGCGTCCTCTTCCGTCTTCCAGAGCTTCAGGGTGCCGCCGCGCTTGCTGTCGACGGGCGCCTCCTCGGCAGCGGCCTGCTCGTCGCCGGCGGCCTCGTCGGCAGCGGCGGCTTGCTCGTCGGCAGCAGCCTCGGTGGCGGCAGCGGCCTGCTCCTGTGCAGCCGCCTGGGTCGCGGCGGGGGCCGCGGTGTCATCGTCATCGTCGTCATCGCCGCAGCCCGCGAGGATCGCGGCGGAGCCGGCGGCGGCCACGCCGCTGCCGACGAGGAAGCTTCGGCGGCTGACCGGCCGGCGCCGGAGCCTCTTCCAGTAGTTTTCGTTGTCACGCATACGCGAATTCCCTCCCAAAGTTTGGCATTCCGCGAAGTATACGGATTTGCGGGCCACGCAAAAGCGAAGGGCCCGCCCTCGCGGGCGGGCCCTTCGCTGTCTGGTCGAGCGCTCTAGGAGCGCCCGGGGTTCGGAGAGGCTAGCTCTGGAGCCACATCGCCTCGCGACGCAGGCTGTATCCGTTGAGCCAGTCCGCGGCGCCCTGGTCCTGGAGCCGTGAGCTGAAGCCGAAGTACGAGACCGAACTGACGGGCAGGCGCCAGTTGCACCAGTGGTTGTCGAGGATCCAGCGCTGCACATCCGTGAGGAGGACGGCGCGGGCCTCGGGGTCGGTCTCGGCTTCCTGGGCGTTCAGCATCTCGATGATGGTGTTCGAGCCCTCGGCGATCTCGGGTCGCGGCGACTCGGCGTAGTGGTTGAACGCGTTGAAGCCGTAGGCTCGCGGGTCGTAGTTGATGAGGAAGCCGTTGTTGGGGATTCCGTCCGTGCCACTGCTATCGCCGGTGCCGTAGCTGAGAATCTCCCAGTCCTTCACGTCGGTGCTGCGGTCGACCGCACGGGCCGCCCACGTGTTGCCGTCAACAGCCTCAACCTCGGTCGTGACGCCGATCGGGCCCAGCGCGGTCGCGATCGACTGCGCCAGGAAGTCACTGATCTCGTGCTGCAGGGGCGCGCCCGTCGACTGGAAGATCTTGATGTTCTCCACCGGGTGGACGAAGTCCGCCGCCTGCCAGAGGGCCTGCGCCTCGGCGGGATCGAAGCGATACCACTCCTGCAGATCCTGCTGGCTCAGCTTCTGGTAGGCCGGAATGAGGTCGGAGATAGGGGCGGCGTACTGGCCGCCAAGCGGGCGGATGGCCGCGATGAAGCCCTCGTAGTCAAGCGACTTCTGCAGGGCCTGCCGCGAGCGCTTGTCGTGGAACTTGCCGCCGTCCATGCCCTGCATGCAGAGCCCGCCGTCCCCGGTAATCTCAACGATGTTGACATGGTCCTGGTTCTCGAATTCGGGAACCTCAAGCGGGTCGACGTTCGTGAAGACATCGAGGTCGCCGGCGAGGAAGGCCGCCTTGGCTGCCACCGCATCGGGGATAACGCGCGTCTCCCACGCGTCGATGTAGGGCCCATCCTCGACAAAGCCATCGTCGGGGGGGCTGTGCTTGTGGTAGTCCGGCCAGCGCTCGATGCGCGTACCAGTCGCATCGCGCCTGGTCATCGTGTAGGGACCGCTGCCGGAACCGAAGGGCAGCTCCTGCACGCTGGTGACGTCCTCGATCGTCCCGTCTGCGGCCTCATAGGAGCCCTCGAAGTGGCCGTGCTCCTCCACGATGCGCGGGTTCAGGAACGAGTAGTAGTGGGCCGCGCGGTACACGGGAGCGTCCGCGTTGGGCCTGGCCCAGTGCTCGGCCACGGTGAGCTCGTCGGTCGCCTCGAAGCTATCGACGAAGGCGTAGCCGGTGCGGGTGGTGTGCGTGCCGTCGAGGGCACGGTAGAGCTTCTCGAGGCGGCCGAAGCTGAAGGCGACGGCCTCGGCGTCCACGGGGTCGCCGTTGTGGAACTTCATGCCCGGGCGAACGCTCCACACGAAGGTGGTGGGGTCGACCTGCTCGAAGCCAACCATGCCGTCCATGGCGAAGAGGTTCTTCGTGGCCTGATAGGTGTACGGCTGCGTCATCGTGCCGTTGTGGATTTCGCGGTTGTTCAGGTGGAAGACGCCCGGGTCGAGCCCCGCGTCCTCTTCCGTCTTCCAGTTGAGCAGGGTACCGCCGCGCTTGCTGTCGGGGGCCTCCTCCTGGGCGGCGGCCTGCGTGGCAGCAGCCTCGGTGGCGGCAGCGGCCTGCTCCTCGGCGGCAGCCTCGGTGGCGGCAGCGGCCTGCTCCTGGGCGGCGGCCTGCGTGGCCGCAGGGGCAGCTGCACCGTCGTCGTCGTCATCGTCGTCACCGCAGCCGGCGAGGATCGCGGCTGAGCCAACTGCGGCTACGCTGCTCCCCACCAGGAAGCTGCGGCGGCTGACCGGCCGGCGCCGGAGCCTCTTCCAATAGTTCTCGTTGTCTCGCATAAACGCCATCCCCTCCCGGGATTTGGGATTCGCGCAGTATACGCAATCGCGCAAAGCGCCACAGTAAAGAGGCCCGCCCTCGCGGGCGGGCCTTCTCGATGGCTGGGGAAAGGACGCTGCCGGCCTAGATGCGGCCCCTCAGCCGTGGGTCGAGGGTGTCGCGGAGCGAGTCCCCGAAGATGTTGAAGCCGAAGACCGTGATCGCGAGGGCGAGACCGGGGAAGATCGCCAGCCACGGAGCCACGCTGAAGAAGCGGCGGGAGCTGCCGGAGAGGTCGGCGCCCCAGGATGGCACGGCATCGAGCCCGCCAATGGGAACGCCCAGCCCGAGGAAGCTGAGGGTGGCCTCGGTGAGGATGGCGGCCGGAAGCGAGATGCTCGTGATGACGATCATGAGGCCGAACATGTTGGGGGCGACGTGCCGCCACATGATGCGGAAACTGCTCGAGCCGACGACCTGGGCCGCCTCGACGTAGGTGGCCTCGCGCAACTCGAGCACGGTGCCTCGCATGATCCGGTAGGTACCGGGCATGAAGAACAGGGAGATCGCGATGACGAGGTACAACTCCTGGCGTTGGAGTCCTGGTAAATCGGGCAGATCGGCGCTGATGGACGAGTGCAGCACAAGTGCTATGAGGATGCCCGGGATCGAGATAAACATGTCCGCAATACGGCCGACGGCAAAGTCAACGGCGCCGCCCGCGTACGCAGACACGAGAGCGATGAGCGTACCGCCCAGCGTGCCGAGGAGCACGGTGGCGATGCCGATCTTGAGGGAGATGCGCCCGGCGAAGAGGACTCGCGACCAGACATCCTTGCCACGCGCGGTGGTGCCGAACCAGTTGTCGGCGTTTGGCCCTGCAAGGGGAGGTCCGACCGCGAACTCGTTGGGGGGCGAGGTGCGGAGCACCGGCGCCGCCAGGGAAAGGAAGACGACGAGGCCGATGAGGACAAGGCCGAAGGCGCCGAACGGCTCCCGGCGCGCCCACTTGAACGGATTGAACCGCTGCCGCGGCGGGATCGCGTACTCAAGCGCGAGGGCTGCTTCGGCGGCCTGGCCTTCCTGGGCGGTTGTCTGCTCCTGTGACATGGCTAGTACCGAATCCTTGGGTCAACGATCGTGTACAGGATGTCGACAATGAGGGTCACGATGATGAAGACGAAGGCGAAGACCATGATCGTGGCCAGCACGACCGGGTAGTCCTGATCCGTCACACCTTCGAGCGCGAGGCGACCCAGGCCGGGGACGGTGAAGAGCTGCTCGGCGATGACGACGCCGCCAAGGACTCCGCCAAGCTGGAGGCCGAGGAGCGTGATCACAGGGATGAGCGAGTTGCGGAAGACGTGCCCCCAGATGACCCTGCGATCACGGAGGCCCTTGGCGCGGGCAGTTCGTACGTAGTCGGAGAAGAGCACCTCAAGCATGGAGGTGCGGGTGAAGCGCGCAATGCCGGCGGAGCTGGCGAGCCCAAGGGTCATGGCCGGCCAGATTGCGAGGGAGAGGTTGTAGATGGGCTCGTCGGTGAAGACGACCCATTGGCGGGCGGGCGTCCATCCCCACCAGAGCGCGGGTAAGTAGATCACGAGGATCATCAACCAGAAGTTGGGGATGGAGAGCCCCATGATCGTGATCCCTCGGAAGCCGTAGTCGAGGATGCTGTTTCTGCGAACGGCGGACAACACCCCCACGGAGACTCCGACGACGGAAGAGATAAAGATCGTCAGCAGGCCGATTTCAAGGGTGTTGGGGAGCACCTCGATGATGTCCCCCATCACATCGTCATGGGGCGGGGTCAGGCGTTCGCCCATGTCTCCCTGAAGGGCGCCCCAGAGCCAGTCTCCGTACTGCACGTACCAGGGGCGATCGAGGCCGAAGCGTTTCTCGAAGTTCTCGAAGGCGCGCGGGTCGGCGTCGCCCACGGAACCGATAGCGGCGAAGGCAGCGCTGCCCGGGCGGATGTAGAGCAGCATGAAGAGGAAAAAGGAGATGCCCAGCAGCATGAAGGGGACGGCAACGAGTCTGCGGACGATGTAACGGGTCATAGCTGTGACCTGGAGCGGCAGGGCTTCGCGCCGCGGCGCGGAATCGGCCCCTGCCCCTCTCGCCGTCCCCCCTTGGCGGGCGCGGCCCACTGGCCGCTCTCGCGCGATGCACGGGATTCTCTGCGATCCGTTCGGCGATCGCAACCATCGCGGGTTTCCCTTTACGGAACGGCGGGGCGATGGGCTCGCGCCGCCGTACACTCTGCAGCAGGCCAGCGAGGGAGCAGGCGTTATGGCTCAGGGAAGCGCAAACGACGAAGCGGGCGATCAGCTCGGGGAGATGGTGGTGGCGTGGGCGGAGGCCTACTGGGAGCAGGAACGGCAACGCGGCGGCGAGACCGGCGACGCCTTGCGCGAGGCCGTGACGAAGGCGTTCACGGCGGGAGCGGGGACCGGGTTCCAGCGCTGGGACGAGGGGCGTCCGCTGGTGCCCCGCCCGCGCGTCGCCTGGCGCGATCTGCCGTCCCACCACGGCTAGGAAGTGGCCGTATCATCGCGGCTGGCCGGAAGGAGGCGTCATGAGCGAAGTGGCGGAGTTGTTCGACCTGAGCGGGAAGGTGGCGCTCGTGACGGGCGGGAGCCGGGGCCTGGGGGCGGCCATGGTGCGGAGCTTCGCGCGGGCCGGTGCGGACGTGGTCATCGCGAGCCGCAAGCTGGACTCGTGCGAGGCGCTGGCGGAGGAGGTTCGGGCGGAGACGGGGCGGCGGGCGCTGCCCGTGGCGTGCCACGTGGGCGAGTGGGAGCAGGTCGATGCGCTGGCGGAGGCGGCCTACGCCGAGTTCGGCAAGGTCGACGTGCTCGTGAACAACGCCGGCCTGTCGCCCCTGTACGACCACGTGAGCAACGTGAGCGAGGCGCTCTACGACAAGGTGCTCGACGTGAACCTGAAGGGTCCGTTCCGGCTGACCGCGAACGTCGCGACGCGCATGGCGGAGGGTGAGGGGGGCTCGGTCGTCATGGTCTCGAGCACGGCCTCGCAGAGCCCCGGGCCGAACGCGCTCGCATACGGGGCGGCGAAGGCGGGACTGAACAACCTGACGATCGGGTTCGCGCGGACGTTCGCGCCGAAGGTGCGGGTGAACTGCATCATCCCGGGGCCGTTCCTGACGGACATCTCGAAGGCGTGGGACATGGAAGCGTTCGAGGCGCGCGCGGCCAGCACGATCCTGCTGGCGCGGGGCGGGCAGGCGGAGGAGATCGTGGGGGCGGCGCTCTATTTCGCCTCGGAGGCATCGAGCTTCACGACAGGAGCGCTGCTGACCGTTTCGGGGGGCTCGGCGCGCTAGCGGGAGGGGGCGGGAGCCCTGTCATAGTCGCTATAATCCCTGCACTTTCCAGCGACTGTCGGAGCGGGTATGCGCGCATCCGGCCGGAAGAGGACAACCATGGCCGCGAACCGCGAAGACTTCGAAGCGATGCCCCAGGCGGCATGCCCAATGAGCGTGGCCGAGGTGGACCTGTTCGCCCCCGGTGCGCAGGAGCACTGGTACGACTCGTACAAGCTCCTGCAGGACGAGGAACCGGTGCTGCGCCTTCCCGGCCAGGGCCATGAGCCGGGCGCGGACGCCTACGTGCTGACGAAGTACGAGGACATCCGGCGGGTCGTTCGCGACCCCGAACTGTTCCCCACGCGCCAGGGCCCGGGCTCCTCGGGCACGAGCAAGATCCACGACGAGATCTTCGAGGAGGAGGGCTTCGGCGAGGTGGTGTCGGCGCGCGAGCGGCTGCGCCCCGACATTGAGTCGCACAAGGCCCACCGCGAGCAGCTGACGGAGCCGTGGGTGGGCGCCTCGGGGGCGCTCCAGCACGGGGAGATGATCACGGCGCACGCCAACCGCCTGATGGACAACTGGATCGACAAGGGCGAGGTGGAGTTCGTGACGGAGTTCGCGGCGCCGCTGCCGCAGGCGGTGATCTCGACGATCCTCGGGTTCCCGCTCGAGGACATGCCGATGACGAAGAAGTGGGAGGAGGCGCAGGTGCGCCGCTTCGTCTACGGGTTCGGTCCGAAGAGCCAGATGGAGGATCCCGACGAGGAGGACAACGCCAAGGCGCTGGTCGCGTTCAACCGCTACATCCAGGAGCAGATCGACGAGAAGCGGCGCAACCCGAAAGAGGACATGATCACGTTCCTCACGAACGTGGAGTTCCAGGGGAAGCCGCTGAGCGACGGCGACATCATCAGCGTGGTCTCGGGGATGCACATCGGCGGGAACGAGACGACGCAGTACGCGCTCACTTCTGAAGCGATGCTACTGGCGCAGCACCCGGAGATCGTCGAGGAGTTGCGGGCGGACCGCTCGAAGGTTCGCTTCTTCGTGGAGGAGGCGCTGCGCCTCCACGCGCCCACGCAGGGGCTCTCGGGCCGCATGGTCGCGCGTGACACGGAGATCCGCGGGGTCAAGATCCCGGCGGGGTCGCTGCTGCACCTGCGCTGGGCGGCGGCGAACCGCGACCCGGAGCTGTGCGAGGCGCCGGATGAGATCCGGCTCGACCGCAAGAGCCCGGGGAAGCACCTGACCTTCTCGATCCGTCCGCGGGGCTGTCCGGGAGCGGGTCTCTCGCGTCTGGAGCAGAACATCGCGGTGGACGTGATGCTGGACCGCATGGACGAAATCAAGCTGGCCAGCGGGAAGAACGACTTCAAGCACCAGCCGGGCATCATGCTGGGCCTGTACGAGCTGAACCTGGAGTTCACGAAGGCGCGGGAGGCCGTCGCCGTCGGGTAGGCGGCCAGTTCCTACCTAGGGGCGGACGGCGCGCTTGGGGCGGCTGGCGAGACGCGCCAGCGCGGGCTGCGCGAGCTTGACGAAGGTGCAGGCGAGGCGGCGGGTGTCGCGCGGGTCGATCAGGTCGATGACGTCGCCGCGGTGGGCGGCGCGGAAGGGTGAGCGAAGGCGGAGAAGGCGCTCCTCGATGGCCTCGCGGTGGGCGTCGGGGTCGGTGGCGGCCTCGATCTCGCGCCGGTAGGCGGCGGCCACGCCGCCCTCGATGGGGATGCCGCCCCACTCGCCCGCGGGCCAGCCGAAGCGCAGATTGAGTCCGAAGGGGAGGCCCACGCTGTTGGGAGCGTCGGCGGCGACGCCGTAGGACTTGCGCACGTTGAACTCGATCTTGGGGACGTCCGCCTCGGCGCTGGCGATGAGGGCGCGCACGCCCCGCCGCATCGTCGCCTTGCGTTCGGCGTGGGAGCCAAGCATGAAGCCGGGCATGTCGAGAAAGATGACGAGGGGCAGGTTGAAGGTGTCGCAGAGGTCGACGAAGTGGGTGTACTTGTCGGCCACGTCACCGTCCATGGCGCCGGCGAGCTTCATGGGGTCGCTGGCGAGGACGCCCACGGGGTAGCCATCGAGGCGGGCGAAGGCGGTGATGAGGGCGCCCGCGTAGGGGCGGCGCATCTCGAAGAACTCGCCGTTATCGACCACGTGCGAGAGGAGCGTGCGGGCGTTATACCCGCGCTTGCGGTTGGGCGGGATGATGTTGAGGAGCTCTTCGGGGCGGCGATCGGGCGGGTCGCCGGTCTCGACGCGGGGGGCGACCTCGGAGGTGGTGTTGGGGAGGTAGGAGAGGAAGCGCTTGATCTGGTCGAAGGCGTCCTCCTCGGACTCGGCCTCGTTGTCGACCTGGCCGCTCTCGTGGACGTGCATCCTGGCGCCGCCGAGGGCCTCCTTGTCGAGGTCTTCGCCGATGGCGCGGCGCACGACGGGCGGTCCGGAGGGGAAGATCTGGGACTGACCCTTCACCATGACGGTGAAGTGCGACATGAGGGCGAAGGCGGCGGGCGCGCCCGCCACGGAGCCCATGATGCCGGCGGCAACGGGAACGGTTCGCAGCATCTCGATGGCGCGGTGCCACATGTCGCCAGCGGGGAGGCCCATGTGGCCTTCGGCCTCGTCCGCTTTGGAGCTGTGGCCGACGCCCTCGACGAGCTGGACGTAGGGGATGCCGTACTGGAGGGCGAGGGGCTGCATGAAGTCGCGGGGGTGTTTGCGGACGTTGTGGGGGCTGCCCCCGGAGATGGTGAAGTCGTCGCCGCCGATGGCGACGGGACGGCCGTCGAGCTCGGCCAGGCCCATGACGTAGGCCCCGGGCGTAAAGCCGACGAGGTTGCCGGCGTCGTCGTACTCGGCAGCGCCAACAAGGGGGCCCGCCTCGACGAAGCTGCCGGGGTCGACCATCTTCTCGATGCGCTCGCGGACGGTGTAGCGGCCGCCGGCGTGCTGGCGGGCGATGCGCTCCGGTCCGCCCATCTCGCGACCGAGCTCGCGGATGTACTCGATGTCCTTGATGGCGTGCTCCCAGGGCATGCCGGGCTTCCAGCTCTCGCGGTCGGGATCGACGGGCATCGGGGGGCTCCTGCGCGGTTTCTCGCACGCTACGCGATGGGGGCGTGTGGCGCACCGCTATGGAGCTGAGGGAGCCGACAACCGGGCTGTAGCCCGTTCGCAGGGCAGGGCGGAGCGGCGCCGGAGGGGTGACGCGCGCGCCGCCGCCTGCGCTAGTCGCGGGGTGGCAACATCTATGGGCGCCGGATGACGCCGCAGGCGACACGCTCGCCCGTGTCGGCCTCGCCTTCTCCGTAGGTGTCTGCCCGTTCGTGCACGATGATGGCGGAGCCGTCATCGTCGAAGAGGGAGTGACGCGGGCCCGTGTCCAGCGTGACCCCGTCGGTAAAGAAGTCGGCGCGAGCGGAACCGTCGGAGGCGGCGTAGATGTTGGGCAGGTCGCCACCGTGTCCTCCACCGGAGTCGTCGCCCTGCCAGGCCCCGTGGATGAACCCGTGGTCCGCGTCAGTAGGATCGAAGTGGTCGCCGGCGGCGGCGAAATCGGGGGTACAGGCTCCGACCTCGTGGATGATGAAGGCGTGGCCACCCGGGGCCAGCCCGTTCACCTCGGCGATGACAAGAACCCCGCCGGCGGTCTGAAGGAATCTGATTACGCCCATGGCATCGCCGGCCGGCGAGACCAGTGCGGCCTCGGCGGTCAGGCCCGGGGTGCGTTCATCGCCTCCGCCGCCAGACCGGAGGACGAGCAGGATCACGCCTGCCACCAGGACTATCACGATTGGCGACACGGAAAGAAGGACGAGCCCCAGCCGGCCAGGCACAAAGCGGCTCCTGTCAAATACGATACTCTATCTCATTATAGTAGCGACTCCTCCTGCCGGATACCACATCTCAAGGGCAGCAGGGACACGGCCCCGCTTGCGGCTTCACGACACCCAACCTGTTCGGCGACGCGATACCATGGCGCGCGAATCCGCTTGCGGCCGGACGCCGCGGCAGGAGTACGTGCGATGACGATGACGAAGCCGGAGATCGATCCGGAGATCTTCTTCAGCCAGGAGTACGCCGACGACCCGTACCCAACGCTGAAGGTGCTGCGCGACCACTACCCGGTCTACTACAACCCCATCGGCGACAACTGGATGATCTCGCGCTACGACGACGTCTGCGCGGCCTTCCGGGACCTGGAGAACTACTCGGCGCAGCCAAACGCGCTGGGTATCGGGGCGGTGTTCGGGCCGACGCTGATGGAGTACGACGGGGAGCAGCACAACAAGCTGCGCAACATCGTGGCGCCGGAGTTCGTGGGGAGGAAGCTGGAGGCGCTCCTGCCCATCATCGAGCGCAACTCGATGGCGCTCATCGAGAAGTACACGGAGAAGCACGCGCGCCGCATGGCCGAGGAGGCGGCGAAGACGGGGCAGATAGACATCGTGGACGACTTCGCCACGCGCCTGCCCCTGAACGTCATCCTGGACGTGCTGGACCTGCCGCAGGACGCCCACGACATGTTCCATGAGTGGTACCCGGCGATGATGAACGGGATCGGCGGTCCGCCCGACATCCGCGCGGCGGGGATCAAGGCGAACCAGGAGTACCACGACTACCTGGAGCCGCTCCTGCAGGGGCGCAGCAAGAACCCCGGGGACGACCTTATCTCGCGCCTCTGCGTGGCGGAGGTGGACGGGCACCGGATGACGTTCCAGGAGATCAAGTCGTTCGCGAGCCTGCTGCTGGTGGCGGGCGCGGAGACGACGGACAAGGCGATCGCAAACCTCTGGTACGAGATGCTGGCGAACCCGGAGCAGTGGGAGCTGGTGCGCAACGACCCCTCGCTGCTGGACCGCGCCTTCACGGAGATGATGCGTGTCCACGGGCCCTCGGGCGGCCAGGCGCGGCGCGCGATCCACGACATCCCCTTCCCCGAGTACGGCGTGACCATCCCCGAGGGGGCGTACGTGAACCTCTCGATCTACGGAGGGAACCGGGATGAGCGCGTGTTCGCGAACCCGGACAAGTTCGACATCATGCGGCCCGACCTCTACGTGGGGAAGGCGCTGCGAGCGGGGTACCACGACAACGGCCAGGCGAGCCACCTGGGCTTCGGGCTGGGCAAGCACTTCTGCGTGGGCTACCAGCTGGCGCAGACGGAGACGGTGATCGGGAGCCGCATGCTGATGGACGTGATGCGGAACCCGCGCTTCGCCCCCGGTTCGAACCCGAAGCCGATCGCGATCAGCCTTCACCCGTGGGAGCTCCTGGTCGAGTTCGACCCGGCCTAGCGCCATGCCCGCCACCTCAACGGCCGCAGGGCGCACCGTAGAGGGACGAACGCCCTCCACGTTCGCGACGGTTACCCGGGCACGCGAACTGCTGCACGGCGGCGACGAAGCGCTCACACCGCTGGCCCGCGACCTGGCGGGGGGGCTGTCGGGCGGCGCGGGCGATGTCGAGGTCGAGCGCTACCGGCGGCTCCTGTACGCGACGGACGCGTCGATCTACGAGATGGAGCCGGTGGCGGTGGTCTATCCGCGCTCGGCGGAGGACGTGCGACACGTGATGCGGGTGGCGGCGGAGCACGGCGTGCCTGTACTGCCCCGGGGTGGTGGCACGAGCCTCTCCGGACAGACCGTGAACCACGCGATCGTCCTCGACTTCACCCGGCACATGGCGAACGTGCTGGGGATCGACACGGAAGCGCAGACGGCGCGGGTGCAGCCCGGTGTCGTGCTCGCGGAGCTGAACAAGGCCTTGCGGCCCCACGGCCTGCAGTACCCGATCGACCCTTCGACGGCGAATCGGGCGACGATTGGCGGGGGCATCGGGAACAACTCGTGCGGGGCGCACTCGGCGGTGTACGGCAAGACGGTCGACAACGTGGTCGCCCTGGAGGTGGTGCTGGCGGATGGGTCGATGGCGACGCTGGAGGGGCTGAGCGGGGACGGGGCGGCGAAGCGGGAGAAGCGCGAGGGGCTCGAGGGCGACATCTACCGGGGGGTGCGGGCAATCGCACGGGAGCATCGGGTGGAGGTGGAGAAGCGCTTCCCGAAGATCCTGCGGCGCGTCTCCGGCTACAACCTCGACGAGGTGGGGGAGGAGGGGCCGCTTAACCTGGCGAAGCTGGTGGTGGGGTCGGAAGGAACGCTCGCGACGGTGGTCGAGGCGACGGTGCGGGTCGTGCCCATCCCGCCGGTGAAGATGCTGACCGCCCTGCATTTCCGCACGGTGGTCGAGGCGGCGGCGGCGACGGTGCGGGCGAATGCGCACGGCCCCTCGGCGGTCGAGCTGGTGGACGACACGATCATCGAGCGCTGCCGCGAGAGCGCGGGGTTCCGCCAACTGGTCGAGTTCGTAGAGGGGGAGCCGGGGGCGCTGCTGCTGGTCGAGTTCGCGGGGGAGCGGGCGGAGGAGGTGGGGGGCAAGGTGGAGGCGCTGAAGGCCGACCTGGTGGGGGGGGACGGGGCGGTCGCGGGCGGGAAGGCGCGGCGGGGGGGGGGAGGAGGGGGCGTTCGCGGCGGTGGTCGCGCGTGAGGCGGGGGAACAGCGGCGCATGTGGCGCATGCGCGAGGCCGGCCTGGGGCTGCTGATGAGCCTGCGCAGCGACGCCAAGCCGGCCTCGTTCGTGGAGGACACGGCCGTCGCGCCGGAGCAGCTGGCGGAATACGTCGCCCGCTTCGATGCGCTGGTGAAGGCGCGGGGACTGCGTCCCGCCTACTACGGACACGCGAGCGTCGGCTGCCTCCACATCCGTCCGATCGTGGACCTGAAGGACGCGGAGGGGCTGGCGCAGGCGGAGGGGCTGGCGGAGGAGGTGGCGGACCTCGTGCTGGAGTTCGGGGGAGCGCTCAGCGGGGAACACGGCGACGGGATCGTGCGGGGGGTCTTCACGGAGCGCATGTTCGGTCCGGAACTGACGCGCGCCTTCCGCGAGCTGAAGGCGCTCTGGGACCCGCAGGGGCTGCTCAATCCGGGGAAGATCGTCGAGACGCCGCCGTTCGCCGACAACCTGCGGCTGAGCCCCGCGACGGTGAATGCGGAACTGCACACGGAGCTCGACTTCGGGTTCGAGGGGGGGCTGGCGCGGGCGGCGGAGCAGTGCAACGGGCAGGGCGCCTGCCGCAAGCTCGACGGGGGGATGTGCCCCTCCTTCATGGTGACGGGGGACGAGGAGCACTCGACGCGGGGTCGGGCGAACCTGCTGCGGCAGGCGCTAAACGGCGCGTTGCCACTGGAAGACCTGACCAGCGACCGGATGCGCGAGGCGCTCGACCTGTGCGTCGAGTGCAAGGCCTGCAAGACGGAGTGCCCCTCGGGCGTCGACTTCGCCAAGCTGAAATACGAGGTACAGGCGCAGGCGAGCGCCGCGCACGGCGCGCCGTTACGCGATCGCGCTTTCGCCCGCATCCGGCTGCTGAGCGCCCTGACGAGCCCGGTCGCGCCTCTCGCGAACGCGGTCGCGCGGCTGGGGCCCGTGCGAGCGTTGCTGGAGCGCGTAGGCGGGGTCGACCGGCGGCGGCCGCTGCCAGCGTTCGCCTCGCGGCGCTTCGGGCGGTGGTGGTCGCGGCGGGGGGCGCGGACGGGGGAGGCGCCGCGGGGGGAGGCCGTCTACCTGGTAGACACGTTCACGGAGTACTTCCACCCGGAGGTGGGGCGCGCGGCGGTGCGGGTGCTGGAGGCGCTGGGGTACGCGGTGACAGTCGTGCCGAGCCTGGAGTGCTGCGGGCGGCCGGCGATCTCGAAGGGGCAACTGGGGTTGGCGCGGGGCTGGGCGGAGGCGAACCTCGCGCGGCTGGAGCCGTACGCGCGGCGGGGCGTCCCCATCGTGGGGACGGAGCCCTCGTGCCTGCTCACGCTGCGCGACGAATACCGCGACCTGCTGCCGGGCGAGCGCGCGGGTGCGGTCGCTGCGCAGGCGGTCCTGCTGGATGAACTGGTCGCGCGGGTGGCGGCAGAGGATGAGGGCGTGGGGGATCTGTTTCGCGCCGGCGCGGGCAGCGTGCTGGTCCACGGGCACTGCCACCAGAAGGCGCTGGCGGGGGCGGAGCCGTCGCTGCGGGCACTGGAGGTCGCGGGCTACGCGCCCTCACTGGTCGACTCAGGGTGCTGCGGGATGGCGGGGTCTTTCGGGTTCGAGCGGGAGCACTACGAGGTCTCGCGGCAGATGGGCGCGTACCGGCTCTTCCCAGCGGTGGAGGCGGCGGGCGGGGAGGTCGCGGTGGCGGTCACGGGGGTGTCCTGCCGGCAGCAGATCGGGCACTTCACGTCGCGCACACCGCGCCATGTCGCGGAGTTGCTGGCGGAGGCGCTGGGGGAGTAGGCGGGCCAGCCCGATCAGGACCGTACGCGTGGGGGCTCGGTGAGGCGGCGCCACTGCTGCTCGTCCGTGACGACCGAGGGGCGGACAGGCTGGGCGCGCAGCTCTTCCATCTGCTCGACCAACTGCTTCACGCTATCGATGCCTTCCTGCACAGAAATGTCGGGTTGCCAGTCCTCGTAGAAGTTCTGGTGGAGGGAACTCGCGTCCCGGAACAACGTGCGCAATTCCGGATGGCCCGTGTCACCCGCGATCTGGTTAGTGACGGCGAAGAGGAGCCCGTGATTGCTGTGGTTCCAGCCGCGGCGTTCGGCGGCAGCCTTCATGGCGTGCGCGGCCGCGCCCCACGCCTTCTCCGACGCCTGGAGGCGATCGCCCTTGTCGAACTCTTCCTGCGCCTGCCGGAGCAGTCGGAGACTCAACTCCGCGTACTTCTCTTCGCTTTCGCTCTGCTCGCTGACGGTGACCATCTCAGTTGCTCCCATGCATCATAGATGCTAGAGGCAAACAGTGCAACAGGATCAGGCCACGGAAAGCGGCTCCAGTGCGGCGATCGCAGTTCGGACGACCTCGCGGATGCGGGCCGTGTCCTCGGGGTCGATGCCTTCCAGCGAGATGCCCGCGCTCACGAAGAGGAACTCGTAGGCGTACACGTTTCCGGCTTTGTCGATGCAGCGGATGGGGCCGCTGTCCATGGGGTCGGCGTGGGAATCTCCACCTTCGGGAAGGTGAAAGCTGACGTACATGGCATCGGCCAGCGCGTCATGGCTGACGTACACGGTTTCGCTCCAGGGTTTTGCGCCCGCACTGCGGGCAGGTCAGCGGCTACGGGCCCTTGACGCCCTCGAACTCGGTCATGATGGCGCACTCGAGGATGCCGACGCCCGTGTCGCTGGGGTCGTCCATGTTGGTGTAGACGGTCGAGAGCTCGGCGTAGGAACCGCCGCCGCTCATCTGCGGTATCTCGTTGCCATCCGCGTCGAAGACCTTCGTGGGGTGGGAGACATCCCAGACCTCGCCCTCGACGAGCAACTCGCCGCGGAAGACGCCCCGGCCGAGGCGGTCGTTCCAGCCGTGGGCGTAGCCACCCGCAAGCATGTAGACGGGCTCGCTGACAACCTCGAGCTGGAAGTTGTCGACGCCGCCGTCGGGGCGGGTGAGGTGGATCTTGCCGCGCTTGAAGCGGGGGAAGCCGTCCTCCCACTCGTGGTCGGAGATGGAGACGTCGGTGTAGGCGAAGCTCTCCTTGTCGGAGTCGTAGGCGTACTCGACCCAGGAGTGGACACCGGCCCCGGCCTGGCGGCCCGTTCCGGAGGCGGTGTAGACGCCGTCCTCGCCGAGGCGGAAGGCGTAGTAGAGGCAGCGGTCGGGCATGTTGACGACGGCCCAGTGGCGCATGCCGTCGGCGCGGAAGCTGCCCTGTTCGGGCGGCGTCAGGGGCGGGGCGACGTAGGGGTTGGGCTTGGCGCCCGTGCCGGTGCCCGCGCCGATGCCCCAGGAGTGATCGCGCGTGCCCGCCCAGCCATCGCCGAAGTCGAACTTCCACTCACGGCCGTTGATCTTGATCGAGCCGGAGATGTCGGCGGCTTGGATGTAATTGGAGCGCTCGGCGACGAGGCGGCCATCGAGGCGGTACTGGACCCCCGGGGCTTCGTCGTAGGCGGGGGCCTTGCTCTCCCAGAGGATGTCGAACTCGATGCCGTGGGCGTTCTCATCGCAGCCGATGCGGACGGTGCGCATCCCGCGGATGATCTCCTGCCAGAAGGGGCCGACGCGGAGATCGTCGATGCGGGGGCGGAGGCGGCGGCTGGCGCGCAGGTTGTACTGCTTGCCATCGTCGAGGCTGACGATGGCGTAGGCATCCATCACGTCCGTGTTGGGGTAGAGGCGGATGGCGGTGATCAGGTTGACCTCACCGGCGGGGTCGCCGAAGCAGAACCAGTAGCCGTCGCTCCACTCGGGGCTGGCGGTCTGGACGGAGTTGAAGGTGTCGATGGTCTGGTGGCGGGGCCACTCGTCGAGCTCGGTGAGGACGCGGGGCTTGGGCATGGTGGTTCCTTTCTGTTCCGGACAGGGGTTACGGGCGGCGGATGACGATGACGGGGATCTCGCGGGTGGTCTTGGCCTGGTACTCGGCGAAGGCGGGCATCTTCTCGGCCTGCTGGTCGAAGAGCCGCTTGCGTTCCTCGCCCTCGGGGACGATGGCGTTCGTGGTGAAGGTCTGGTCGGGAAGTTCGATCGTGACCTCGGGGTTCGCCTTGATGTTGTGGTACCACTGGGGATGCTTCGGGTTCCCGGCGTAGGAGGCGATGATGATGATGTCGTCGCCGTCCGTGCTGTGGGCGAGCGGGGTGGTGCGCTTCTCACCGCTCTTCGCGCCGGTGGTGGTGAGGAGGAGCAGAGGAGCATCGGCGAAGCGACCGGTGACCTTCCCTCCGTTCGCCCGGAACTGCTCGATGAGCCGGTTGTTGTACGAGATCATCTGGGCGATGGGGTCTTCTGAAGTCATCGGGGTTCTCCTGCGGTTGCGTCCGGAAAGTCTAGCGGACACGGACGTTTGCCAACGAAGGGCCGGCAGACTGTAGCGAAGGCGGGGGAGGAATGCGCCAGAAGCCGTGCCCCCGTTGCGCGCGGTCCGCGCCGCCTACCGCCGCGGGATAACGACCACGGGAATCTCCCGCGCCGTCATGGCCTGGTAATCGGCGAAGCGTGGCATCTGAGCGGCGTGCTGGTCGTAGATGCGCTGGCGCTCCTCGCCTTCGGGAATGACGGCCTTCGAGGTGAAGGACTCGCCCGGCAGCTCGATCGTGACCTCCGGGTTGGCCCGGATGTTGAGGAACCAGGCGGGATGCGTCGGTGCGCCGCCGAAGGAGGCGATGATGACCACGCGGTCGCCGTCGGTTGTGTGGACGAGCGGGTTGGTGCGCTTCTGACCGCTCTTTGCGCCGGTGGTAGTGAGGAGGAGGAGGGGCTCGTTCGCGAACATGCCCGACACCTTCCCGCCGTTCGCGCGGAACTCCTCGATCACGTTGGCGTTGATCGCGAGCATCCCCTCAAGGGTCACGCGCACGCTGGCGTTGCGGGCGTGGGCCTCGTTGAGGGACGTCGGTTGGTCGGGGTCGGACGACATGGGGGCGCCTCCTGCTGCGCTCGCGAGTCTAGCCGAGCCGGCTCCTTCAACCGACGCGGAGGACCGCCGCGCCATCGACCCTGCCGGCGGCGAGGTCGGCGAGGGCCTGGTTGGCGTGGTCGAGAGGGTAGACCTCGGTCTCGGTGAGGATGGGGACCTCGGCGGCGAGGGCGAGGAACTCGCGCGCGTCCCGCCGGGTGAAGTTGGCGACGCTGCGGATGCTGCGTTCCCACCAGAGGTGCTCGTAAGCGAACTCGGGGATGCGGTCGAGATGGATGGCGTTGACAACGACCGTGCCTCCCCGGTCGACGGCCTTGAGGGCGGCGACGACGACCTCGCCGGCGGGGGCGAAGGTGACGGCTGCGTCGAGGGGCGCGGGCGGGGGGTCGTCCGTGCCGCCCCGCCCAGACGGCGCCGAGCTCGCGGGCGCGCTCCTGGTCGCGCTCGGAGCGGGTGGGGGCGGACACCCAGCAGCCCCACCTGGTGGCCACCCGGCGGCCGGGGCGAGCCGGGGCGGCCCCACCCGGGGGGGGGAGCCGCGCCGAGGCGCCAAAGCCGTACAGACCGAGCCGCCCGCCCGGCTCGATGCCGGAGAGGCGAAGGGCGCGGTAGCCGATGATGCCGCCGCAGAGGAGGGGGGCTGCCTCGACGGGGT